>Ga0255334_1000899_pt1 | contig 17364 bp, 14 predicted proteins | sample EtOH5_35cm_T3_12_FD_202080 | JGI IMG/M metagenome (GOLD analysis project Ga0255334, IMG submission 202080) | Sandy soil microbial communities from University of British Columbia, Vancouver, Canada - EtOH5_35cm_T3_129 | ecosystem: Engineered > Artificial ecosystem > Sand microcosm > Unclassified ...
GCTCGGCGGCGTCGCCGCCGCGCAGGTCCGCCCCATTGCCGATCTCGACATCGGGTTGGATGGACCCTTCCTTTCCGCACTGACCGAGGCGACCCGCGCCGTTGTTCGCGTTGCGGCCACCGCAAACGGAACAACCCTGGCGGAGGTCCAGCAGGACGTGCGCATCCTGGCCCACAACGAGTGGGGCGGCTGCGCCGGTATTCCGGACATCCTCGCCGCCTTCGTCGAACCAAATGATCCGGCCATTGCACGCATCCTCCGCGCGACGTCCGACAAGCTGCGTGCAGGGGGCAAGCCGGACGGCCTCGAAGGCTATCAATCCGGCAATAAGCAGCGTGCCTGGGAGCAGGCCGAAGCGCTCTGGCGGGCAATTTGCGCGCTCGATATCCGCTACGTAAATCCGCCTGCCTCCTTTGAGCGTGACGGCCAGAAGATCAGACCTCCCCGTCAGATACTGGAAGACAGGCTCGGTACCTGCCTCGATCTCGCGGTGCTCTTCGCCGCATGTCTCGAAGCTATCGGGTTGCGGCCTGTCATAGTTCTCGTCCGCGAGCACGCCTTCGTCGGGCTCTGGCTGAGCAAGCACGACTTTGGTGCCTCCCGTGCCGACGACGCTCCAGGCCTTCGCACGCGGCTCGCGCTGCACGACATCGTTCTCTTCGAGACCACGCTAGCGGTTGGCAGCGGTCGGACCGGCTTCAAGCGCGCCTGTGAGGCGGGGGCAGCCCATGTCGCCCCGGACAAGGACGATGCGTTCGAGGCCGTGATCGATGTCGCTCGCGCCCGCAACCGGCGAATCCAGCCGCTCTCTGCGCGTGCAGGCGCCTACGCCTTGCGGGAGACGACGGAGCAGGAAGACACGGCAGTCCTCGAGGTCGCGGCGGAGGAAGCACCGGCGCTGCGAGAGGACGCGCCCCCCGAGGCAGAGCCCGCGCCCGCCACGCCAACAGGCCGCCTGGAGCAATGGCGCAAGCGCCTGCTGGATCTGTCGGGGCGCAACCGCCTGCTAAACCTCAAGACGGGCGGCAAGCAGGCCCTGGCCGTGGATTGCCCGGACCCCGGTGGGCTGGAGAACTTGTTGGCCGATATGCGCGGCAAGACCGGGAAGGCGGCCGCCCTGCGCTTCCGTCCATGGCCCGAACTCATGTCCGGCTCCGACCCGCGTTCTGCCCGCCTGGCCCGCGCGCGACTTCAGGAGGAGACCGACCGCACCTTCGCGCATGAGGCGCTGGCGCGGCGCGAGCTTTTGGTTGGCCGCGATGAGGCCGGATTGCAGGCAGCGCTCACCGAAATCTTCCGTTCGGCGCGGGCCAACCGGGAAGAGGGCGGCTCCAATACCCTGTTTCTCACCATCGGTTCGCTGCTGTGGAAGCAGAAGGGGAAGGAGGCGCCATTCCGTGCGCCGATTCTACTGGTCCCGGTGGTGTTGGAACGGCCGAGCATCCGCTCCGGGTTCTCTTTGCGGGCTCATGATGACGAGACGCGGCTGAACTCGACCCTGCTGGAGATGCTCCGGCAGGAATTCGACATTCGCATACCGCTGCTGGAGGCTGAGCGTCCGCCGGAAGACGACAGTGGCCTGGATGTCGGGGCCATACTGGACGCCTTCCGCACCAAGGTGCGGGACATCCCCGGCTGGGAGGTGGCGGAGGACGTCGCCCTCACCAACCTCTCCTTCACAAAGTACCTGATGTGGAAGGACCTCGTCGATCGCGCGGAGGCGCTTCGCGGCAGTGAGGCCGTGCGACGTCTGCTGGATGGGCCCGGCGCAGCACCCACGCCGTTTGGCAGCGAGACAGCCGGCGAAGCCCCAGCGGCACCGGCATTGGACGACTTGGTGGCTGGCCTGGCCTGTCCGCTCGAGGGAGACAGCTCGCAGCTCCGTGCCGTCGCTTCCGCGGCTGAAGGCAAGAACTTCGTTCTCATCGGCCCGCCAGGCACCGGCAAGAGCCAGACAATTGCCAACATCATTGCCAGCACGCTGGCGCAGGGGCGCTCGGTGCTTTTCGTGGCGGAGAAGCGCGCGGCGCTGGAAGTGGTGCAGCGCCGCCTCCGACAGGTGGGCTTGGGCGAGTTCTGCCTCGATCTGTTTTCGGCGAAGACGAGTAAGGCTGCGGTCCTGGCGCAACTCGACCAGGCGCAGCAGGTGCGTGAAGCCCTGCGGCCGGAGGAATGGCAGGCGGCGCTCACCGAGGTCGCCGCGCTCCGCGAGGAATTGAACGGCTACGTCCGGGACCTGCATCGTGTCGGCCGCAACGGCTGGACGCCCTTTCGCGCCATGGGCTGTGTGCTACGCGCTGAAAGCGGAGCGGTGCCGGACCTGACATTGTCCTGGCCGGACGCCGAGGCTCACGACATTGGCGACTACATCCGGCTGCGCGAATTGGTGGAAGACGCGGCCGCGACACTTGCCCGCATGGGAGGCGTTGCGGATGCTGCGGCACTCATGGGTGTCGAGGCGACCGAGTGGTCACCACCCTGGCAGGCCCGCCTGCTGGAGGCGGCCCGGCGAGCTGCGGCAGCGCTCGATTCAGTGCCTGCCCTGGCCACTGCCGTCGCAAATGCGGTGGGCCTGCCTCCACATGGGCTCTCTCGCCGGGCACTTGCCGCTTTGGATGGTCTTGCCCAGGCGCTGCTCGAGCCCATCGCCATCGACTCCGCCTGGACGCTTGGCGAAGGCGCCGCCGCCATGATGGAGATCGTGCGGGAAGAGGCGGTGCGCTCGAAACGCCACGCTGAACTACGAGCCGCACTGACCGGACGCTGGAAGCCAGAAGCGACAGCGCTGCCGCTGGACGCAATCCAGTCGGAGTGGCGCGCGGCCGCAGACAAATGGGCGGTGGGGCGAATGCTGGCGCAGAGGGCGCTCCGCAAACGGCTGGCCGCCACCTGTGACGGCGCCGTCCCGGATGAGTGCGGCCCTGATCTGGATCGGCTTTCCGAGATGGCCAGGTTGGAAGAAGCCTCGCGCGCCGCAGGAGCATCCGCCGCTCCACTGGGGGCAGCCTGGCGGGGCTTGTCCTCCGACTTCGTTCGGCTGGAGGCCTGCTTCACCTGGGGCCGCAATCTGAGAGGTGCGGCGGCTGCATGCGCAGCCGATCCCGCAGCCTTGCTGGAACTGCGCGGCCACCTGCGCCGGCTGGTTGGTGAGGGGGCCGATTTGCTGACCCCTTCTGCCAGTGTGGGAGCCGCACTGGTGCGTTTCAGGGAAGGTATGAGGACAGCCGAAGCTGCGCTCGATATCCTGGCTGTCGAGAGCGGCGCCGATCCGCGCGGCATCCTCGATGGTGCGCGCGACGATTGGCCCCAGGCACTCGGCACGCATTTGTTGGCGTGGGGTCCGGCTGCTTCGCACCTGCGCGACTGGACCAGTTGGCGCGGAATCGCGCAGCGTGCAGAAGCCGCTGGTCTGACGCCGGTGATCCGCGCCCTGGAGGAGGGGCGCATCGCGCCGGCTGATGGTGCTCGTGTATTCGAGGCAAACTACGCGCGGTGGTGGGTCGGCCTGGCCGTGGAAGCATCGCAACGGCTGCGTGGCTTCGTGGCGGCCCGGCATGAAACGCGCATCGAACGCTTCCGTGCCCTGGACGCGAAGCTGCTGGAACTGTCCACGCGCATCGCGCGCGTCCGGCTCGCCTCCGGAATTCCTGGCGACGCCGAGCGCGAGCGCCATCCGGAATATGCCGTGCTCAAGCGCGAGTTGGTCAAAAAGCGCGCGCACCTTCCGGTTCGCCAGCTTGCTGCTCGCATGCCGCAAGCCCTCCGGCGCCTTACGCCCTGCCTGATGATGAGCCCGCTCTCGGTCGCGCAATATCTGCCCGCAGAGGCTGAGCCCTTCGATCTCGTGATCTTTGACGAGGCATCGCAAATCCCCACCTGGGACGCGATTGGCGCGATCGGCCGCGGGCGACAGGTCATCGTTGTGGGCGATCCGAAGCAGTTGCCGCCCACGCGCTTCTTCGAACGGTCTGTCCCGGAGGCTGGCGAAGATGCTGTTGAGGTAGAGGTGCAGGATCTCGAATCCATCCTCGATGAATGCCTTGGTGCGGGCATCCCGACCGTGGAGCTGCTGTGGCACTACCGCTCGCGCCACGAAAGTCTGATCGCCTTCAGCAACCAAATTTACTATGGCGGGAGGCTCATCACCTTCCCTTCGCCGGTCACAACCGATGCAGCCGTGGCCTTTCGGCACGTGGCGGATGGCGTCTACGCGCGCGCCGGAGCGCGCACCAATCAGGTTGAGGCTCGGGCAGTCGTCGTGGAAGCGCTGAAAGTCCTCCGCGCGACTCTTGCCGGCGGGGCGGACCGCAGCCTTGGTATCGTCACCTTCAATGCTGAGCAGCAGGCGCTGATCGAGAACATGCTCGACGAAGCCCGGCGCGACGACCCCGCGTTGGAGCCCTTTTTCGCGGAGGAGCGCGCTGAGCCGGTCCTGGTGAAGAACCTCGAATCGGTTCAGGGCGAAGAGCGTGATGTGATGCTGTTCTCACTGACTTACGGTCCCGATGCGACCGGCCGTGTGGCCATGAATTTCGGGCCGCTCAATCAGTCGGGGGGTGAGCGGCGCTTGAACGTGGCGGTGACCCGCGCGCGAGAGGCCCTGTTGGTTTTCGCTAGCCTGCGACCCGACCAGATCGATTTGTCACGTACATCGGCCACGGGTGTCGCACACCTCAAGCGCTTCTTGTCTTTCGCGCAACTGGGTGCGCGCGCTTTCGCGACTGTGCCGACCGCACCGCTTGGGGATATGGAAAGCCCCTTCGAGGCGGCGGTCGCTGAGCGCCTGCGTGGGAAAGGCTGGGTGTTGCACCCGCAGGTCGGCGTATCAGGTTTTCGCGTGGACCTGGGCGTCGTGGACCCAGATCGCACGGGAACCTACCTCGCCGGTGTTGAATGCGATGGCGCGACCTATCATCGTGGCGCCACGGCGCGCGATCGCGACCGCCTGCGCCAGGCAGTTCTGGAGGGGCTTGGCTGGCACGTGCTTCGGATCTGGTCCACCGACTGGTGGACGGGCGCTGCACGAGAGACGGAGCGGTTGCACGAACAACTGACCGCACGCTTGTCCGAACAGCGCGCTCGGCGTGCCGAAGAGGATGCAAAGGTTGTCGCAACCGTCGAGCCGCCCGCCGCAGCGGCCAGTGAGCCGGCAGCCTCAAATGGACCTGCTTCGGCTGATGCCGATCGATTCTATGATGACGACTATCGGGAAACCCTCTCGAGGTTGGTCGGCAGCGAAATCTCTACCCACGGCCCCCTTCGCCGCGACCGATTGATCCAGCGTATTGCGAGGGTGCACGGGTTTCAGCGCGCTGGTCGCGAAATCCAGGAGCGGATTGAGGCGGCGATTCCGTTGGATCTCCGGCAGACCAAGGATTCAGCGGGCACGTTCATTTGGCCCATGGATCATGACCCGGCTGCTGCGAAAGCGTTCAGGGCAAACGATGGGGTGGGACGTGACCCTACGGAGGTGCCGATCGAGCAACTGCGGGCGCTCGCGGTGGAGTGTGGTGTGGTATTGCGGGACGAAACTGAGCTTCTGGTCGCAATGCGCAACGCGTGCGGACTTCAGAAAATGGGCAGCGCAGTTCGTGCACGGCTTGAGGAAGCCCTCGGCCGGCCTGAAGCCTGAACGCCAAGCTCACCTCGTGCTGCCATGAAGGTGGAATTCACCCAAGCTGCGGGATATTCTCGTGCGATGGCGGCATCCTGGGCCAATATCGAGCCGATCGCGAGAGCCATTTGCGCTCGGCTATACGCTGTGCATTTCTCCGCCGGCGCAGATCTCGACGCCGCGATTCAGCGGCATTGGCACGTGGTGGCAGCCCGCATAGAGGGCGGCCTCATTGACGACAACGGCCATGATATCTTGCCTGTCGACACCGAGCGGGAGCTTGACGCCTATCGGGATTGGCGTGCCCGGCATCCCGAATATCGCGTGCCGCCTCCGCTCGCGCAGTCGGTCAGATAGCCTACTTCACGGCACTCTTCGCTTTGCCACCCCCACCGACAGTGTCGACGCCGCGAGATCGAACGTCGCGCCGGAGATGTTCCGCGCCATCACCCGCACCGTGTTGTTCGACCAAACCGCCGCATCGATCTCGATGAACCGCGTCGACGACACCAGCGATGCCGACGCCAGATCCCCCGCCCGCGTCCCGCTCACCGTGACATCGATCAGCGACGTCGCCCCCGGTGGCAGGCTCGGCAGGTCCCAGGACACCTCCGCCGCGAACTCCCGCTGCCCCGACTGCGGCAGCAGCGGCGTGCCGTTCAGCACCGCGGGGGCCGCTTCCGGGAGCCCGTAGAGCCGCAGCGATTGCAGGTCGATCGGCCCGTCAAACCCGATCACCCCCACCTGCGCGTAGGCCACGGACGCGCCGACGCGGATGGTCTGCCGGCGGTTGAAGTTCGCGTCATCCATCGGCGCGCCGGCGTTCCAGCCCTTGGCTGGCGCGTTCCACTGCATGGTGGTGATAGAGGCCAGAACATCGCCCGCGATGTCCTCGCGAACATTTCCCGCCCCGTCGAACACACGCACAAAGAGCCGCCCGCCCGAGGCCCCCACCGTCAGCCAATGCGCCAGCGCGAACTCCTTGGCCTGGGAGGTATCGAGCATCCACCCCAGTCCGCGGTTCGCCGCCAGCGTCACGGCCCGATCGGTCGGCGTCAGGTCCGTCAGCCCATTGAAGCAGAAATCCGCCATGAAGGTTGCGGTGGTCGTCGAGGTCGCGATGGTGATCAGCCCCTCCACGCCGACCTCGGTCGCCGACTGCCGGAACGCCGCCGCGCGGATGTTCGGCACCCCCGCGAGGAAGCGCTGGAACCGCGACGCCGGCGCGCGATGCCGGTTGATCACCGCATTGCCGCAGCGATTGGCCGTCGCAGCGTAGTCGATGCCAACCAGGTAGGTGTTGGTCCAGGCGATATCGTATTCGCAGTCCTGCGCCCCCGCCGTGTGGCGCGCCGCCAGCGGCGAGCAGGCCTCCATGCGCATGTTGCGCGCGATGATGGCGCTGCCCGAGGTCTGGTTCAGGAAGGGGATGGCGATGTTGCTGCCGGCCTGGCGCAGCTCGAAGTTCGGCGCGTCAAAGATGTGGCGGTTGTGGTTGGAGTAGGCCCCCGCCTCGTTTCCGAAGCGCACCCCGAAGCGATCCAGCGCGGCGTTCACCCCGGTCGCCTGGGCGAAGTGCCCGCCATAGTAGCGGATCGAGGTGTTCCAGGCCGTGGCCGTCGCGCACCAGATGTCGAGGCCGATGCGGTTGTTGACGATACGGCCGAGCGTGAAGGTGCTGTCCTCCACGCCGCGGCCATCGCCGAGGGTCCGCATGCCGATGGTGAACCCCTCGACCCGGCGCAACTCGATCTGGGAGGCATCGACGTTGCGCACGGTGATGCCGATATCGGCCTCGGAGGACCAGTCCGACAGCGTCTGCCGGATCACGTTCAGCCCGGTGTAGAGCTTTTCGGCGTTCCGGATGGTGCCGCCATCGCCCAGCACCAGCACGGAGGCCGGCGCCGTGCCGGTGTAGCGGATGGTGCCCTGCATGATCAGCCCGCGCGCGCCGCCCGGCAGCGTCACGGTGCCGGAGACGTTCCATGTGCCGGGCGGGATCATCGCGAACTTCTGGTCCGCGCCGGCGCGATCGAAGGCGGCCTGGATCGTGGTGCGGTCATCCGCCACGCCATCGCCCAGCCCGCCGAAATCATTCGGCAGCACGGCCTCGCGGTCGCGCAGGTATTTGGCGAAGTCGGTCTTGTTGAGATTGGCGTTGAGGACGAGCAGGTCATCGATTCGTGCCGGCATTTTTCCCGAGCCTCCTACAGGGCGGTGGCGGTGACCGGGCCGACGAAGGCAGAGACGTTGCCCTCGGCCGAGACGCTGCGGAGCCAGTACCAGCGCGTCTGACCGGCGGTGAGGCCGGTGCGGTCCCAGAACAGCGAGGTGGGCTCGGTGGCGAGCTTCAGGCTGTTCGACGTCGCATCGAACACCTGGAGGCGGACGACATCGGCAGGAAAGCCGCCGGAGAGGCGAATGCCACCGGTGATACCGGTCGCCGTCGGCGCCGAGACCGTGGCGGGCACCAGGGCCTCCCGCCAGCCCGACACCGCCCCACTGCGGGCCACGGCGCGCGCCCGGAAGCCGGTCGGCTCGGCGGTGGGGATCGACGCCGCAGTCGCGCCGAACCCCGCCCCGTAGCCCTGCCACACGGCGACCGAGGCCGGCATGAACTCGATCTCGTAGCCGGCAAGATAGGCCGAGCCGACCGCCGACCAGGACACCGCCAGGGTGGCGAAGCTGCTGGTGACCGGCGTGCCGACCGTGATGCTCGCCGGCGCTGAGATACGCCCCGGATTGGGCAGCACGACGGAGGGGCTGTCGCCGGTGGCGCGCTCGTCCACGGCCGGGTTCCAGTCCCAGACGGCGCTGTCCTCCTCGGCCAGCACCAGGTCGACGCCGCCGTCCTGCGCCAGGCTCCAGCCGGTGATCCGCGCGGGGAAGGGCACCAGCCGGTCGAGCGCCACCGTTGCCCCCTCCCAGGGCCGCAGCCGCAGGGCGGAGAGATTGGCCGGGAAGGCGACGGTGCGCTGCCGGCGGTTGCGCTCCAGCGCCACCTTCATCAGCCGCTGCACGGTCGAGACGGAGGTGGTGAGCGGGAATTCGAGATCGGTGTAGATCGCCTCGCCGCCATCCTCGGCGACGTAGTTGCTGGCGAGCAGCGGCGGCGCGTCGGTCGGCTGCCAGTTGGCCGAGGGCTCGACATAGACAGCGCGCACCCCGTTGAAGAGATCGCGCCGCGCCCGGCTACCCTGGATCGTCACGTCGCCGCGCAGGTCGTCGGAGGTGAGCGTCGCCAGCGATACTGCCGCCGCCCCGGCATGGATGAAGAACCGGCCGCCCGAGACCACCAGCGCGCCGGCCATGGCGGAGACCAGCTTTTCGGTGATGGCGATCTTGCCTTCGGCGAGCGAGAGCGTGCCGTTGCAGGTGTAGCGGCGCTCGGCGGTGCCGGCCGCGGTGCCCATGATCTCGTCGCAGATGTTTGCTGCGGCGATCAGGCAGGGGATGTCGATGTCGTCCCAGCTGGCCCGCCAGCCGAAGCTGGCCGTGATGTACCAGGCCAGGCAGAGCGCCGGGTTGTCCGACCAGCCGGTGGCACCGGTGCGCGGGTCGAGGATGGTGTCGGCACCCTCGACAATGGCCGCCATGTTGGGCGGGCCGGAGGGGAAGGCCTCCGCGGTGATCTTGAGCCGGACCGCGATGTAGGCGCGGCCCTGGCCGCGATGCGCCGCCGTCCACTTGCCGCCGGTCTCGGCGACGAGGTTGGCATTGGCCGCCTGGGCCGGGTCGCCAAGGTGCCGGTCCACCCGGACCAGGCCGGCATATTTCGGGTCGGACTCCGGCGCGTCGCCCAGCGTGACCTCGCCGATGGCCCGCACCCGGTGCGCGGCGACCACCACCACGGCGTAGAAATAGCCGTCCTCGCGGCCGGCATCGTCGGTCGCCGAGTGGATGAAGACGATGGGGCCGCCGACCTTCACCCGTCCGAGGACGATCTGGTGTTCGGTGATCGCCTGGCGGAAGGACTGCGTGCGGGTGGCGGCGGTGCTGGTGAGGGTGTCTGCGGCGACCGCCGCGGCAGCCGTCGAGGAGGCCTTCTTAGTCGGAAAAATGCTCTGGCCGATGGAGGAGACGACGAAGGCCGTGCCGGCGGCCACCACCGCGCCGATGATGCCGCCGCCGACTACGGCCGAAGCGAGGCCGCCGGCGAGCACCGCAACGAGGGGGACGGCAGCCGGCATCAGCCAATCCTCCAGGCGGTGGTGCAGGTGGTGATGGGCTGGCGCAGCAGCCCGCGCGGCCCGACGAAGGCGGCGCGGCCGCCATCCACGACGACGCCGAGGCGCTGCGGATCGCCGGCCAGCACGACGTCGCCGGCGCGGGCGAAGGCCGGCGGGATCCGCGGGAAGCCCGCGCTGTCGGCCGAGGCTTCGAGGGAGGGCAGCACGCGGACGGCCGGCCGGGTGCCGGTCACCGCCTCGACGGCGGCCAACGCGAAGCGGGCGCAGTTCCAGCGCCGGGCGTCGAAGGGATGCGCCTCGGCCGCCGACAGCAGGGCTGCCAGCCGACCAGGCCAGTCCGGGCGCCTCGTCACGACGCCGGCAGGGTGATCTGCGCCTCCTGCAGCGCCGGGACGTATTCGAAGAAGCGGTCGCCCGGGTACTCTGCCTGCTGGTCGGCATCGGTGTAGCGCCGCACCTCGGCGCGCTCGAGGTCGACCAGCCGGCTCTCGCAGGCCAGCGAGACGCGCGGCTCGGCGCCGTCCACCACCTCCATCGTGTCCATCAGCCCGGCCCAGAGCGGAAACGGGTCGGCCACGAAGGCGCCCTCGGCATCGAGCAGCCCGCCCCAGAGCCGGGCAATGCGGAGGCGGAAGCTCCGCTCGGCCAGCGCGATATCCACCACATCCTGCGGCACCGGCGACAGCGTCAGGGTGAGCCGCACCGCGCGGATTTCGGTGGTCTCCTCGATCTCGCCGACGGCGCCGAGCGAGCCCACGCCTTCGAAGACCATCCCGGCCCAGTCCAGTTGTCCCAGCCCGGTCCAGGCGCGAAAGGGGCCGGAGGCGAAGTCGAGATCGACCAGGATAATCGGCGTGGCGACCGGCGCAGTGGCCGCCGCGGCGGCCTGGAGCGACAGCCGGGGCGTGGCGGTGATGCCGGACATCAGAGGGATTCCTCCAAGCGAATGGTGATGGCGGTGAAGCGGCCGGGGCGGGTCGGGTTGATCGCCTCGTCGTCGGAGATCAGCCGCATGGCCACGGTGGGCTGGGTCAGCACCAGCGGCTCCGACACCGCGGCGGCGGCGCGCAGCGGCGGGCCGATCGGGATGGTGGCGGTGCCGGTGCCGGAGGCGGTGACGGCCGCGGTCGCCATGTAGAGCCGGCCGTTCAGGCCAAAATAGTCGCCAGCGCCGACGGCGGTGGTGTTCGGCCACCAGCCCTGGGTCTGGATGCTGAGCGCCCCGCGGGCAGCACCGGCAGCAAGCGACGGATTGCCTGAGCCGACCACCATGCCGGTGCCGTCCGTGAAGATGGTGGCGTCCGAGAAGCTGTACGGCCCGGTCGGCACGTCGCCTTGGCTGCGCGGATCGCCGGTGCGGTATTCGCGCCGCCAGTCCCAGATGCGCACGGTGTTGACCGAGCCGGCCAGCGCCGCCAGCAGCCCCTCCAGCACGCCGGCGCGGACCCGCTCCAGCGGATCGAAGGTGGCCTCGGCCATCCAGCGCGCGCCCTCCCGTCGCATGACCTGCGTGACGCGGGTGATCGGCGAGGCAAAGCGCAGCGTGTTATGCTGGAGGTAGAAGCTGAGGCGGGTAGGCCGCAGTGTGGCGGGCCAGGAGAATTCGGTCATCCGCGCACCGTTTTGTAAGCGGCGCCACCACGGCGGATGGCGTCGAGCGTCATTGCCGAGGACTGGCGGGCGATCTGGCCGGAGAGCATCCGCAGCCGCGCCTCGACGCCGGCATCTGCGCCACGGGCGTCGATGGTGAAGCTGTTGTGGATGGTGGTGCCGCCACCCGGCGCCATGCCGTTGGGCAGCACGGTGCCGCCGCGGTTCGGCACGAACCATTCGGGGCCACGCTCGCCGACGACATAGGGCTGGCCCGCAGCGACCGGCCCGCCCTCGGCGCGGAACAACCCGCCGATCCAGGAGCCGATGCCATCCAGCCAGGACCCTGCGCCGAGGCCGGTCAGCCCGGTCGAGACGGCATTGCCCAGCGGCTCGGTGATGGTCTTGCGGGCAATGACCCGGGCGATGTCCTGCAGCAGCCCCTGCAGGACCTTGGAGAGCTTCTCGCCTTTGACGATCGCATCCTCGAAGGCGCTGCTGAACGTCAGGCCGAGGTCGCGGACGGTGTCAGAGGTGCGTTCCGCCGCCGCCCCGACCCGGTTCTCCGCGCGCTCCAAATCCTCCATGGCGCGCTCGGCCTCGCGCTGGATGGTGGCGTCAGGGATCGGGCGGCCGATGCGCTCGGAGCGCTGCACCAGGTCGGAGAGGCGTTCCAGCCGACGCTGGTACCGCTCATAAGCGTTCTCGTTCCCCTCGATCAGCCGCTCGCGCTCGCGGAGAATGTCGTTGACCTCGCGCTCGGCCTCGCGGGCCTCGCGGGCGCCCTCGTTGCTGGCGCGGCGGACAGCGGCAACGCGCGGCTCCAGGCGGCGCAGCGCCTCATCGCGCTCCTGCAGCGCGAGCGTTTCAAGGCGGGTGCGATCGGCCGCGGTGATGCCGCCCGCGGCCTCGGCCTCGCGCAGGCGGCGGGTGCGGTCCTCATATTCGCTGTTGATCCGGAAGCGGTCGTCCAGCGCCTTGCGGAGTTCCTCGGCGTCGGTGACGGCGCGACGGCGGCGGGCGTCGGCCGCCTGGGCGGCGGCAGTTTCCTGCTCGGTGCGCTGGCGCTCGCCGGCAGCCGCCTCGCCGCGGGTGATCTCCTCCTGGAGTTCGGTGTACTGGCGGCGCAGTTCCTCCAGGCGACCGGCACGGTCCACCCCGGCCTGCTGCTGGGCAGCGCCGACCAGGCCGCCGCGAATCGAACCACGCCGGGGTTGCGAGCGCAGGCTGTCGCGACCGTCGCTCTCCGCCTCGAGGCGGGCGATCTGGGCACGCAGGGCCTCGGCCTGGGCGCGGCGGTCGGCCTCCTGCTCGGAGGGGAGGAGCAGGCCGGAGCCGCGGCGGACGCTATCCAGCACGCGGGCGGCACCGGACAGCGCACGGGCCAGGGCATTGGAGAGGCCGATCGCCTGGTCGAGGCGGGCGAGGAATTGGTCGGCGGCGGCAGTCAGCTGCCCGAAGGCCCGTCCCACCGAGAGCGGCGCGCGCTCGAACTCGCCATTCAGCCGCTCGACGGCGCGAAGCAGCGCCGGGAACACCGTGTCGGCGGTGAGCTTGCCCTCGGAGCCGAGCTTGCGGAGTTCGCCGATAGAGACGCCGAGCTCGCGGGCCAGCGCCTGGGCCAGGGTCGGCAGACCTTCGAGGATCGAGCGCAGCTCATCGCCCTGCAGCGTGCCGGACGCCAGCGCCTGGGCGAGCTGCTGCGTGCTGGAGGCGATCTCCTGCTGGCTGGCACCGGAGGCGATGGCGATGCGCTGGAGGCCGCCGACCAAGGTGGCGACCTGGTCGGAGGTAGCGCCGATCTCGCGCGCCGCGATCGAGAAGCGGGCAAAGGCGTCGACGCTCTCGCGCACGGCCACGCCGGTCTGCAGGCTGTCGCGATACAGCCGGTCGTAGATTTCGCCGGCGCGTTCGACCGAGCCGAGTGCGGTGTTGAGTCGGCCCATGGATTGGGTGAGCGCGTCGCCGGCGACGACCACAGCGCGCAGCCCTGCGGCGAGGCCGGCGATCTGCACGCCGCGCACGGCGACGTCGAGCAGGTCCAGCGCACGGGAGGCACGATCGGCGCCGCCCTGGATGCGCTCCAGGGACCGCTGGCCGGTCTCGCCGACCTCGCGCAGCTCCTGCTTGACCCGGGCGGCGTCGTCCAGCGATAGCCGGACCGAGACGCGGCGTGTGGCGTCAGCCATGCGTCACGCCTCCTGCGTCGGTCGGGTAGTCGGGACGCCGGGCTGCGCTGCCGGCGGCGAGGCCCATGCGCATGGCGAGCAGCAGTTCGGCGGCCGCCCAGCCGGAGGCGCCCATCTCGCGGGCGGTGGCCAGCGCGGCCGGCATGTCGAGGTCGAGGCCGGTCATCGTCGCCGTGGCGCAGCTGGTGCCGGCGGCCCAGGCGGCGGCGCCCTCGACGCTGGCTGGGGCGTGGGCGGCGTAGGGACAGAGGAGGCCGCAGTCTCGGTCGAGGGCCGCGCAGCCGCGGCAGTAGTCAGGGCCCTGGCCGAAATGCCATTCGGCCCGGGCCCTCAGCCGTTTCCCTCCAGCGCCACGGCGGCGACCGGACCGGTGGCGCGGTCCCAGAAAGCGGCGGCCATCTCGTCCATGTCCATGAGGCGCTCGACCGCCTCGGGCGAGAGGGGCAGCGGCTTGCCCGCGGCGTCGCCCACCCCCTCCCAGGCGGTGACAGCGTGGCGGGCCAGCGCCTTGACGAGGAAGGCGAAAGCCAGGCCGCGCGCCATGTCGGGGTCGAGGTCGGTCTCGGCTGCTCGCAACGCGCCGAGACGGCGGGCGGAACCGGCCTGGGCGGCGGCCATCACGGCGGTGGTGACGGGGCGGATTTCCACGCGAACGCCGCGCGGCAGGTCGAGCCAGTACGGCTCGACCGGGAGGTCGAGGGTGAGCATGCGGGTGTCTCCGGACTTGAAATGCGCCCGCGTCATGTCAAAGTCTGACATAGAACGGGCAGGGGGACTGGGATGCCGAATGTGAGCCTGACGCCCGAGCTCGAAGGCTTCGCGGAGCGCTGCGTGGCCTCGGGCCGCTACGGCAATGTGAGCGAGGTGATGCGTGCCGCGCTGCGGCTGCTCGAACAGCAGGAAGCGCGCCGCGTGGCCTTTACCGAGATGCTGGAGCGCGTCGAGCGCGAGGCGGATGAGAAGGGCTGGCTCTCCGCCGACGAGGTGGATGCCGAACTGGGTGACGTGATCGCGCGTGCGAAGTCTGCGAGGAAGGGTCGCTGAGCCCGCGATCTCGCGGCGCCGACGCCATCCTCTCCCCGGAGGCGCGCGTCGACCTGCGTGAGGCGGTGGCCTGGATCGCGCAGGACAATCCGCGGGCCGCAGAGGACCTGCGTGTCGCGCTCCGACATGCAGCACAGCTGCTCGGCGAGCATCCCGAAATGGGGAAGCAGCGACGGGATCTCGCGCCCGAAACCGTGCGGTTCCTGGTGCTGCGCGGGTTCCCCTACATCGTGGTCTATCGTGCCAATGCGGTGCCGCCGCGCATCCTGCGGGTCCTGCACGGCGCACGCGACCTGCCGGAAGTGCTGCAGGACCTCGAGCGTGAGTGAAGAACACACCGACCCAGTTCCAGACTGGTGCTGCTGCCATTCCATCGTTTGCATTCGGAGTGCGTTATGAATCTCAGCGTGCGCTCAAAAATTTCTTTGATACAATTCATGAACAAGATGCCTCGCCACGACGCAGCTATGCTCTTGATCAAGTACACGATTGTCGATTCGACCGACCAAATCCAAGTCGCCAGGAATCTTGACGGCTCTCTAACCGATATGGTCTTTGATGCAGATACTGCATCGCTGTCGGATTTAGTGCAGGAGTTGGCGCGCACTCACGACGCAGTGCGGACCACTTTCCAGCCAAAGTATGTGCACGACCAGCGTTGGGCTGAACTTGAGCGATCTCTCGCGCTCGACGGATATGCGCGTGAGATCGGGACCAATGGCAGCACCGCCGGTGCTTTCCTGCCCGTTGACCCTGCGATGGCCGGTACGTCGGCGCCAGATGATCTCCTTTCGGCGTTGTTGAAGGAGGCGATGCCCGATGCGCGCCCGGAGCTCGGCAAGCTGATTGATCAGTCTGCCGTGGCGTTCGTTGAAGGAGACTGGAACGGAAGCCTCACTTCAGCCCGCGTGTTTCTGCAGAACGTCGCGAGAAAGATCGCCGAAGATCGGTGTGTCGAGCTCCCAGGCTCGTTCGACGAGAAGGTCTGGGGCCAGGTCATTGCCTATCTCCGAACATCGGGGTTCATCGACTTGCAAGAGGAACGTGGCATCTCCGGTGCTTTCAGTTTCGCGTCGATTGGTGGTCACAACCTCATAGGCATGACGGATGCCGAGTTCGCCGTGTTCGGAAGAACCATGGCCTTCCGCGCATCCTATTTTCTGCTGAAGAGGCTGCTCGGCAGCCGCTCCCCTCGCGGAACCTAGCTATAGGTCACGCATACTCCGTCCCCGCCTGCTGGTTCCGCAGCACCGCCGTCATCATGCGCGTCGCCGTGGCGTTGAACGCGGCCCTGAAATCGAAGCTGGCCTCCACCCCGGCCGGCCCTTCGATCGGCGTCTTGGCCAGCGCGAGGTAGACCTCGTGCAGCGTAATGGTCAGGCTGCGGTTCGCGTCGATGGTGAAGGCCAGAGCGAACTCCGCCGAGGTGCCAGCCTGCGCCTGCGCCAGCAGCGTCGTGTTCTCGAAGCGCACGGTGATCTGGCCGGTGCAGCGGGCGATGCCGGGATCCACTCCTTCGACGCGGCGGTCGGCACGGATCGTCCGCACCGCCTCCATCCCATTGGCATAGGTAAGGCGCGCGCCGGTGACCTGCGCCAGCGCCGAGCCGCTGCGCGTGATCGATCCCTGCGCCTTGTTGAAGGCGGTGTAGGCCGCGCTGGTCGGCGTGCCGCCTGACGTGGCACCGGTGCGCACCGAGCCCTGGCCCAGCAGCCCGAAGGTCGCCGTCGCCGCGCCGGTGGGCGTGAAGTCCATCTCCAGCGTGTCGGCGCGCACGCCGGTGCAGACGTCGAAGCTCGGCACGTCGGGATAGCCGATCTCCATGGCGTTGCTCGGCAGCGACGCCGCGCCCGAGCCGAAGGTGTGGATGAAGTTGGTCGTGCCGGTGGTGGTCGGCGCGCCCAGCAGCAGGCGCAGCCAGTGTCCGATGTTGTTCAGATCGACCGGCACGACCGCCTGGCCGGCGACCGTCACCGTGTCGAGGAAGGGCGCCGCGGGATCCCGGTTGCTGCCGACGCCGATCACGTCGGCGTCCAGCAGCGGCTGCTCGGCGCCGAGGTCGCAGGAGAGGAACGGCATGCGCCGCCAGTTGCTGGCGGGCGCGGTGCCATAGGTGACTTCGGGCAGCATGAGCAGGCGGCAATTCGCGCCGATGGCACGGGGCATGGGCTTTCTCCTGAAGGGGGATCAGGCCAGCGGCGAGCCGGCGACGGTGAACCAGAGGGTGATGGGGATGGCGGCGGCGCGGGCCGCCGCAGCGCCCTCGAACTCGACATCCTCGAAGGCGGCGCTGCCGGCCTGCGCCCATTCGACGGCGCCGCCGAGGGTGCGGTCGGCGGTGATGGATGCGGCGACGTCCATCAGCAGCGCGTCGAGCAGCGTGTTGCGCGCAGCGGGCGTGGCGCCGGCGACGGTGATCTCGACCTCGGCGCGATGCTCGACCTGCCAGGCGAGCGGCGAGAGGATGGGCGTTTCCTCCACCGTGTCGCCGTCGCGGACCAGGATCAGGCCACCGGGCGGGATGCGCTGCGGGATGGTCTCGCCGCGCAGCACCAGCGGTGCCGGATTCCGGACTGCCAGTGACGTGAGCAGCCGGCTGTGCAGCGCCGCGATCGCGGTCTCGCGCGCGCTTGTAACTCCTCCACTCACCGGCGCGCCTCCTGGCTAAGGTTGCGCGTCGGTAGCTGGGAGAGGGTCGCCGCAGAGCGCTTGGGGGTCATTCCCCGTGCATGAGATT
>Ga0255334_1000900_pt1 | contig 17355 bp, 19 predicted proteins | sample EtOH5_35cm_T3_12_FD_202080 | JGI IMG/M metagenome (GOLD analysis project Ga0255334, IMG submission 202080) | Sandy soil microbial communities from University of British Columbia, Vancouver, Canada - EtOH5_35cm_T3_129 | ecosystem: Engineered > Artificial ecosystem > Sand microcosm > Unclassified ...
TTGGTGACTATGATTACTCCGAGCTTGGCTTGGGCGTGGGTGTTTATTTGATGAGTTCAGTAGCCCCTTCGGTGGAGCTTGCTCTTGGCGGTCGCGGCGGAATCACATCGAGCAATTATGAGCCTGATGTTGGCACGGACTCAGAAGAGTCTGGCTTTTTCTTTGGCCCCGTTGTAGGCGGTGAGTACTTCTTTAATAAGCACTTTAGCGCCGGCATTGATGCGGCGGTGATATACGCCACTTCGACATATGAATCGGGAACGTTCGAGGAAGATAGCAGCAGCTTGTCTACTGAAACCCGCGCCCGTCTGCGGTTTTACATGTAATTTAGGCTAGCGCCAAACTAGGAGGCTTTCCTAGCGAACGCTGAGCGCCCGACACAGCCATGTGCCGGGCGTTTTTTATTTGCGCCTCTCTTGCCACTTTTCATTGTGGCAGGCTCTATCCAATCACGCAGTTATTTGGCTTCTGATATAAAGCCGATAAGATCAAAAGGTTAGTTTTTCCGCGCTCATCGGTACACCTCTTTCCGGTTACCAATGCGCACAACGAGAATGCGCAAAGCGCCGTCCTCAATACGGCTGATAATGCGGTAATCTCCTACGCGGTATTTCCAAAACTCGCCCAGCTTGGAGCCTTTGAGGGCTTCGCCCATGTGGCGCGGGTCGTCCAGCACAGCAACGCGGCCATGCAGAAAGACCAGGATGCGCTTTGCCACCTGTGGGTCGAGTTTATCCAAGTCGCGCTCGGCGGCGCGGTCGAACTCAACCTTCCAGACCATAACGCTTCATCAGGTCGTCCAATGGAATGGATGAAGATTTCCCGGAGCGGTTGGCGGTCAGCCGCTGTTCGGCAAGGTACAAATCTTCAAGGTCGTCAAGGTGTTCTCGGATAGCTTCGATCATGTAGAAAGTTTTGCTACGTCCGGTGAGTTGCGCCAAGTTTTGAAGCCTGGCGGACACATCATCGGGGAGCCGAATGGAAACAGCGCTCATGGTAGTTTTCTCCTGAGTAGTTGAAATACAAGTATCTCATCCTAAGAAGCAACACACAAGGCCCCTTATGGGGTAAAGGCTCATAAATAAGCACGGTGACAAAAGGGTAAGCGTGCGCCATGTTCTGACACTCTAGCATTTCACTAAATGGAGAAGTCTTGTGAAAAGAAATATCGTAACCCTAAAGACATTGGGATTGATGGTCGCCTTGTCACTCGCTGCTGGCGCTGCCGCCCCCGTACAATTTGGATTGGGCGTGGGCCTATTAACCAGCGGCGGTGAGGAAAGTACTCCCACTGTTTCCGCCCCCATCCGCTTCGGCAACTTTAGAGTCGAGCCGGCCGTAAGCTACTACAGCAATGACGGTGAGACCAAGTACAACTACACACCGCCAAACAACCTCAGCGACAACACTTATGAGGACAGTTATTACAGCTTTGAGGTAGGCGCTTATTGGCTAAAACAGATAGCGCCCTCCACAGAACTTAGCCTGGGAGGCCGCGTGGGGTATTCGTGGTATGACAGCACCAGCGAATACCCCAATGTTCCAAACAGTGAAGGCGCCTATGAGAGCTCCGGCTTTTACCTGGGGCCAACGGTGGGTGGTGAGTATTTCTTTAATCCGCATGTTAGCGTGGGCGCTGATGTCTCGCTGTTATTCGCCTCTAACTCGGCGACATCTGAAAATTCTAGCTATGATTCCGAGGGCGAAAATGACGCGATGTCACTTCAATCTGGCGCCCGTCTGCGGTTCTACATGTAATCAGCTAAGCGCACACTGGGGGAGATTTTTCCTCCCTGGCGCAACGTTAAACGCCCGACACATCTCTGTGCCGGGCGTTTTTTATTGCGCCTCTCCTGCCACCTTTCCTTATGGCAGGCTCTATCCAATCACGCGGTTATTCATCAAACAGGTCGGCGTGGGTGCCGGTTCTGGCAAGATAAACCGTTTTACTGTCGGCGCGATAAATCAGCAGCCAGTCCGGTTCAATATGGGCATCACGATGCCCCTTCCACTCACCTTTCAACGGATGGTCCAGATACCGCGCCGGCAAAGCTATTTCTGCTGCTAAAAGATTCAACAGCATTTTCATCTTATCCATATCCTTGCCGCGCTTTTCCATGCGCTTCACATCGCGGCGAAACTGACCGCTGCTGATAGGCGTTTTCATCAGATGCCCAGGTCGTCAAACAGTGCTTCCATAGACTCATGACGGCGACCCTTGCCAGCCTCCAGCTCCGCAATGGCTTTTCGAGTCGCCTTGTTCGGTATCTTTACGTCAAAAGGCAGGCGTTTTTCTTCTGCCACGCTGACCAGCAGCAGACGGATAGCGTCGGACACGGACAGGCCCATAGCCTCAAGAGCGGCTTGGGCACGGTTCTTTATGTCTTCATCAATGCGGGCTTTTACAATGGCGCTGCTCATGGTCTTATCCTCCGATTGTGGCCACAGTGTAGCCACAATTACCGAATATTGCCAGTTTGATGAAGTGCTGTGCTTGCTTTGCGCACAACGAGAATGCGCAAAGCGCCGTCCTCAATGCGGCTGACATAGTAAAAAAGGTGTCGCTGACGCATTAGGATTGGTAGAATTCGCCGCATGAAACCACTTGTCGGCGTTATTATGGGCTCCCGCAGTGACTGGGAGACCTTACAGCATACTGCTCAACTCCTTGAGGAACTTGGCATTCCTCACGAAGCACGAGTCGTCTCAGCCCACCGCACCCCCGATTTATTATTTGAGTACGCCACCACGGCTCGTGATCGCGGCCTGGAAGTCATCATCGCCGGCGCCGGCGGGGCGGCGCACCTGCCTGGAATGGCCGCAGCCAAGACCTCGCTGCCGGTATTGGGCGTGCCGATCTTGTCGCAAACCTTAAATGGCATGGATTCGCTGCTCTCGATGGTGCAAATGCCGGCGGGCGTGCCTGTGGGTACGCTGGCCATCGGTCGAGCCGGCGCAGTCAATGCGGCTCTGCTGGCGGCGGCTATCCTGGCTAACAGCTACCCTGAAGTGCGCGCCTCGCTGGAAGAATACCGCTCCCGCCAGACGGAGCAGGTGATCGCTAACGCAGATCCTCGCGCTTAATTGGCATGAGAATCGGCGTTCTTGGCGGCGGACAATTAGGACAAATGCTTGCGCTGGCTGGCCTGCCCCTGGGGCTTAGCTTTGTGTTTTTGGATCCCATCGCCGACTCGCCGGCGGGCCAGGTGGCACGGTTGTTGTGCGCGGAGTTTGATGACCCGAAAGGGCTGGATCAATTGGCCGCCAGCGTTGATTTGCTGACTTTCGACTTTGAAAATGTGCCGGTAGAGTCGATGGCCCGTTTGGCCCATCAGCGACCGGTCTATCCCGCACCCGCCGCCTTGGCGATTGCTCAAGATCGGCTGGAAGAAAAAACCTGTTTTCGTCGCTTAGGGTTGGCTACGGCACCGTTTATGGCGGTAAATTCGCTGGCCGAGTTGACGGCCGCTGTCAATAGCATCGGCTTGCCGGCGATTCTGAAAACCCGGCGCTGGGGCTACGACGGTAAGGGGCAGGCACGCCTGCTGACCCAAGCCGATATCGCCACCGCCTGGGGTCAGCTGGGCGGCCAGGCGCTGATTCTGGAAGGTTTTGTAGCCTTCGAGTGCGAGGTTTCGCTAATCGCCGTCCGTTCGACGACCGGCGAAACCGCCTTTTATCCGCTGGTAGAAAATACTCATCAAGACGGCATACTGCGGTCATCGCGAGCACCGTACCTGAATACCAATCTGCAAACTCAGGCAGAAAATCAACTGCGTTGCTTGCTTACGGATTTGGATTATGTGGGCGTGCTAACGGTGGAGTTTTTTGTTAAAAATGGCCAGTTGATCGCCAACGAAATGGCGCCCCGAGTGCATAATTCTGGCCACTGGACCATAGAAGGCGCGGTTACCAGCCAGTTTGAAAATCACCTGCGCGCCATTTTGGGCCTGCCACTGGGCCGCACCGACGCGATTGGCCACAGTGTGATGATCAACTGCATCGGCGAACTGCCGACATTGGCTGAGGTGGCGGCCGTTTCCGGCGCTCATGCGCATTTTTACGGTAAAGAGGCGCGACCCGGCCGCAAGCTCGGCCATATCACGGTCACGGCAGCCGATCCCCAGGCGCTGCAAGCGGCCGTGGATAAGTTATCAGCGAACCTCTAGTGAACTCCCTAGAAAAGATGCCCGGAACGATCCGCCTTGGTCTGTAGATAACGCTCGTTGTGTTCGTTAGCCTCAAAGCTGTGCGACACTCGCTCAACCACTTCGACACCGGCCGCCTGCAGCGCCGCCACTTTTTCTGGGTTGTTGGTGAGCAAGCGAACTCGGGTAACGCCCAGCTCGTGAAGAATCGCGGTCGCCGGAGCATAGATCCGCTCGTCCGCACCAAAGCCCAGATGCAAGTTGGCATCCAGGGTGTCCAGCCCGGTATCCTGCAAGGTATACGCCCGCAACTTGTTAACCAACCCGATGCCCCGGCCTTCCTGGGCCAGATAAAGCAAGACGCCGCCGCCAGCCTGCTGGATAGCCCGGATGGCCCCTCGCAGTTGATCGCCGCAGTCACAACGCAAACTACCCAGAAGATCGCCGGTAAAACATTCGGAGTGTAGGCGAATCAGCACGGGCTGCCGCACGTCCGGGTTACCGATGACAACGGCGAGATGTTGCTGGCCGCCACCCACCGGGCGATAAGCCAGAATTTTTGAGTTGCCCGCGTCAACCAAAGGCACTCGCGCATCGGCCACCTTTTCCCATTGCACGTGACGTTGCGCCGCGGGCGAGGCGAGCCAGTCCGCATTGGCTTTGACGACATGGGCACTGCGTGAGTCGGCCAGCTCGGCGGTGGTCAGCGGAACCATCAGCACGGCCGGCAACAGTTCGGCGTGTTTGGCCAGGGCAATGGCCGCCACAGCCAAGATGATATCAGCCTGGTGCGCCAGCTTAACTTTGGTTTGATCGAGGTCGGTGTCGAGCAGCGGATCGGCTAACGCCAGCAAGCCATTGAGGGACATGTCGTCGCCTTCGTATACCGCTACGCTCTGATCGGGCAGCACCGGCAACCCTCGCGTCTGTGCGCGTTCGCGAGTCACCGCGACCCAGGGACGGCCTTTGCCAAACTGTCGGAGCGACGCGAAGGTGGAGGCATACAACAGCTCCGCCGGCAGGATCACGGCCGCACCCGCCGGGTGATGAACAATCACCGGCCGCCCGCGCCGGAACTCGAACGCGGCCCGATCCAGCGCCACCCAATCCGAGCCGGCAATGTCGTTTTTTGCGGGCGCTTTCCCCCCCTGATTCATCATTTTCTCCTCACTCTGCTTATATGGCAGATTGCACTAAGCTTGAACACAAGCTTACTATTTTACACGGCGGGCCAATATAGCGGCGATTCCGGAAAGATAATTTCCGCCAAGGAGGCTAACATTAATATGCACAAAACTTCTCGCAAGCCCCAGGTTTGGGAGCTCGACACCCACGTAGCGTGGCAATTCATTCAACTGGCGAACGGTCATTTTCGGGGCGGCTCCGACTTGCCACTGCGGCTCGGCTGGGATGGTGAGACCGCGTGGGTCTTCAGCAGCCTGCACCCACCGCAGGCACTGCATATCTATCCCGACGGCCGCTGGCAAAGCGATATCGCCATTTCGCCAGAGGCCCGCGACTTTCTTGATCTTTACCTGCCGCTGGCGACCTTGCCGGCAACTAAGCGCTACGTTATTGGCCATCTGGGGCAGAGTCTGGATGGCCGAATCGCCGGTACCGACGGCAATTCCCGTTATATCACCGGCAGCGAAAACCTGGATCACCTGCATCGCTTGCGCGCCCTGTGTGACGCGGTCGTGGTGGGCGCCAAAACGGTGCGCCAGGACGATCCTCGGCTGACCGTACGGCGGGTGAGCGGCGCCCATCCCACACGGGTGGTGATTGATCCAGAGCGGCGCCTGGAGTGGGCGTATCAGGTGTTTCGCGATGACCAGACCAAAACCGTGATCCTAAAGGCAAAAGATCGGCCATCGTCGGCGCCGATGTCGTCACCCAGCGCAAACATCGACGTTGTGGCGGCACCGCGTCTTGGCACCGGACTGGATTTGCAGGCGGCGCTGGATCGGCTGGCCGAGCGCGGGTTGAATCGGATTTTTGTCGAGGGGGGCGGTATCACCGTTTCGAGATTTCTCGATCAAGGCTGCCTGGATCGGCTGCAAATTGCCGTGGCGCCGATGATACTGGGCGCTGGTCGACCCGGCATCCAAATGACAACGATCCCCACCATCGACCAGGCGCTGCGACCGGTTGTACGTCGCTATATCCAAGGTGATGATGTGTTGTTTGATTGCAATTTAAAGCCGCGCAATGACTGAGCGCAGCTCTGCCACCGCCTTGTGGCTGCACAGTCCAGGCCAACCCGAATTGCGCAGCGAACAGCTTGCCCCAATCAAAACTGGCTGGGTGAGAGTAACCACGCATTTCAGTGGCATCAGCCGAGGTACCGAGAGTCTGGTTTTTCATGGCAAGGTGCCGGCCGCAGAACATCAGCGGATGCGCTGCCCCTTTCAACAAGGGGAGTTTCCCGGCCCCCTCAAATACGGTTACAGCGCCGTCGGCGTGGCAGAAAACGGGGCGCTGGCAGGCAGCCTGGTATTTTGTCTGCATCCCCATCAGGATCGCTTTCAGGTGCCGGCCAGCGCCGTGTTTGGTTTGCCGGCCAATGTCCCCGCACAGCGGGCGGTGTTGGCCGCCAATATGGAAACGGCCATCAATGCCATTTGGGATGCGCGATTGCAGATCGGCGACGAAGTTAGAGTTATCGGCGGCGGCGTGATCGGCGCGCTGGTGGCCTACCTGGCAAGCCGAATCCAAGGTGCCCGAGTACAACTCATTGATGTGCGACCGCAACGCCGGTTGCTCGCCGAAGCACTGGGTGTCGAATTCGCTACGCCCGACAGCGCCGAGGCGGAGGCAGATGTGGTTTTTCACGCCAGCGGCAAGGCCGCCGGGCTAACTCGCGCCCTCGAACTGGCAGGCATGGAGGCGCGGGTGGTCGACCTTAGTTGGTACGGTGATCAAATGGTTACCCTGCCACTGGGACAGGCCTTTCATTCGCGGCGACTGCAATTAATCTCGTCTCAAGTGGGTGTTGTGGCGACGTCACAACGCGCCCGCTGGGACCATCGACGACGTTTGGCGCTGGCCTTACGGCTACTCGCCGACCCGGTGCTGGATGCTTTGCTGTGCCCGACCAAACCGTTTGCCGATGCACCACGCGTCTGGGCGGAGGTCTGTAGCGACAACGCCGACGTGCTCTGCCAGATCCTGGATTACCGCAGCCCACCAGGCCCTGCCCATTAAGTGAGCGAGCCCCACTATCATCGGACAGGCGCATCGCCCTTCTTCAATCGAGCAATCTGAGCGCGCACTTGCTCGGGCGCGGTTCCGCCGATGTGCTTACGGGCAGCTACCGATCCCTCTAATGTAAGAAACTGGTAGACATCGGCGTTGATTTTCGGTGAAAACGCACGCAATTGTTCTAAACTTAAGTCCGCCAAGTCGCCGCCTTGTTCGCTGGCCAAGCGCACTGCCCGGCCGACGATCTCGTGCGCATCGCGAAAAGCAACGCCTTGACGCACCAGGTAGTCCGCCAAATCGGTAGCGGTAGCAAAGCCGGCGCGCGCCAGCTCGCGGCACCGCTCGCGCCGAACTATCAAGGCCGGCACCATGTCGGCATAGGCGCGCAGACAACCCCGCACGGTATCGACGGTATCAAACAACGGCTCTTTGTCTTCTTGGTTGTCTTTGTTGTACGCCAGAGGCTGAGCTTTCATCAGCATCAGCAGGGACATTAAATGGCCGGTAACGCGGCCGGCTTTGCCGCGCACCAGTTCGGGCACATCCGGGTTTTTCTTTTGTGGCATGATGGACGAGCCGGTGCAAAAACGATCAGGCAGGTCCACCAGGCCAAACATCGGCGAGGCCCACAGCACCAGCTCTTCGGAGAACCGGGACAAATGCACCATGATCAGGCTGGCCACAGCACAAAACTCGATGACAAAATCCCGGTCGCTGACGGCGTCCAGAGAGTTCTGCGCCACGCCCTCAAAGCCCAGTAATTGAGCGGTGTATTCACGATCCAACGGGTAGCTGGTGCCGGCCAGTGCCGCCGCACCCAAAGGCAGCACGTTGACTCGCCGACGGCAATCCAGCAGGCGTTCACGATCACGGCTAAGCATAGCGTGCCAAGCCAGCATATGGTGGCCAAAGGTCACGGGCTGGGCCACCTGCAGGTGCGTGAAGCCGGGCATGATGCTGTCCGCTTCGCGTTCGGCCAAGTCAACCAGTCCGTCGCGCAAACGGTCGATTTCGGCAACAATTTGGTCGATAGCGCTACGCAGGTATAACCGCACGTCCGTGGCGACTTGATCGTTGCGAGAGCGGCCGGTGTGGAGTTTTTTGCCGACGTCACCGATCCGCTCGGTCAGCCGCGCTTCGATGTTCATGTGCACGTCTTCAAGCTGCACCGACCAATCGAACTGGCCAGACTCGATGTCCGCGCGGATAGCCTCTAGCCCTTGGATGATTTGGTTGGATTCTTCCACCGTCAGCACGTCGACGTGGGCCAGCATACGGGCGTGAGCAATAGAGCCGGCAATGTCCTCGGCGTAGAGCCGGCGATCAAAGTTGACAGAGGCCGTAAACGCTTCGACAAAGGCGTCGGTATCTTCGGTAAAACGCCCGCCCCAGGGCTTGCGCGGGGGTTGTTGCTTGGCCATTAGCGATATTCTCCGTGTAGGGGGGGCTCGCGGCTGATGATAACGCCGTGCCGGTCCGCTATGCTGTTAAGTGACGATAAGTTATTTAAGCACTTGCCTTTACCGGCGTGAACAACCCAAAATGACCGTGGATTGCCGGGTAAAAACCGACATTATAGAATCTGCCACTGCCCGGCACCATTGATTAAAGGTGTTCCTTGCTGAAATTAAAATTTCTCGCCCAAAACCGCTCCAGGGACGGATCCAGCTCCCATGCTGCCCAGCAAGCAGACGAGGATTTTTTTCTACCTGACCTGTGTAATATCCGAGCCGTTTTTTTAGCAGTGATCATCACTCAGCTGCTGGCCTTTACCCTAACGCTGGCCGATAGCGCCGGCTATAACGATTTCTGGCCGCGATTGGGCGTGGTTTCTATGTTCAGTCAATGGGTTGCATTGACCGGCACGGCCGTGTTGTGCGCAACACGTAAGCAGCTGATGAAGCTACCCCTGGCGTGGTCGGCGGGTGTTTGCCTGAGCTTACTGGCGGCCAGCGCTTTGGCAATCAGCGAAATTTGCTATCGAATCCTGGCATACAGTGCCCAGGAGTTGATCATGGATAGCCACCATGCTTATTTTCTTTTTCGCAGCGTCGGTATCACCACGATTTTTGGAGCGATGGGCTTGCGCTATATCTATGTGCAGCATCAGTGGCGGCGCAATGTGCACGACGAGGCAGAGTTGCGCATCCAGGCGCTGCAGGCACGCATCCGCCCGCATTTTTTATTCAACAGCATGAACACCATCGCCGCCATGATTCGCGGTCAACCGGCGCTGGCCGAACAGGCGGTGGAGGATCTGGCTGACTTGTTTCGCTTCAGCCTGGCCGACAGCCGCAACCAGGTCAGACTGCACGAGGAAATGGATCTCTGCCGTCAATATGCGCGTATCGAAAGCCTGCGTCTCGGCAAGCGCCTGCACATTGAGTGGGATCTGGATAAAGTTCCGATGGACGCGATGGTGCCCGGTTTGTGTGTACAGCCGCTACTGGAAAATGCTATCTATCATGGTATCGAAGGACTGCCCGACGGTGGCACGATCAATATTCATGGCACTATGGAAAACCAGATGATTACGATTACCATCAAAAACCCCCTGCCCAAAGCCCGACCGAACCCGCGCAAGGGCAACCAAATGGCCCTGGAAAATACCCGCCAGCGCCTGCGGCTTGCGTATGGCGATCTCGGCAAGCTGGATAAAGAAAACGACAGCGAATTTTATCGAGTTTATTTACAATTCCCTTATCGTTCGACAACGAGCGCCCAATAAGGCCCTACGAAAGGAGAGACTACGCATGAAAATCATGGTGGTGGACGATGAGCCGCCAGCACGTGAGCGGCTCAAACAACTTATTGCTGATATCGAAGGTTGTGAGGTTTGTGCAGAGGCCGAGAACGGCGAGCAAGCACTGAATCAAGTGATCAGCGCCAACCCGGACGTCATCCTTTTGGATATTCGCATGCCGGGTATTGATGGCATCGAAACAGCGCATCATTTGGCCTCTTTGGCCGAACCGCCAGCGGTCATCTTTACCACAGCTTACAGCGAGCATGCGCTGGATGCTTTCGCCGCTCAGGCTGTAGGTTATCTGGTAAAGCCCGTTCGCAAACAGCGCCTGGAAGAAGCGTTGAAAGTAGCCACTCGGCTGACTCGCGCCCAGATCTCCGAGCTGGCTCGCGGGCAAGACACGCCCAGCCAGCGCACCCATCTTTGTGCTCGGGTGCGCGGCGGTCTGGAGCTGATTCCTATTGATGACGTGCTGTATTTTCAGGCGGATCAAAAATACGTCACCGTTCGCCATCGACGCGGCGAAGTTCTGATCGAAGACTCGCTCAAACAGCTGGAACAGGAGTTCGGCGAACGCTTTGTTCGCATCCACCGCAACGCCCTGGCGGCCACGGCTTGTCTGCTGGGCCTAGAAAAAACCACGAGAGGGGCGGCTGTGCGCCTGCGTGACTGCCCGGACAGCCTGGATATCAGCCGGCGTCACCTGCCTTTTGTCCGCAAATACCTGCGCAATCTAGGTGATACCTCCAGTCTGGGCATATGACCGAGCAACCCTCAAGCCTCGGCCATCCCCCGGGCCTGCGCATCGCCACCCGCGCCAGCCCGCTTGCCCTCTGGCAGGCGGAGCGGGTGCGGGCCGAGCTGATCCGCCATTACTCTGAGCTAAGCGTCGAATTGGTGACTTTCACCACCCAGGGTGATCGGGAACTTGACCGCCGCCTCATGGATATTGGCGGCAAGGGCCTGTTTATCAAAGAGCTGGAGCGAGCGCTGCAGGATAATGCCGTCGATTTAGCGGTTCACTCGATGAAGGACGTACCGGCTCAACTGCCCGCGGGCCTGACGATAGCCGCTGTACTCACCAGCGCCGATCCGCGCGATGCTCTTGTCAGCCGCCGGTACGCACGGCTAGAGGATCTGCCGCAAGGCGCTCGCGTCGGCACCTCCAGCCTGCGGCGACAGTGCCAGTTACTGCATCTCCGCCCAGACTTGCAAATCGGCCTGCTGCGCGGCAATGTTCAGACTCGACTGAGTCGCCTTGACGAAGGGCGGTTTGACGCCATTATTCTTGCGGCGGCCGGTCTGGATAGACTGGGCCTGGCTGACCGCATCACCGACCGTCTGGCGGCAGAAATTATGCTTCCTGCGGCTGGGCAGGGCGTGGTTGGCGTCGAATGCCAGCAAAATAACACCGTTGTCTTGCAAAAAATCGCGCCGCTGAACGACCCCCTCGCCGCCCAGCGCATTCGTGCCGAACGCGCCTTAACTACTCGGCTAGGCGGTAACTGCCATGTCCCTGTGGCCGGTTTTGCGGAAGTGACGGGCCATCAAATACGTTTGCGCGGCCTGGTAGGACAGCCCGATGGTAGTCAGTTGATACAAGGCGAAATCAGCGGATCAACCCAGGACGCCGAGGCTTTAGGCCGTGCCCTGGCGACGGAGTTGCTGGATCGGGGCGCTCGACAAATCCTGCAGGCGATGGGGGCCCACCCCATGGAGCCGGGGGAGTGACCCCCCCCGCCAAGGCATCCCTGGCCGGCTGGCGGATAGTGGTCACGCGACCGGATCATCAAGCGCAGGGATTATGCCAGGCTATCGAGCGGCTGGGCGGCGCGGTTTTGCGCTTTCCGGCGATTGAGATTGCGCCGCCAAAATCCCTCGCGCTGGCGCACGCCAGCCTGGCAAATATCGATGATTACGACTGGCTGATCTTCATCAGCGCCAATGCGGTTAACGGTGCACTGGCTTTGCTGCCCCGCGAAACTCTGGCCACCATCCAGGCTCGCTTTGCCGCCGTTGGCAGCGCCACCGCCGGCGCTTTGCTCCGTGCAGGACGAGCGCCGGACGTCTACCCTGAACGCGGGGGTGGCGGCGAAGACCTGTTGCAACTTGGGGTGTTCGCTGCGCCGTGCAAGCAACGCATCCTGATTATTCGCGGTGAAGGCGGTAAAGAGTGGTTAGCGCAAGAGCTGGCGCGGCGCGGCGCGACCGTAGGCTATGCCGAAGTCTATCGCCGGGTTTGTCCCAAACCAACCCCCGAACAGATCGCGGGCGTATGGCTTGCCCCTACGCCGCCACAGATCGTTATTGTCACCAGCCGTGACGCCCTGGAGAATCTTTGCAACATGCTCACGGGGGCCGCTAAACGACGATTATTTGCCACACAACTGGTGGTGGTGAGCACAGATATGGTAAAAAAAGCCCTAGCCGCAGGCTTTGCAAGAACTGCGCTGTTGGCAGGCCCCACGGATGAGTCCATCATTGAAACTCTGGTCAACCACGTCGATCCTCCGGCAGTTGAGGATCGCTTTAGCTGAAACTTAAGGTTAGGGAAAACCATCATGTCACAACCTCAAGACCATGGGCCGGGTACGAATCCAGCCAGCAGCACGACGGCCTTGGCAAAGCCCGCCGGCCAAAAAACTTCGAAAACGACCCGCGCAGTGCTGGTGATCGTTCTGCTGATAGCGGTTGCCGGTCTGGGCGGTTCGGCCTATCTCTGGCAGCTGCATCAGATCGTATCGACACAATTGGCCCAACTGCAAAACAGTCAGGCGGATTTGAACAACACCACCTCTCGCCTGACCCAGCAGATTACCGCACCGGCGGATATCAACCGACGGTTTGATGAGCTTACGCAACAGCTGAATACACTGGGCAGCAAGCATGAGTCGACGGATCAGCAAATCGCTCCCATTCGGCAGTTCATGGAAGGCGGTCGCAGTACCTGGTTATTATCGGAAGCGGTTTATCTATTGCGAATGGCTAACCATGCGCTGACGCTTCGCCACGATGTGATGGCCAGCCGCCAGGCTCTGGAATTAGCCGACCAGAATCTGGCAGAAGCCGCTGATCCACGTCTGCTGCCCGTGCGCAAAATTATCGCTGACGAGCTGGTGGCCTTGCGCGGCACGGCAGTAGCCGATACCGAGGGTCTATCGCTGAAAATTACCAGTCTGATCCAAGCCAGCCGGCAATGGCCACTGGCGCTTGGACCACGGGTTGACGCCCCTCAGGCGGAGCAAACCAACCTGCCGCGCGGAGTTGCCAACGGATTAATCGATGGCATTTTCAAATCGCTACAGGAAATAGCCAGCGGCCTGGTGGTTATCCATCGCAATAACGAGCCGCTAGCTAACGTTCTAACGGTTGATCAGCAACAAATCCTGCGCCTGCATACGGCACTGCAACTGGAAAACGCCCGGATAGCTTTACTGGAGCGCCGCCCGGATGCCTACCGCGATCAGCTGGAGCAGGCGAGCAACAATATTCGTCATTATTTCGATCAGAACCATCTCCACGTTAACGCCGCCCTAAGCATAATCGACGAGCTTCGTGCTGCACCTATCGTTGTTGATCTACCCGACATCAGTGGCTCGCTGCGGCAACTCCGTTTACTGCAACAGCCGAGTTTTAAGCAGGCTTCGCAGGGAGGTAAGCCATGAAAATGTCACTGCGCATTCTTATCGCCGTCCTCCTGGGAGTCGGTTTAGCGCTTATCCTGACTCACGACAATGGTTACGTCCTGCTGCATTGGGGTAGCTGGAGCCTGGAAAGCACCATGCCCGTGTTCTTCTTAGGGATAATCACCTTATCGATCTTACTGGTGCTTGGCTGGTTGATCGCTTTGGGCACCCTGGGCCTACCCACCCGCCTGTTCAAATTTCGTCAACGCCGCGTTCAGGAGCGAGGACGGCAAAATCTGGTTCGGGGCCTGACGGACTTACACGAAGGGCGCTGGCGCAACGCAGAGCGCACCCTGTTGCGCCAGGCGAATTACTCGGACACGCCGCTGCTGCACTTTTTGTTAGCCGCCCGCGCAGCCCGGCTGCAAGGTGCAGATGACCGGAGCAGCCAACATCTCAAAAAAGCCCTCGAAAGCACGCCGGCGGCAACCACGGCAGTGATGATAGCCGAGGCAGAACTGATGCTCGCTGATCATCAATACGACAAAGCCTTAAGTGCTTTGCAAAACCTGCCCGCCAAAGAAGCAAAAAACGCTCAGCGCATCAAAATACTACGCCGCTGCTACGAAGCGCTGCACGAGTGGTCGAAGCTTAAGGATTTGCTGAGCCCTCTGCGCGAGCAAAAAATCCTTCCCGTTGCAGAATACGAGCGCCTGGCGGTGAAAACTTATACCGAGCTGTTCCGGCGCGCCGGAATGCATCAAAACATCGCTCAGCTGGACAGCTTATGGCGCGAACTGCACAAACCGTTGCGTCAGCAGCCCGAGATTCTGCATGCCTATGTCGTCGCGCTGCGCGAGGTCGGCGAGCCCGGTCAAGCCGAGACCATCATCACCGGCTACCTGGATCAACGTTGGTCAGAAGACCTGGCTTTGGATTATGGGCTGCTGGAAATTGGCGACCCGGATGTTCGCCGGAAAAAGCTTGATGACTGGACTAAGAAGCACGGCCAACAACCGGCGTTATTACTGAGCGCCGCCAGAGTTTGCCTGCTCGGCAAACACATCGATCAAGCTCGGCAGTACCTGGAATCCAGCATCAACCTGGCCGCCCGACCCGAGAGTTATCGCGAACTCGGTCGATTGTTCGAAACTCAGGGCCAACATGACAAAGCCCGCGCCGCCTATCATGCCGGTTTGGAGTTATCGTTGCAGCGCTATGGCCGTTTAGACGGCGCCATTACCTAAACTTTAGGCTCAATATCCCGCCGCCATAACACAACACTTGCCTTTCTTCGCTGTCCTCTATATATAGGCCTTGTTTCCGAGGGAGGAATTCATGCGAAATATCTTAATTGTAGGCTGCGGTGATATCGGACGGCGAGTCGCCAGGCTTTGTGCAGACAAAAAAAATCGGGTCATTGGCATTGTCCGCAGCACGCCCAGCTTGCGCAAATTACGCGAAGATGGAATTGAGGGTGTGCAAGCTGATTTAGATTTTGTCATGCCCAGCGAAGCGTTGCCGACAAAAGACGCCATCATTCATTACTATGCTCCACCTCCTCGAGAAGGCCAAGGTGATCCTCGCCTGGATCGATTTTTGGCAAGCATTCACGCTAACGCCATGCCAAAACGCATTATCTACATCAGCACGAGCGGCGTTTATGGGCATTGCAACGGTGAGTGGATTACCGAAGAACGGGAGCCCAAGCCAGATACGGATCGCGGCCGTCGACGACTGGCTGCCGAGCAACACCTCAAGGCGTGGTGTGCTGAGCACGGCGTTGAGTACGTGATTCTGCGCGTACCCGGAATTTACGGACCCGGCCGCCTGCCCATCAAGCGTTTAAAAAGCGCATCCCCCATCGTGGATGAGCGTGAATGCTCTTACTCTAATCGCGTCCATGCCGATGATTTGGCGAATGTTTGCGCGACAGCCGCCACCAAAGCCCCTGCCAATAGCATCTACAACGTCAGTGATGGACAACCGACAACGATGACGGATTACTTTCTCCAGGTAGCCGATTTGCTGGCCATCGATCCGCCACCGGTCATTAGCCTGGATGAAGCACGAGCAACGTTAAGTGAGGCTTTGTTATCGTTTCTCGATGAATCCAAACGACTTGACAACAGTAAGATGCTGAAGGAGCTAGGTATTTCCCTGATCTATCCTTCGCTGAAAGAGGGGCTGCCAGCCTGCATAGAAGATCAAGACTAAGCGCCTACCAATAAGGCATCTTGGCGGCAATACAGCGATCTCGCCCCGAACGCTTGGCTTCGTAAAGCGCCTCGTCGGTGACAGACAAAAACTCATCCACACGAGCCAGCTTTTGGTGCCATTGCGCTACCCCAAAACTGGCCGTCACAGGGATTTCTGTCCCATTAAATACCACAGGTTTTGCCGCAATATTTTGGCGAATCCGGTCCACAACCTGCATGGCTTGCCACAAATCGGTGTGAGGCAGCAGAATGCCGAACTCTTCACCGCCGTAGCGACCCATCACATCGGATGTGCGCAACATTTTCTGAACACGTTCAGCGACCTCACGTAATACCTGGTCTCCTGCCAAATGCCCCATGGTATCGTTGACCTGCTTGAAGTGATCCAGATCGAATAGAGTCACCGTTAGTGGCGTCTCATGGCGCTCGACTCGACACACTTCTTCTTCAAGTCGATTCAACCAATACGTACGATTATTAACTTTGGTTAGGCCGTCGGTGCGATTAGCCGCTTCCAGCTTTACCATCGCTTCTTGCAATTGCGACTGATAGATGAAGGCGTCGGTGCCATCATTCACTGTCACACAGACCGCTGTCACCTGTCCTCGCTTATTGCGCAGCGGCATGAAAGTGCAGTCCTGACGCATAAAATCGACGTCACTGGTAATCGGCCGATGATGCGGGAAAGCCATGACGTAGGGCCGCTGCTCCCACGAGGTAAACGCCAAATTACCGAGCATGAATACACTTTCTACTTTTTTGCGTAACCACCGCTGATTGGTCTCAGGGAATACTTCTGTCACGGGTCGTCCCACAACCTGCTCCGCTTCTTTACCACTGTGCAACGCCATAAACCGGTTCCACATCAAGACATTCAGTTCTCGATCAAGAACGAATATCCCCATGTTGACTCGGTCAACAATAAACGGCAGGAGTTTGGTGGTTGGGTCGGTCACTATACGGCCTCGAGCAGCCTATCTAATACTTCGACCAGCTGTGTCACTGCGATCGCCGGCATCATCAGCAGCATAGTGCAATCGAAGGTTCGGTTTTCTATCTTAAAACTGATAGAAATAAGCAAAATTCTGTCATTGGACGTCGCAATCGAGGCAAAAATCGACTCCACGGGGACTTGCCGCCCCGCCAACGACGGCCTCGAGTAACTCAAGGTATCCCCCACCTGCTCGGCAAAACCACCCAGGCAAGCGCCACAAAGTACGTTGGTCACATCCACCAGCAGCTCTGTCTCCGCACTTTCGTCGAGATCATTGTGATCGTAAGACATCAATTCAGCCAACTCGCGATAACTGGTCTCGTTAAACACCAGTATGCATTCGCCCCTTAACCCCTGGCTGTGCCGGCTGCTGTAAAAACCCTGGCGGACCACCGAGACGGGGGTCGTTGCGTCGAAGAAT
>Ga0255334_1000901_pt1 | contig 17337 bp, 20 predicted proteins | sample EtOH5_35cm_T3_12_FD_202080 | JGI IMG/M metagenome (GOLD analysis project Ga0255334, IMG submission 202080) | Sandy soil microbial communities from University of British Columbia, Vancouver, Canada - EtOH5_35cm_T3_129 | ecosystem: Engineered > Artificial ecosystem > Sand microcosm > Unclassified ...
CGGCTCCGTCCCGCTCCGGCTGGCTCCGTCCCGCTCCGGCTGGCTCCGTCCCGCTCCCGCGCACTCTCCACCGCTCTGGGTGGGCTTCGCGCCGCCGGGCGACCCTTTCCCCACCCACAACACCGGGTGCTGCGCCCGTTCCCACCCCGCAGCGCCCGGAGTCTCCCGGCGAACGGCACCGTGAAGTGCCCCGCAGCCCGCCCCGGCGGTCGCGGCGGGCGCGCCGGGTGCCGATGGCGGGAGCGTCGATCGTCGGGTGCGGGTGGGGTTCGGGTCGCCGAGCGACCCGAACCCCACCCGGGTCACCGAGGCGGCGGCCTGTGGATGGCCGGCGACGCGTTCGCCGCCGGCGCGGCAGAGTCCCGGTGCGTGACCAACCGATCCTCAGTCGCCTCCCTGCCGGCCGTGCGCCTGCTGACGGGCCCCGCCCGTGAGCAGGCCGTCAAGCAGGATGGTGTCGCCACCACCGCACAGCTCGCGACCTGGGGGTTCTCCCGCTCCCTCGTCGCACGGCGGGTGCGCTCCGGCGAGTGGCAGCGCGTGTTCCAGGGTGTGGTCGCGCTGCAGTCCGGGCCCATCTCCTGGCGGCAGCGAGCCCGGGCGGCCCTCCTCTACACAGGTCCGGGCGCAGCGCTGTCGCACCGCTCGGCCGCCTATGTCCGTGAGGTGCTGACGTCCCCCGGTCCGGAGGTCCACGTCACCGTGCCACACGTCCGTACCGTGATGCCGCAGCGTGGGCTCGTCGTCCACCGTCGGCGGACCATGCCGTGGGCCGGCGGAGGGCTGCGGGCCGTCGAGGCTGGGGATGCGCTGGTCTGCCTCGTCGCGCAGGCCCGCTCGGACGACGAGGTCGTCGGGCTCCTGTGCGACGCGGTGCGCGCCGGCGTCCACCCGGACGACGTCCTGGAACGGGCGGGTCGGTGGCGGCGGCTGCGCAACCGGAGGCTGCTGCTCGAGGTGCTCGGCGCCGTGGCGGACGGGATCGAGTCGCCCCTGGAGTACCGGTACCGGCGGGACGTCGAGCGAGCCCACGGCCTGCCGCGGGCGACGGCGCAGAAGCGCGAGCGCGTGGGCGGGCGGTGGATCCGGGCGGACCGCGTCTACGTCCGCTACCACGTCCGGGTGGAGCTCGACGGCCAGCTCGCGCACCCGTTCGGCACCACGGACGACGACGTCTGGCGCGACAACGCGGTGCTGATCGCCACCGGAGACATCACGCTGCGCTACCGCTGGCGCCACGTTGCCGTGACGCCGTGCCAGTCGGCCCTCCAGGCGGTCGGCGCGCTCCGCTCCCGTGGCTGGCAGGGCCGCCCGCACCCGTGCCGTCCCGGCTGCCCGGTGCGCTGACGCCACGGTCGTGGGTGGGCTTCGTGCCCTCCTGCGCGACGAAGCCCACCCGTAGACCCGCCGGCGAACCCCACGCAGCACGTTGTGTGGCGCAGGCGGCGTCCGGCAGGCCGGAACGCTCGTCGGACAGCGCGCCGGACGCGGTGTCGAGGCGCGCGCGGACGTTGGCGACCTCGCCCTCCTCCCGCCCGACGACCACCTGCGCCACGGCCGTGGCCGAGCCCGGGTCCCGGCGGACCAGGTGCAGCCGCCACTGCGCCGGCAGCTCCGCCGCGCGGCACCGCGTGCCGTCCGCCGCCACGACGACGAGCTGGTTGACCAGCGGCTCGTCGAGGTTCCCGGACAGCGCGACCAGCGTGGCGCGGGCGATCAGCTGCGGGTACCGCTCCCGCACGAGGCGCTCGAGTTGCCAGCGGCGGGCCATCGGCGACCTCCTCGTGCTTCGTCGACCCGCCGGGCGGCGGACCTACCCGTAGAACGTCCTGCGTCCCACTCTGGTTGGGTTCGGGCCGACCGGCCAGGTCGGACGCTCGCCGGTGCACCGGTCTCCGCAGCGAACGGGTGGGGTTCGTCGCGCCGGGCGCGCATAACCCCACCCACGACGAGCGCGCGGCGCGCGATGCGAGGATATGGCCCGTGCAGGTGCTGGCGGACCTTCGGGCGCTCTGGCCGCTCACCGGGTTCCGCCGGCTGTTCGCGGTGCGGCTGGTGAGCCAGTGCGCCGACGGCATGTTCCAGGTGGGCCTGGCGGCGCTGTTCTTCTTCTCGCCCGAGAACGCGAGCACCGCCGGTGGCGTCGCCGCCGCGTTCGCCGTGCTCCTGCTGCCCTTCACCGTGGTGGGGCCGTGGGCCGGGGTGTTCCTCGACCGGTGGCGCCGGCGGCAGGTGCTGCTCGTCGGGAACGCGGTCCGCACCGGGCTCGTCCTCGTCATCGCCGCGCTGATGGCGACCGTCGGCGTCGGTCCGGCCGTCTACGTCCTGGCTCTCGTCACGCTCTCCGTCAACCGGTTCCTCCTCGCCGCGCTCTCGGCGTCGCTGCCGAAGGTCGTCGCCGGCCCGCTGCTGATCACCGCGAACTCGCTGACCCCCACCCTCGGCTCGGCGGCGGCGTTCGCCGGCGGCGGGGTCGGGTTCGTCCTGGGCCGCCTGATCCCGGCGGGCCGTGAGCGGGACGCCGCCGCGCTCGTCGTCGCGGCGGCGGTCATGGCGGCGGCCGCGGCGTTGGCGCTCCGGCTTGGCAAGGACCAGCTGGGGCCCGACGAGCCCGCGACGACGCCCCTGCGCTCGGCCCTGGCGGCCGTCTGGCAGGACCTCGCCGACGGCGCCCGCTACCTTCTCGCACGCCGCACGCCCGCCCAGGCGCTGGGGATCATGGCGTGGCACCGCCTCTGCTACGGCGTGGTGTTCATGGCGAGCATCCTCATCGCGCGCAACTTGCTCTCGGACCCGGCGGACGTCGACGCCGGTCTGGCGACGTTCGCGCTGATCCTCGGGGGGTCGGCCGCCGGGTTCGTCCTCGCGGTGCTGGCGACGCCGGTGTTCGCCCCGCGCGTCGGGCCCCACCGCTGGATCGTCGGCTGCCTGCTGCTCGCCGTCGTCAGCCAGCTGCTGCTCGTCTGGACGGTGGCCCGACCCGCGGTCATCGCCGGGGCTGTGCTGCTGGGCCTGGCCGCGCAGGCGGCGAAGATCGCGGTCGACACGATCGTCCAGCGCGACGCCGAGGACCGGTACCGCGGACGGGCGTTCGCCCTCTACGACGTGCTCTACAACGCCGCGTTCGTCGGCGCCGCCGCCCTCGGCGCCGCCGTGCTGCCGGACACCGGCTGGTCGCCGGTCGCCTTCGCCGGCCTCGCGGTCGCCTACCTCGCCGGCGCCCTGCTCTACGGGCGCGCCCCCGCTGCTCCGGTGCCCGTGGCGGGACGTACGGCCCGCACCACGGTGCCGGACGGTGCCTAGCGTCGGGCTCGTCGGACGGCGAGGGAGGAGCACGCGATGACGCTGCCGCCCCTGGTCGAGCCCGGCCCGCCGCTGACCGCGGCGGACCTGGCCCGGTACTCGCGCCACGTGCTGGTGCCAGGTGTCGGCCGCACCGGCCAGCGCCGGCTGGCGAACGCCCGCGTGCTCGTCGTCGGCGCCGGCGGCCTCGGCTCCCCTGCGCTCCTCTACCTCGCCGCCGCCGGGGTCGGGACCATCGGCGTGGTCGACTTCGACGTGGTCGACGTGTCCAACCTCCAGCGCCAGGTGGTCCACCCGACGTCGGCCGTCGGCACGCCCAAGGTCGACAGCGCCGTGCGGACGCTTCACCAGGTCAACCCCGGCGTCACCGTGAACGCCCACCGGCTGCACCTCGACGTCACCAACGCCCTCGACCTCGTCGGGCAGTACGACCTGGTGCTCGACGGCTGCGACAACTTCCCCACCCGCTACCTCGTCAACGACGCGTGCGCCATCGCGGGCAAGCCCCTGGTGTGGGGCTCGGTGCTGCGGTTCGACGGGCAGGTGACGGTGTTCTGGTCCACGCCGCCCGAGGGTCACGCACCGGTGACCTACCGCGACGTGTTCCCCGAGCCGCCGGCGCCCGGCACCGTCCCCTCCTGCGCGGAGGCGGGCGTGCTCGGCGCGATCTGCGGGTCGGTCGGCTCGGCGATGGCTGTCGAGGCGCTCAAGCTGATCCTCGGCGTCGGCGAGCCGCTGCTCGGCCGGATGCTCGTCTACTCGGCGCTGGCGGCGACCTGGCGGGAGATCCCCCTGCGCCCCGACCCGGCGACGGCGCCGATCGCCGAGCTGGTCCAGTACGACGACGTCTGCGTCCTGCCCGGCGACGAGGACCTGCCGACGGTCGACGCCCGAAGCCTGGCCGCACTGTTGGCGGCGGGCGCCGAGCTCGACCTCGTCGACGTGCGGGAGCCCGACGAGCATGCGCTGGTCGGCATCCCCGGCGCCCGGCTGGTGCCGAAGGCGCGGTTCGTGGACGGCGACGGGTTCGACGAGCTGCCGGCTGATCGTGACGTGATCCTGTTCTGCAAGGCGGGCGCGCGCTCGGCCGACGTGCTGCGCCTGGCGCTCGACCGGGGCATGACCAACGTGCGGCACCTTGCCGGCGGCGTCCTGGCGTGGGTCGACGACGTGGACCCGAGCCTGCCCCGCTACTGACGGTGCGAGCGCGGGTGGTCCCCGCCGGCCACCTGGTCCACCGCGTGACGCAGCGCGGGGCCCACCGCCGCGAGCCCTTCGCGCACCGCGCTCGGCGACCCCGGCAGGTTGACGACGACCGTGCGCCCCGCCAGCCCGGCGAGCCCGCGGCTGAGCACCGCCGCCCCGTGGCCGGTGGCGGCCCCGGCCGCGCGGATCGCCTCGGGGATCCCCGGCAGGACCCGGTCCAGCAGCGGCGCGGTCTGCTCCGGCGTGACGTCGTCGGGCGCCAGTCCGGTGCCGCCGGCAGTGACGACGAGCGCGTACCCGCCCGCGACCGCGTCCCGGATCGCCGCACCCACCGCCGGCCCGTCGGGGACCATGACCACCGGCGCGACGTCGAAGCCCAGCGCGGCGAGCGCCTCCGCCCCGGCCGGCCCCGAGCGGTCCTCGTAGGCGCCCGCGGCGGCGCGCGTCGAGACGGTCACGACGAGCGCGCGCGGAGCCGTCACGGCCGGCGCCACGTCCCGGAGCGCCCGCCGGACTTGGCGACCACCCGCACGTCGGTGAGCACCGCCTCGCGGTCCACCGCCTTGACCATGTCGATCAGCGCGAGCCCGGCGACGGCGACCGACGTCAGCGCCTCCATCTCCACACCGGTGCGGTCCGCGGTGCGCACGGTCGCGGCGATCTCGACGGCCTCGTCCGTCACCTCGAGGTCCACCACCACACCGTGGATCGCGATCGGGTGCGCGAGCGGCACCAGGTCCGGCGTCTTCTTGGCGGCCTGGATGCCGGCGATGCGGGCGACCGCGAGCGCGTCGCCCTTGGGCACGCCCTCGCCGCGCAGCAGCTCGACGACGCGCGGCGAGACCACAACGCGCCCGCGTGCCGTCGCCTCCCGGACCGTGACGTCCTTGGCCGCGACGTCGACCATGCGCGCCGCGCCCTTCTCGTCGACGTGCGTCAGCCGGTCGCCGTTCACGGGACCCTCCCCTCGGTGGCGCCGGGTTCGGTGACGACCACCCTCACGAGGTCCCCGGCCGCCATCGCGTCCACGTCCTCCGGCACCACGAGCAGCGCGTCGGCGTGCGCGAGGGCGCCGAGCAGGTGCGAGCCGTTGCCGCCGACGGGCGTCGCCTCCCAGCCGTCGATCCCGGCGGCCAGGCGCACGCGCAGGTAGCCGCGCCGGCCGAGCCTGTGCTGCACCGCGTCGGTCAGCCGCGCCCGGACCACGGGGGCTTCGAGCGTGGTGTGACCGGCCAGCCGCCGCAGCACGGGCCGGACGAACAGGTGGAACGAGACGTACGCGCTGACCGGGTTGCCGGGCAGTGCCAGGACGGGCACGCGCCGCGGCCCGACGAAGGCGAGACCCTGCGGCTTGCCCGGCTGCATCGCCACCTGCACCAGCTGGACGTCGGAAGGGTCGGCGGCGAGCGTGCGCAGGTCCTCGCGCACCACGTCGTAGGCGCCCGCGGAGACCCCCGCGGAGGTCAGCACGAGGTCGACGTCGTCGAGGTGGGCGCGCACCGCGTCCGCGAGCGCGCCGGGCACGTCCCGCACCGCGGCGGCCGTCACCACCTGCGCGCCGAGCGAGCGGGCTGCGGCGACGAGCATCGGGCCGTTGGAGTCGTGGATCCGGCCCGGGCCGAGCGGCTGCCCCGCGGGCACCAGCTCCGAGCCGGTGGACAGCACCAGCACGCGCGGCGCGCGGTGCACGGGGGCGTGCGTGTGGCCGCAGGCGGCGAGCAGCCCCACCTGGGCGGGGCCGACGAGCGTGCCGGCGGCCAGCACCTCCTCGCCCACCGCCACGTCCTCGCCGAGGAGCCGCACGTGCGCCCCGGGCGCGGGAGCGACGCTCACGCGAACGCTCGTCGTGCCGCTGTCCGTGTCCTCGAACGGGACCACCGCCTGCGTGCCGCCGGGCACCGGCGCGCCGGTCATGATCCGGATCGCGGTGCCGGGGCGGAGCGTCACGGCGCGGGCGTCGCCCGCGGGGACGTCGTCGACGACGGGCAGCACCACGGGCTCGTCGGGCGACGCACCGGCGACGTCGGCCAGCTTGACCGCATAGCCGTCCATCGCGGAGTTGTCGAACGCGGGGAGGCTGACCCGCGAGGCGACCGGGACTGCCAGGACGAGGCCCGAGGCCGCCGCGAGCGGCAGGAAGACGGCGGGCGTCGGCGACGCCCCGGCCAGGACGGCGTCGACGTGCTCCTCGACCGTCCGCAGCCGCATGGGGGACTCGGCGACGATGCTCACCGGTCGAGCCTACGGACGCGGGGCCGGTACCGATCACGGCCTTAGGTCTCAGGGCATGCCTCCGACCTGTCAATACAGTCACGTGGCATGGGCGGAGAACCGTGGCGTCAGGGCGCCCTCGTCGACGGTCAGGGCAGGGTCGCCCACAACCTCCGGGTGTCGCTGACCGATCGCTGCAACCTTCGGTGCACGTACTGCATGCCCCCCGAGGGCCTCGCCTGGATGCCGTTCGAGGACGTGCTGTCCGACGACGAGGTGGTGCGGCTGGTGCGGCTCGGGGTGGAGCGCCTCGGGGTGCGCAGCGTCCGCTTCACCGGCGGCGAGCCGCTGCTGCGGGCCGGGCTCGAGCGGATCGTGGCCGACGTCGCGGCCACCCGCTGCCCGGACGGCGCCGCCCCGCTGGTGGCGTTGACCACCAACGGGATCGGCCTCGCGCACCGCGCCGAGGACCTCGCCGCCGCCGGGCTCGGCCGCGTCAACGTCTCGCTCGACACCCTCGACCGCGAGCGCTTCGCCGCGATGTCCCACCGGGACCGCCTCCCGGACGTGCTCGCCGGCCTGGCCGGGGCGCGCGCCGCCGGCCTGCGCCCCGTCAAGCTGAACACCGTCCTCATCCGCGGGGTCAACGACGACGAGGCCTGCGACCTGCTCGCCTTCGCTCTGCGCGAGGGCTACTTCCTGCGGTTCATCGAGCAGATGCCGATCGGCCCGGCGGACGCGTGGGACGGTGCGAACGTCGTGACGGCGCGCGAGATCCTCGACGCCCTCGGCACCCGCTACGCGCTGACCCCGATCGACAAGAGCCGGCGCGGCTCGGCGCCGGCTCAGACCTGGCTCGTGGACGGCGGACCCGGCGCCGTGGGCGTGATCGCGTCCGTCAGCCGGCCGTTCTGCGACGCCTGCGACCGCGTGCGGCTCACCGCCGACGGCGCCGTGCGCAACTGCCTGTTCGCGCAGGAGGAGACCGACCTGCTGGGCCCGTTGCGGGCCGGTGCGGACGACGACGACCTCGCCCGCCTCTGGGTCGAGGCGGTGCGCGTCAAGGCCCCGAGCCACGGCATCGGCACCGCGACGTTCGTCCAGCCGGTGCGGACGATGAGCCGGATCGGAGGCTGACGTGGGACAGGTGACCGTGCGGTGGTTCGCCGCGGCGGGGGAGGCGGCCGGACGGCCCGACGAGATGGTGGCGGTGGACGGCGCGACGACGACCGGCGACGTGCTGGCCCACGCCGCCCGCACCCACGGCGATCGCCTCACGCGCGTGCTGGCGGCGTGCTCGGTGCTGGTCGACGGCGAGCTCGACGAGCGCCGCACGCGCGTGCTGCGCCCCGGGGTGACCGTCGACGTGCTGCCGCCCTTCGCGGGCGGGTGACTCCGCAGCGTCCGAGCTCCGCGTGCCCCCGACCACGGGCACCTCGGACGCTAGGGGCTGTTGACCCACTCGGTGGTGCCGTCGCCGAACACCTGGCGCTTCCACACGGGCAGGCGCTGCTTCACCAGCTCGACCAGCACGGACGTCGCCTCGAACGCCGCCGCGCGGTGGGCCGACGAGACCGCGGCGGCCAGCGCGCAGTCGCCGATCTCGAGCGGGCCGACTCGGTGGGTCACCGCGACGGCGTCCACGTCGTAGGCCTCGGCGACCTCCCGCGCGATCTGCGCGACGATCTCGTCCGCCGACGGATGGGACACGTACTCCAGCCGCTGGACGCTCGTGCCGTGGTCGTGGTCGCGGACCACGCCGGCGAACGTCACGACGGCTCCCGCCGCGTCGCGCTCCACGAGCCGCGCGTGCGCGGCGACGTCCAGCGGCTCGCGCGTGACACCGGCGAGCACCACCTCGTGGGCTGCGGGCCGCACGCGGGAGGCGTCGGGTTCGGCTGACACGTCCGCCAGCGTACGTACAGCGCGCCGGGACGCCACGGGACCAGGGGCCCTGGTCGTCCCACGTCATGGACGCCGATCCTGGGTCGAATGGCGCACCTGCGGCGCGGAGCACCGCTGGGGACACGCATTCGCGGGGCCGTGGAGGACCTTGGGCCCGCGTCTGCGGATCCAACCTGCGAGAACATCCCTCCCATGCCCGAGTTCCGGATCTCCGAGGCGGCCGCCCTCCTGGGTGTCAGCGACGACACCGTGCGCCGGTGGGTCGACGCCGGCCGGCTGCCCGCCCACCGCGCCGACCCCGGTGGCCGCCTGACGATCGACGGCCGCGCCCTCGCGCACCTGGCGCAGCAGCTGGCCACGGCGTCGTCCGACGAACGTCCGGGCACCGTGTCCGCACGCAACCGGTTCACCGGGATCGTCACGCGCGTGCTGCGCGACACCGTGATGGCCCAGGTGGAGATCCAGGCGGGTCCCCACCGGGTCGTCTCCCTCATCAGCCGCGAGGCCGCCGACGAGCTCGGGCTGGAGCCCGGCGTCCTGGCGGTCGCGGTGGTCAAGGCCACCGAAGTCATCGTCGAGAACCCGAGGAGCCACCCGTGAGCCGATCGTGCCGCGTCTGCGCCCTCTGTCTCGTCACGGCAGCCGCACTCGCGCTCGTCGGCTGCTCGTCGGGCACCGGCAACGAGGCCGGGCCGACGTCCGCGGCACCCACCTCCGCCGCGCCGACCACCCCAGAGCCCGAGCCGCTGACGGGTGAGCTCGTCGTCTTCGCCGCCGCGTCGCTCCAGGACACCTTCACGCAGATCGGCGACCTGCTGAGGGCCGACAACCCGGACCTGACCGTGACGTTCAACTTCGGCTCGTCGGGGACACTGTCCACCCAGCTGGTCGAGGGCGCCCCCGCCGACGTCTTCGCCTCCGCGAACGCCACAACCATGCAGGGCGCCGCGGCGGTCGTGAACGAGTCGGCGCTGTTCACCCACAACTCGCTCGTCATCGTCGTCCCCGAGGGAAACCCCGCGGGCGTCACGAGCCTGGCCGACTTCGCGAACGCCGACCTGAAGATCGCGCTGTGCGACCCGGTCGCGCCGTGCGGCGCCGCGGCGGAGAAGGTGTTCACGACCGCCGGCCTGACGGCGGCCCCGGACACGCTCGGCCAGGACGTCAAGGCGACGCTCAACCTCGTCACCGCCGGCGAGGTCGACGCCGCGCTCGTCTACAAGACCGACGCGATCGCGGCGGGCGACGCCGTCGAGACGGTCACGTTCCCCGAGGCGGCGGGCGTCGTCAACGACTACCCGATCGCTACGCTCAAGGAGTCGGCGAACCTCGATGCGGCCGAGGCGTTCGTCGCGCTCGTGCTGTCGCCGGAGGGGCAGAAGATCCTCACCGACGCCGGCTTCGACGGGACGTGAGCCGATGACGCAGCAGTCCGCGGACCCGCGCACCACACCGGTGCGCGGGTCCGCGCCTGCCCGCCGGCGGCGAGGCCGGGTCCCGGTCGCGCTGCTCGTCCCGGCGGTCCTCGGGCTGCTGTTCCTCGTCAGCCCCTTCGTCGGCCTGCTGACCCGCGTGCCGTGGGGGAGCCTCGGCTCGCTCGTCGGGTCCGAGCCCGTGATGGAGGCCCTCTGGCTCTCGCTGCGCACGGCGACGGCGGCGACGGCGATCTGCCTGCTCCTGGGTATCCCGCTCGCCTGGCTGCTCGCGCGCACGAGCTTCCGCGGCAAGGACCTGGCCCGGGCCGTCATCACCATGCCGCTGGTCATGCCACCGGTGGTCGGCGGCGTCGCGCTGCTCAGCCTGCTCGGCCGGCGCGGCCTGCTCGGCCAGCACCTCGACGCGTGGTTCGACGTGACGATCCCGTTCACCACCGGGGCGGTCGTCGTCGCGGAGGCCTTCGTCGCGCTGCCGTTCCTCGTGCTGTCCGTCGACGGAGCGCTGCGTGGCGCGGACCTGCGCTACGAGCAGGCCGCCGCGGTGCTCGGCGCCTCCCGCTGGTACGTGTTCCGCAGGGTGACGCTGCCGCTCGTCGGGCCGGCGGTGATCGCCGGCGGCGTGCTGTGCTTCGCTCGCGCGCTCGGCGAGTTCGGCGCGACGATCACGTTCGCCGGCAACTTCCCCGGCACCACCCAGACGATGCCCCTGGCGATCTACCTGGCGATGGAACGCGACCCGGACGTGGCGCTCGCGCTGTCGCTGGTGCTCGTCGCGGTGTCGCTCGCCGTGCTCGTCGGGCTGCGGTCGAAGTGGCTCGCCGGCCTGGTGGGGGTGTCGTCATGAGGCTGGACGCGCACGTCGTGGTGCGCCGGCCGGGCTTCACGCTCGACGCGCCCCTCGTGGTCGAGCCGGGGGAGACGGTGGCGCTCGTCGGGGCGAACGGCGCAGGCAAGTCGACGTTCCTGCACGCCGTCGCCGGTCTCGTCGAGCTCGCCGACGGCCATGTCCGGCTCGACTCGCACGTGCTGTCCGGAGCGGGTGTCCACGTGCCCGCCGAGGACCGCCGCTGCGGGCTGGTGTTCCAGCAGCACATGCTGTTCCCGCACCTGTCCGCGCTGGAGAACGTCGCCTTCGGCCTGCGCGCGGGGGGCGTGGCGCGACGGGAGGCCCGCCATCGGGCCACCGAGTGGCTCGAGCGGCTGGGCGTCGGCGAGCACGGCGAGCAGCACGCCTCGCGGCTGTCCGGGGGGCAGGCGCAGCGCGTCGCGCTCGCCCGGGCGCTCGTCGTCGAGCCCGACGTCCTGCTGCTCGACGAGCCGTTCGCCGCGCTCGACGAGGACTCGAAGCCCCGGGTGCGCGACCTGCTGCGCGAGACCGCGCTCGACGGCGTCCGCCCGGTGGTGCTCGTCACCCACGACCCTTCCGACGCCCGGGCGCTGGCCGACCGCGTGGTGCCCCTGACGTCCGGCAGACTGGCCGGGTGAGCTCCGGACCGGCGGTCGGCGTCGTCGTGCTCGCGGGCGGGACGTCCGCGCGGCTCGGCGGCGGCGACAAGACCGCGCTCGACGTCGGCGGGATGCCGATCCTGGCGCGGCTGCTCGCGGAGCTTCCGCCGTGGCCGACCGTCGTGGTCGCGCCACCCCCGGCCGACGGGCCGACCCTCGCCCACGTGCGCTGGACGCGCGAGGACCCGCCGGGTTCCGGCCCGGCGGCGGGGCTGACGGCGGGGGTCGCCGCGCTGCCGGCGGGCCTCGATGTCGTCGTCGTGCTCGCCGGGGACCAGCCGTTCGCCGCCGGTGCGGTGCCGCGCCTGGTCGCCGCGCTGTGGGACGAACCCGGGGCTGACGGTGCGCTGGGGCAGGACACCGAGGGCAGGCCGCAGCCGCTGCTCGCCGCCTACCGGGCCGCCGCGCTCGCCCGTAGCCTCGCGGGGGTGCGACCCGGCGACTCGATCCGCTCCGCGCTGGGCTCGCTCACGCGGGTCCTCGTCCCGCTCGAACGCGAGGAATGTCTCGACGTCGACGATTCTCGAGATCTCACGTCGGCACGAGAAATCGTGCAGCGTCGGGCGGCAAGGCCCGCCTAGCTTTCCTCGGCGCGCGGTACCCAGTCGGCGACGAGATCGTTGACGCGTTCGACCGTCGCCAGGACGGCCTCGACCGCCGACTCCTTCGACGGGGCGGACAGCCCCGCCGACAGGCCGACGAGGAAGGCGGTCAGCGGCGCCGCGGGCCGTGACACCCCGTGGGCGATGTCCCGCACCACGTCCAGAATCGGGTCCTTGACCTGCGACAACACCTCGCGGCTCAGGCCCAGCTCGGGGAGCGCGCCGTCCAGCCAGCGCTCCATCTCCGCCATCACGTGCTCGTCGGCCATCGTCTGCCTCTCCTGCGGGACCGGCCCGCGCGAGCCGCGGGAACCACGCCAAGCCTGCCACCCCTGGGCGCCGCTCGTGCCGCCGAATAACGCAACAGTCTCGTTGCACATAGCGAGCGGCCGTGCTGTCGTGGGACCCATTCCTCGCGTCGGACGAATATTCGAGGACCTTTGTCCTGGCGACACTGAGCCTGCCTCAGCAGGATGTGACCAGACTCGTGACATCGCGGTTAGTCCCAACTGAGGAGGGTCCATGACCGAAGGGCAGACGGTGCTCGAGGCGCCGTTGACGCGTCGGAGCTTCATGAAGTGGTCGGGGGTCGCCGGAGGGGTCGCCGTCGCGACGGGCGCTGCCGTGCGCTACGGGCTGCTCCCGCTGTCGGCATCGGCCGCGACGCGGTCCGACGAGGCCGGCACCAAGCAGCTGTGGTCGTCGTGCAACGTGAACTGCGGTTCGCGATGTCCGCTGCGGATGACCGTCACCGACGGGACCATCACCCGGATCGACCCGGACGACACCGGGACCGACGACCTCGGGAAGCTCGGCACCCAGTCCGTCCGTGCCTGTGTCCGCGGCCGCGCGATCCGCCAGCGCGTCTACTCGCCCGAGCGCCTGAAGTACCCGATGAAGCGGGTCGGCAAGCGCGGCTCCGGCGAGTTCGAGCAGATCAGCTGGGACGAGGCCTACCAGCTGATCGCCGACAAGTGGAGCGAGGTCATCGAGAAGTACGGCAACGAGGCCGTGTACTTCAACTACGGTACCGGCGCCATCGGCGGCACCATGCAGATGCACTACGCCGGCCTGTCGATGATCTGCCGCCTCGCCAACATGCTCGGCGGATACCTGAACTTCTACTCCGACTACAGCACCGCGCAGATCACCGCGGCCTACCCCTACTACTACGGGCAGTGGGTCGCCGGTAACAGCTTCGACGACGCGCAGTACTCCAAGCTCCTCGTCCTGTGGGGCAACAACCCCCACGAGACGCGGATGAGCGGCGGCGGCGAGACGTTCGTCACGCAGCAGGTCAAGCGGATGGGGAACACCAAGGTCATCGTCATCGACCCCCGGCTCTCCGACACCGCGGTCACGATCGCCGACCAGTGGGTGCCGCTGCGCCCGAACACCGACGCCGCCCTCGTCGCCGGCATGGCGCACGTGATGATCACGGAGAAGCTGCTGGACCAGGAGTTCCTCGACACCTACTGCGTCGGTTTCGACGAGGACCACATGCCCGAGGGCGCGCCCGAGGGCGCGTCGTACCGCTCGTACATCATGGGCCAGGGTCCCGACGGGGTCATGAAGACACCGGGGTGGGCCGCCACGATCACGGGCGTGCCGGCGGCCACGATCCGCTCGCTCGCCCGCGAGATCGCCACCGCCAAGCCGTGCGCGATCACCCAGGGCTGGGGCCCGCAGCGGCACAGCAACGGCGACCCCTCGGCCCGCGCGATCTTCCTCATGGCCGCGATGACGGGCAACGTCGGCATCCGGGGCGGGAGCACGGGGGGCCGCGAGACGTACTACTCCCTGCCGTTGACGATCGCCCCCGTCGGCGAGAACCCCGTCAAGACCTCGATCTCCGTCTACATGTGGACCGACGCGATCCTGCGCGGCGAGGAGATGACGGCGCTGGCGGACGGCGTGCGCGGCAAGGACAAGCTCGACACCGGCATCAAGCTGATGTGGAACATCGCCGGCAACGCCCTCATCAACCAGCACGGCGAGATCCACCGGACCGAGGAGATCCTCTCCGACGAGTCCAAGTGCGAGATGGTGATCGTCTACGACACCCAGATGACGCCGTCGGCGAAGTGGGCGGACATCCTGCTCCCCGACGTCAGCAGCCCGGAGCGCCTGGACCTCGTCAACGGCGAGAGCGCAGGCAACATGGGCTACGCGATCTTCAACGACGAGGTGGTCAAGCCGCTCTGGGAGTGCCGGACGGCGTGGGACGTCGCCGCCGGCATCGCCGACAAGCTCGGCATGAAGGACGAGTTCACCGAGGGAAAGACGTACGAGGAGGTACTGCGGGAGGCCTACGCGGTCAACCAGCAGAACATCCCCGGCTTCCCGTCCTTCGACGAGCTCCGCGAGATCGGTGTCTGGCGGCAGGCGAACCCCAACGGGTCCGTCGTCCCGCTCCAGGAGTTCCGCGAGGACCCCGTAGCGAACCCGCTGCCGACCCCGTCCGGGAAGATCGAGATCTACTCGGCCCGGCTCGAGGAGATGGCCAAGACCTGGATCCTGCCCGAGGGCGACCAGCTCGCGCCGATCCCGATGCACCTCGCCGCGCGCGAGGGGCCCGAGGACCCGCTGCGGGAGAAGTACCCGCTCCAGTGCATCGGCCACCACTACCGGGCGCGCACGCACTCGACGTACCACGACGTGCCGTGGCTGCGTGAGGCGCACCCGCAGATGGTCTGGATCAACCCGGTCGACGCCAACGCTCGCGGCATCGCGCAGAACGACACGGTCGACGTCTGGAACGACCGCGGCCGCATCCGCATCGTCGCCAACGTCACCGACCGCATCGCACCTGGAGTGGTCTCGGTCCCGCAGGGTGCCTGGTACGCGCCCGACAAGGACGGCGTGGACCTCGGCGGCAGCGTGAACACGCTGACGAGCCAGCACCCGACGCCGCTCGCCAAGGGCAACGGACAGCACACCAACCTCGTCGAGGTCGTGAGGGCATGACGATGGCCAAGCAGCTGGGCTTCTACCTCGACCAGAACTACTGCACGGGCTGCAAGGCCTGTCAGATCGCGTGCAAGGACAAGAACGACCTGCCGGTCGGTGTGACATGGCGACGCGTTGTGGAGTACACCGGCGGCGCCTGGACGGTCGACGACAACGCGGGCACGTTCTCCCCGCACGTGTTCACGTACTACACGTCGGTGTCCTGCAACCACTGCGACAACCCGCTCTGCGTCGAGGTCTGCCCCACCGAGGCGATGACCAAGGGTGCCGACGGGGTCGTCACCGTGGACGCGGACAAGTGCATCGGCTGCCGGTACTGCGAGTGGGCGTGCCCCTACTCCGCACCGCAGTTCAACGCCGAGTCCGGCGTCGTGACCAAGTGCGACTTCTGCGCCGACTACCTCGCCGAGGGCAAGGACCCCGCCTGCGTGGCCGCCTGCCCGGTCCGGGTCCTGAAGTTCGGCGAGATCGCCGAGCTGCGCGCCCGGTACGGCGCCGCCGCCGACATCGAGCCCCTGCCGGACCCGTCCATCACCAGGCCGAACCTCGTGATCACCCCGCACCGGAACGCCGAGATGGTCGGCAGCGGCACCGGGCACATCGCGAACCCTGAGGAGATCTGACCATGCACGTCTCTGAGTGGCCTCTGGTCGTCTTCACGATCCTGGCCCAGATGTCCGTGGGCTCGTTCGTCGCGCTGGGCGTGGTCCAGGTGTTCGCCCGCCGCAAGGCGGACGTGGCCACCGTCGACAAGCTGTCCGACCCGGCGCTGTACGCGATCGGCCCGGTGATGGTGGGCGGCCTGCTCGCCTCGCTGTTCCACCTCGGCAACCCGCTGAACGTGTTCAACGTCCTCAACGGGCTGGGCTCGTCCTGGCTGAGCCGCGAGATCTTCTTCGGCTCGGCCTTCGCCGTCGCTGGTGCGGTCTTCGCCGTGTGCCAGTGGCGCGGCTGGCTCACCCCGCTCCTGCGCCAGGTCCTCGCCGCCGTCACCGCGGCGATCGGCCTCGTGCTCGTGCTGAGCATGTCGATGGTCTACCTGCTGGACACCGTGCCGGCCTGGAACTCGTGGACCACTCCCGTCACGTTCTACCTGACCACCCTCCTCCTCGGCGCGCTGGCCGTCGGCACGGCGTTCGTCGTCGAGGCGTGGGTGCGCCGCACGCGGGGCAAGGAGCAGGACGCCGCGGCGGACACGTTGATGCGGTCCGCTCTCAAGGGCATCGGCATCGCGGCGATCGCGCTGCTCGCCGCCGAGTTCGTCGTCATCCCGACGTACGTGCTCAGCCTCGCCAACGACGGGTCGGCGGCAGCGGGCAGCTCGGCGGCGGCCCTGATGGCCGGCGGTGGGGCGTGGTTCGTGGCCAGGCTCGTGCTGGTCGCGCTCGGCGCCGGCGTACTCGGGTTCTTCCTCTACCGCACCGCCAGCAAGGGCACCGAGAAGATCCTGGCGATCACCGCCGTCAGCGCCTTCGCCCTCGTCCTCGTCGCCGAGACCCTCGGACGCGTCCTGTTCTACAACCAGATGTTCCATGTCGGGATCTGAGGTCGTGGACGCCGGGCGGCGCGGCGAGCTCGCCGGGCGCCTCGACGCGTTCGCCGGTGCCTACACCTTCGCCTCCCGGCTCCTCCTCCAGGCACCCGACCTGGCGCTGCTGGGCCGCATCGGCCACCCGGGCCTGCTCGACGAGTGGCCGATGCTCGACGCGACGTCACGGGAGGGGGCCCGGCTGCTGGTCGCCGGGGCGGGCGAGGACCCCGTCTCGCTCGCCCGCGACCACCAGCGGCTGTTCATCGGGCCCGGCGCGCTGCTGGCACCGCCCTACGAGTCGGTGTACCGCAGCCGTGAAGGCCTGCTGTTCGAGGAGCAGACGCTCCAGGTGCGGGACGCGTACCGGACCTTCGGCCTCGTCGCCCCCGCGCTGAACCGCGAGCCCGACGACCACATCGGTCTCGAGCTCCACTTCCTGGCGCAGGTCTGCCTGCGCTCGCTCGACGCGCTCGACGCGGGGGACGACGACGCCTTCGACGCCACCCTCGCGGCGCACCAGGCCTTCCTCGGCGACCACCTGCTGGTCTGGGGTCCCACCTGCCTGGAGAAGATCACCGAGCACGCCCGCACGCAGTACTACCGCGGCGTGGCGATGCTCACCGCCGGCCTGCTGGACCAGGCCCGCGAGACCTTCGCGTCGTAGCAC
>Ga0255334_1000902_pt1 | contig 17287 bp, 19 predicted proteins | sample EtOH5_35cm_T3_12_FD_202080 | JGI IMG/M metagenome (GOLD analysis project Ga0255334, IMG submission 202080) | Sandy soil microbial communities from University of British Columbia, Vancouver, Canada - EtOH5_35cm_T3_129 | ecosystem: Engineered > Artificial ecosystem > Sand microcosm > Unclassified ...
CCCTAATGCGAGCCACCAGGATCACCGTACAGTCAGCGCTGAGTCTCAGCCTGCTGGTACTGGGTTTGAACAATGCCAGCGCGGATCTGCCCGCTGACACGATCGGCCAGACCGTTCTGGCATTTCCGCCGGAAGTTCATCGGGCCTTTATCGTCGACGTCGAATTCGAAAGTTTCGTGGCGGGCCGTGTCACCGTGGTCGACCCCGATAAAAAGCGCGTGCTCGGCATGGTGCCGACTGGTTTTGCTGCGCCCTCGACGCTCAGCCACGATCAGAAAACCCTCTACAGCGCCGACATCTTTTATTCGCGCGGCACTCGTGGCACCCGCACCGATGTGCTGACCGCCTGGGACAGTTCCACCCTGTCGCCGGCCTGGGAGCTGTTGATTCCTACCAAGCGCGCCGAGTCGCTGACCCAGCGCTACGGCTTGAAGACCAGCGGCGATGACCGCTTTGTCTACGTCTACAACTTCACCCCATCAACCTCGGTGACCGTGGTCGACACCCAGGCCAAAGCCGTCACCGCCGAACTGGCGATTCCCGGTTGCGTGCTCAACTACCCGATCGGCAATCGCCGCTTCGCCTCGCTGTGCGGCGACGGCAGTTTGCAAGTGATCACGCTGAACGATCAGGGCCAGGAAACCGCACGCAGCCGCACGCCGTTCTTTGACCCGAACGCGGAAAAACTGGTGGAACGCGCGGTGAACGTCGGCGACACCTATTACTTCACCACCACCACGGGCACCGTGCGCCCGGTGGATTTCTCGGCCGACTCACCGAAAATCCTGCCGTCCTGGTCGTTGACCAGCGACGAGGAAAAGAAGGCCGGCTGGGCACCGGGCGGCTGGCAGCTGATGGCCGTCGCGCCGAAGCTGAACCGCTTGTACGTGCTGATGCACGACGCGCACGAACCGATGAAGTGGGAAGACCCAAGCCCGCTGATCTGGGCGTTTGATCTGAAAACCCACAAGAAGATCGCCACGCTGGAGGCACCGGTTCCGGTGTGGAGCATGCAGGCGACCGGCGACGACAAGCCGCTGCTGCTGGGCGCCGACGTTGCAGGCGGTTTGCAGATCTTCGACCTGAAGACCAACACGCTCACCGGCAGCATGGCGAAGGTCGCGAAAACCGCGACTCAGGTCATGAGCTACTAACCGAGGTTCGGCCATGCACTTAGATCCGATCTTCATCATTGCCAGCGCCCTCGCCATCGCGGTGTTGCTGGCCAGTGCCGCGACCCACAAAGTGCGCGCGCCGGCACGTTTTGCCCGGCAACTGGCGGACTACCAACTGCTGCCCGACGTGGCCGTACGCCCCGTCGCACGCGTCATTCCGCTGGTTGAACTGGCCATCGCCTTTGCGCTGCTGGTACCGGTCAGCCGTGCCTGGGCAGCGTTGGGCGCCGCCAGCCTGATCGCGCTGTACGCCGCGGCCATTGGCATCAACCTGTGGCGCGGCCGTCGCGATATCGACTGCGGCTGTGCCGGCCCGGACCAGGCCCAACCGCTGCGCCCGGTTCTGCTGCTGCGCAACAGCGCGCTGGTGGCGCTGGCGTTGCTGGCCAGTGTCTCGCCGATGGTTCGTGACCTGGGTTTTTTCGACGGTTTCGTGACTGTCGCCGCCAGCGCCGTCGCGCTGCTGATTTACGCCGCAGCCGATGGCTTGCTGGCGAACTCCCCTCTTCTGCTCAAACTGATTGGTAGGTGATCAATGGAAGGCTTAATCGTTTCCAACGTACTGCTCTGGGTTCTGCTGGTGGCCGTGGCGTTTGCCGTCATGGGCCTGGTCCGGCAGATTGGTGTGCTGCACGGCCGTCTGGCCCCGGCCGGTGCGTTGATGATGGACAAGGGCGTGGCGGTCAATGAAGCCGCGCCACAGGTCACCGCCTCCGACCGCAAAGGGCGCCCGGTGAACTTCGGCTATGCCGGCGAGAAATCGCAACTGCTGTTCTTCCTCTCGCCAACCTGCCCGATCTGCAAGTCGCTGCTGCCGGCGATCAAATCCATCGCCAAGGAACAGGCCGATCGCCTCGACGTGGTGTTCATCAGTGACGGCGACATGGACGCCCAGCAAAAGCTGATCACCGAACACAAACTGGAAGACGCCACTTATGTGGTCGGGCCTGAAGTGGGCATGACCTACCAGATCGGCAAGCTGCCGTACGCCGCGCTGATCGACAAGAGCGGCACCCTGCGCGCCAAAGGCCTGGTCAATTCCCGCGAGCACCTGGACAGCCTGTTCGAAGTCGAGCACCTGAAAAGCGCGACGCTGCAGGAATACCTCAACAGCCAGCCGCATGCACACGACCACAGCCACGGCCATAGCCACTGATAAGGCAGGAGACTTTCATGAAACTGCTGGATCTGTTGTTTGAGCGTTCGACTCGTCGTGTTGCCGACACAACCTCACGACGCAAACTGCTGTCGCGCATGGGTTCTCTGATGGTTGCCGGCGCCGCGTTGCCTCTGCTGTTGCCGCTGGATCGCACCAGCAAAGCCCTGGCCGCCGATAACCCGAAAGCCGGTGACCCGGGTGATCCGAACACCTGCGACTACTGGCGCTACTGCTCCATCGATGGCTTTTTGTGCAGCTGCTGCGGAGGGTCAGTGACGTCCTGCCCACCGGGCACGGAAGTGTCGCAAGTGACCTGGATCGGCACCTGCCGCAACCCGGCCGACGGCAAGGATTACATCATTTCGTACAACGACTGCTGCGGTAAGCAGAGCTGTGCGCAGTGCGCCTGCACCCGTAACGACAGTGAAGAACCGGCCTATCGCCCGTTCAACAACAACGATGTGAACTGGTGCCTGGCCGCCAAATCGCACATCTACCACTGCACCGTTTCGATCATTCGTGGCGTCGCGGTTTAACGCGCATTTACCGTCGGCTGCTCACGCAATCGGCGTTTTTTTTTGCGCCCCCTTGTAGGAGCGAACCTGCTCGCGATGAATTCGAACGCAGCGCCTTTTTCCAGACAGTACACGTCATCGTTCACGTCCATCGCGAGCAAGCTCGCTCCTGCAGGGACTTCTGTCCCAGAGGTGTTTGTTATGGGTAGGTTGCTCATCCTCGGTCTTGTCTGCGCCATGACCGCCCCGCTCGTTCATGCCAGGGCCATCCCGGACCCGGCGCAACGGCATGCGCCGGGCAATGAAGCCCTGCAAAAACCGATTGCCCAGGCCGGTTACAGCGTTGGCGTGAACTACCAACTGCAATGCGCCGGTTGCCACTTGGGCAATGGCATGGGTTCTGCCGCGAATGACACGCCCCGGATGGCAGGGTTTGTCGGCAACTTTCTGAAAGTGCCGGGCGGCCGCGAGTTTCTTGTGCGCGTGCCGGGCATGTCACAGTCCGCGCTGGACAACGCGCAATTGGCCGACCTGCTCAACTGGTTGATCCGTGCCGACGGGATGGCAGGCGAAAGCACGCCGGCCGACTATCAGCCTTACAGCGCCGAAGAAGTGGCGGCACTGCGCGCAGAAACCATGCTCAACCTCCCCGGCACCCGCGCCGGCCTGATCCAGCAAATGCGTGCGCAAGGCATCGCAATTGAAGACGGGATGAACAACTGACAACGGCTTGAACCAAAGCCGTCATTGCTAAAACGGGGGCCCGTTCCCCCGCCCTTCCGCTGCGCCAACTCTCCTCTGCGATAACAAGACGACCTTGCGGCAAACGCCGTGCAGGCGTCTCACCGTGGTTTGCCCGGCACCTTGTGTCCGAGTGCATTTTTATATATGGATGTTGTCTGAATCCGTAGCTATAGAATGAATGTGTGCACAGTGGTGCTAAAGTGACAGCACCTGTCTTCATCTCACCGGATTTACGCATTTGAGGGTGCAAACCTGTCACAAGTATGAGCAGCTTGTCGGTGACGCTGAGGCTCTAAAATGAGGGCTGTGTTGACCTGAATCTCGTCATCATCGAGCGCAAGGGAAAGCAAATGAGGTCTAAAGATGATATTTGAGCCTAACAGTACCCGTTCCGTTCTCCAGCGAAGAAGCAGTACCAGTATCGTTGTTCAGGCCGGTCTCGATTGCGTTGCGGTAACCGGTGTTGCGTGGTTCTTGATCAATTATCACATCGGCTTCATCTCGCAAGACTACGTCATCATGCTCTTGCTGCTGCTTGGCGCGCTGGCCGTCGTGTACGACCACTATGCCATTTACCGCAGCAATGTCGGGTTCACTGTCAAAGCCTTCAAGCTTCTGAAGGCATGGACCGCGACCTTTGGTTTTCTCGTTGCCATGGCTTTCCTGACCAAAACCAGCGAACGGTATTCGCGGCTATTGGTTGGGGAGTTATTTGTTCTTGGCTATTTTGCCCAGTTGTTTTTGCACCTCGCCTCACGGGAAATGCAGAAGAAATTTCTGGCCCACCCGACGCAACTGGAAAACTCGCTGATCATTGGCTCGGGCGAGCTGGCGAGCTACCTCCACAAGAAAATCAGTAACAACCCCTGGCTCGGTGAACGCATCGTTGGCTGTGTGTTGATTGGCGCGGACGATGACTGGGCAAAGGAAGGCGTGGAAGGCGCACCACGCCTGTCGATACTGGGCAATATCTCTGATCTTGATGAGTTGGTTGTCAAACACGCCATTCGTACCGTCTATTTTGTGACCCCTGTGGGTGGCTCCGAAGTTATCCAGAAGGTTTATTTAAGCCTGTTCGATAAACACGTCAGGGTTAACTGGGTGCCTGACATTTTCGCCTTGAAGTTGATCAACCACAGTGTTCGCGAGATTGCCGGCATTCCCGTGCTGACCTTGTCCGAAACTCCGCTGATGGGGATGCGACTGTTCCTGAAGAATCTCGAAGACAAGGTCGGCGCTTTTCTGATCCTGCTTTTTGCGGCGCCAGTGCTGGCGTTAGTTGCCCTTGCGATCAAGATCGATAGCCCCGGCCCCGTGTTCTTTCGTCAGCAACGCATGGGGTGGAGCGGCGAAGTTTTCAGTATCTGGAAGTTCAGAAGCATGGTGGTCCATCAGCCGTCGGACGGCACCGTCAAGCAGGCACAAAAGAAAGATCCACGCGTGACCAGGGTGGGCGCCTTTATTCGCAAAACCAGCCTCGATGAACTGCCGCAATTGTTCAACGTGTTGATGGGCGAAATGTCGCTGGTGGGGCCTCGCCCGCACGCGATTCAACACGACGTGCAGTACTCGCCCGATGTCTCGGGCTACTTTGCGCGACATAACATTAAACCGGGTATCACAGGGCTGGCGCAGGTGCGGGGCCTTCGCGGTGAAACGAAAGATGTAGAACAAATGATTCGCCGGGTTGACTCAGACATCGAGTACATCAACAACTGGTCGCTCTGGCTCGACTTCATCATTCTTTTACGAACGGTATCGGCCTTCTCCGGCAAACAGGCCTATTAATCCGTAGTGAACTGTAGGAGCAGCCGGTCGACGCTCGACTGCTCGCGATGGACGACCGACCACCGCGTTTAACCAGTTAGAGCAGGCTCGCTCCTACACTAAGCCGCACGATGACGGAAACAGGTCCAGGGTGCGCTCGACCTCATCGGGGTCGATAGTAAAACCATTGCCCGCGGGAGTACCGACGACAAAACCAAAGTGTTGATGGTCACGATCGGTCAGGTACTTGAAATAGCAGATGAAACGCTCAGGAGGTTGCAACACCAGCAGCGAACCACCCGGCGGCAATACATTAACCCCATGGATCAATTGACTGCCCTCGACCCCTATCACGGTCCTTGCACCGGCACAGGTCGCGACAATGGTCGCAACATCGCACAGCGCCGGGTCGAGAATGCGAAAACCCCGACGATCACGCAGACGCTCAGCCAACTCCATTTCGTTACGCAACAAGCGTAAATCGCCGCGACCACCTCTCAGGATAAACACGCCTGGATGAGCGTTCGTGTTGACGTGGGACAGCAACTTTTCGCCCATTGCACGGAAGCGCAGATGCTTGTGGCGATTTTGACTTATGTCGTCAAAGATCACGAGCTCACGAAAAAACGCATTACGTAAACGAACCGGCTTCATGCCAAGCCAGTCCTCATAACCGGGGGTGTGAAGGATGCCGTTCCTGGTGGTGGAAACAATGTTGGCGGAGGCAGCCGTGGTCACTGGAACGCCTTCGTTGCAGGCCAGTGAATAGGTCAGGCAATCGTCCGTCAGCCAACTGCCAAACCACTTGTTGCCCCCCGCCGTGCAATACAACGCGCCGCGCTCGATTTCGTTTTCGACGCGAACCCCCGGCAGCCGGCCAATGCCTGGCGTCAACCAGGATTTGGCATTTCCTTTGTAGAGCGCGCCATCGTTCATCCAGACATCTTTGAGCAAATAACCCCGGGTCGGTCCATGTTCAACACGACCAACGCCTTCCATTGTGCGACGGGGATGTTCATGGGGATAAAAAAGTTGCTCTTCCCATCCCGTCACACGTTCAAGTTGATTGGGAAGAAAGAAGGCGGGCTGAACAAACGCGACTTCACCTAGCGCAATATCCCAAGTTTTCACCGCCATACTTTGCAGCGTTAATACTGGTTTCCGGGCAAGGCGTGTTTTAAAGAGGTGTTTATAAGCAGCCAGGCTCCACTTCGCCGGGCCGCTACTTGCCAACGCGTTGAATTCCGACATAAACACCCCGGCGCAATATGATTACACAGCATTTACAGCCAACTACTTTTTCAATGTCGCCCACCTATTCAAGTGCAGAGAATAGTTTGCAGAACGGGCGGCGACTTCAAATGAACGTAGCGACTACGCAAGTTATCAAGCAGCGCGGCGCCCGGTTCCCTGGAACAATGGAGATACAGTTTTGATAGCCCCCCAAAGCCCATTTCACGATATCGATTTGCAACTTTTTCATCACTTGGCCCGTCGGGTATTCCAAGATGAAGTGTCAAATGTTTGCCTTCAACAGCAAAAAGCGGCGTCTCCCACAGAAACTGTGCAGCGCCGGTTCTGGGCAGCCGAACAAACACATAGCCATGGTTTCCCAGCGTATCGACATCACCGCCGCGCCTTCTTTTCCACTCAAGAAGCCCGTCGTCCGGACGTGCCAGACACGTCCCGATATCGTAGTAATCAAATCCGTTTTCTATCGCCCACTCAAGCGCCATGAACGTGGTGATGGAATTGACTTCACGTAATTTCCTGGCATCTGAAAACACCTCGCCAGGGTAGCCAAAACGCACGGTGCTCCAATAGCGCTTGCCCGCGCGAGTGACGATGCACCCCAGATGGCAGGCAACAACCTGGTCTTCCAACACCACCAGATCGAGGCGTCCGGCTCTTTTAGCCACCCGCTGAACTTCATGTGATGCAATTTGCGAGGCAGCTGCGCCATGACGGGCCCTGGCGTAGGGTTGAAGCATTTCCCGATCCGCCGTTTCAATCTCATCATCGTTCAATGCCTGCTTCATGCCGTAGCGCAAGCGGTTCTTGCGTAGATTGCGCCGTAACTCGGTGTTGTATCGCGCCGTAATTTCATCAATGGATCTGCGCAGCGGCACGACAGCACTCAGGTATTGCGGCACATACAATGCCCCCCAGGTCGGCATGTCACTGACAACGACCGTGCGGTCTGATTTCGACAGGTTATCAACCCCCTGAGTCTCAGCTCCCAAGAGCACCTTCACAAAATCCCGCTGGGATTTTCTGCCCACGTAAAGAATGTCGTAACGGCTGTCTTCCCGCAGTTTGAACCTGACAATTTCCCAGCGCCAAAAACAGGCGCGCGCGGCTATGTCACGTAACCAGGCGAGCGCTTTTCTTAGCTCAAATCGCATGGAAGGCGACATTAACTTGTGTATCAGTTTTGATATATATGCGTTCATTTGTTTATTAGCACACATCAAGAAGCGTTCATTTGAGTTTTCAAACCAATAGATCAAACACTCGAAATGAGAGTCGATAGCTCACCACGCTTTTCAAAATATGCGGCAAACCATAACTACCAATATGATGCGCGCTGTTTTTTGAATGTACGCCCAGCTGTCTTTCTTGCGAGAAACTCGCCATTCACTCTCTGTAATCAAGATTTTCTGACGTCATTTATTCGTCTCCAACCTTAACAAAAAAATTCTCCAACTCATCCGCCGAGTCGGTAATACAAGGGTGAGTAAAGATGCTGGCGCAGAGTTTTGCAAGATATTTCAGACGTGCTTTTCAGGCAGCCCGAATATTAAAACTGACGTCAAATTCCTGTTACGTCAGAAACTTCGACAGATGAGTGTGCGTAACAAAAACTTGGGGTTACCCACGATATAGCGAGTGAATAAACGCTTTGGCTCACTGAGCAGCCTGAACACCCACTCGCAACCGAGGCGACGCATCCATTGCGGAGCACGCGTCACCTTGCCGCCGAGAAAATCCAGGATCGCCCCACCGCATACCACCAGGCATGGCACGCCACTGGCGGCCAGCCTCGCAGCAACGACTTCCTGCTTGGGCATGCCCATCCCCAGCACCACCAGTTCCGGCAGTGACTGACGGGCAAGGTTGACGTAATCATCCACCCCTGCAAAACCATGGTGAGCAGAGACGACATTGACCGCAAACACCGCTTCGCAATGCCGCACCGCGTTGGCCAGAAAGGTCTCTTCAGTCCCCCAGAACGCCACGCGCCGGCCCTTGTAGGCGGCCAGTAATTTGGGGATGAAATCGGTGCCGTTCATATTCAGCCCCGGTTCGAGACCGAGTCGGCGATACAGGATGGCCATGCCGGAGCCATCCCGTAACAACACGTCGGCCGCCGACAGCGCGTCGTAATAAGCGGGGTTGGCCGTCACCAGGTTCATGGCATGGGCATTGACGAATCCAAGCACTGTCGTCCCCTCGGACCGGGACAATGCATCAATCAATTGTTGTTCGTCGCCAGCATCGCGAACCACCCTGAGTTTGCGCAGGATGGTTTGCCAGTTTTGCTGCCAGGATAAGGGGCTCATCAGGTGTCATCTCGCTTCGAACGCACCCAGTCGACCTGGCGCTTGAGCACAAAACCAATGTACAGCGGGATTTTCTTCAACGCGTAGAACGGCGCATACAACAAGGCTGAAAACGCGATGATCCCGCGACCGAACCGACTCCATGCCAGCAAGACAGTCACGCCCAACAGTGCGAGCCCGAAAGACGCGATCAAGGCTGGCGCCAACGCGCCGCCGAGCAACACCACCAGCCATGAGAGGCTGAAGGCGACCACCAGCAGCAACGTCAACAAGGCCAGCGGCGGGACCAGTAAATCCGCGGTCATTGCCAGAAGGTTCAAGTTGCCTTTGCGGATAGCCTCTAACAGCAACCTTGGCGCATCACTGAGGATGACCCCGAGATGACCATGCTCCCAGCGTGTACGCTGGATGCTCAGGCCTTCGTCGCTGCGCGGAAAATCACTGCTGACCAACGCATCGGGGCAAAACAGGGGCGGTTTGCCGCTTCGGCAGAAATCCAGGCCCATCTTCAAATCTTCGACGATGTGGCCACTGGCTAATTCGATCAACGCCAGATCCCGCCAGACGAACGCCATTCCCGAGCCCATCAACGAACAAGGCAACCCCAGTCGGGCCCACCCCTGCGCTCGCACCTGATTCTTCACGCACCAGGCGAATTCGGCAATTTGCACTTTCAACCCGGAGCCTGCAGGCGCATGCATCAAGTACAGGGCCTGTGCTGGACGCCCGGAGTCGATGCAGCACAGTGCCAAACGCTCAATCGAGCCTTCACCCACCCGCGAGTCGGCATCGACAACAATCATCACGTCCGGTGCATCGCTGGCCAGGTAACGCACCCCGAAGTCCAGTGCATAACCCTTGCCTCGCTGCTGAGCATTGCTGCGTTCCACCACCTCGGCACCCGCGGCGCGGGCCAGCGTGGCCGTGTCGTCAGAACAGTTGTCCGCGACAACCACCAGGCGATCGCCCGCCAGTAGTTGCGGCAGAATGCTGTTCAACGTCGCGACGATCAGCGAGGACTCGTTGTGAGCCGGCACCAGCACCGCCACCCTCGGTCGCGATCCTTGTGCCGGTGCAACCGACCGCACCGGCAGGCTGGCCAGCAGCACCTGCACGAACAACACCCACACCGGCAGGACGATGAGTATCAGCAGTGCACTGAACAGCCAACCCAGTAACGTGATCATGCGTGCGCCTTGAACAATTCAGCCAGCTTGGCTGCTTCGGTATCGATATCGTGCCGTTCCAGCACCCGTTGATACGCGGCATCGCCCATCCGCTGCAATACCTCGACAGGTTGCGCGAGGCAGTCGGCCAGCGCCACCGCCAACTCATCCACGGCGCCCGCGGGAAACAACCAGCCGTTCTCACCCTGACGCACCAGTTCGGGAATGCCCGCCACGCAGGTCGTCAGCACGGGCCGGCGCAAGGCCATGGCTTCCATGATGACCACCGGCAAGCCCTCGGCGAAGCTCGGCAATACCAGGGCCCGCGCCGCCAGGATTTCCGTCCGCACCTGATCGCTGCTGATCCAGCCGGTAATGCGCACCTGCGCCTGCAAGCCATGCCGCGCAATCAGGGTTTCGATCTCTGCGCGCATTTCCCCGTCGCCGGCCAGTACGATCTCGAACGCCACGCCTTGCGCCGCCAGTTTTCGCGCCGCCTCAAGCAACAACAGTTGCCCCTTCTGCTCGCACAAGCGCCCCACGCACACCAACCGCGGTACGGACGGCACAGCGACAGCCGGCACCTCATGAAACGCCCGCTCCAGGCCGCAGTGAACCACCTTGACCTTTTCCCAATGCGCATGCTCCACCCAGCGAAACAACTGGCTGCGCCCATAGGAACTGATCGCTGCGACAAACGCCGCACGACGGACTTTCTCGCCCAGATGGATAAATTGTGGTTTGTCGAACTCTTCCGGGCCGTGCACGGTAAAGCTGTACGCAGGCCCGCCGAGCGCATGGGCCAACATCACCACCTCGGTTGAATTGGTGCCGAAATGCGCATGCACATGCCTGGCGCCGAACACTTGCAACCAGGACAACAACCGGCACGCCTCGAACAAATAGATCACATGGTACGGCCACGGCCGATCGGCACGCAGGCCCATGCGCAACGCCAGCCACAGCGTCGAAAAAAAGCGTCGAGGCTGATCGCGCAGCACTTGCAGCACCGGCACTGCCAGCGCTTTGACTCCGCCTTGCAACACATAGTGGGTCTGGGCTTGTTCGGACACGTCCTCGGCATCCACCAACTGCGCATCCCAGCCGCGCAGGGCAATGCGCTGCACTTCAAAGCCCTGACGCTCCAATGCCAGAATCTCGCGACGAATGAAGCTATGGCTGACTTTGGGGTATTGATTGATGAAATAAGCGATACGCATAAGCACCAAGCTTGGCTGTCGTTGCGGTGAATGATTACAGCGGGGCATCCCACAGTAGTTCAGTGGCCTGGAACGTCAATCAGCCCCACGCGGGTGGCTATAACTGCCAATCAACACACCGTCTATCTTTTTGAACGTGTCCTCCAGCAACTCATAACGCCTGCGGTACATGGCGCGTTTTTTCGAAGCGATACTCTCAAGCGGTTTGCTCGACGGGGCCATGGGGATTTCAAAGAAATCTTCCCGCGCTGACGGCGTCGCGCCATGTTCCAGCCAGATCACATCGTAATTGGCCGCCAGGTCCTGGGTTTTTTCAGCACCAAAATAGGCGTGCCGGTGATGACGGAACCCATCGCTTACTGCGTAGATTTTTTCAACGCCAATCCGGGTCGCGATGTATTTAATGACTTCAATCAGAAAACTTCGTGGCCGAAGACCTTCGAAACTTTTTGTCAGCTCCCGGTAAATGTCCAGGGAGCGTTCGCTCTCCACCCCTTTGTGAATCCCTTGCACGGCACCGATGAAAATACACAGTTCACCCTCGGTGCAACACAAGGTGAACGCAATCGATGCAATGCGTAAATCACCCTGAAACAGGTTCAACACCAGCTCGCCTTCACGCATAAACCAAATGGGGCGATCCAGCACCAGGGAACAATCGGCAGCGAAGGCCGACAAGTCACTCAACACCAGACTTTCACTTCGACCAAACAGCAATAGCTGCGGACAGCTTTTCGTCACCACCTCATAGTGCGAGGCCAACACACTCAGTCGGTCCTGAGGGTTCCAGCTTTTGCTGATGTAGGGCCAATGAACGACCCCCACACAATCCCCGCCCAACTTCGCAAAACCGGCGCTACCCAAAGCGTTCGACATGCGCCCCGTGAACAGCTTGAGGTCAGCCCAGTTCTTCGCCACTAAAATCATTAATTCGAGCTTGTTTTTCACGGCTCTCAATGAATAACCAGCATGCAAAGAAAACGCGTTTTTCAGCAGTTGCCAGTTATTCATTTAAGTCTCACTTGTATTCGATCAACGTGGACTTGCGAGCGCCGAACCTGTTCAAAAGAAACTTCAATTGCCCCAGCATCTCGGGAAATTTCCCCAGCACCAGAAAGAATGCCTGCAACCAGTTTTCCCGCGCTGGCCCCGAACCCCGACGGGCCAGGCGCACGACCTGCAATGGGTAGACCAGCAACAACAGCAGGCCAACCCCTCCCAGCACCAGGCTGGCGAGAACAGTTGCCAGCGGAATGCCCAGGCCCCAGAACCACGCGCGGCGTGACTCACGCAGCCAATGCTGCTCGGGGGCCGCCCCATGCAAATAAGCACCTTCGGCAAAAGCGTAGCCGCCACGCAGGGTTCGCTTCCACCATTGGCCGAACCGGGTCATGGTCGCATCGTGCAGGGTCATTTCCTCAGGCAGCCGCCAGACTTTCCAGCCCGTGGCACGCAGCCGCACACACAACTCGGGCTCTTCCCCGGCAATCAGATCAGGGCGAAACCCGGACACTTCGGCGAAGGCGTCAGCGCGCATCAACGCATCGCCCCCGCAGGCCTTGGCCTCACCTATCGGCGTGTCCCATTCGAGATCGCACAACAGGTTGTAAATCGAATGCTGGGGAAAGCGTTCACGGCGCCGCCCACACACTACCGCCACCTCAGGATGCGCATCCAGAAAGGCTTGCGCCTTTGACAGCCAGCCGCCGACGACCTCGCAATCACCATCGACGAACTGCACATGACGCAGCGAAGGCAACACGCGTTGCACGCAGGCAAATCCTTCATTGCGCGCGCGTGCAGCGGTAAAGGGGATGCTCATATCCAGCTCGACCACCTCGACACCAAGCGCCTGCGCCATTGGCACCGAACCATCGGTTGAGCCGGAGTCGACATAAACAACCTGTTGCGCGGCATCTACCAGCGACGCCAGGCACCGCTGCAACCGCAGTCCTTCATTACGACCGATGACAACGACACCCATGCCGGTAGTCATGACGTTCACTCAGCGCCGCCATCGAAACAGGCCTTCGGATAACTCATGAGTATTCCTCTGTTTCTACTGACTTCCTTTTCTTGATGGTCGCGGGCACACCCACGGCCACCGAGTCGTCGGGTACGTCGGTCAGCACCACAGCGTTGGCCCCAATCACGACATTGTTACCAATGCGGATGTTGCCCAATACCTTGGCCCCGGCGCCGATATCCACATTATTGCCAATCACCGGGGCAATCGGCTCGTTCACATTCTTCAGGCCCACGACGACGCCATTGCGGATCCGGCAATCATCGCCAAACTGCGCATAGCCACTGATCACAATGCCGCCGAAATGATCGATGACAAAGTTGCGCCCGACCACGACTTCACAGGGCAACTCAATGCCCGTCACGATCTGCACCAGTTTGAAGAGCACTTTATAGATAAAGGAGAGCAGTTTACGCAGCAGTGCCGGGCGCACACCGTAACGCCAGCGCCCGAAGCGATAAACCAGCATGACCCAGAATCCCTGAGCGCCCCAATCACCACCATAGGCACGCAAGTCCGCCCGTATATTCTCGAACATTGATTGACCTACCGTGTGGGTTGGGTAGCGAATCGGGTATCACGCAGCAGCGCCCAAGTGGCACGCGTATGCTGCCAGCACACCGTGATGGCGGCTCGGCCACGACCTTTGAGCAGCGCCTTGAGCGCCAGAATCAGATCTCCCAGGCAAACCAGGAACATATGCCAGCCCAACCCCAGCAGGCCGTGGTGCTTGCGGAAGTACAACAGCTCGCTTTCGATTTGCATCCTGGGTATTTGCCGGCTGACCGCGTTGAGTTCAACCACTGTCTTGGCGCTTTCACCACCGATATGCACCACCGTGGTATGCGGGTAAAAAACCACCTTCCAACCGGCCTGTTTAACGCGTTTACAATGGTCAACTTCCTCGTAGTACAGGAAGTAGCGCGGGTCGAACAAGCCCACCTGGTCAATGACTTCCCGGCGAATCAGGTAATAGCAACCGGGCACCCAGTCGCATTCACGGACCGAGGCGTGATCCCATTCCATGTCGTCGACCCGCTTCACCACCGGGAAAAAGCGTTCAAGCCCTGCACGGGAAAGGAAGACATTCAACGGTGTGGGGAAATAGCGGCAGGAGGGTTGCAAGTCGCCTTCGCGCCCGACCAGCCGAACGCCAAGCACGCCGCAATCAGGATGAGTCTCCATGTATTCGAGGGTTTTGTTCAGGGTGTCGGCGGCAACAAAAGCGTCGGTATTGAGGAGCAACGCGTACTTGCCCTGCAGGTGCTCTACCAACTGATTGTTGGCGCGGCCAAAGCCCACATTGCTGTCATTGGCCAGCAGCAACGCCTCCGGGCAAATGGAGGCCAGACACTCCAGCGAATTGTCGGCAGAGGCATTGTCCACCATCAAGTAGCGCGTCAGATCCGCACTGTTTGACTGGCGCAATGCATCAAACATCGGCTGCAACAGCTTCGCTGTGTTGTAGTTGACGACCAGCACATCAAGGGGAGTATTGATCATTTGGGTGACTCGCCAAAAAAGTACTGCACTCGCATGGCCATCAGCGCTGGCTCCACGCCTGGATCATAGGCACCGTTGCGTTCTCTGATCATGTCCATCCACGGATAGTCGTTGCAGCGCGTCTCGTATTTTTTCATCAGCTCGTCAACGGTACAAATGACCCTCGCTGGATTGCCCGCGACCACGACACCAGGCGGCACATCTTTCCTGACAACAGCACCTGCGGCGACAATTGAGCCCGGACCTACGGTCACGCACGGCATGATGATCGCTGCATGCCCGACAAAACAGTTGTCACGGATGTCGACAGGTCCGACAGAATCGAGTTTTACGTTGTAGATAGTGGAGAAGAAAACGGCTCCATCGTGGCAGAACAGCGTGCAGTCCGCTAAAGCGATGTTGTTGCCGAGGCGCACCAGCGAAGGGTCAGCGATATTGCACCCGACATTGATCCACACATTGCTGCCGACGGAATGCAGCGATCCCCAGCGCGCCAGATATCGAGCCCACTCGAACCCGTCAGGATTACAAAACCGTTTAAAGAGCCAGCGTCCCCGCCCCGTTTTGTTGACGTAATAACTTACAGCACGTCTTGCCAGCCCTATCATCCTGTCAGCCTCACAAATCCTGCGATGTTCATCCGTGCCAGAGCCAGATACACCCCGGTTTTTTTGATTGTAGTATCAGGAATATCTGCCCGCCGGGCCTGCTTGATGATTGAGATGATCTGCCAGCCTCAGGGCAAGCTGTAAAAGTGGCATGGTCGGATTGCTCGCACCGCCTGTAGGAAAGACACTGCTGCCCGCCACGTAAAGATTGTCTATGCCGAACACTTCGCAGTTCTCGTCGACCACGCCGGACTCAGGCGCCGAGGCCATCCGTGTAGTCCCCATATGATGAGCATGGGGCGCCACTTTCAGTGGCACAGAGACGTCATACACGTACTCATCCAGCTTGACGAAGCCCAGCCCCGTCTCGGCAAAACACTTCGCCACCTCCAGTCCTATCGATTTGATGGTGTGTCTGTCTTCGGGGATCAGCTCCCAGTTGATGTTGACCTTGCGCATCCCCAAGGCATCTCGCGCTTCGAGCAAATTGACGCGGCTGTTGCGGTTGGGAAATTGCTCGATGAGGGTGGTAATCACCCCGTCGCCAGGGCAATTGAAGTTCGTAATGAAATCGATCTTGTGCGCCAACCCGACGTCGCAGACGAGGGTCTCCAGAAAACCCTTGATGGCCGCTGTTCGCCCATAGGCTTTGACCTCCGCCAGCAGCGCAGCAGAAACGTTCCCTTTATCTGACTGAAAAACGCATCGGTGGTGAAATACTGCCGAGGCTCGGTACTCTGCCCCTCCCCCAGAATGAAGGTGCCCAGTTCGAGGTTCAGGTGTTCCATGAAACATCTGCCGACGAAACCGTCCTTGCTGACAATGCCGGCGGATGCCAGGGACTCGCTGTTCATCAGCTGCCGGGCATTCTCGATGGCGTCCGTCGCCAGAATGAATTGCTTTGCCCTCACTCGTTCCCGGTGCTTCTCGTAATCGGACACAACGATGGTGGCTATGCGGCCGGTCTTGGCATCGAACTCAAGATCGACACAGTTGCAATTGATGAAGACATCAAGCCCCTCGGTCTCTTGAAGTTCCTTGGCGTATTTTTGTGCAAATCGTGTCGGCGGGCTCAGCAGGAAACGATCCGCGTCAAAGTCGTTGCCATCCATGGACGCATTAATGGCCTTGAATCCGGAATCCGTCGGAAGATCCACAATAGCCATGGCCGCTGGCAGATAACGCTCGATCTCGGAAAACACGATGGGCCAGCCGGGCAGTTTGACGGGAGGAGCCACTTCGAAGTCTGACTTCTCGAAGCGACGGCAACGCCCCGCCCAGTGGTTGGACGTGCCGCCGAGAAAGCGCAGGCGTGTTTCTTGTGCGTAGACATCCATGCCTGTCGAGGGGCAGTCATAAAGGGTTTGCGAGGGCTGCGAATACTCGTGCCCCCCGCCCTCGATCAGCAACACGCGCCGACCATTCCCGGCCAGGCGCAATGCCAGCGTGATGCCCGCCGGCCCGGCCCCGATGATGCAGAAGTCATAATGATCGCGGAGTTCTTTCTGCGATTGGTAATCTTTGATCATGTTCGCGTTTGTCGAAAATACTGGGTCGGCAACACCCAGCCGTTGACGACGACAAACCCGTTCCTTTCAGAAGAAGGCGAAGCAAGGAGCGAGGGCAGTCCAAATGTCATCCCACCAAGACTTAATAGAGCAAATGCCTGGAGGAGTTCTCTGCGCCCCATCGCGGAGGTATTCAAATCAAGTTCACTCATGCTTCAAGCTCCCCGACATTGAAATTGAAGACTGCAAAAGACTTGAATCAAGTCAAAGCCAATTGGCAAGGCCCAACACTAACTCCCCAAACCCGACGCCTACCAGCACCATTGGCAGTAC
>Ga0255334_1000903_pt1 | contig 17280 bp, 17 predicted proteins | sample EtOH5_35cm_T3_12_FD_202080 | JGI IMG/M metagenome (GOLD analysis project Ga0255334, IMG submission 202080) | Sandy soil microbial communities from University of British Columbia, Vancouver, Canada - EtOH5_35cm_T3_129 | ecosystem: Engineered > Artificial ecosystem > Sand microcosm > Unclassified ...
CGTAGGTAGCCATGCGCGCGTTGAAAAAGATCAGGACGGTATAGAAGTTGTCGAAGAACAGCAGCCGCACCACGCCCAGGCCCAGGGCGGCGAGAGCGAGGTTGCGGAGGAAGTCGGTCTGGGTGCGATCGGCGATCCACAACAGCACGCCCGCTTCGATGAACCACCCGATGGTGACCCAGTGGGTCTCCATGCGCAGCGGGATGGCGACGGCGAGGAAGCCGGTGGCCAGGGCCACGTGCAGCAGCGGCAGGATGTGGGGACGCGGCTTCTCCGGCGTACCCGCCGTGTAGCGCGCCTTCAGGCGTTGAAAGAGCAGCAGATACACCACCGCCAGGCCCACTGAGATCCAGGCGATGGCATGGCGCGGTTTGATCCCTTCGAGCATGTCCCAGATCTGGAGGAAGTAGGTGGCCGCGTTGGCCAGCGCCAGGATGACCAGGACGGGAAGGAATTCCGCGGCGGGCTTGGAGGTATCGGCGATGGCGCGCGGCGCACGCGTCAACGGCACCATGGCGAAGAGCACGAAGAAGACCGTGGCGAAGGCGAAGGTAAGCCGCAACTGGTCGTCCTGGCGGTAGAAGGTGTCGTACCAGCCGACGTAGAGGATCAGCGTGCCCACGAAACTCCCGATCAGCAGGCGCCGCCAGGGCTTGATCGCGGTCAGCACCAGCGCGCCCAGATCCAGCACCGCTACGTAAGAGAAGAGTTCCAGTTCGCGATTCTGGCCGGTGGAAAGCAGCAGCGGAGTGGTGAAGCCGCCGGCAAGGGCAAAGGCGGCCAGGATCTCTGCGTCCTGGCGCAGGGCGAGGATCGCGGTGGCCGCGGTCACCATCGCCATGGCGAAGAAGGCGGCGCCGCTGGGGATCAGGTGATAGATCTGGAAGGCGCCCCAGAGCGAGAGGTAGAGCACGCCGATGCCCACCGCCTTGAGCGAGTAGGAGAAGACGCGGTAGTTGCGCGCGCGGAAGCGCTCGCTCCACAGGATCACGCCGATGCCGGCGATCAGCCCGATGGCCACGCGCCCGCCCGGGCCGATCCAGTCGTTCTCAAAGGCGTACTTCAGGAAGTAGGAGACACCGATCAGCACCGCCACGATGCCGATGCGGTTGAGCCAGTGCGCGCCGATGCGGGATTCCAGGTCTTCCTTGGGCGCGGCCGCTACAGGAGCATGGGCAGAAGTTGCGCTGGCGGCGGCCGGCGGAGGCACGGCAGGGGCTGCTCCCGGAGCGGGTGGCGGAACCGCCGCCGCAGGAGGCGCCAGCACCGGCTTCAGCGGCTCCAGGCCAGCCTGTTGCTCCAGGCGATAGATGCGCTGGGTCAGTGCTGCCAGCCGCTGTTTGAGCTCCTCCAGTTCATCCCGTTCGGGGCTCATGGGCCGTTACGTTACTGCATCCCCCGGTTCATGCCAACCGGATTCTGCTGGTGCAGGCGCGCCAATCGGGAAATGCAGGAGGATGGCCAGGCTGGATCAGACAGAAGGGGTGCGCGCTTTTGCCAGGGCCCGCGACCGTGGGCGCGGCGCGCGCGCAGCGGCTCCCGGCGACACCACCACGCGGTTCCGGCCCTCGCGCTTGGCGGTGTAGAGAGCCTTGTCGGCGGCCTTCACGACTTCCTCCGGACTGTAGGTCCGCGGCATGGCTTCGGCGACACCGATGCTGACGGTGACCGCGGTCTCGACCGGCGAGCCCGGCCGGACGCGCCGCGAGGAGGTCCGCCGCTCCGCCCGCCTGCGTTGGCTGCGGGCCGGCCCGCTCACCACGAAGACGTCCTGCTCGATGGCGCGGCGCAATTCCTCGACCTCCGCCGCGGCCCGGGCCAGCGGGGCCCCGGCAAAAAACACCGCGAACTCTTCCCCGCCGCAGCGGTAGGCCGTGCCTCCGCCGCGCACCTGCGCCAGATGCGAGGCCACCATGCGCAGCACTTGGTCGCCGGCGTCGTGGCCGAAACTATCGTTGAAGTTCTTGAAGTGATCCACGTCCACCACGGCCACCGAGTAGCGCGTCCCTGCCTTGGCCAGCGCCTGATTGAAGGCGCGGCGGCCGGGCAGCCGTGTCAACTCGTCGTGGTAGGCGATCCAGTGCGAGTGTTCGGTGGCCGAGATGCCCACCATCAGCGCCGCCAGCGCCATGCAGCCCTGGATCGCCGGCAGGTGCGACTGGCCCTGGCTCAGGACCACCAGCACCCACACCAGCCCGGCTCCCACCGGATCGGGAGAATAGAGAAAGCGGCCCAGGTGGATGAGCAAGACCGCGAGGAACACCGTGGCCATCAACCCGACCTGGCCGAGAGGGCCGAGCGAGAACGTCATGGCGGCGAGTGGCTGGATGAGGCCGGGCGCCCAATACGCGGCGCCGGTGAAGATGGCCCACTGCACCGCCAGCACGCCCACCCACCACATGACCACTTCCCAGTCGAAGAAGGCGTCGTCGAGCAGCAGGAGGAACGCGAGGTCGCAGGCCACGAGCGCGGCAGCGCAGCGCTCGAGCGAGGGCTCATGCGGCCCCAATCGCAAGAAGGCGAAGCCGCCGGCTAGCGCCAGGATGGCCAGGAAGGCGCGCAGCGAGCCCACCCTCGCCGCCAGGAACCCCGCCAGCACCAGCACGCACGCTGCGAACAGGGTGACACTTTGCTCGAATCGCTGCCCGTAGGTCAGGACAAGCCACAGCCCCAGAACGGCCAGGATGCCGTTGGGGAACACCAGTCTCTGCGCGGCCGCCCTAAGGTGAAATCGCACTTACAGGGAGCATATGACAGGGCGGTGGGTCAGCGTAATAACCGGGGGGATGCGCCTCGGGAAGGCGAGAAGGGATGGTGGCCAGGGACGGAATCGAACCGCCGACGCCGGCCTTTTCAGGGCCGCGCTCTACCAGCTGAGCTACCTGGCCACTCGACACGCCCGGCGTTCCCTAAGCGGGTCACGCGCGGCCTGCGGTGGAATCTGGAAGAAGAACAATCCTTCGGCAGACTGGATGCGTGCAGACGAGTGATTATAGCAATTACGCGGTTTTGTTTACATTCCGAGGCCGGGACAGCGAGGAAAGCCCCTGCCTCAGCGTGAGGCGTCCCGCGCACTCCGAACAAAGTCAAACGCAAGGTCCTTCGCCCCGGCAAGCCGGGGCTCAGGATGACAACTGGAAGCATTGGGTAAGGGATAGGGCTCCCTCTCCCGCTTCGCGGGATCGGGATGTAAAACAACAAACAAAAGAACTAGCGGTCCGCCTCTCGCCACCAGGCAAGAAAGCGGTCCACGCCTTCTTCGAATTGCACCTTGGGCTGATATCCCAGGCGCGTCTTCGCTTTGGTGATGTCCGCCCAGGTGGTGCAGACGTCGCCGGGCTGCTCGGGCTGGCGGTCGAGCACGGCTCTCTTCCCCAGGACCCGCTCTACGGCTTCGACCATCTCATTCAGCGTGACCGGATTGCCGCGGCCCAGGTTGTAGATCTGGTAGCCGTCGGGGTGGTCGAGCGCCGCGGTGATGCCGCTCACCGTGTCGTCCAAAAAGGTGTAGTCGCGGCGGCTGGAACCGTCGCCAAAGAACGGCACCGGCTTCCCTGCTTCGATGAGGCGGACGAACTTGTGGATGGCCAGGTCGGGCCGCTGCCGCGGGCCGTATACCGTGAACAGCCGCAGGCAGGTCATGGGGATCTTCAGCAACTGGTGGTAAGTGAAGCAGAGCACTTCCCCGGCCTTCTTGGTGGCGCCGTAGGGCGAGGCGGGGGAGTCGGTGGGCGCGTCTTCCGTGCAGGCGGCCTGAACGTCCTTGCCATACACGGAGGACGACGAAGCGAAGACGAAGTGCTCCACCGGAGAGCGCCGGCACGCGAGCAGCAGATTGAGCGTCCCGTGGACGTTCGACTCCACGTAGCTGGCGGGATCCTCCAGCGAAGGTCGCACTCCCGCCTTGGCCGCCAGATGCACGATGCGCTGCGGGCGATGGCGCTCCATGAGGTCGGCCATGGCGCGCGCGTCGCGCAGGTCAGCTTCGACGAAGGTGAAACTGGCGTGGGCCTTGGGTCCGCGCAGGTTCCGTTCTTTGGCCTCGCGGGGATAGAAGGGATCGAAGTTGTCGAGGCCGACCACCTGGTCGCCGCGCGCGAGCAGCCGCTCGGCTAGATGCGAGCCGATGAATCCTGCGGCGCCGGTGATGAGGATGAGAGCCAAAGGCTATCAGGACGCCGGCGCGGCCTTGTCCCCGACCGGTGCGATCTCGCGCTCCAGGATCAGCATCACTCGTCCATCGGGCAGCGGAACCACGTGCGAGATGTGCCAACCCTCCGTGCTGGTCAGCTTGTTGGCGGCGGCCACGGAGTCATTGGGAGAGCGTTCGAAAATCAGTTTGTACTCGTATCGTCGCATGCGGCCTCTCCAGTGACAGGAGAATCGAGTCTAGGCGGCGCGAACTTGGGGTGTCAAACCGGGAGCGAGGCAGGTGGTGCGTCAGGAGGCTCTGCTAAAATCAATCACTTGCGGGCAAACCCTCGCGGAGAGTAGGGACTCTTTGAACCTTGCCGTCATTGGGATGGGCCGCGTAGGGCTGGTGGCCGCCGCCGCGCTGGCCGACTTCGGGCACCACGTCGAGGGGGTGGAGATCGCCCCCGACCGCGTGGCTGCGCTGGAGCGCGACCAGATGCCCTTCTACGAGCCCGGCCTGCGGGAGCTGGTACACAAGAACCAGCAGGCGGGACGGCTGACCTTCACCAGCGACCTGGCCTGCGCCGTTCGCCATGCCGCCGCCCTGTTCATCGCGGTGGGCACCGAGGAGCGCGCCACGGGCGAGCCCAACCTCGGTCCGCTCTTCGCCGTCGGTGAGCAGATCGTCCGCGCGACCAGCGACTACAAGGTGCTGCTCATCAAGAGCACGGTCCCGGTGGGGACGGCGGCGCGCCTGCGCGCGCATCTCGCGGGCGTCGCGCTGGGCGAGTTCGACGTCGTCTCCAACCCGGAGTTCCTGCGCGAGGGCTCGGCCATCGAGAACTTCCTGCGCCCCGACCGCGTCATCCTGGGCGGGGCTTCAGAGAAGGCACTGGCGCTGGCGCGCGAAATCTACCGCCCGCTCTACCTGCTGGAGACGCCTTTCGTGGTGGTGGACCACGAGTCCGCCGAGCTCATCAAGTACGCCACCAACGCCTTCCTGGCGATGAAGATCACCTTCATCAACGAGATGGCCACGCTGTGCGAGGCCACGGGCGCCGACGTCCACGCCATCGCCAAGGCGGTGGGCCTGGACAAGCGCATCGGACCCAAGTTTCTGCATCCCGGGCCGGGCTTTGGCGGCTCCTGCCTGCCCAAGGACACGCGCACCCTCGCCGAGATGGCGCGGCAGCACGGCTGCAGCCTGCCGCTGGTGGAGTCCGTCCCGGCGAGCAACGGCACCATCTGCCCGCAACTGGTCGCCAAGCTGGAAGAAAAGATGGGAACGCTGCGGGGAAAGACGGTGTGCGTGCTGGGACTGGCCTACAAGACGGAGACCGACGACGTGCGCGAGTCGCCGGCGCTCGAGTTCGTGCGGCTGGCACTGGCGGCGGGAGCGCGCATCCGCGCCCACGATCCCATGGCCAACGATGAGGCCGCCAAGGCCCTCGCCGGCAAGAAAGACGACGTAAGCTTCCACGCCTCTCCCTTCAGTGCTGCCGAGGGCGCGGATGCCGTCGCCATCCTCACCGAGTGGAACGAGTTCCGCAGCCTCGACCTCGTGGAGTTGCGGGCGCAGATGCGCGGCAACCTGCTGCTGGACGCGCGCAACCTCTACGACCCGGCCGAGGCGCGCCGCCAGGGCTTCGACTACCTGGGCCGCGGACGCGGCACCGCCAAGTCTTCCCCCCTTGTAGCCTCCGCTCAGGATTAAGGGTTTCCAGGCAAGCAACCGCGCCGAGCCGGCGACGGGCGGCGTTATGAAGCTACGACTCTGGAGTTCGCCCGCAACGCTTCCGAGGCATCTTTCTTCGACTGGGCCGGAAGGGGCAGGCCGCGCTTTCTGAGTAGCCGACGGTACTCGTCAGCCAGCGCCATCCACAGGACCTCCGGACGGAAGTCCTTAAGGACGCGCGCGCGCCCGGCTTGACCCAACTGCCGGGCCTGGACCGGGTCGGTCAACACCTCTTGCAGGGCGGCGGAGAGCGCATCGAGGTCGTGGGGTGGAACCAGCAGCCCGGTGATGCCGTGCTCGATGGCGTCCGTGCATCCGGTGACCGCCGTGGCCACCACCGGGCGCGCCGCCGCTTGCGCTTCCAGGATGACGGGGGGGAATCCTTCCCCATGACTGGGCAGGCAGACCACGTCCATCACTTGATAGTAGGCGGCGATGTCGGGCGCATGCCCGGGACACAGGATGCGATGGTCGGTGTCGAACAGACCGCGGGTGTCCGGCGGCAAGGGGTCGAGCGATTCAAAGTCTCCCATCAACAGCAAGCGCAGTCCCCGCAGAGAGTGACGGAGGCGGGCAAAGACGCTCACCAGTTCCGGGACGCCTTTGGCGCAGTTCACGCGGCCGACGAAGCCGATGACGGGCGCGTCGTGAGGGATGCCCAGTTGCCCGCGCAAGGCCTGGGCCTGCTGGCAGCGCTCTTCGGTGGGAGCGAAGCGTGCGGCGTCCACGCCGTTGCCGCTGCCGTGGGCCAGCACTACGGCGCGCTCTGCATCCACCAGTCCCTGCGCAATCGCTTTCTGGCGAACGCCCTGGCTGATGCAGATCACAACATGGGCGGAGTTGCAGGCTATCTTTTCCACCAACCTCATCCCTTTGCGCTTCAGGCCCTTGGCGGTCTCAAAGCTCAGCCCGTGCAGCGTGTACACGCGACAGGGGACGCGAGCGCAGCGCGCCGCCAGTCCGCCCAGCAGGCCGGCCTTGGTGGTTCCCACGTTGCTGATCTGGGGCCGGAAGCGGCTCATGAGCAACCACAGCCTCCAGAACGAGACCAAGTCGTCCAGGGGCGTGACCCCGCCCAGCATGGGAATGGCAAAACCAGAGACACCTTCGTTCTCGTGAAGGGCCTCGAGTTCGTTGCCGGGAGCGGAGACCGCCGCCACCAGAAACCCAGCCTCGCGCAGGGCGCGAAGCTGGCCGCGGATCAGGCCCAGGCTGACCGAGGAGGTCACCACGTGCAACACGCGTGGACGGACAGGGCCACTGGGAGTGGCTGGAGCCTTGCTGAGGGTCACTCCTTAAAAGTGTACAAAAAAAGGGCGGCCTGTGCCGCAACTACTTTCAATAGACTGCGCGTTTTTGTCTCGTGCCCTTGGACACCAGTGAGAAGCGCGGCTCTACCGGACCCCCGCGGGTGAGCAGCCGGGTGACGTATTCCCCCACGGCCGGCCCGTGCTTGAAGCCGTGCCCCGAGCCTCCCCCGGCCAGCAGCACGTTGTCGTAGGCCGGGTGGGAATCGATGAGAAAGTCGCCATTGGCGGTGTTTTCGTACTGGCAGACCCGTGATTCCACTAGCGGCGCATCCTTCAACCCCGGCAGGCGGCGAGTCAGGTAGCGGCGGATGGCGCGCAGTCCCTCGGCGCTTACCGTGCGCCTTCCCGTTTCGGGATGGAATGCAGGGCCGTGGCAGTCGTAGGCGAGCTTGACGCCGCGGTTCTCCAGATCGCCGACCCCGTACACCTCGTCGCCGTGGTGCAGCCATCCCGGCAGGTGCGGCGCCGTGAATCGCCGGGAGCCCGCCGGCGCGCCGAAGAAAAACACCTCCTGGCGCGTGGGGAAGATGCGATGACCCAGAACGCCGGGAAACAGTCGCGGCAGCCACGGCCCGCAGGCGAAGACGTACGCGGTAGCGGCCACGCGCTCGCCCGTCTCCAGTCTCACGAATCGCAGGCGGCCGCTGCCGGAGGGCGGGAGCACGTGGCCGACGCGGTATTCGATTCCCTGCCTCACGCCCTCGGCCACCAGCGCCTGCACCGCCTGCCGCGCCATGAGCACTCCACTCTGGGGCTCGAAGAGCGCCCAGCTCACGTCGGTGAGCGAGAACTGCGGGAAGCGTCTGCGGATCTCGCCGCGGGAGAGCTTTTCCACCGGGATGCCGGCCTTCTTCAGGATGGGGAGGTTCAGCGGGGTATAGGAGTCCTTCGCGCTGGCCAGCCACAGCACTCCCGTGGGATGAAAGAGCGGGCGCCGGATGCGGCGAAACAATCGCTTCCACAGCTTCAGGGAGCGCAGCGACCAGCGGGTGTAGAGCTCGTCCGGGCCGTAACCCATGCGGATGAGGCGCGACTCGCCGCCGGAGCTGGCGCGACTGTTGGCGGCGCCGTGCGCGTCGAGCAAGGTCACCGACAATCCGGCCTGCCGCAGATGCCAGGCGGTCCAGGCGCCGAAGACTCCCGCACCGACGACTGCCACGTCGTAGCTCTTCCGCATCCTCTTCCCTTTCCTCCCTGAACAACCGGAAGCCCGGACAGGATACTCCCCGGGCACACAACTTTCGCCGCCCGCCAGGGGCGCGGCAGAAATAAAAAAGGGGTGGCGCGAGCCACCCCTCGGCTGGTGCTGCGGAAGGTTACTTGTTCTCCGGCTGCGCCATGGCCACGACGGGCTCCTTGGGCGTGCTCAGGTAGCCGGTGACCTTGTTCTTCTCCGCGGTGAAGATCACCACCTCATAGAGCTGGCGGTTCTTCGCGGTGTAGAACTGCAGCGGTTCGTACATGGTGCGGTCCTTCTTCTCGATGGTGCGGTCGTCGGCCAGCACGTTGAGGGTGAACTTGGACTTCTTGGGGTCCACCTTCTTCAGTTGCAGGCTGATGGTCGAGACCGGCATCGGGCCCTTGCCCTTGAGCAGCGCGAACTCGTAGTAGTTGCGCTCACCCCGGCGGCGCAGGGTTTCCAGGTCCTCGCGGGTATGGGCGATGAGGCCGCTCTGCAGTCCCAGGTCGCCGATGGTGTGCTCCAACTTGTCCTTGGTAGCCGCCAGGTCCGTCTTGGTGGCTTCCACGTCGGTCCTCACAGTGCCCACGTCGGACTTGACGCCCTGGACCTCGCCCGTCACCGCCTCCAACTGCTCCTTCTGCTCTTTGGCCAGGCGGTTCAACGACGCGCGTTGCTGGCGCTGCAGTTGGGTCGAGCGGGCCTCGATCTCCTGCTGCGTCGTCCCCAGCTTCTGGTCCACCGCGGCCACCGTGCTCTGCATGGAGGCCTCGGTCGCGTCCATCCGCTGCTCCAGCTTGGCCTGCTGCTCGGTGCTGGCGGCCTGGCTGGCATCCAGCTTCTGGATGTGCCCGTACATGCTGAACATCATGAAAGCCGAGAGCAGGACGTAGGCGCCGCCGATGCCCAGCCACAGGCCCTTGCCGCTGCTGGCGTGGGCGCTGGCGCTGGCGTCGCTGCTCTTCTTGGTCGAGGAATCGTATTCGGACATAAGGTTCACTTCTCCTTGGTCGCTTGGATTCCTACCTGCAAGCCCCGGGTGGGCCCTGGTCCCATTGTGTTACAGAACATGGATGCGGCCCAGGCCTCCGGGGCTGCCTCGCTCGATTCTTGCCGGAATGGTTACGGGGGCCGGGCCGGAGTGCGGAGATTCTCGGATGGGCCACGACGCACGCGCAACCGTTCATTGGGCCAGTGTGCGAAGAGGAGTCGGGACATGCCCTTTCGGCCACGATTAGTCCCACCGCCCTTGAAGCGCATCCTGGGGCCGATGCGGGATCGTCGAATTAAGAAATCGGTAGTTCACCATTCAGTCAACATTGAAAGACCGGGGATGCGAGCGTATCCTCTGCCGGTGCCGCGCGAGACCTACCTGCAGCTTTTCCGCCTCACCTGCCCTCACCCCGATTGCCGCAGGGTGAACACGGGTCGCGCCCTGGTCACCGCCCTGGGACCGAAGCTTGCCGCCGAGCGACTACTGCAGGCCAAGCTGAAGTGCAAGTTCTGCGGCGGGGCCCTCGACCAGGCCACCGAGATCAGCCTGCACGTGGAAGTGGCCTCCGCCGGTGAGCTCAAGTCCTGGAAGTGAGCCCGCCTCGCCGGGCGCGAGCGGCTGAGCTGGGCCAGTTCCAACCAAAAAAGGCCGGCACATTGCGCCGGCCTTCTCTGTTTTGGGCGGTTTGACTACTTGGGTGCAGGCACGTGGAACAGGATGGAACGCGTGGCCAGGCCACGGGCTGCATCCGCGTCGGTCAGGTCATTGAAGGCGTCGGAGATGGCCGACTGCTCTTCTGCTGAGCGGCGGTTCCGGTCGGCGATGAACGCATCGCGTACCTTGTCCCAGTCGCCCATTTCGGCGACTCCGACCCAGGTATAGTGCGTGAAGCCGCCCTCCGTCTTCACTTCTTCCACGCCCAGGCCCCAGGCCATGACCACACCATCGGCCACCAGCTTCTCGAGCACGGGCTTGTTGTATTTCTCCCAGACCTTGCGGTACTCAGCGCCTTTGCCGGGCTTGACCTTGGTGAAGAAATAGCGGGCGTAAGGCAGGGGGTTGGGGGGCATCTTGGTGCCATAGCCGGAAACCAGGTCGCGCGTGAGCCAATCCCGCGTCTTGCTGGCGTCGAACACCTCCCGCACGCGCTGGGCGGTGGTCTTTTTCCCGGTCTTGGCTTCATCCGCGGCCAGCTTGGCGAACTGGGCTTCGATCCCATCCTGCACCTTCCCAACGCCGGCCCAGTCATTCACTGTGATCCAGACGGCATGCGTCGGATTCCCTGGTGAGCGAAGGATGGGGACTTCGATGCCCCAAGCCTGAACGACACCCTCCGCCATCAGCTTGTCGAGCACCGGCACGCCCACGGTCTTGGCCAGCACCATGAACTCATCTTCTTTCCCTGCGTTAACGGTGAAGTCATGCCACAGGGTCAAGGGTTGGGGCGGTTGAGACTGTTGCGCCGCCAGTGACACGCACAAGACCAGCGACACCGCCAATAAAATCGAGAGTCGTTTCAACATGCACTACCTCCATTGAGAGTTTGAGCCTGAAACAGATGCGGGCTTGGATTGGGAGACGGATTCCGCCCGAACGAGCGCCACCTTTGTACGCTTGCGAGGGGCGGGAGTCAATGTTGGAGCGCGCCCGGAGGGTGGCGCGGAGCAAGCCGTGTCTTCCGCCCTGCGATCACGCCGTCGGCTTCGATTCCGGCGGCTCGAATGAGCCCCAGCGTCCCCGGAAGCTTTGCCGGTACTTCTCGCGCTCCTCCGGCGTCATCTTCTCCCAGCGCTCGGCCATCCGCTGCCGGACATTGGAGCGAGCGGAGCTGCGCCATCCACATCCGCCGAAGAGGATCCGGCATAGCGCCAGGAGGCCCAGGGCCTGCCAGAAGGTGATCTGGGGCCCGCCGAAGAGCGGCGGCAGCAGCCAGTTCCACAGCAGCAGCACGACTTCGCCGCCGATGGCCATGAACAACAGCATCCCCAGGAACGCCAGCGGAGCAAAAAAGATCATTCGCTTCCATCTCGGTCTCATGTTCGGTCCCTCACCCTTTCGTGAATTCGTCGTAAATGTCCCGCAGCCGCTCCCGCAGATGCAGCACCGCATAGCGCTTGCGCGAGAGCAGCGTATTCACGCTCACGCCGGTGGCGGCGGCCATCTGCTTGAAGCTGCGTCCTTCCATCTCGTGCGCCACAAACACCTCGCGCTGCTCCTCCGGCAGCTCGTCGAGCGCCAGATCGAGCTCCTCGAGCAGCAGGTTGCGGACATAGAGCGCCTCCGGCCCGGCGTCGGGCGAAGGCAGCAGATCTTCGATCTGCAGCAGTTCGCCGTTCTCGTCCTGGAGAGCGGCATCGCTGAGGCCCTCCGGCCTTTTCTTGCGGAAGAGGTCGGTGATGCGATTGCGCGCCACGCGAAACAGCCAGCCGGTGACGTGCTCGATCGGCATCAGCAGGCGGTTCGCTTCCACCAGCTCGTAGAAGACGTCCTGCAGGATGTCCTCGGCATCGCGCGGGTCGGGCACGCGCCGGCGGATGAAGTTGCGTAGCCGGGACTGCTCCCGCTCGACCACTTCGGAGATCCGCTCGTCCTGTTCGTGTGCCATCCGCTTCAGACTCGCCGCGACCTCCATCTACGGTCGTAGACGAATGAGGGGGTGCGGATATTGTAGGGTCGCCACGCCGCTGAGGAAGGTCGACGGGAACTCGGGCAATCCTTGCTGTCCCACTCCGATCAAGAGGCTGCGGCGGTCCCCGGTTGTTCCTTGGCGCCCATGATCATGAGCCACAGCATGATCGCCATCTCTCCCAGAAGCGCGGGGAAGGCGCTGCGAAAGGCCGCAGCCATGTACTCCGGGAACAGTAAGCCCGTAAAGCTAAGAATCACATAAGCGAAGCCGTTGATGATCAGCCAGACGCCCAGGAGGCGGGGCAGGAAGCCCGACCGAAACACAAGCATCCCGAAGGGGACGAGCCAGAGGCCCCAGAAGGCTTCGTTAATCACGTTCCCCTGCTCGTGCAGGCGAAGGAAGAGCATGGCCAGGGCGTGACGCTGCGGCTGGTCGAGCGCCGCCAGGAAATCGCTGCCGCGGAAGAGGGTGAGGGCCGCGACCTTGGGCAGCACATTCACACAGCCGATGGCGGCGGAGACCAGTACCAGCGCAACCATCAGCGACGCGCCTAGTTTGTTCACGCGGCTGAGCAAGCGGTAGAGCGCCATCGCCAGTAGGACGAAAAAGAACGCACCGGCCACGTCGGCGACCATCCCGAGGCGGAAAAGCGTCTCGTGAGCCAGCATCTTGCTGGCGGTCGCGGTCGCGTTCCCGCGTACGATCAGAGTGGCTGGGATGTAGATGAGGCTGAAAGGCCCGGGAATGACGAGCAATAGGTAAAGGAACCCTGCGACTCTGGCTTGCTTCTTGATCGGCCCCATGTCGCCCCTCTTTCCAGGCAAACCGCTCCTGCGACTGGTACGGACGCAAAAGTGTCATGGTTCCCGAGAAGAAGGCCCACCCGCCCGTATCGGGGTCATCTGCGGGCCGCGGTAGATGAGCTGGACGGCGGGATTGAGTGTGCCCTTCATTCAGCCGGCGAATCAAATCGGCGCCTGATAGCGGCGCAGGCGGACGGCGGCGGCGAGGAAGGCCGCGGCGAGCGCCAGGCCGAACCAGAAGCCGGGACTGGCGAGGAACTGAGCCAGCGGCGGCGTGAGGGCGGCCATGGTCATTGGGGGGTTGTCAGGCGGCATGCCTTCCGGGCCGCCCATGAAGCGATAGGCGAGCCAGCCGCCAAAGTGCGACGTGTTGAAGGCGATTTTCTCCACCAAGCCGACGGCGAGCAGGGGCAGCGTGGCCCAGAGATAGGGCGCGCGGCGCGACCAGGCGGAGCACAGCAGTAGCCATCCCCAGATGGGCGCGTACCAGAACCCGTGACCCACGACGAGGTGGTAGAAGAGGATCCACGTCATCTGCCCGAACGACACGTGGGACCAGACGCTGAGCCCGGTTCCCATCAGCCTGCCGCCGGCCAGCAGCAGCATGATCGCCTGCGTCCCCACGGTGAGGACCCAGGTGAGGAGCGGAATCACGAGGAACGGAATGCTGGCCTTGGCGAGGACGGTGGTCAAGTCGGAGACGGGCAGCGACTTCCAGAACAGGACGCTGCGATCGCGACGCTCGCCGTACAGCGCGTCCAGACAATAGAACATCCCGACCAGGAACGTCGTGAACATGAGCAGCAGCGCGGCAAAGGCATACGGCTGCTCGATGCGCTCGTGCTGCTGCATGGCGTCGAGCGCCGAGGCGGCGCGCACCCTGTCGGGCAGGTCGGACAGGCCGAGCGCGAAACCCACCACGATCAGCACCGCGACCGTGAGCGGCGCGAGGTAGAGGTAGCGATTCTCCCACAGCTCGCGGCGCACCGACCAGTAGAAGAGCCGCAGGGGGGAGATGTCAGCGGGCGCCATCGCCGGAGAGTGGGATATCGCGTTCACTGGAGTGCTCATTGTCCGGCTCCTTGCCCTTGGCGGGACCGATCGCCCATCACGGCGACGAACAAGTCGGCGAGGCTGGGGGTGCGCACCTCGCCCAGCACGGCCAGCTGCTGACGGTCGGCGCCCTCGAACAGCAGGACGCTGCGGCCGATCCCCGGGCGCTCATGGAGGGGCCGGAGCGCCCGCGCCGCGGCGAGCTGCTCGGGATGCACCGCCACCTCGCAGTAGCGCGACTCGACGTCTTCCATGCTGCGGCCGAAGACGATGCGTCCGCGGCCGATGAATATCACGTCGGTGAGCACGTGCTGAATCTCGTCGACCTGGTGGGTCGCCACCACGATGGTGCGGCTGCCGTCCAAGTAGTCGCCCAGCAGGGAGTCGTAGAACTGCTTGCGGAAGAGGATATCGAGGCCGAGCGTGGGCTCGTCGAGCACCAGCAGCCTCGCGTCGATCGCCATCACCAGCGCGAGGTGCAGCTGGGCGACCATGCCCTTGGACAATTCCCGCACCTTCCTGCCGGGCTGAATGTCGGTCTTGGCCAGAAAGCCTTCCGCCTTGGTGCGGTCGAAGCGCGGATGCACGCCGGCGACGTAATCGAGCGCCTGCGAGACCCGCAGCCAGCGCGGCAGGATGGCGACGTCGGCGATGAAGCAGACATCGCGCACCAGCTGGTCGCGCTCGGTCCAGGGGTCGCGCCCGAGCACCCGCAGCTCGCCTTGGTAGGAGGTGAGTCCGAGGATGGCGTTGAGCGCGGTGGTTTTGCCGGCGCCGTTGGGGCCGATGAGTCCGAGGATGCGGCCCTCTTCGACGCGCAGGTCCACGCCGTCGAGCGCGACGGTGGTGCCGAAGGCCTTGCGAAGGCCGCGTGCTTCTATGCATGCCATGGCTTAAGACTTCTCCTTGGGTGGATTGGACGCGGCGCTCTTCGACGGCGCGGCTTTCGACGACGGCCGCGAACCATTCAGGAGCTCTTCCGCCTTCAGGCCGAGCCGCTGAATGCTTTCGTGGATACGGGGCCACTCTTCCGCGAGGAACTTCCGGCGCTCGCTCTGGAGCAGCAGGTCGCGCGCGCCGGCATTGACGAACATGCCGAGCCCTCGTCTGCTCTCGATCAGGCCTTCCTCCACCAGTTGCTGATAGCCCTTGAGGACGGTGAGCGGATTGACCCGATACTCCGCCGCAACGTTGCGCACGGAGGGCAGTGGGTCGCCTTCCTTGAGCACGCCGTCCAGGATCATCGCGACCACGCGGTCGCGAAGCTGGCGGTAGATCGGCTGACTGTCGTTCCACTCACGGTCCATCAGGTTTTCCAGGAAATCCAACCTTACCAGAGATACGGCGCGCCTCAGCTCTTCCGGCGCAAGGCGAAGCGCGCGCGGATCGGGGTATCGCCCATCTGGAACGTCCATTCCTCGGTGTGATGGTCGGCGTCGAGGATGGTGAACACCGCGTGTTGCATGTGCTTGTCCAGGTTCTTGCCGGTGACTTCGATGAACTCGAACTCGATCGTCTTTCCGTCGGGCGACAACTTGCCGGTCATGCGTGGCCGGTTGCCGGCGTCGCAATAGTGGATGAGTTGGAGCTGCTCTGCCTCCAAAAAGAACATGGTGACGGGATGGTCGTACTTGGTGGCATCGAGCGGCGTGCCGGCTTCCTGGAACTCGTGCACCAGTACGTTGCCCCGCGAGGTCACGCGCATGGAGACGTGCATCGGGTTCAGCTTGAGGGCCCCCATCTTCTCCTTCATGGCTTGCGGCATGTCGGTGTCGATGGCGCCTTCCCACTCTCCCGCGAGGGTCTTCAGGGCGTCGAAGGACTTCTGCGCCTCGGTCTTCGGAGGGGCGGCCTTCGGGGCCTCCGGCTTGGGCGCGGGGGACTGGGTGAAGGCCAGGGTGGAGAGCAACAGCAGGACAACCGACAGCGTAAAACGAAGCGATTTCATGGTTCATTCTCCTTGAGAAGTGTGAATCTCCAGACTGTTATAGTTAACTATAACACTAGTACACATGTCAAGGGCTTTCTTCTTCTTAGTGGGTCAGCCGCTGCTGGACGCCGTAGATGAGCTGGCCGTCAGCCTTGGGGAAGGCCTACCGCGAATGAGCGCGGGATCAGCGGATGGTTCGCTTCACCCACGCTTGCGAAAAGCGCGCAAGCATGGGGCACCCTCAGGGTTCGTTTGCGATTGGAAAGGTGGGCCACCCGCCCGGATGGGTAACGATATACTTCCCACGAACGGAGTTGGCCAAATGGAACTCGCAGGCACCGTGGAAAGCTTGTGGCGCTACCCGGTCAAGAGCATGCGCGGAGAAGAGTTACAGGAGGCCTTTGTAGGGTTCCCCGGAGTGTTCGGGGATCGTCTCTACGCCTTTCGTGATTCCGCGGCGCCGAAGGGATTTCCCTATCTGACGGGCCGGGAACTGGAAACGATGCTGCTGTATCAGCCGCGGTATCGAAATCCAGAGCGCATGACCAAGCCAGCCAATCTTGCCGAGGCGGAAGCGATCGGGCCTGGACTCACCCCGGTTTACCCGGACGCGGCCGACCTGGCGCTCGATGTGGAGGCACCGTCGGGGGAACGACTGGCGATCGGAGACCCCAGGCTGATCGATCTACTACGCGCCGGGATCCGCGAGTCGCATGAACTGACGTTGCTACGGTCCGACCGGGCGATGACGGATTGCCGGCCGGTCTCGCTGTTTTCCATCCAGACGGCCCGGCGACTGGGAGAGGAGTTGGGAACCAGCCTGGACAAACGGCGCTTCCGCGCGAACATCTACCTCGATCTGAAATCCGGGAGAGGTTTCGACGAGGATAGATTTGTGGGCCGGACCTTGCGCGTCGGCAGCAGGGCCACCATCGCGGTGATGAACCGCGACACCCGCTGCAAGATGATCACGCTCGATCCGGACACCGGGCAGCAGAATGCAGAGGTGATGAAGCAATTGGCTCGCGCCCATGAAACCCAGGCCGGCGTTTACGGCGCGGTCCTAATCGAGGGTACGATCCGGCCGGGCGACGAGATTTTCTCTGATGGACCTTAAATGGGCGGCGTCCCGGCCTGAAGTCCGACCCTACTGAGCTTCTCCCGCTCTTGCGAAAACCGCGCAAGAATGGGGCACCCTGCGGCGGTCAGCTCAGGCGCGGTCCAATGATGGCAGAAGGGACAGGCCCGTGAGAATGACCCCGTGCGTTGTCATATGGGCGACGATTGCGGATTCTAATCCTCTGCTCCAGTAAAGATAACCCGCGATAAGTCCGAAGGCCGAATTTGCTACGACTACGTACGTGATCAGGGACAATGCAGCCACCCCACCGTTCAGCCCAACGGCTAAGGGAAGATGTCCAATGCCAAAGACGACTGAGGACAGGATGATGGCCATTATGAATGCTGAGGTTCCGGGGTTTCCCCTGCCTCGTTGAAAGACTTTCCATCCCG
>Ga0255334_1000906_pt1 | contig 17247 bp, 18 predicted proteins | sample EtOH5_35cm_T3_12_FD_202080 | JGI IMG/M metagenome (GOLD analysis project Ga0255334, IMG submission 202080) | Sandy soil microbial communities from University of British Columbia, Vancouver, Canada - EtOH5_35cm_T3_129 | ecosystem: Engineered > Artificial ecosystem > Sand microcosm > Unclassified ...
GTAGAGGAAACCGTTATTGAAGAATTCGAAAACATCATCATGATCAATATCGGCGGTGACCTCTGAATAACTCTTGAGGCCGCGTATTTCCGAGCAGGCGTAAATGCCGCTCGCGCTGGAATAGCAGTACACAGGCTTGATCCCGATAACATCTCTTACCAGGAAGAATTTATTTCTGGCTTCATCCAGGATGACAAAAGTGAACATGCCTTCAAGCAGTTTGAACGCGTGTTCCTTGTGCTCAACATAAAGCTGAAGAATGACCTCTGTATCGGAGGTGCCCTTGAATGAGTAGCCTTTTTCGATCAGCTGATTACGCAGTTCATGATGGTTGAATACCTCACCATTGAATACGATGCTGACGCCATTGCCGGCGAACATTGGCTGACTGCCGGTCGGCGAAAGGTCCAGGATGCTGAGTCTGTTATGTCCGAGGCCTACCTGGTAGTCCCCGACACTGGCGAAGTAAGTACCAGACGCATCCGGGCCGCGATGTTTGGTGACGGCCAGGCTTGACTCCAGCTGGCTCTGAACTCCGAGGACCTCGCGTTTAACAGCAAAAAAACTTAGGCCGCACATTATACAGATAGCTCCACATTTTTTTGATCGGCAGGCTCATGCCCGACAGGCTTTTCTTTGGTTTGAGTCGAGGCCGTGTGTGAATGTACGGCATGGGCGCTAGACGCACTGTTCTCTCGGGACCACTTGTGCGCGAAGACCACTCCCCAGGCAGCGGCAAGCAACAGGTTGAACGAAATCAGACGGAATACGGCGAAAAACAAACCATAGACCGCCAGTGTCATGACGGCTGCACGAACAACTGTCAAATAGGCAGACTCAGATCTGAGGGACGTAAGACGATAGAGAACGGGGCCTGCGATGACCAACGAATAAACCAGAAAGCCCAGCAGTCCGCCAACCATCAGCATGTAGAGCGGCCAGTTGTGTATGTACGCAACCATCTCGGTGAAGGAGACACCTTCAGAAGTTTCCCAGCGCATTCCATGCTTGATACCCATCCCGTTGCCCAGCACTGGATGGCTCAAGAACATTTCCCAGGCGATTTTGTATTCTTCAAGCCGGGACATTACGTTGAAGTCACCTTTTCGTTTCCAGGCTGCCCCCGATAACAAACTCAAGCGTCCGAGCCAAACCTGATCCATGCCAGTGGAAAAGATGAATGCAACGCCAAATACGCCCTGAGTGGCCAAATTGGCCGACAACTTCACGCGCAAGTTTTTATGGGCGAAAAATGCATAGAGCGAAAAGAGCAGCATGACCAAAAGGGCGCTGATCAGCATGCTTCTTGTGAAGGTGATCAGTACGGCTGCCATGCAAAGCATGGCCACCAAAGCGCCGACAATAGTAATCCGCCGGTCTCGTGCCAACGTGCTTACAACGAACCCTACAACCATGCCGACAGGCAGCAACGCATCTGTTGCCTGTGCCAGCAGCATGGTGATCCGGTCGCGCATCGGCCCCATGGCGTTGACGTTGTTCAAGGCCGCTTCTTGAGAGATTTTGACTTCCTCTCCGTTAGTCAGGATGAGCCAGTACGGTTGCCACATGTCGTGGTAGAAGTAGTAGAAAACGATGTAGCCGGCGGTCAGGAAAATCAGGGTTCCCACTGAAGCGCCGACCCAGCGGATCTTGCTTTCGTCACCGCAGACCAGTGCGCAGACAGGTATCAGTGCATATATAAACAGAAAGGGAATGACGCCCCTGATCCAGTCCAGCATCGGCACATGATTGTGCATGGCCACGGCCAGGTTGATGCCCAATATTCCCGCGCCTATAAGCAGCGGGATACCGAAAAGGCGCAGTACGGACCTGATTCCGCAAGTGCGAAGCAACTTGATCAATGCAGCAATGAATATCACTGCCAGCAAAGCGGCGAACGATATTTCTTGAGCCCCTACTGACGGTGGGGCCGGGCGCAAGGCAAAGGCCAGCGGGAATAGCGCCAACAGGCCCAGCCAAGGCGAAATAATGGCCGTCAGCACAAGCAGGGAAACACCAACAATACCGGTGTAGAAAAGAACGCCAGGATCCTGCATAAGCAGAATGGAAATGCACGCGGCCGCTGCAATTGCCATGCTGTTTTTAATGCAGTCGTTACTACTCATTGCGATACTCCGTTCGCCATTTCAGGGGCGTATAGCTTTATAGTCTACAGAGGTCTGTCCAATCACTCGGGCTGGAATGCCGACAACGATTGAATTGTTGGGTATGTCTTTCAGTACTACGGCCGATGCTCCAATCTGGCAGTTATCCCCGATTTTAATATCGCCAATGATCTTTGCACCCGCACCGATGTAGCAGTTATCTCCAATCACCGGGCATTTGTTGATCTCGCTGGTGACATAGCCTTCTGCCGCACCAATCGTAATTCCTTGGCCTAATACACAGCCCGTCCCGACTTTAGCGTTCGCGTGGAGTACAACACCAATGGCGCCGTAAGCGAAAATGGTGCCTTTTCCAAGATTGGCGGACACCGGAATGTATGAATTGAACAAAAGAAAAATCAGGTTGCGAATCAGGCCAGGTACGACGGGTACACGACGCTGATAAAACCAGTTTCCTACGCGATACAACTTAACTGCGTTCATTGTCAAAACCTCAAGGTGCGAAAGTCAGCCGGACGAAGCCGAAGTATCCCAACCGCAATGATCAAAAGAGAAAGCATATAAAGAACGCCCCAGATCAAATTGACGTCTTTCAATACGATTGCGAAAGGGGAGAGTACAGAGACCCAGAATATGACCGGTAGACGGATTCCTGGTCGGCACAGCAAGTGCAAAAACAATAAATAGGCAGAGAACCCAAGCGCATAAAACAGTTCTGCCTGTTTCAGGCCTTGAACGAACAGGATCATCCCGGCCACAGCCAGTACGCCCAGGACTAGGTTGGCGATGATGACTTTACGATGAAGCCCGGAAGCAACGAGATACCTTTCTGTCACCACGGCCCAGTACAGGACTGGCAGGCAAGGAAGCATCGCCAGATAAGCGGAGTATTGCGGGAACAGCCATCCCACCGCATACCCGGACAAGCCAACCAGTGCGAAGTAGAAAAGGGCGACGGACATGATGATTCTGTATTGCTCTTGACGCTGTCCCCCGGAGACAAACGCAACAAATACAGCCCTGACATTTATAGGGAACAGGCTTGTCGCTGACTGAATGATCGACACGATCACCCGGAAGAGTCCAAGGTCCCGAACGGGCAAGCTCTTCGAAAGAATGTAGGGCAGGATATTGGTAAACAGATTGAAGACCAGAGTGATGGATACCATTCTAGGCAACAAAAACAAGACGTTCTTGCAGGTGGACAATAACTGCCTGCCCACTGGCAGTTTTGCGCCATGGCTAAACAGCACAGCCACGGCAAACAGGCACGGTATCAGATTCGTCAGCAGCAGAATGTCCACGATGCTCAGCGGCAGGATCTGTTGATAGCTGATGAACAAGAGGACGAAAAAAACACACAGGAAGAGAACGAGGTATCCGACTATCCAGCGCTGCAAACGAAGCCCGAACAGGGAAAGCAGGCACGCTGAGCTGAGCAGCATGACACTCAGCAATAAAGGATTACCGATGTCGTCTACCAGACTGACCACACTGAACAGTAAAAAAATCAACGTCGCCATAAATAATGAGGTGACGAGGATGTACTCGGCTTCGACACTGGCAATAAGTTGCTCGTTAACGATGTCGAGAAGTTTTTGAAATAAAAATACCAGCACATTGGCCTTGATGAACGCGCCATACGCATCCAGTCCATACAGGCCAGGAATAACAAAGTTTACAACCAGGCCACTTATCAGCGTCAGCACCTGAATTAGTAGATTGACCATGCCGGAACCTCTTAAACCTCATCATGACAAATTCGAGCACACGATCATCTAGAGTAAAAATCGCTGTCGCTTTATAGCGCAAAAAAATCAGGTGAGTGTATGACCCACCTGATTTCTGTACGCAATCAAGTTACCCCTGATTTTTCAGGTCCAGACTCCGCGGGTATCGATAACTTTCAGCGATGACAAGCGGGTTTTCGGGATGGTTTTAAACGCACTGTGATCTACGAGCAGAACGATGACGTTGGCCGAAGACAGGGCCTGATCGACCGGGCTCAGGGTTGCGATGCCTTCCAGGCGAGCAGGGAGGCGCTCGATGTTCGGCTCAACGGCCAGAACGGTGCCCGGATGATTTTTTGCAATCTGCACCGTGATCTCAAGGGATGGGCTTTCGCGCAGATCATCGATGTCCGGCTTAAACGCCAGGCCCAGACAGGCGACAGTGACGTCCTTCGCTGTTTTAGCCGGGTTCTCTTGCAGATACTTGCCGATTGCGAGCGCGACCTGATCGAGCACCCATTGTGGCTTGCTGTCGTTGACCTCGCGCGCGGCGCGAATCAAGCGCGCTTCATCGGGTGTCTTGCTCACGATAAACCAAGGGTCGACAGCGATGCAGTGACCGCCTACACCAGGGCCGGGTTGCAGGATGTTGACTCGCGGGTGGTGATTAGCCAGGCGGATCAGTTCCCACACGCTGATGTCGAGCTTGTCGCAGATGATCGACAGTTCGTTGGCAAAAGCGATGTTGACGTCGCGGAAGCTGTTTTCGGTCAGCTTGCACATTTCTGCAGTGCGCGCGTCGGTGATGATGCATTCACCTTCCACGAACGTTTTATACAGACGCATTGCAGCATCCGAGCACTTGGCGGTCAGGCCGCCGATGATGCGGTCGTTCTCGATCAGCTCGCGCAGCACATGGCCCGGCAAGACGCGTTCAGGGCAGTGTGCAATACGAACGTCAGAGTCTTCGCCATGCGTTTGCGGGAAGCTCAAGTCCGGGCGCGCTTCAGCCAGCCATGCAGACATTTGCTCGGTTGCGCCGACCGGAGAAGTCGATTCAAGGATGACCAGATCGCCTTTCTTCAAGACTGGAGCGATGGCTTTGCTGGCTGACTCGATGTAAGACAGGTCCGGTTCGTGGTCGCCCTTGAAAGGGGTCGGTACCGCAATAAGGAACGCATCGGCCGGTTCGGCAGTGGTGGTTGCGCGCAGATAACCTTCGGTTACCGCTGCCCGCACGACAATGTCCAGGTCCGGTTCGATGATGTGAATTTCACCGCGATTGATCGTTGCAACGGCGTGAGGATTAACATCGACGCCTATGACTTTTTTCTTGCGTGCGGCAAAAACTGCGGCAGTGGGCAGTCCGATGTAGCCGAGGCCGACTACGGAAATGGTTTCAAAGCTCATAGGTTAGCCTCTTTTAAATTGGGAAAGAGTTTCAAGAATCCGCGCGCACGCCTTGCCATCACCGTAGGGGTTGTGAGCGAAGCTCATCTGGCTGTAAGCGTTGGAGTCCGTCAGCAGGCTGCGCAAGTTGCCCGTGATAACGTCGATGTCGGTGCCAACCAGTTTGACAGTGCCTGCCTCGACGGCTTCCGGGCGTTCAGTGGTGTCACGCATGACCAGAACGGGTTTGCCCAGCGAAGGTGCTTCTTCCTGGATGCCGCCCGAATCGCTGAGGATCAGGTAGGAGCGGTCCATCAGGTACACAAAAGGCAAATAATCCAGTGGTTCAATCAAGTGAACGTTGTCGATGCCGGCCAGGAGTCGATTGACGGGCTCGCGAACATTCGGATTGAGGTGGACGGGGTAGACGATTTCGACGTCGGGAAATTCTTTCGCCGTCGTGAGCAGTGCCTGGCAGATTTTTTCAAATCCGTCACCGAAGCTTTCACGGCGATGGCCGGTGACCAGGATGATTCGCTTCCCTTCACCCAGGAAGGAGAATTGTTGGTGAAACTGTTGCTGCAGGGTGGCGCTGTTTTTAATTCTCGCCACGACGTCCAGCAGGGCATCGATGACTGTGTTGCCCGTGACGTGAATGCTTTGAGCGGCTACCCCTTCCCGGAGCAGATTCTGACTGGAGGTGTCTGTCGGGGCAAAGTGCAGGGCTGCCAGAGCGCCGGTCAACTTGCGGTTGGCTTCTTCTGGCCAGGGCGAATAGAGATTGCCCGTGCGCAGGCCGGCCTCGACATGAGCGACAGGGATTTGCTGGTAGTAGGCCGCCAGGGTGGTGGCGAACGTGGTAGCAGTGTCGCCATGCACGAGGACGATGTCGGGCTTGAACTCGGCGAAGACCGATTTCATGCCTTGCAAAATAGTGGTGGTGACGTCCGTCAAGTCCTGGCCAGACTTCATGATGTTCAGATCGAAGTCAGGCGTGATCTCGAAAAGATTCAGTACCTGGTCCAGCATCTCGCGATGCTGGCCGGTTACACATACCTTGGCTTCGAAGCGTTCGTCCGCCGCGAGGCTTAACGCCAAAGGGGCCATTTTGATTGCTTCGGGGCGCGTGCCAAACACACACAAGGTTTTCAAAGTCATAGCTACACCGCTATTAAAAAATAAAAAAAATTATTGCGTGCACAGGCCTATCACGCGAATGAGAGAAGGGCGAATTCGATTGGTTTTTGCACTGTTTCCTTGTGCTGCACAGAACCGCTATTTACCACTAACGGAGTAGCGGCGCAGGCACGCAGGGTTTTGCCGGGAGTCTGATCCACAGGCAGCCCGGTGTGCGGGCGCAGGATTATTGTCTGGCGCAGATCGTCTCTGGTTGCCAAGCGGCCATCGCCGAACCCTTCCAGTATCAGAGGAGCAAAAAACATGGGCATCGGCGAGTGTAGGAGATGGATATCATTGTCCTTTGGGGCGCGCTGTTCAATCGATCTAATCCACCCCTTCCTGGAGACAGCCTGATCCCTCTCGAGAAGGTGCTCGCAGCGGGTCTGTTTACTTCCGCTGGCATGATCTCGATCGCGGAGTGACATCTTTGTCATCGGGGGTCAACCGTTCAGTTCGTGTTAGCCGGGTCTTTCGTCGGAGACAGAAGTTTCTTACAGCGTGTCCCTGCTCGCTCTTCTTTATCGCTAAGAACTGGAAAGCTTTTTAGGCGCCGCGGATTATAGCCTTCTTTGTCCGATGCTTTCCAAGGTTGCAGCTTGATGCGTCTTCGATGCTGTGAATTTTCTTCCGGATTGGTTGTCAGGGTGCCGGCCGATTGCCAGATGTGCCTCGCCAATCGTGAAAGGCCTGATGGCGAGAGACTATTCCTTGTGGTCATCTTGATCAGTTTTGATACAACACCGGAGGGGCGTAGCTACGATTCTTATAGGCTGCGTGCAGTTCGGGGCATTGTATCAGGTAGGAACCGCGATTCCGGCACGTTCGTCATTTTTTACCGGCACCTGCCGGGGTTACCGAGGCCGCCTGGGTTGCGCTTGCGTTTGATGGCAGTAATTTTGCCTGCGAGCAGAGATTTCTGCCGCAACACAGGTATTATATCGGGATTGCCTTCGGTAGCCTGTCAGGCTCTGCCTCCCCCCAGCTGTTTTGGTACAAGGGTGCCTGATCGAAGTTTATTTTTTGAAGTCCTTACGCTGGTGCGGCATTTGCCCGTGCTGGTATTTCATCGTAAATCGGCCGGTTTTCTTTGCGGGTTCAAAGGCAATAGTTTATTTTTTGATTTCAGGAGCTTGGTGAGGTGTTCGATAGGGTTATGGATAAAATAAGAGCTTTTTTGTTGAGCCTTCCGCGCCGACACAAGCGGGTCCTGCAGGTAGTTGCCGATGTTGGTTTGGTTTGGGTCTCGTTATGGATGGCTTTTGTCGTTCGTCTAGGGATCGACGAAATGAACAGCCCTGTTCAACAGCACCTCTGGTTATTTCTTAGTGCTCCCGTCGTTGCCATCCCTTTGTTTATTCGATTTGGCATGTATCGCGCCGTGATGCGTTATTTCGGTAATGATGCACTTATCGCGATAATTAAAGCCGTCAGCCTTTCTTCGCTTATTCTTGGCGTCATCGTCTATTTATATAGCAATCATCAAACGGTCGTGCCCCGCTCGATTATGTTCAACTACTGGTGGTTGAGCCTGATCATGATTGGTGGCTTGCGTTTGGCAATGCGCCAGTACTTTTTGGGTGATTGGTTCGCGGCAGCGCAACATGTGCCTTTTGCCAATCGTGATAATGGTTTGCCGAAAGTGGCCATTTACGGCGCTGGCGCCGCAGGCAACCAGCTTGTTGCGGCGCTGCGCATGGGCAGGGTGATGCGCCCGGTTGCGTTCATCGATGATGACGGAAGTATTGCCGGTCGTGTCATTTCCGGGTTGCAGGTGTTCAAGCCCAAGCATATCCAGCAACTGATTGATACGACAGGCGCCCAGGAAATCCTGCTTGCAGTCCCTTCGGCCAACCGTGGACGCCGCCGGGAAATTCTGGGCTACCTGGAGCGCTTCCCGCTTCATGTGCGCAGCGTGCCGGGATTCATGGATCTGGCCAGCGGCCGGGTCAAGGTCGACGATATCCAGGAAGTGGACATTGCCGACCTCCTTGGGCGTGATGCGGTACCGGCTCAAGAGGACCTGCTGGAGCATTGCATCACCGGCCAGTCAGTGATGGTTACCGGTGCGGGCGGATCAATCGGTTCGGAGCTGTGCCGGCAGATACTTGCTTTAAGGCCTACGACCCTGTTGTTGTTCGAACACAGCGAGTTCAATCTTTACAGCATCCTGTCCGAGCTTGAGCAGCGAATTGCGCGTGAATCGTTGTCCGTCAAACTGCTGCCGATCCTGGGTTCTGTCCGTAACGAGAACAAGTTGCTGGACGTCATGAAGACCTGGCATGTCGATACGGTTTACCACGCCGCAGCGTACAAACATGTACCTATGGTCGAGCACAATATTGCAGAAGGCGTGTTGAACAATGTCATGGGCACGTTAAATACGGCCCAGGCTGCACTTCAGGCCGGAGTTGCAAACTTTGTACTGATTTCCACCGACAAGGCTGTTCGCCCCACCAATGTAATGGGGAGTACCAAGCGACTTGCAGAGTTGACATTGCAGGCGCTCAGCCGTGAAAAAGCACCTGTGTTGTTTGGCGACAAGTCCAGCGTGTCTCGCGTCAACAAGACCCGTTTCACCATGGTCAGGTTCGGTAATGTGTTGGGCTCGTCAGGTTCCGTGATCCCGCTTTTCCACAAGCAGATCAAGGCTGGCGGACCGCTGACCGTCACACACCCGAAAATCACCCGGTATTTCATGACCATTCCCGAGGCCGCTCAGTTGGTGATCCAGGCCGGGTCGATGGGGCAGGGCGGGGACGTTTTCGTGCTGGACATGGGCGAGCCGGTAAAAATCATCGAGTTGGCAGAGAAAATGATTCATCTGTCAGGGTTGAGTGTCCGGTCGGACAAAAATATCCACGGTGACATTTCGATCGAGTTCACCGGCCTGCGCCCAGGTGAAAAGCTCTACGAAGAGCTGCTGATCGGCGACAACGTTGCGGCGACCTCGCATCCGATGATCATGACAGCCAGCGAAGATTACCTGACCTGGGATGTGCTGAAGGCGCGGTTGGGCGAATTGCTGGCAGCGGTTGATCAGGATGATTATTCAAGAGTCCGCCAGCTTCTGCGCGAAACGGTCAGCGGCTATACCCCTGACGGCGAGATCGTCGACTGGATCTATCAGCAGCGTCGCCTCGAACCCTGATTGTTTCACATCCTGTAACTGACACATTTTTGACAGGCTCCAGACATCGCCTAGGTTTGGAAGGCAGCTTCGGAAAAGCTGCTTTCCCAATTGATGTCATGGAGCTTCATTTATGCGTACTGGCTACTTCTACTCTCTGATTTTTGCCCTCCTGAGCACTGCCTCTGTTGCCGCTATTGCTGCACCCGCTGCCAAATCTGAGGCGGGCACTGCACCTCTGGTCATGGAGGTCGTTCCCAAGGTCCAGTCCGAAAAGGTTGATTTGAATCAGGCCGACGCGTCGACGCTGCAACGGGAGTTGTCCGGCATCGGGGAAGCCAAGGCCAAGGCGATTGTTACCTATCGTGAGAGTAATGGGCCGTTTGCATCGGTGGACGAGCTGCTCGAAGTGAAGGGAATCGGCAAAGCCATTCTGGATAAGAACCGCGAAAAGCTTGAGGTGAACTAAGCTTGTAATTCAGCGCCATGGGCCGGTCATTGACCGGCCTTTTTGCATTCTGGCGTACGTGGTGATTTAGCGCCTTCTGTCGGCAGATGAAAAATTACGGCTATCATATTGCGATTAAATTATGCCTATAATAAATTCGTCATCCAGCTTGGCGCTCTGAAGCGCAGGCGCTTTTCTTTTCCTTACACATTCCAGGAGCACGTCATGAATTCTGTCCAGACCCAAGGTACGGCTCTTGTCACCGGTGCTTCATCCGGGATTGGTGCCATTTACGCTGAGCGCTTGGCAGCGCGCGGTTTTGATTTGTTGCTGGTCGCACGTGACGAACAGCGTCTTCAGGCCGCGGCGAGCAAGCTGCGCGCCGAGCATGGTGTTCAGGTCGAGGTGCTGAAAGCGGATCTCACGCAAAAGGATGATGTGCTGAAACTTGAGCAACGCCTTCGCAGCGATTCGAGTATCAGTCTGCTGCTGAATAACGCGGGTGTCGCGGCAGATGGCTTGCTGGCCAACGCCGATCTTGACCAGCTGGAACGTTTGATTCAATTGAACGTAACGACGGTCACGCGCCTGGCTTCGGCGGCGGCCGCCAGTTTTGCCAAAGCTGGCCGGGGTACGATCATCAACATCGCCTCGGTGGTGGCGTTGTTCCCCGAGCGCTTCAACGCCACCTACAGCGCCAGCAAGGCTTATGTGTTAAGCCTGACCCAGTCGTTGAATGCCGAGCTGGATGGCACCGGGGTCAAAGTACAAGCGGTGTTGCCAGGCGTGACACGCACCGAAATCTGGGAGCGCTCCGGTATTGACGCAAGCCAGATCCCGGCGGACATGGTCATGGAAGCGGGTGAGATGGTCGATGCTTCGTTGTCGGGGCTGGACCAGGGGGAACTGATCACCATTCCTTCGTTGCCGGATGCCTCCGACTGGGATGCGTTTGTCGCGGCGCGTCTGGTGATGGCGCCGAATCTTTCCAAAAGCAAGGCCGCTTCGCGTTACAAGTGAGGCACCCTCCATTGGCTTGAGGTAGTTGCGGTATGAGTGAACGTCGAGTGGTTGTAACGGGCATGGGATTGGTGACTCCGCTGGGTAGCGGGGTCGAAGCCGTCTGGGAGCGTCTGTTGGCCGGACGTTCGGGATTGCGCAACTTGCCGGACGAAGTCGTGGCTGATCTGCCGGCCAAGGTCGGTGGCGCAGTGCCGACGCTGGCCGAAGATGCCGAGGCGGGTTTTGACCCGGATCGTGCGACGCCACCCAAAGAGCAGAAGAAGATGGACCGCTTCATTATGTTTGCCATGGAAGCGGCGCGTCAGGCGCTTGAGCAAGCCGGTTGGCAGGCTCAGGATGCCAATGCCCAGGAGCGTACGGCGACCATTATCGGCTCGGGGGTCGGTGGTTTCGGTGCGATTGCCGATGCGGTCCGCACCACCGACAGTCGTGGCCCGCGGCGTTTGTCGCCTTTTACCATTCCTTCCTTTCTGGTCAATCTGGCTGCGGGCCATGTGTCGATCCAGCACGGATTCAAAGGCCCCCTGGGTGCTCCGGTAACGGCGTGCGCGGCCGGGGTTCAGGCGATTGGCGATGCGGCGCGGCTGATCCGTTGCGGCGAGGCGGACATTGCGGTGTGTGGCGGTGCGGAGGCGTCGATCGATCGTGTCAGTCTCGCCGGGTTCGCTGCGGCTCGCGCATTGTCCAGTGGTTACAACGAAACGCCGGAGCGGGCTTCGCGTCCGTTCGACCGTGACCGCGATGGTTTTGTCATGGGTGAGGGCGCAGGCCTTCTGGTGATCGAATCCCTGGAGCATGCACTGGCCCGTGGCGCGCAACCGCTGGCGGAACTGGTCGGTTACGGCACCAGCGCCGACGCCTATCACCTGACCGCCGGCCCCGAAGATGGCAGTGGTGCGCGACGGGCGATGTCACTGGCGCTGGCTCAGGCGGGCGTTGCTGCGGCACAGGTTCAGCACCTCAATGCTCACGCAACCTCGACGCCGGTTGGGGATCTGGGCGAGTTGGCTGCGATCAAATCGTTGTTCGGCACGGATAACAAGATTGCGGTCACGTCGACCAAGTCGGCCACCGGGCATTTGCTCGGCGCGGCGGGCGGGATCGAGGCGATCTTCACGCTGTTGGCGATCCGTGATCAGATCGTGCCGGCCACCCTCAACCTGGATAACCCGGATCCGGCGGCGCAAGGTGTGGACATCGTCCATGGTCAGGCGCGGCCGATGGCCATCGAGTATGCGCTGTCCAACGGTTTCGGCTTTGGTGGGGTCAATGCCAGCGTGCTCTTTAAACGCTGGCAGGGTTAATCCCGGGGCTTTTTGAGAAAATCGCGCGTGACGTCGAGAATCCGCTGGGCCAGATCGGCGCTCTCGACACTGCGCGACAACAGCAGCGCCCCGACCATTGCGGACATGATGAAGATGCTCTGGTCGGCGGCATCATCACCTTCAAGGGTGCCTTGTATTTGTTCGAGCCGTGCATTGAGCACCACGTCGGAGGTCGGACTTGGCTGTCCGCGCAGGCCAAGTTCCGATGACATGGTCGGCAGCGGGCACCCTTCATGGGGTGAAGTCTGGTGCCATTCGGACAAGTACGCGTCAATGAACGCCTCGAGTGGGCGTTCCTGAGCGAACAGTTCGGCGCAGATGACTTCCACCTCGGCGCCGGCAGCCTGCAGGGCCTTTTCTACCAGCTCATCCTTGGACTTGAAATGCGAATAGAAGCCGCCGTGAGTCAAGCCCAGCGCTTTCATCAGGGGCTGCAAGCCGGTCGCGCCAATACCGTCGCGGCGAAATCGCGCTGAAGCTTCCTTGATGATGCGTTTGTGGGTCTGAGCTTTATGGTCCTGCGAGTAACGCATCTGGTATCTCCGCAACAATGCGCCATCTTAACCAATGGAAATGGGATGGTGACTGTACTTCTATTTCTAAAAAGCATGCAGATCCGTCCAACTCCTTCCTGACGTCTTGAACAACTGGCACGGATAGTGATTACCCGTTAGTTGACGATTGTTGAACAATCATGAGGCGATAAGTATGAACAGTGGACTGTCCCTGGCCGACCACATCACCCTGGAGCTACGCGCCGACATCATTGGCGGTCGTTTGCTGCCCGGCATGGCGCTGGTGGAAAACGATCTGGTGTCAGCCTACAACGCTTCCCGCAACACCATCCGCGAAGCCTTGCATCGATTGGGGCAGGAAGGTCTGACCCGTTATGTGCGCAACAAAGGCGTGATGGTGCGTCGCTTGGGCGTCGACGATGTGCGGGATCTGTTCAACGTCCGCCGCACGCTGGAGTTGCAGGCCATCAGTGCCAGTCAGCCGCTGCGCGATTATCAGTCCGACCGGATGCTCGAAGCCCTGGAAGCCACCGAACTGGCCCGGGAGCGCGAGGACTGGCGCGCCGTGGGCACGCACAGCCTGGCGTTTCATCAACACATCGTCGGGTTGCTGCGCAGCCCGTTGTTCGATGAGTTCTTCACCAATGTCGTCGCGCAACTGCGCCTGGTGTTTTGCGCCGCGCCCGATGAATCACGGTTTCAGGCGCCCTGGCTGGCGCGTGACCGGCAGATTCACGAGCTGCTGGCCGAAGGCGACAAACGCGCCGCCGAGGACGCCATGAGCCGTTATCTCGACGATTCCGAACACCTTCTGTTGCAAATGCTTGCCCCTTCTTCCCATCACTGATCGAGGATTCGTGCCATGTACAAAGACTATCCGGCGGCCTACCAAGTCAGCAAAGGTTCGGCCTTGCAGGTGGATAAAGCCTTCTATGAAAAGATCCGGGATACGAAGGAGGGGCGCACGCTGATCGAGCAGTTCGAAGTGCCGATCCGCACCGGCCGCGCCTGGCATGTCCCGGCCGGACACGTGTTCCGCGTGACCACGCCGGTCGGCCCGCAAGTCGGGGATTTCAACGTCTGGAATGCCAACGATCCGCGTGAACGCTTGTGGGCTTCGCGCACGCGGCAGTTGCAAGGGGCGCATGTCAGCACTCATGACCGGCTCTGGTCGAACCTGCCATTCTTGCGGCCGCTGGTGACCATCACCGATGACAGCCTGGCCGACTACGGCATTGACGAACATGGTGGGCGTCTGCACGACTTGCTCGGCACCCGCTGCGATCCCTATGTGAACAAAATGCTCACCGGCGAAGACTTCCACCATCACTGTCACTCCAACCTGACCCGCGCAGTGTTGCCCCATGGCCTGACCGAGTTCGACGTGCATGACGTGTTGAACATTTTCCAGTGCACCGGCCTCAATCACGACGACATGTACTTCATGAAAGCCTGTCCGGCGCAGAAGGGCGACTACCTGGAATTCTTTGCCGAGATCGATCTGTTGTGCGCGCTTTCGACCTGCCCGGGGGGCGATCTCTCGCTGGCCATGTGGGGGCCGGACGCGCAGGACCCTCTGAGCGTGTGTCGCCCGCTTGGGGTGGAGATCTACAAACTGGAGGATTCACTGCTTGAAGGCTGGAGCCAGCCGGAGCGTGCGGCGTACAAAGGGCTGCATGGCTTGCACATCGCCAAGGCCGATTGGGAAAAATAACCGTCACCTGTAGGAGCGAGCAGGCTCGCGATGGACGTTAACGATAACGCGTTTATTCTGAATAAACGCGTTGTTCTCAGGTGCATCGCGAGCAGGCTCGCTCCTACAGGGATCAGGTTTTTTCAGCGGTCCTGCGCATCCTTGGCATCCGCTTGCGCGTTGCGTTCAGCGACGCGTTTGCGTTGCTCATCGGTCAGTTCGACCTTATGGGCGGTGTCGCGCAACAACATCAAACCACCCACGATCGAGCCGATTGCAACGATCAGAATCAACCAGGCATACCAGGGCATAGGGCTCTCCTTGAGGGCAGGCCGATTGGCGGGTTTCGCCAATCGATCGTGCATACCACTTTGAGCGATTCAATTTCGCAGTGGTTCCATTCTATGCCTGATCGACCCGCAACACCTGCTGCGATTCAGAGCCCGGTCAACATCGCGTCCGCCGGTGCATCGGCGCGCAATTGCGCGGTCAGCATGAAGTACACGAAACCCACGGCCATGAAGCAGAGGAAAATCGCGCCGATCAGCGCGTTGAACCAGGCCATCGCCACCAGGCACACCACCGCCAGCACCAGTGCAATGGCGGGCACCAACGGGTAGCACGGCGCGCGGAAAGTGCGCTCCAGGTTCGGCTCGGTTTTACGCAGCTTGAACAGGCTCAGCATGCTCATGATGTACATCACGATCGCGCCGAACACCGCCATGGTGATCATCGCGGCGGTCAGTGTCATGCCGCCGAGGTTGATCAAGCCATCGCTGTAGATCGCCGCGATCCCGATGACACCACCGGCGATGATTGCCCGGTGCGGCGTCTGGAAGCGCGAGAGTTTGGCCAGCGACGCCGGCAGGTAACCGGCTCGCGCAAGGGCGAAGAACTGCCGCGAGTAACCGAGGATGATCCCGTGGAAACTCGCCACCAGACCGAACAGGCCGATCCACACCAGCATGTGCAACCAGCCGGAGCTTTCGCCGACCACGGTTTTCATTGCTTGCGGCAGCGGGTCGTTGATGTTCGACAAAGTGCGCCAGTCGCCGACGCCACCGGCAAAGAACATCACGCCCATGGCCAACAACACCAAGGTCAAAATGCCGCTGATGTACGCCTTGGGAATCGTGCGTTTCGGGTCCTTGGCTTCTTCGGCGGCCATGGCGGCGCCTTCGATGGCGAGGAAAAACCAGATGGCAAACGGAATTGCCGCGAACATCCCGGCAATCGCCGGTGCGCCGAACACATCGGAGCCGGCCCAGCCATTCAGCGCGAAGTTGCTGAAGCTGAACGCCGGCGCAACCACACCCATGAACACCAGCAATTCAGCCACCGCGAGTACGCAGACGACCAGCTCGAAGGTTGCCGCCAGTTTCACCCCGAGGATATTCAGGCCCATGAACACGATGTAGGCGCCGACCGCTGCGTGTTTCGGTTCGAGGGCGGGGAATTGCACGTTGAGGTAGGCGCCGATCGCCAGTGCGATGGCCGGTGGGGCGAAGACGAATTCGATCAGCGTCGCCAGCCCGGCGATCAATCCGCCTTTCTCGCCAAAGGCGCGGCGGCTGTAGGCAAAGGGACCGCCGGCGTGAGGAATCGCCGTGGTCAACTCGGTGAAGCTGAAGATGAAGCAGGTGTACATCGTGGCGACCATGAAGGACGTCACCAGAAAGCCAAGTGTGCCGGCCACGCCCCAGCCGTAACTCCAGCCGAAATACTCACCGGAAATCACCAGCCCGACCGCGATGCCCCACAGGTGCAGCGTGCCCAGCGTGGGTTTGAGTTGTGTGTTCATGCGTTTGCTCCCTGAACGGTTTGGACAGCTCGGGGAGGGCGTGTGCAGTGGGCGTGCCAGTGTGGTGATGGCCGTCGTAAAGCGCAAAAAGGTGTCGTATCGAGGATGTTGGCTGCCGAATCAGCAGTTTTTGTGCGCCAGTTAGGGGCAGTGGTGCCTATCTTGCCGCCTTCGCGAGCAAGCCCGCTCCCACAGGGGGGGCGCATTCCAATGTGGGAGCGGGCTTGCTCGCGAAGGCGTAGGCCCAAACACCGCTGTAACGCCCGCATAAACCCACTCTTTACGCTTTCTTTATGCACAGCCAACACCCTCGATCTCGCTCCTTTACAGCCTTCCTTCCGACAATGACTCCACACGCGGCAATACGCCGTAACACGGAGAACTTCCATGAGCGTTCTGGACGGGGTGTCACTGCTGCTGGCAGTGGGGCTGTTCATTTATCTGTTGGTTGCGCTGTTGCGCGCGGACCGGAACTAGGAGCGGCTATGCACAGTTATGACTATTGGCTGATCCTGGCCTTCTTCGCCGTGGTGCTGATCCCGGCACCGTTTCTCGGGCGGTTCTACTACAAGGTCATGGAAGGCCAGCGCACCTGGCTGACACCGATCCTGGGACCTGTGGAGCGTGGCTGTTATCGGGTGGCCGGCGTTGATCCGCAAGCCGAACAGAGCTGGCAGAAATACACCCTGGCCTTGCTCGCCTTCAACCTTGCGGGCTTTTTGCTGTTGTTCGTGATCCTGTTGTTCCAGGACCACTTGCCGCTCAACCCGCAAAACCTGCCGGGTCAGGAGTGGACGCTGGCGTTCAACACCGCCGTCAGTTTCATGACCAATACCAACTGGCAGGGCTACAGCGGCGAAGCCTCGCTGAGCTACCTGAGCCAGATGGTCG
>Ga0255334_1000907_pt1 | contig 17246 bp, 14 predicted proteins | sample EtOH5_35cm_T3_12_FD_202080 | JGI IMG/M metagenome (GOLD analysis project Ga0255334, IMG submission 202080) | Sandy soil microbial communities from University of British Columbia, Vancouver, Canada - EtOH5_35cm_T3_129 | ecosystem: Engineered > Artificial ecosystem > Sand microcosm > Unclassified ...
ACGCGGCCATGGGCGACCACATCATCCAGGAGCTGCGGGAGTGGGTGGCGCATGAGATCGGCGCGCTGGCCCGGCCGGAGCGCATCCACTTCGTCCTGGCGCTGCCCAAGACGCGCTCGGGCAAGATCATGCGGCGGCTGTTGCGCGAGATCGTCACCACGAAATCGGTTTCCGGGGACACGACCACGCTCGAGGACTACAACGTCATCCTCCAATTGAGCCAGCAGGGGAAGGAAGAAGAAGAGATCCTGAAGGAAAAAGAGTAGGAGAGCGACATGGCGAAGCTGACGCAGCTGTTGATTCAGGCGGAAAACAAACCGGGAGCGCTGGCGCAGATCTGCTCGGAGCTGGCCAAAAAGGCGGTGAACATCACCGCCATCATGGCGTCCCATGACGGGTCGGGCGGCATCCGCATCGTGGCCACTCCCCACGGCACCGCCAAGACGGTGCTCGACGGGCTCCATATCCCTTACCGCGAGGAGGACGGGATCGCTGTGCGGCTCAGCGACCGCCCGGGCGCGCTGGGCAAGGCCACGCGCAAGCTGGCGGACAAGGGCATCAACATCCACTACGCCTATGGGTCGATTGTGAAGGGCGAGGGCCGCGCCCTCATCATCATGGGCGTCTCGGATGTGAACAAAGCCGCGGATTTGGTGTAGAGACGGCCGTCAGGGCGTCTCATTGCCGCAGATAAGAGAGACGCCCGATCGGGCGTCTCTACGCCATCCTTCCATACGCCTCATCCAGCAGCTCGATGACGTGCTTCACATCCATCTTGAGCCCTCGGCGCTGGACTCCGGCGCGCAGCTGCAGCATACAGCCGACGTTGGCGGTAGCGATCACTTCCGCCGTGACTGCAGCCACGTCCTCCATCTTGGCATCAAGAATCTGCATGGAGAGCTGGTTCTCGACGACGTTGTAGATGCCGGCCGAGCCGCAGCAGTGGTCGGAGTGCGGCATCTCGAGCAGTTCGGCGCCGGCGGCGAGCAGCAGCTCGCGGGGCGCGGAGCGGATCTTCTGGCCGTGCGCCAGGTGGCAGGGGTCCTGATAGGTGACGCGAGCGTTGAGTTTCTTCCCTGGTGGACGCAGACCGACCTCCGCTAGAAACTCCGTCACATCCTTCATCTTGGCGGCGAAGCGCCTGGCTTTCTCGGCGTAGGCCGGATCCTCGGCGAGGAGTTCGTCGTACTCCTTGAGCGTGGAGCCGCAGCCGGCGGCGTTGGTGACGATGGCGTCGAAGCGGTCGTCGAGGCCGGGTGGGAGCATGGCATCAATGTTGCGCCGCGCCAGCCGCCGCGCCTCTTCGCGGAGGCCGGAGTGAGCCTGCAGCGCGCCGCAGCAGCCCTGGCCCTCGGGGATGACGACTTCCACGCCGTTGCGGGCGAGCACGCGCACCGTGGCCCGGTTCAGTTCGGCAAAGGCGACGCTCGAGATGCAGCCGGCGAGAAAGGCCACGCGCGCGCGCCGCTCGCCCTCGGCCGGAAACGTCTTGCCAATCTCTTCGAAGAAGAACCGCTCGTCGGCGCGCGGGGAGAGCGCCTCGACCTTCGCCAGGCCGAGGAGCCTCAGAATCCCTGAGGCGCGCACCAACTTCTCCAGTCCTGAACTCTGGTACCAGCGCAGCCGGCGCCCCCAACGAGCGAGCAGGCGGTAATCCCCAAGGACCGTGCCGAGGAAGTAGCGGCGCAGGGTGCGGGTGAGCCACGGCCGCCGGTAGTGCTGCTCGATCTGGGAGCGGGCGCGCTCCACGATGCGTCCATACTCGACGCCCGAAGGGCAAGCAGTCTCGCAGGCGCGGCAGTCCAGGCAGCGGTCGATGTGGGTGACAAAGGAGTCGCCGATCTGGAGCCGGCCCGAATCCGCCTGCAACACCTGGTAGATGCGGCCGCGGGGCGAATCGGCTTCCCTCCCCAGCACGCGATAGGTCGGGCACTGGTTCAGGCAGAGCCCGCAGTGGATGCAGACCGAGTAGAGCTCCCAGGTGGGCCGGTCGGAGCCGGCAAAGTTCGAGGCTGCGGGCTGGATAGCTATGGCCATGTGGAATTTGCAATTTGTGATTTGTAATTTGTGATTTCAGTTCTTGCGTACTGGATTGCGCATCCCTTTCTTGCCGCAGATTGCAAGTTGCAAATCACCAATTACACATCTCAAGCCATGAACCTCCCTCGATTGAGCACGCTCGCCGGATCCAGCGCGCGCTTCACCTTACGCATGGACTCCCGATCGGTGGGTGACGAGCCCCAGACGTCGAAGTGCAGCTTGGCCTCGCGGGGACAGTGCGTGACCACCGCCGAAGCGTCGCGCGGCAGGGCTCCGCGGAAGGCCGAGACCGCGGCCACGTACTGCATGGCCGAGGGCGGGTCCACCAGCAGCGGCAGGAAGGCGATCTCGAGCGAGCCTGCGCCGAAGCGCCCGACGGCGGCGGGCAGGAAGTTGTTGTCGAGGGCGCGCTCGGCGGCCGCGAGCGCGCGTGCTACCGCGCTCAAAGGCAGGCTGACGTGCACCACCATGGCGTTGTGATGGCGCGTCAGAACGGCCTGCTGGAAGCGGAGGAACTGGCGCCAGAAGGCAGACTCGCCGTCGTCCGTCAGTTCTTCGGAGACGGCGCTCCCCAGCTCCTGGCGATAACGGGCGAGGACGGCGTCTGACCCGGCGGCGCGCAGCAGCACCCGCCAAACGCCGGCGTCGAGCTTTACCGGGGCCGCGGGGTGGAGGTCGTCCACGTTGCGCGGCGGCGGAGCCTGGCGCAGGTATTCCTGGGCGCGCGGCGAAACCAGTTCCAGACAAATGGGAGTCAGCGCGGAGCGCAGCAAGCGGTCGCGGAAAGCGGCGGCTTCCTCGGCCGAGGCGAAGTCGCAAGCGAAGGTGGCAGTCTGGCGCGGGCGGGGGAAGACTTTGAAGTTGGCGCCGACGATGACGCCGAGTGTCCCAAAGCTGCCGATGAGCAGCTTCATCAGGTCATAACCGGCAACGTTCTTCACCACGCGGCCGCCGCCCTTGGCGATGCGGCCGTCGCCGGTGACGAAGTGCACGCCGATGCAGTAGTCGCGCAACCCGCCGTAGCCGTGGCGGAGCGGGCTAGAGGCGGCCGTGGCCAGCAGGCCGCCGACAGTTTCCACCTCAGGGCGCGCTGACTGAACGGGAAGGAACTGCTGATTCGCGGTGAGTTTCCCTTCGAGCGTTGCGAGGGTCATCCCGGCGCCCGCGCCCAGGGTGAGGTCGCCGGGGTCGTAGTGCTTGAGCGCCGCCAGGCGGCGGGTTTCGAGGACGAGGTCCACGCGCTCGGGGATGCCGCCGATTCCCTGCCGCGCGAAGCCGCCGGCGGGGATGACAGTCAGATCGTGGCCGGTGGCGAAGCGCAGGACCGCGGCAACTTCCTCTGCGGAGCCGGGTGCAACGGCCACTGCGGGCGCAACTTCCTCGACGGCCAGGCCGGCGAGCGTGGCCGCATCCTCGCGGACATGTTCCTCGCCTACGATTGCCGCCAGCTCCCGCGCCAGCGAAACGGCAGCCCCTGCCGCGCTCATAGCGGACCTCCGCCGGGAAGTGTGGCCCCCGAGGTCTCGCGGCAACTGCGGGTAGTGGGAAACATCTTCTGGGGATTGAGGAGGGAATCCGGATTGAAGGCGTTGCGCAACCGGGCCATGACCTCAAGGGCATCCTCGGTGAAGAGCATGGGCATGAGTTCGCTCTTTTCCATACCGACGCCGTGCTCGCCGGTGATGGAGCCGCCGACGCTGACGCAGTACTGGAGGATCTCGCTGCCGGCGGCCAGGGTGCGGCGGGTCTGGTCGGGGTCGCGCACGTCGAAGAGGATGAGGGGATGCAGGTTGCCGTCGCCGGCATGGAAGATGTTGCCGATGGTGAGTGAATACTTCTTGGCGACGGATTCGATGTGCCGCAGCGTGTCGGGGATACGTGTGCGCGGGATGACGCCGTCCTGCACATAGTAAGAAGGAGAGATGCGGCCCACGGCGCCGAAGGCGTTCTTGCGACCCGCCCACAGGCGCTGGCGCTCCTGCTCGTCGCGGGCGCGGCGCAGCTCGCGCACCCGCAGCCTCCGGCAGACTTCGCCCACCGCCTCCGCCTGCTCCTCCACCGCTTCGCGCAGGCCTTCGAGCTCGATGAGCAGGACCGCGCCCGAGTCCATTGGATACCCGGCGTGCATGGCCTCTTCGACCGTGCGCAGCGTCCAGCCGTCGAGCATCTCGAGCGCCGCCGGGGTGATGCCTTGGGCGGTGATGGCAGCGACGGTCTGGGCGGCGTCGTCAATGCGGTCGAAGATGGCCAGCAGCGTGGCCACGAACTCCGGCAGGCGCGTGAGCTTGACGGTGATCTTCGTCGCGATGCCCACGGTGCCCTCGGAGCCAACGAAGAAACCCGTGAGGTCGTAGCCGCAGGATTCCGCCGCTTTGCCGCCGTACTCCACCACGCGCCCGTCCGGCAGCACCACCTCGACTCCGGTGACGTGGTTCACGGTGACGCCGCAGGCCAGGGTGTGCGGGCCGCCGGAATTTTCCGCGACGTTGCCCCCGATGGTGCAGGCCTTCTGGCTGGAGGGGTCCGGAGCGAAGTAGAAGCCGTCGCCGGCGACCGCGTTGGAGAGGTCGAGGTTGACCACGCCCGGCTCGACTACGGCGCGCTGGTTCGCGAGGTCGAGCTCCAGGATGCGGTTCATGCGCGAGAACCCGAGGACGATGCCGCCCGAGCGCGCGATGGAGCCACCGCTCAGCCCGGTGCCCGCGCCGCGCGGGACGATGGGAACGCCGCTCTCCCCCGCCAGGCGCATGATGCGGGAGACCTGCTCGGTGGTGCGGGGAAAGACGACGGCGCGGGGCGCGCCGCGGCTGAAGCCGGCGTCATACTCGTAGAGCATGAGGTCTTCTTCGCGCTCGAGGACGGAATCGGCGCCGACGATCTTCTTGAGCCGCTGGACGACGGCGGAAAAGCGCATGGGGGACTCGCGCGCGCAATTCTACCGTAGAGGTGGGAGGGGGAGTGGGCAGTCCTCCCACGTTAGCGCCGAAAGGCACGGCGCGAACGTGGGGCACCATCGCGGGCGCGAACGTGGCGCACCTGCAAGCGCCATCGGGAATTCAGGTCTTACGCGAGCTGGTCTGGTGGATGTAGTCGCTCATCATGCGCGACTCGCAGTCCTTCTGGTTGAGGTTGTGGAGCAGCAGGTCGCGCAGGGAGAGGAAGCCCTTGAGTTCCCGGCCTTCGACCACGGGCAGATGGCGAAAGCCGTGCTCGCGCATGAGGAACATGCAGTTCTCGATGGTTTCGTCCACCGAGACGCTGTGCGGGCGCGGGGTCATCACCTCGGAGACCTTGGTGGAACCAGGGCTGCGGCCGCCGGCGACCACGCGCTTCATGAGGTCGCGCTCGGAGAACACACCCACCAGTTCGCCATCGCGCAGCACGGGGACGGCGCCGATGTTGTGGTCCACCATGTAATTCACGGTCTCGAGGACCGATTGATCGGCCTGGACCTGGAAGGTGGGCCGGTCCTTGAGCAGTTCGCAGATTCTTGACATCTACTCCTCCCCGAAGGGCCGGCGCCTACTGGGCATCCACATCGAAGGCGTCCAGGATGAGGTAAGCGGAATCGATGAGCATCACGCGGCGGTTGTACACCACGCGTTCCAAATCACGCGGCAGCCGGGCGAGCTGGCTCTCGCACACCTGCGGCAGCGGCTGCACCCGCTTCTGCAATCCGGGAGGCAAGGTGCCGTTGCGCTGCATCTGGCGTTCCAGTCCCGGAGGAAGCGTCTCGCGCTTGGCCAGGCCGGGCGGCAGATCGGAGGCATGCTCCGCAAAGCAGTTGCGGATGACGCGGCGGTCGCGCGCGCTGAAGCTGCGAGCTTCGGGGCTCTCCTCGTCGTACGACCTGTGACCGGAGGCCGGCGGAGCAGCCGCCGCCGGGGTAGAGGCAGCGGAAGCCGTGGCCGGCTCGGTGGTGGTGAAGGTCACGAGGGATTCCGATTCGACCGTAGCGGGCTGCTTGCCGGTGGCCGCCGCCACCCCGGTCCCCGCGGCTGCGCCGACACCGGCGCCGATGGCGGCGCCCTTGCCGCCGCCGGCGATGGCTCCAATGATGGCTCCGGCGGCCGTGCCCCCGCCGATCTTGGTGACGTTGCTCTTGGTATGTGACTTGCCCTTCAGGCGCCAGGGCTCCGTGGCGAGCGTCGAGGACTTGCCTCCCGACTCCACCTTAGTCAACTCCAGTTCCAGAACGCCCGGTCGGCTGAGGCGACCGGAGGTGACCACGGCGCGCACCCTTCCGGTGACCGCCGAGCCGCGCGGATAGACGGTCTTGCCGTTCACCTCGATGGGGTTCTCCAGGACGCCGCGGAAGGTGTCGCCGGGCTGCGCTGTCTCGCTGCTCAGTTCGTCGGTGATGCGCACGTGCACCGGCGTTCCGGCGGGAACGCTCACTGTGGAACTCTTGGGCGCCGCCCAGCAAAGCGGCAAGGAGAACAATGCCAACACGACCAACATCATGCAGGCTCGCTTCATGATCCGATCCCTCGTTCCCAGGATTCCCCCGCAGGCTGGAAAAGCGGCTAGTTCGAATCGTACGCCGGTGATCAGGCCGGGCACAAGCACGGTGCGGGCGCCTACCCGGGGGTCTCGATAGGGTTCTCGATGAACACGAAATAGGAGCAGGCCCAGAGCGCGGTGGGGATAGAGCCGCGGGGACGGGCGGTGAGGATGACGTTGTAGTCGTCGGTGACTTGCAGGCTTTCCAGCAGCGAGCCGCCTTCCTGGGGTCCGACCAGGGCGAGGTAGGCGAGGAAGTCGTAGATGTCGGGGGCGCCGCGGTATCCGGGCGCGGCGAAGGAGAGGTCGGTATCCTCGGTGGCGAAGTGCCAGGCCAGGGAGGCCGCCAGGGCCACGGCGCGCTCGTAGGCTGGGGGCGAAACCGCATCCCGCGGCGGGTTGTCGAAGACGATGCGCAGCTTGCGCTCGTCCTCGCGGGTGAACTCGCGCACCTTGAGCGCGCCCGATTTGGCGGTGGCCTTCCAGTCCACGTGGCGGGCCGAGTCCTCCGGCAGGTACTCGCGGATGCGGTAGAGGTCGTAGCCGCGGCCGCGCACAAAGGCCTCGAACTCGCCGGTGATCATGGGCAGGACCTCGAAAAACTCGTCCATGGGATCGACCGAGGGATAGACCAGGGCCTCTTTCCGCAGGGCCATGCGGCGCGTCTTCACCAGGAAAGAAAAAGGAAAGCGCGTGGCCACGCCAAAGCCCTCCTGCACGTAGCGGCCGCGGTGCGGAAACTTGAGCTCGACCTCGGCCGTGACCTCGCCGCGCGCGGGAAGATAGGGAAAGTAGACCGAGCCGGAGAAGATCCGCTCGGGGTCGGGAGGCTCAGGCATCTTCTTCCACACCAGGTCGGGGAAACGCAGCCACTGTTTCTCCGGCGGGCCGGGCGGGAAGGCCCACACGCCGCGCTGCCAGCGGCGCTTCGCGCCGACGCGCTTGCGCCGGGGCGGAGCCACGCTGACAGAGAAGGAGGGCGCGCCCAGGCGGGTGTTGGCAAGGGTCAGGCGCGCCATCAAGCTCCTGCCGGCAAAGACGTGAGCGGGGAGCGAGATCTCCAGTTGCAGTCCGCGCAGGACTCCGGCGGAGGCCACGCCAGAGACCAGCACTCCGGCCAGCAGGGCGGCCACTACGATGAAGAGCAGGTTGTTGCCCGTGTTGAGGGCGGCAACGCCGATGGCCAGGGTCACCGCCAGGTACACCATGCCCTCGCGGGTGACGTCGTAGTCGAAGGCGTCGCGCACGCGCGCCAAGGCGACGCGGCGGGCGAGATAGGGGACGGAGGTGACGGCCACGCCGCCAGCGATCAGCAGGGCGAGGGAGGCGGCGATGGCCGTGGCCACCACGTTTCCCTCCTGGCGGAAGACAGTGGAAAAAATGGCGGCGGCAAAAGCCAGGCTGAGCCCGGCGACGGCGCCCAGGAAGCGGATCCAGGCTTCGCGCTCCAGCCCGGAGAATGCGGATTTCAGAAACGAGAGCACAGCGGTTGCAGCCTAGCACCCGCGGCGGCGGGCGGCAATGCGCTCAGGGAGCGTTGCCGTCCGGGGAGCGGCCGGAGATGCGATGCAACCAGGCATGAGCGCGCTCCTTGGCATGATCGGCATGCTTCGCCAATCCTGGAAAGCGCTCGCGCAATCGGCGCAGCAGGTGGTGCGCCCAGACGTACTCGGTGGAGAGGATGATGAGTCCGATGAACAGGAAGAGGATACCCTGCAGAACGGGAAGGAAGAGGCCGGCAACACCCAGCAGGATGAACATCCATCCCACGGCAAGTACCAGAATGCGCTTGAGGTTCATGCCCGCTCCCTGCAACGAGCATACCAGTCCATCCGCTTCACTGCTTCTGCCCCGGCGCGAAGGCCGCTCCGTGCTGCCGGGTCAGGAATCGGATCACCGCGCGGTTGAACTCCTCCGGGACTTCCTCGTAGGGAACGTGGCCGGCGCCTTCCAGCATCACCAGTTCCCGGTGCGTGAAGTTCTGGAGCAGCGGCCGGGCGGAGTCGGGGGAGACCACGCCGTCGCGGCTTCCCCAGACCAGGAGCGTGGGGATGTGAGCGATACGTGGCAGGATGCGCTCCAGTTCCCGCAAGTCTCCGCGCCAGCCGTGCAGGATGCGCCGGGCATAGTCGAGGGTCCCGGGAATCTGCAGCGTGGCCAGGTAGCCCTCAAGCGTTCCGGGGGAGATGCGCCGCGGGTCGGCATACTGCCGGCGCAGGAGGAAGCGATGCAGCGGACCCAGGCGCAGGAGTAGCGGCTGCAACCGCCCGCCTCCCGGGAAGCGAGCGAGTAGGGGCGCGAGCAGCTGCCCGTGCCGCGACCAGGGATTCACCGGGGCCACCAAGATGAGGCGTCGAACGCGCCCCTCGGCCAGGGCCGCCAGCATCATCGACAGCCCACCGCCGTGCGAAGTACCTAGCACGTCGGCAGATCCAATCTTCTGGTCATCGAGGAAGCGCAGCAGCCGGCTGGCGGCGGCGGGCAGGCGGCAGTCCATCGTGAGGGAGCGGTCGGAGTAGCCCATCCCTGGCAGATCCACGGCGAAGAGTGTGGCGTGCGGCGCGAGGGCCGCCAGGTTGAAGCGCCAAGAGAATGAGTAGCCGATGAGTCCGTGGATGAGCAGCAAGGGGGAACCCGAACCGCCTTGCAGGTAGCGCATGCGCATCCCGTCCACGGTGGTGAAGCGTTCCTCGACCCCGGGCGCGCCTGCCGGTGGTGCAGCGATGGGGTTCAGGCTCAAATCAACTCACTTCGGTTGCGCAACGCACCGCACTCCGCAAGCATCTGTGTGATGTGGAATTCTATAGTTTTGGCGTGAGGACGAGCCCACGGGCCCTGCTTTCCTGGACTTACATTAAATAACAGGTTCCTTCCAAAAACTGTAGATTGCCGGTTGTGGTTGGATTACAATCTCGTAATCGCTTTAGCAACAGCGGGTTAGCTTTTTGGCAATGCCAACGATGGTGGAACGCGACTTGCATTCTACTCCGGCGCGCTCAGGGAGTAGGGGTCCCACTTCGCCTCGGCAGCCCATGAAGAGGGAGCTCACAGTCCGTTTTACCGCGGTCCTGCTGGCCGTCCTCACGGTCGCTGCCGTCTTTTTTGCCTGGTTCAACCTGCAAAAAGAACAGAGCCTGGCCGTGCCCTACGACGGGGTATGGTGGGTAGAGCGCGAGGGGTCGTTGCGCGCCGAGCGGGTGGACCCGAACGGTCCGGGCGCGAACGCCGGGGTGAAGCAAGGCGACCTGCTGCTGACGGTCAACGAGCAGCCGGTCACGACCGTGGCGGGCGTGAACCTGCGGCTGTATCGCACGGGAATCTGGTCCAAGGCCGCCTACGGGCTTTCGCGGCAGGGAGTGCCGCTGGAAGTCTCGGTCATCCTGGCGCCGGCGGACAAATCGCTGAACACCGGGCTGCGGCTGATCGCGCTCATCTACCTGGGCATCGGGCTGTTCGTGCTGCTCCGGCGCTGGACGGCCCCAAAATCCACGCACTTCTACATCTTCTGCCTGGTCTCATTCGTCTTCTACTCCTTCAAGTACGTAGGCAACTGGAGCCTGTTCGACCGCGGCATCTACTGGTCGAACGTGGTGGCCTGGCTGTTGCAGCCGGCGCTCTTCCTGCACTTCGTGCTGACCTTCCCGGAGACCAAGGAGTTCGTGCGCAAGCGGCGCTGGCTGCTGCCCGCAGTCTATCTGCCGGGGCTGGGGCTGCTGCTGCTGCACATCGGAGCGCTCACGCTGCTCGAAGCCAGCGAGCTGCTGCGCTGGAACCTGGACCGGCTGCAGATGTCCTACCAGTCGGTGTTCTTCGTGCTGGCCACCGGGGTGCTGTGGAAGAGCTACCGCGCCGCCACCGGCCCTCTGCTGCGCCAACAGATGAAGTGGGTGACCTGGGGCACGCTGCTGGCCATCGCTCCCTTCACCGCGCTGTACGTGATTCCCTACCTGGCCGGGGCCATGCCCAGCCCGCTGATGAAGGTCTCCGTGCTGTCCCTGATCTTCCTGCCGCTGACCTTTGGCTATGCCATCGTGCGCTACCGGCTGATGGACGTGGACCTGATCTTCAAGCGCGGCATGACCTACACCTTGACCACGGCAGCCATCGTGGGCATGTACTTCGGCACCGTCGCCCTGGTGGCCTTCCTGGTGCAGACCCGCATCCCCAGTTCCGGGCCGGTGGGGCTGATCGTCGCGGTGGTGGTGACGGCGCTGCTGTTCGAGCCCTTCAAGCGATGGATCCAGGACCACATCGACCGCTTCTTCTACCAGAAGCGCTATGACTACCGGCGGACGCTGCTGGAGTTCGGCCGCGAGTTGAACTCGGAGACCGACCTGAGCCGTATGCTGAGTGCAGTGGTGGAGCGGCTGTCGCGCACGCTGCTGGTGGACCGGCTGGCGGTGTTCGTGGCGGGCAACAGCTCGCAGAAATTCGTGATGGCCCGATCGTCCGGCATCTCCTACGGCGGGGAGATGGACCTGAGCTTCCTGAGCGCGGCGCGGCCAGAGCTGGGCGCGGGGCACCTGTTCTTCGACAACCCGCGGCAGGCGGTGCGGGAGACGCCGAGCGCGCAGGAGGCCATCGCGCAGCTCGACCTGAACTACTACATCCCCTGCACGGTGCAGAACCGGACCATCGCGGTGCTGGGGCTGGGGAAGACGGTGGAGGGCAACTTCCTTTCCAGCGAGGACGTGGAGCTGCTGGAGACGCTGGCGGGGACGCTGGGCATCGCCATCCAGAACGCGCGGCTGTACGCCTCGCTGGAGCAGAAGGCGCAGGAGTACGAGCGACTGAAGGAGTTCAACGAGAACATCGTGGAATCCATCAGCGTGGGCGTGGTGGCGGTGGACCTGGACGACTGCATCGAGTCCTGGAACGCGCAGATGGAAGTCATGTTCGCCACGGCGCGCGGCAAGGCGCTGGGGCAGAAGCTGAGCGAGCTCTTCCCTGCCTCCTTCATGGAGGAGTTCTACCGCCACCGGCAGAGCCCGGGCATCCGCAACCTGTACAAGTTCCGCATGACCACGGCGGCGGGGGAGACGCGGGTGGCCAACATCGCCATCGCGCCCCTGGTGTCGCGCGAGTTCCAGGTGATCGGGCGCATCATCCTGATGGACGACATCACGGAGCGGACCGGGCTGGAATCGCAGTTGACGCAGGCGGAGAAGATGTCGTCCATCGGCCTGTTGGCGGCGGGCGTGGCCCACGAGGTGAACACGCCGCTGGCTGTCATCTCCTCCTACGCACAGATGCTCTCCAAGCGGGTGCAGAGCGATCCCAAGCAGGCGGAGCTGCTGGAAAAGATCACGGCGCAGACCTTCCGCGCATCGGAGATCGTGAACAACCTGCTGAACTTCTCGCGCACCAGCGGCACCGAGTTCAGCGATGTGGACGTGAACCAGGTCATCACGGAGACGCTGGCGCTGCTGGAGCACCAGTTCAAGACGGCGCGCATCAAGGTGCGAGAGGAGCTGACCGCCGGCCTGACGCCCATCCAGGGCAACGCCGGCAAGCTGCAGCAGGTGTTCCTGAACCTGTTCCTCAACGCCAAGGACGCCATGGCGGCCGGCGGCACCCTGACGGTCGCCACGCAAAACGGCTCGGGAGTGAACGTAGCCATCAGCGACACCGGCTCGGGCATCGCGCAGGAGCACATCGACCGCATCTACGACCCGTTCTTCACCACCAAGGCCTCGGTGAGCGAGGGCCAGCGGCGCGGCACCGGCCTGGGGCTCTCGGTGACCTACGGCATCATCCAGGAGCACGCGGGCAAGATCCGGGTGGAGAGCCGACCCGGCCAGGGCACCACCTTCCATCTGGAATTCCCCCTGATGAGGCAAACCGTCAATGTCTGAGAGTGCGGTGCTCAGTCGCAAAGCGAACAGCCGCGAAGCGGCGACGCCGGCTTGCATCCTCATCATTGATGACGAAGCGGGCATCCGCGAGTCTTTGGCGACGCTGCTGGAACTGGAGGGCTACGCCGTGGAATCGGCCGAGACCGGCGAGCAGGGCCTGGCGCGGCTGGGCAACCGTCCCTTCGACCTGGTGCTGCTCGATTTCGCTCTGCCTGACCGCAATGGGGCCGAGGTGCTGCGCGACATCCGCGATCGCGACCCGCAGCTGCCGGTGATCATGATCACCGCCTACGGCACGGTGGAGAACGCGGTCACGGCCATGCAGGCGGGCGCCACCAACTTCATCCAGAAGCCGTGGGACAACGAGAAGCTGCTGGCCGACGTGCGCGCGGCCGTGGCGCGGCGCCAGGCGGAAGAGGAGAACGTCCAACTCAAGCGGGCGCTCAAGGAGCGCTACAACTTCGAGCACATCGTGGGCAAGAGCGATCCTATGCTGCGCATCTTCGACCTGGTGGCGCAGGTGGCGGCCAGCCGCTCCACCGTGCTCATCCAGGGCGAGAGCGGCACGGGCAAGGAGCTGATCGCCAAGGCCATCCACATGAACTCGCCGCGCAAGGACCGGCCCTTCGTTCCCGTGAACACCGGCTCCATGCCCGCCGACCTGCTGGAATCCACGCTGTTCGGGCACGTCAAGGGCGCGTTCACCAGCGCCATCGCCTCCAAGAAAGGTCTGTTCGAGGTGGCCGACCGGGGCACGCTGTTCCTGGACGAGATCGCCACCATGGGGCTCGACACCCAGGCCAAGATCCTGCGCGTGCTGCAGGACCGCAAGTTCATGCACCTGGGCGGGGTGCAGGAGTTGCAGGTGGACGTGCGCATCCTCGCCGCCACCAACGTGGACTTGAAGCCGCTGGTCGCCGAGGGCCGCTTCCGCGAGGACCTGTACTACCGGCTGAACGTCATCACCGTCGAGCTGCCGCCGCTGCGCAGCCGCCGCGAGGACATCCCGCTGCTGGTGGAGCACTTCCTGAAGAAGTTCTGCGCCGAGAACGAGCGGCCGCTCCGCCAGGTGACCGCCGAGGCCATGCGCCCGCTGATGGACTATGCCTGGCCGGGCAACGTGCGCGAGTTGGAGAATGTGGTCGAACGCGCCGTGGTGCTCTCCTCGGGCACCACCATTGGCCTGGACCTACTGCCCGGCGCCTTGACCGGCCGCGACCTGGGCGGGCGAGCGCTGGAGCACTCCCCGGATGCCTCGCTCTTCGACATCATGGACGACTGCGAGCGCCGCATCGTGGTGGACATGCTGGAAAAGACCCACTGGAACCAGACCGAGGCCGCCGAGCGCTTTCGCGTGCCTCTCTCCACACTCAACCAGAAGATCAAGCGGCTGAGCATCGAGATCCGCAAGAAGTCCCGGGAATAGCGTCGTTTGCCGCCTGTGGCCTAGTGGCTGCCGCTCTGCTATAGTGCGGCGTTTGCCATGGAACTCATCTCACCCAGCGAGCTTGCCAAGGAGAAGATCCACGCGGTGCAGGAGTATTCCCTGCTGGCGGGGCGCTCCATCGGCAACCTGTTCAGTCATCCGCGCTACATGGCGGACACGCTGCAGCAGGCCGACGTCATCGGCGTGGGCTCGCTTTCCATCGTGGTGCTGACCGGGTTTTTCACCGGGGCGGTGCTGGCCTTGCAGACTTCGCAGACGCTGCAACAGTTCGGCTCGCTCTCCCTGACCGGACAGGTGGTGTCGCTCTCCATGGTGCGGGAGCTGGGCCCGGTGCTGACCGGACTGATGGTCGCCGGCCGCAACGCCTCCGGCATGGCCAGCGAGCTGGGCTCCATGCGGGTGACCGAGCAGATCGACGCCATGCGCGCCCTGGGCACCGATCCCACCAAGAAACTGGTGACGCCCCGGGTGGTGGCCACCATCGTGATGCTCTTCTTCCTCACCATCATCTCCGATCTGCTGGGGATCGGCGGCGGCTTCATGGTGGCCAGCCTGGTGCTCAACCTCGATGCCAACCAGTACTGGACCACGGCCTACCAGTCGCTGGAATTCAAAGACGTGTTGATGGGCCTGACCAAGCCGGTCTTCTTCGGGTTTGTGATCGCCACCGTGGGCTGCTACTACGGCCTGACGGCGCGCGGAGGCACACAGGGAGTAGGCCGCGCCACCACCCAGGCGGTGGTCGCATCCTCGGTGCTGATCCTGATGGTGAACTTTTTTGTCACCAAGCTGCTGATCGCCTGGTTCACGTAAGGGCAACGCCATGTCCACCACGCTCTCCCCGCCCCACAGCGCCGGCGCCCCCGCCGCCGAGCAGCGTGGCGCCACCATCCTCTTTGAGGACGTGGCCATCGAGTTCGAAGAGAAAATGGTGCTGGACGGCGTCTCCTTCCGGTTGCCGCGGGGCGAAACCAAGTGCCTGCTGGGCATCGCCGGCGCCGGCAAGACCACCATCCTGAAGCTGGTGCTGGGACTGATCAAGCCGGACCGCGGCCGCATCACCGTGCTGGGACAGGACGTGAGCGCGATGCCGGAGGAGGAGTTGTTCGAACTGCGAGGGCGCATCGGCATGGTCTTCCAGGAAAGCGCGCTGTTCGACTCGCTCACGGTGGAGGAGAACGTGGCCTTCCGCCTGCTGGAGGAACGCAAGCTTTCCGAGGAGGAGATCCACGGGCGGGTAGTGGAGGCGCTGCGCTTCGTGGAGCTGGAGCACACGCTGGCCATGGCGCCTTCGGAGCTCTCGGGCGGGATGCGGCGGCGGGTGGCCATCGCGCGCGCCATGGTGAGCGAGCCCGAGTTGCTGCTCTATGACTCGCCCACCGGCGGCCTGGACCCCATCACTTCCACCACCATCATCGAGCTGATCGTGAAGCAGCGCGACGTCTACAAGACCAGCTCGTTGCTGGTGAGCCATCGCCTGCAGGACGGCTTCATGATGGCGTCCCACTACTTCGACACGGCCGCCAACGAGATGCGCCCTCTGTCGCAGGCGCCGCGCACCGACGTGCACACCACCTTCCTGGTGCTGCGCGAAGGGAAGGTGATCTTCGACGGCAGCTCGCGGGAACTCGCCGCCTCGCACGACGAGTACATCCGCGAGTACATCGCCTGAGGGTTAGGTCCCGTACTTCTGCTTGCCTTCGCTGGCCGAAGCGGCGCGCATCTTGGCGAACTGCGCCATGCGCTCCTCCATGATCTTCATCCGCTTGCGGTTCTCCGCCGAGTGGTGGATCAGCTTGTCCATGTGCCCCAGGAACTCGGGCGAGTTGAACTGTTTGCGCAGCTGCGCCAGGTAGGGCTTGATCTTGTAGAAGACGAAGAACATCTCGCCGGCGGAGTCCAGGAAGAGCTCTTCGTGGACCGCGCCGCGCAGCACCAGCGAGGCCGCCATCTCCCAGTAGGAGACTATCTGGCGGAACCAGCGGTTCTCGTCCGAACCGAAGGCCCCCACCACTTTCACCACGTCATCAAAGGACTGCGGGTTGAACTGCAGGGCGTAGAAGTTGCGCGCCTTGCGCATCTCTGCCTCGCGGCGCAGGTCGTAAAGCTCGAGGATCAACCTCGCATCTTTTGCGGTCGCTTTTCTCTGCTTGGCCATGGGATGGATCCTTCTTGAATAGGAATTGGATGCAGGCCGGATATCTTACGCCAGACGCTCAGACCGCCGCTACCGGGGCGGGCAGCGGGCGGGAATAGTCGCACTTGACGGCGGTTTCCTTGCCGGCGGACTCCTTGGCCGCGGCCTTGCCCTTGCGGGCGCGCGGCCGGGGCTCGTCCTCATCGCTTTCGCTGCGGCGCGAGTTGGGACAGGCCAGCACCGGGCCCGACTTCAACATCTTCTCCAGCAGGTACTCGCTGCCGCACTGCGGGCACTTCTCCGCCACCGGCCTCCAGTTGGAGGTGAACTTGCACTCCGGGTAGCGGGCGCAACCATAGAAGGTGTTCCCGCGCGTCCGCGCCTTCTTCTCCACCAGCTCGCCCTGCTTGCACTCCGGGCACTTCATCCCGATGAAGTTCTGCTTGATGTATTTGCACTCCGGGTAGCCGGAGCAGGAGGTGAACTCGCCGTAGCGCCCGTGGCGCAGCACCATGCTGCGGCCGCACTGCGGGCATTTTTCGTCCAGGGGGATGTCGGGGACGCGCTTGCCCTGGTCCAGCCGCCGCGTGGTGCGGCACTTGGGATACGACGTGCAGGCCAGGAATTGCCCGAAGCGCCCGCGGCGCAGCACCATGGGCTGGCCGCACTCCTCGCAAATCTCCTCTTCGATGTCCTGGTCAACGGAAAGTTCCTTGTCGGGCTTTTCGCGCGTGAAGTCGCAGCTTCCCTTCTTCTTCTTGTCGTAGGCGCTGCAGGCGAGAAACCAGCCGTGGCGGCCCCAGCGCTCCACCATGGGAGATCCGCAGCGCTCGCACTTCTCGCTGGTCGGCTTCTTCATGGTCTTGATGTTGACCATTTCCTTCTGAGCCTTGCGGATGTCCTTCTCCAGGCGCTTGTAGAAGTCCTCCATGGCCACAGTCCACTTCTCGCGGCCTTCTTCGATGTCGTCGAGCTCTTCCTCCAGGCGGGCTGTGTAGTTGGGGTCGAAGATATCGTCGAAGCTTTTGACCAGCAGGTCGGCCACCACCTCGCCGGTCTCCGTGGGCACGAAGCGCTTTTCATGCTTGATGACGTAGCCCCGGTCCTGAATGCTGCTGATGATCTGCGCGTAGGTCGAGGGGCGGCCCACGCCGCGCTCTTCCAGCTCTTTGACCAGTGAGGCTTCGTTGTAGCGCGGCGGCGGCTCGGTGAAGTGCTGCTCCGGCTTCAGCTTTTCCAATCGCAGGCGCTGGCCCGCCTCGAG
>Ga0255334_1000908_pt1 | contig 17199 bp, 16 predicted proteins | sample EtOH5_35cm_T3_12_FD_202080 | JGI IMG/M metagenome (GOLD analysis project Ga0255334, IMG submission 202080) | Sandy soil microbial communities from University of British Columbia, Vancouver, Canada - EtOH5_35cm_T3_129 | ecosystem: Engineered > Artificial ecosystem > Sand microcosm > Unclassified ...
AGTGGGGAAGGGGCGCTTGGTGCGGTACCTTCCTTTCGGCCTGACCTGGTAGTTACCGATTTACGTATGGCCGGTATGAACGGCCTCACGCTGTTTGAGCGTATCCACGAATCTACCCCGCAGTTACCTGTCATCATACTTACCGCGCACGGTTCGATACCGGATGCGGTTCAAGCGACCCGCAGCGGCGTATTCAGCTTTTTAACCAAGCCCTTCGACAGCCAGCATCTGCTGGAGCAAGTTAAAAAAGCCACCACGTTTTATGGCCAGATGAATGTCGAGCATTCCAATACCGAATCCTGGCGCGAAGAAATCATCAGCCGTAGCTTGATTATGGAGCAACTCTTGGCCAAGGCGCGGCAATTAGCCGCCAGCGATGCCAGCGTGCTCATCCACGGTGAAAGTGGCACTGGCAAAGAAGTTCTGGCGCGCGCTATTCATAAAGCTAGCTCGCGTGGAAAAGGCCCCTTTGTCGCCATTAACTGCGGTGCCATTCCAGAAAATCTACTGGAATCCGAGATTTTTGGTCATCGTAAAGGCTCGTTTACCGGTGCCGTGTTTGATCATCCCGGCTTATTTGTTTCTGCCCAGGGCGGCACGGTATTTTTGGATGAGATTGGCGACATGCCGTTGTCATTACAGGTTAAATTGTTACGGGTATTGCAAGAAAGGCAGGTTCGGCCGATTGGTGCCACCGACAGTATCGCGGTGGATGTGCGGATTATTTCTGCGACGCATCGTGATCTGGAAGTAGAAATGGCGGCCAGCCGGTTCCGTGAAGATTTATTTTATCGACTTAACGTAGTTTCGCTTACGCTGCCTACATTGGCCGAACGGCGTGATGATATTCCCTTGCTTGCGGATTGCTTCCGGGAAAAGCTCGTCGAGCGTTACGACAAGCGAGTGACTGGCTTTGTCCCTGAAGCGATGGAAATGCTGGTGAGCGCGGCTTGGCCGGGTAATGTACGTGAGTTGTACAACGTTGTTGAGCAAGTGGTGGCGCTGTGCAACGGAACCATTATCCCCGCCTCGCTGGTCAGCCAGGCATTGCGTAATCACCATCGTGGGATCATTTCTTTTGTTGACGCCCGGATGGACTTCGAGCGCAAATACCTTACCGAATTGCTACAGATTACCCAGGGTAACGTTACTCAAGCGGCCAGGCTGGCGCAGCGTAATCGCACCGAGTTTTACAAGCTACTGCACCGGCACCAGTTGGACCCAGCGCTGTTCAAGCAGTCTGCGTCGTCTTAAACTGCTTTTATGGTTTGACAGGCTGCGGCCGCTTAATTATCATGCGTGCTCGTTGCTATGGGGCCATAGCTCAGCTGGGAGAGCGCTTGCATGGCATGCAAGAGGTCGTCGGTTCGATCCCGTCTGGCTCCACCATTTTTTCCTCGAAGCATCGATTTTCCGGGTCCCCATCGTCTAGAGGCCCAGGACACCGCCCTTTCACGGCGGTGACAGGGGTTCGAATCCCCTTGGGGACGCCACATCACTAAAAAGTCGTGCACCAGTAGGCAGCGCTTGCTGTAAGCACGAGCATTAGTCCGCTTGCTTGGGCCAAACGATGGCTGGATTGTCGTAGGGCATCTTGCGCCACGTCGTTGAGTCCGCCTTTAGCCTGCAAAAATAAAACCGTACGTGGCGTTATCAACGAGAAAATCAGTAGGAACGCCGCACCCAAGGTGAGCATAATCAGAGGGATAGGAATCAAAGTGAGCAAGTATACCCAATCGGTGCGCCCATAACATTCTCCCCTCATGATGCAGACAATATTCAAATATTGTTGTAGTTGCAGGCCAATAAAGCTGGCGACGGCAATAGCGGCCAAGACAACTAAGATATTGACGCTGCTAACACTAGTGGTTTGAGTGCTGGTATCCATAGATGCAATCTCCGGCTTTGCGATGGGGGGTTACCCTAGATATTTGTCTGCACTGTCTTAGTATAGGCAAAGATTTCTCTTATGACGATGCGTCAGTTTGCCATAGCCTGATCAGCCAATAGCTGAAGCGAAAGATGACGCCACTTACAAGATGACGTGGCGTGGCGCATGTCTTATAATTTCGCCTCCTCGAAGAACATCCCCATGCCGGGGTAGCTCAGTCGGTAGAGCAACTGATTCGTAATCAGTAGGTCGGAGGTTCGATTCCTCTCTCCGGCACCAGTAGACAGTCCAAAGAAGTCCGAAAAAAGCCGTTAGCTCAAAAAATAAAGGCTTTTTTCATTGCCCTCGGCGCCACTGCCAGGGTGGGATGCGCTGCGCTTCCGGTAAACCCCACAAGCCGCGACCTGCCGCCCTTGCTTCTGCCTCCAAGGCAAGAAGTTGCGGATCTTCGGAATATTGACGATATACCCAAGCCGCGCCGGCCGTCACCAAGGCGGCATTTACATCGCGGCCGTCTACAAAGATCCGTCCAACCAAACGATCATAGCGATCGATTGTGATTATCTCGACGGAGACGTCGCGATTGAATACCAGGTCAGACAGCGCCTGTTTGGCGCGTGCCCCATAGGGCTGGGCGGTTTCTGGGGTGTCAATTTCGGCCAAACGAATTCTGACCTGGTATTTTTCGGTAGTTAGCAGTGTTAGGGTGTCACCATCTTGGATTGCGATGACATGGCCCTGCAGGGTTTCGGCGATGGTGCTGGTAAAGACCAGAAGCAGATGTAGAAGCAGAAGCCATCGGCTTAGACGTATCATTCGACTTCCCTCATTGATTTAGCTTTAAGATTTATCTGGATACTCGCAAAGATCACGAATCTGGCATTGCAGGCACAGTGGTTTGCGGGCTTTGCAGAGGTAACGACCATGCAGAATCAGCCAGTGATGGGCGTTGTGGCGGAACTCTTCTGGAACATTACGAAGTAACTGATCTTCAACGGCTCTTGGTGTCTTCCCTTGAACCAGGCCGATGCGGTTGGCAACCCGAAAAATGTGGGTATCGACAGCCATGGTGGGGTGGCCAAACGCGGTATTAAGCACGACGTTGGCAGTTTTACGGCCCACACCGGGCAGTGATTCTAAGGCTTCCCGCGTTTGTGGGACTTCGCCGTTATGCTTCTCCAGCAGTTGCTGGCAAAGCCCAATGACATGTTTGGCTTTGGCGTTGAATAGCCCTATGGTGTTGATGTACTTCTTTAAGGGTTCCTCACCCAAGTCCAGGATTTGCTGTGGCGTATTGGCTACTTTGTACAATTTTGCCGTGCATTTATTGACACCCACGTCGGTAGATTGAGCCGACAGCACAACGGCAACCAGCAGCTCAAATGGAGTGCTGTAATTCAGTTCAGTGCGTGGGTTGGGGTTGGCTTGTTGAAAGCGGCGAAAGATTTCTTGGCGATGCTGATTATCCATGTGGGGGATTTTCTCAGTTCGATTTGTTTTTCTGATCCGCATTAAGCCGCCAGGCTTTGATAGCCGCCGCCACTAGTCCCAACAATAAGAAGACGGTGGGTGGTAGCCCGGCCAGCAAAAACCCATAAGAAGCCGATGGTGTGGTGAGTGCCGGAGGGGCGATTACCGCTCCGGTAAGCATCCACGCATCCGATAATAGAGTCCCTTGGCTGAGTAATTCGCGTAATCCTCCCAAGAGGGTCAGTGTCAGCAGATAAAGCCCGCTGATTATCGCGGCATACTGGCTGGTGCGTAGCACGGGGCGCTGAGTGGGAATGCGCCAGGCTACTGCTGCGGTGGCCACGGTCAGCACGGGCAGGTAGACGCCGTAGCTGGCTCTAAGCGCCGGTAGCCAAGCGCTAAGGATAAGGTCAAACACCGTCAACCAGCCCGCACTGATGAGCAACAAAGACGGGATATGGAATTCCGTCGGTAGCCATGATCGTAGCGCTCGGGTGCGAAATGGGATGGTGAGCAGCAAGGTCGCCACCATGATCAGGCCGATGAACAGTCCGCTAATCAGTGTGATGGACGCGGCCATGGGTGCAACCATGGCCGCTAGGCACAGCCAGACTATTCCGGTGCTGGTGGGGGCGATACCGGGACCGGTAGTAGCTTTCACGGCGTTTGTCCTGACGTAGGATGAGCCGCTGCCGTTAAGATGTCGTTACGATGATCGGCGTAATAGCGCAAAGTATCTCGAACGGCGTGTATGACTCCACGGGTGGTGATGGTGGCCCCGGAAATTTGATCGAACTGGCCACCATCTTTGCGCGGCTCCCATTCTTGATCGGGAGGGTTGCCCAGGGAGAGGCCAAAAAATTGATCAAGCCAGGAAGATTTATTGCGATCCATGCGTTCGCCGTATCCGGGTGTCTCTTGATGATTCTGTACGGATACGCCGGCCAATCGACCATCCGGGGTGATGCCAATCAATAAACGAATAGGCTCTTTATAACCTTGGGCAATCGCCGGCAGGATCACCGTCACGACCGCTGTGCCGCGCCGGGCAACATAGGCTGGAAAGGGCGCGTCAAAACCTAATGAGGGTGCCGAGGTCAAGGTGAAGTGGCTGTCGAGTAAATCGTTGTCATAGGACTTTGCCGGCACGATTTCGTGAAGTTTAGCGAGAAAGCCGGCTTGACGATGATGCGCGATGCGCGGCTCGGTGATTTGTGCAATCAGCGTGATTAACATGGCTACCAGGACGGCCAGGCTGACCAGCCAAGCGATGCCGGTCAGGATTCCGAAAGATGGGTTTGCTCGCGGTTCAGTTTCGGTCATGCCCATAAACCCTGGGTTGAGTATGGCGGTCGATGACAGGCACTGCCGCATTCAAAATTAGTACGGCAAAAGCTACGCCATCCGGATAACCACCAAAAGTTCGTATCAAGTAAATCAAAATACCGATACTCGCCCCATAAATTAGCCGACCCTTGGGGGTAGTCGCCGCAGAGACGGGGTCAGTGGCGATAAAAAATGCGCCTATCATGGCCGCGCCGCTGAATAGATGGAAAATCGGACCGGGGTAGTGATCAGAATCCACCAGATGGAAGAATAGAGCCAACGTTGCTAATGCTGCCAGCACGGTGGTGGGAATGCGCCAATCGATAATGCGCACGGCAAGCAAATACAGCCCGCCGGCTAAATAGGCGAGAGCAACCCACTGCCAGCCTGCACCACCCAGCATCCCGTAGAGCGTTTCACCACTCAGCTCCGACCAGGTGTAATGCAAAGCAAGCTGAGATTTAGTGTGATCCAGCACAGTAGCGCTTGAAATAAGATCAATGAGGCGATTATCCATTAATCGACCAAAAATAAAGTGATGCAGCGTGTCACCCACGCCGGGAAGCTCTGCGCCTGGCGTGGGCCATTGCTTCATTAGGCTAGGAAAGGATGTTAATAAGGCCGCGTAGCCGGCCATTGCGGGATTAAAGGGGTTGTAACCCAGCCCGCCGTAAAGATGTTTGGCGACGATTAAGGCAAAAGCGGCGCCCAGCGCAGTGAGCCACCAGGGCGATAATGGCGGCATGGCCAGCCCCAGCAATACGCCGGCCAGTAGGGCGCTGCTGTCATTGAGCGTGGCGACGATGGGTCGATCGCGCAGCTTAAGGGCAATGGCCTCGCAGCTCACGGCGACCAGGCACGCTAAAAGAATGTTGAGGATGACGCCCGGCCCAAAAAATAATGTGTTGATCAGGATCGCCGGTACCAGTGCCAGCAATACCTGCCGCATTACCCACGACACCTGCATGGTTGGACGGATGAAGGGCGCGGAGGCGATCGACAGCTTCAAGACGATTCTCCATCGTTACCATCGTTCGCAGGTGAAGATAGCGTGGCTTGTTTTTTTGCCTGAACCCGGTCAAGTGCGGCTTGGATTGCCGCCTGTTTGACGGTTATTTCTGCGGTTTGAAGTTCATCTGCGCTAAAGTCAAAATCATCACCCGGTGAGTCTAAGGCGGAGGCTGCTAACCTTGTCAGCTGGCTAAGATTTGTATCGGCTTGTTGGCCTAGTCGAGTTAGTCTGTGCTCGTAACGCTCTCGGGCCAGCGTGGCCTGCTCCCGCCTCTGCTCGTGCACTGCCACTTCGCGTTTGGCTTGACGATAATATTGCACTAAGGGGATTTGACTGGGGCACACCGTTGCACAACAACCACATTCAATGCAGTCAAAAAGATGATGCTCTTGAACGGCTTCTAAGTCGTTGGCGCGGGCATGCCAATATAATTGCTGCGGCAGCAGCCCTACTGGGCAGGCGTCAACGCAAAAGCCACAGCGGATGCAGGGCTGAGCAGCGCCACGGCCAGGAAGCTCGTCTGCCCCAGGCATCAGCAAGCAGTTAGTTGCTTTCACCACCGGGCTGGCGACGTTTGGAAGGGCAAAGCCCATCATCGGGCCACCCATAATGACCAAGTGATTGCTGCCGACGGCGCCACCGCAAAAATCCAATAAATATTGAATCGGCGTGCCGATACGTACCCGCAAATTGTGCGGTTGGGTAATGCCTTGGCCGGTGATGGTAACCACCCGCGAGGTCAGTGGTTCGCCCAGGATGACTGCTCGATAGACGGCAGCGGCAGTCGCTACATTTTGAGTGACTACGCCAAGATCGGACGGCAAGCCGCCGGAGGGCACTTCTTGACCAGTAATCATCTGCACCAGTTGATGCTCACTGCCCGCCGGGTAAAGCGAAGGCACAACAACGATTCTGACGTGTTGTGAACTGAACGCATCAATAGCTTCTTTGAGGCTGGCGAGTGACGCTGACATATTCTCGCCGATGGCAATAACCGCCGTCGGTACTTGCAATATGTGGCGCATGATCTCCAGTCCGTTGAGTATTTCCTGTGGCCTTTCCAGCAGCAATGATTCATCGCAGGTCAGATAAGGTTCACATTCAACGGCATTAAGGATCAGTGTGTGGATAGAACGACGTGGGCTGTAGGTGAGTTTAGCTGCGGTAGGAAAGGCGGCGCCACCTAGGCCAACCACGCCGCATTGGCGTAGCCGATTGCGCAACGTGCTGTGTTCAAGCGAGTGAAAATTTGGCCAGGGCGGCAATCCCTGGCTGGCATCCTCGCCATCGGTCGCAATGACCACGCATGGCTCTTTTCGGCCGGAGGGATGAGGGGTGACGCGATCTTCAATGGCGATGATCCTGCCAGAGCTGCTGGCATGCACGGCAGCACTCAGAAAGTCCGTTGCCCGGCCGATTTGTTCGCCTCGACGCACGTACTGACCGACATGCACCGTAACGGCTGCCGATTCACCGACATGTTGACGTAAGGGGATAATTAATTCCGGCGGAATGGGCGCTTCAAGTATCGGCTTACCCCGGGTTAATTCTTTGTGTTTAGGCAGCGCCAGTCCGCCACGAAAACGCTGGTGAACCTGCTCGATAATGCTCATGGCGAAAGGCCCGCCGAGATCGTTGATGCTGATTGCCCTGGCTGCAATGTGGTCAGTAGTGGTGCTGTATACATCACAATGCAGTCCGTTGGGCAAACCGGCAGGCACAGCTCACAACCGGTGCAAGCCGATTTAATAACCGTGTGCATTTGCCGTGGAGCACCAATGATGGCGTCCACCGGGCAGACCTTAATGCAACGAGCGCAGCCTATACACAACTCCTCGATTATTCCCGCCACACCGGGAGCCATGGGTAGGCAGTCCAGCGCCAGGGGTTTAACGGGCTTGCCTAATAAAAGAGCTAATTCGGCGATGGTCGCTTCACCACCCGGAGGACAGCGATTAATATCTGCCAGCCCTTCAACAATGGCTTTGGCGTAGGGCAGGCAGCCAGAAAAGCCACATCGCGTGCATTGAGTTTGTGGCAACACCGCGTCCACTTGTTGGGTCAGGATGGCTTTATCGCGAGATTGGCTGGACGTGGCCATGGCTAGACCACCCGCTGCGGCGGCAGCGAGTAAGGCTAGCAATAAAATGGCGATCAGTATGCTCATGTTAATGATTTATAAACCCAGATAAGCCCAGCAGGCCCAATGACATTAAGCCAATCGTGATCAATAGGATAGGCAAACCTCGAAACACCACGGGCACGTCAGCAACGCGCAGCCGCTCACCCAAAGCCGCTGTCCCCATCAATACAAGAAAAAGTCCAGTAGCGCTACCTGCGGCGTAACTGATGGATGCAAAGAAACCAAGATCAATGTCGGCATTAACCCAGATAACTGCCAGCACGGCTCCATTAGTCAGCAGAAAAGTATCCAGAAAAACCAGTTGTGGATAGGCTTCACGGAGCAAACTGGTGCCGGGCCCTTGTCGGCGCAATAGCAGGGTTTTGCAAACAGGCGCCAAGGCTCCAACTAACAGAGCAAAGACGGGCAAACGCAGGGCTTGTACGCCCCAGGGCGCCAGCAGCCAGTGATCCAGTAGCCATGCCATCGCGGCGCCGATTATCAGCATAACGCCGACACCGGCGGCTACCCATTGAACCAGTCGCCGCTGACGCGGCGCGGTGAGCAGCGTATCCCAACCCACAAGCTGGTATAGCAGGACACTGTTTGCCAGCGCACCACCTAAAAACAGAGAGCTTAGGCTGGTCACCACGCGTTCTCCCTATTTTACCCGCATGCCTGGAGTGGCTCCGCTGTCAGGCGACAGCAAAAAGATGTCTTTTCCGCCCGGACCGGCAGCCAAAGCCATGCCTTCCGAGGTGCCAAATTTGGTTTTGCGAGCCTGTAAATTTGCCACCACTACCGTCAATTTGCCGGTCAGATCTTCGGGACGATAAGCCGATTTAATACCGGCCAGCAGAGTACGTTCGCTGTTACCCAAATCAACCGTTAACTTGAGTAATTTATCTGCACCCGGGACGGCTTCGGCGCGAATAATCCGGGCAATGCGTAAATCCACCTTGGCGAACTCATCAATAGTGATTTCAGCGGCAAGAGGTTCTAGGGGTGCTTGCTCAATAATTTTTGAGTTGCTGACCGAGAGGCTGGCAGCGGCAATCAGATCAGCTTTGGACGCTTCCATAAGTGCTTGAATGCTGGATGCCTCAATTCGGGTGAGCAGTGGCTGATAAGGCTTGATGCTGTGGTTTAGTAAAGGTTCGGAGGCGTGCGTCCATTGCTGAGCCGGTAGGTTGAGAAAGTCTTCGGCGGCAGCGGCCAACTTTGGTAACACCGGCTTCAGGTAGACGATAAGGGTACGAAAGAGGTTCAGCCCCTGGGTGCAAATGGCATGCACATCGGCCTCACGTCCGGGTTGTTTTGCCAGTACCCAGGGTTGTTTTTCGGCAATATAGGCATTAGCTTGATCAGCCAGCGCCATGATTTCTCGAATGGCCTTGCCGTAGTTTCGGGTTTCGTAATTTTGGGCGATGACGGGTGCGGCGTCGGTAAAAACAGCATACAACGTCGGATCAGCTAGCTGACGGGCCAGCTGCCCGGAGAAATTTTTACTGATAAACCCAGCACATCGGCTGGCGATATTGACCAGTTTACCCACCAGATCAGCATTAACCCGCTGGGCAAAATCTTCCAGGTTAAGGTCGATGTCATCCAAACCATCGCCTAGCTTGGCGGCAAAATAGTAACGTAAATATTCCGAAGGGATGTACTCAACAAAGGTGCTGGCTTTAATGAAGGTACCCCGGGATTTGGACATTTTTTGCCCATTAACCGTGAGGAAGCCATGGGTGAATACGCCGGTGGGTGTGCGGAAGCCGGCGCCTTTCAGCATGGCGGGCCAAAACAGCGCATGGAAATAAATAATGTCTTTACCAATAAAATGGTAAAGCTCGGTGTCTTGGTCAGGTAACCAGTAGCGGTCGAAATCCAGATCCTGGCGTTGAGCACACAAATTTTTGAAGCTGGCTATGTAGCCGATGGGTGCATCCAGCCAGACGTAAAAATATTTGCCCGGTGCGTCAGGAATCTCAAAGCCAAAGTAGGGCGCATCGCGGGAAATATCCCAGTCTGCCAGGCCGGTGCTAAACCACTCGTCCAGTTTGTGAGTCACGCCGGTATGGAGGGTGCCGCTGCGGGTCCACTGTCTCAACCAGTCGGAAAAATGCCCCAACTTGAAAAAATGATGTACGGATTCTCTCTCAGTCGGTGTGGTGCCTGAAAGTACGGAAATTGGGTTTTTGAGGTCGGCAGGGGCGTAATTAGCGCCACAAGCCTCGCAATTATCACCGTACTGATCCAGGGCGCCACAACGCGGGCAGGCGCCACGAATAAAACGATCCGGCAAAAACAGGCCCTTGGTCTCGTCGTAAGCCTGGCGGATTGATCGAGTTTCGATATGGCCTTTTGCTTTAAGTCGAGAATAAATTAGGCTGGCAAAGTGGCGATTTTCAAGCGAATGCGTGCTGTAGAAATTATCAAAATCGATGCCGAAATCGACAAAATCCTGGCGATGTTGCTTTGCCACTTTAGCAATTAATTGCTCAGGCGTGATGCCTTCTTGCTCGGCCTTCAGCATGATCGGCGTGCCGTGGGCGTCATCAGCGCAGACGTAATGGCATTGATGACCGCACAGCTTCTGAAAACGTACCCAAATATCGGTTTGTATGGATTCGAGCATGTGCCCCAAATGCAAGGGGCCATTGGCGTAGGGCAGGGCGCTGGTGACCAGGATGCGGCGCTGTTTTTCCGTCATGGTTCGTCGTCGATCCTTGATATCGTTCTGGCGGAGTTAATTTGCCAAGTATGCCATAGGCTGAGCCTCGTTGGGGCGCAAAAAACTTGCCGGCACGGGGCACGCAGCGTTGCCGGAGTGTCTGGCAGCAGGATTGCTTTCAATTCAGTTATTCGGATTGACGGATTAGATGAGACACTGAGGTGTTCAATCGTCGCACGCCGGTGCGTAATCCACCTCGCGGTCCCAGATGCAACCAGCGATAACCCGGTGCCCGATTATCTACGGCAAAACGATCCGCATGCGGACGAAACTGCCGCGTGGTGGATGGGCAGCCAAGCAGTTGTAACTGCCCCAGTTGCACCGAAAAGGATTGGTGGATGTGGCCAAAAATCACCGCTTTCACGTTAGGGAAAGCACTAAGTACTATGAATAACTGATTAGAGTTGCTAATACGTACGGTATCCAGCCATTGGCTGCCTATCAGTAGGGGGGGGTGATGGATAGCGATCAGTACCGGACCGCCATGACCCGCCAAGGTGTGTTTGAGACTGTCTAGATCGTCAGTCGCAATAAGCCCGCCGTCTTCGCCACTGACATGAGAGTTTAGCGATACGATTAACCAAGAGCCCAAATTTAGATTGCCTAAGTAACGGATGGGCGGTTTATTCAGAGTCAATCGCATGTTATCCGGCGTATCATGATTGCCGGGCAGGCAGAGCACCGGGACATCAAGTTGGCTGAAATGCCAGGCCAGGCGGTCATAGGCAGCGATAGAGCCGTCGTCAGACAGATCGCCAGTCGCCAGAATCGCATCAATACGAGCATGGTGACGCCGGGCGAGATCAAGAACAGAAGCAAAACTCTGATCATTGTGGTAACCGCTAATCACGGCACGATCATCGGCAACCAGGTGAGTATCACTGATCTGTAGCAGGCATTTTGTTTGGGGCATAAATCGGATGCAGGATGGTCTTCAATTGCCCGCTACTTTAGCACGTGCCCTTCCCACTTATCGCGTATGCTCGGATGGTAATAATCCACAATTTCTTTGAGAAAGAGAATTTCCGACATGACGTCAGGCGAGAATCCCTGGCGAACCCCCCGTTCGTCAATAATCAACGAATCCAGAAAAGCATTGCATTGCATCGTAGGCCATTGATCACTGATTTTATTGAATATTCGCGGATGTTTTTCCTCAAGAAAACTGAGGGTTGCTACTACTGGCTCCGCAGGAACCTGATTGGCGGTAGAGGGTTGGCCGGTTGCCGCGATGGCAGGCACTTGAGTATTACTTCCCGTGGTATAGATTGATTTTTTGCTGATGTTCATTTCGTCACTGGCGCTCTTTTTTTCGTTAGGTGCCCATGATGATGAAATCATCAATTCTTCGGTTGCTGCCGTTTTAGGTGCCGCTACCGGTCGATTGGGTGCAGAGGCTACAGAGGGCGCCACCGCTGGCCGTTGCTCATTGTTTGTTCCAGTGGCTATGGTGGACGTTGTTGCAGTCACGTTTGCGTAATCATTACGCATCCGAAACAAAGACAGCGCATCGGTTAAATTATAAAGAGGTCTGCCGGGGCGCGATGAGTCTTTAATTAACGTATCTATGAAGGCCACGGCTGCCGTTGGTGTTTCGCAGCGGCGGATTTCAGCATACAAAGAGGGTTGAGTTTTCTCGAAGCCATTCATCACCGGAAAGTTTTGTTTCCACTCGGTAAAAGTCGGCGAAGTTGTCGAAAAGCTTGCCTGGTAACGTTCAGATGTGGCGTCGAACTGAGCTCGGTTACCACTGCCATAGTAGATATCAAGCAGCATTATCCAGCAGTCGGGGTATTTTCCCGGAGGCGCTTGCTTGAGGAATTGTTCCAGAATAAAAGCTCCTCGGCTGCTATTGCCGGAAGCGAAGGAAAAGGTGGCGAGTTTTCTTTGTTCTTCATCTTCATGCCCGGCGCGGACTGCTTTGGTCGGGGGTCTCTGTACAGATTGTTGTAAGGCGGGTTCAATGCGGCCTTGTTTGGTTGTAGGTACATCATTTTGCTTACGTGATTTGCCCAATATAGACGAGCTGGCCATGCCTATTATCATGCCGATAATAGCGGCAATAGCCATGAGTAAGATGGTGACGCTTGACATTAGGTTTCCTCATTGATGATTAGGCGTTATTCTTCTTGAGCCGCTGTTTTTAAAGACAGGGCTACCTGCGTACGACTAGCCTAACAGATAAGCAATTGACTAAAAAATAGCCGGCTGGTGACAGCCAGCCGGGTGTGGGATTTCAGCTGACGGGCGGTGTCGTGGGCAGTTGCAGATTTCGCCAGATCGACAAAGAAGGCTCCGCATTATTTAACGTATAAAAATGTATACCGGGTGCACCGCCATCCAATAATTGTTGGCAGAGAGTAGTCACAACGTCTTGGCCAAAGCTACGAATGGAAGCCAAATCGTCGCCGTAAAATTCGAGTCGTTTGCGGATCCAGCGCGGAATCTCTGCGCCGCAGGCATCCGAGAAACGGGCCAGTTGAGTGTAGTTAACGATAGGCATAATGCCCGGGATGATGGGCGTCGCGATCCCTAGGCGCTGTGTTTCGTCAATAAAGCGGAAGTAGGCGTCAGGGTTGTAGAAATATTGAGTGATTACGCTGTCAGCGCCGGCGTCTATTTTTCGCTTGAGGTTCTGCAGATCCACGAACGGGCTAACTGCCTGAGGATGGTATTCTGGGTAGGCTGCCACTTCCAGATGAAAATAATCGCCCGTTTCTTGTCGTATAAATTCTATCAAATCAATAGCGTAACTGAATTTTTCTGACGGGGCCATCCCCTCAGGTAGGTCGCCTCGTAGAGCCACTATGCGCTGGATGCCGTTGCTACGATAAGCCGCCAGTTGCGAGCGCAGACCTTGCGTGCTGGCACCGACGCAGGTGAGATGGGGCGCTGTTGGCACGCCAGCCTCATTAATTAACGCCAAGACAGTCTCTTGAGTTCGTTCCTGAGTGGAACCCCCTGCGCCGTAGGTGACAGAGAAATAACTTGGCTTTGCCGTCGCCAATTGGCAGGCAGTTTCCTTGAGCTTGACGAGCCCCGCCTCCGTTTTGGGGGGGTAGAACTCGAAGCTCAAAGAAGGGTTGCCGGGATTCACGCGCTGCGTCACTTGAAATTAGTAGCGGTACGCGTCGGCTTTATAGGGGCCATTCACGGGGACGCCGATGTACTTGGCCTGTTCCTCGTTGAGCTGGGTTAGCTTCACACCCAAACGTCCCAAATGTAGTCGGGCGACTTTCTCGTCCAGGTGCTTGGGTAATACGTAAACTTTCTTTTCGTACTTGCCGGTATTCTGCCAAAGCTCGATTTGAGCAATAACCTGGTTGCTGAATGAGGCCGACATCACAAAGCTGGGGTGTCCGGTGGCGCAGCCAAGATTCACCAGGCGGCCTTCGGCTAAGATGATTAACCGCTTACCATTAGGGAAGATTACATGATCAACCTGCGGCTTGATATTCTCCCAGGTGTGCTGACGCAGCGATGCAATATCAATTTCGGAGTCGAAGTGGCCAATATTGCAGAGGATGGCTTGATCCTTCATGGCCAGCATGTGATCGTGATTGACTACTCGAACGTTGCCAGTGGCGGTGACCACAATGTCGGCTAAGGGCGCTGCTTCTTCAATAGTAACGACACGAAAGCCTTCCAGCGCCGCTTGCAGCGCGCAAATCGGGTCAATTTCCGTCACCCAAACGATGGCGCCAAAGGCTTTGAGTGATTGAGCACAGCCTTTACCTACGTCACCGTATCCGCAGACCACCGCAATTTTGCCGGCGATCATCACGTCGGTGGCGCGCTTAATCCCGTCGAGCAGCGATTCCCGACAGCCATAGAGGTTGTCGAATTTGGATTTAGTGACTGAATCGTTGACGTTGATGGCGGGAATGCCCAGCAAGCCATCTTTTGCCATGTTGTACAGGCGATGCACGCCGGTGGTGGTTTCTTCGGAAACGCCGCGAATATCCTTGAGCAGTTCAGGGTATTTTTCGTGGATGTGTAGAGTCATGTCGCCGCCATCATCAAGCAACATATTGGGACGCCAGTTGTTTGGCCCGAATATGGTTTGCTCAACACACCACCAGTATTCGTCCTCTGTTTCACCTTTCCAGGCAAAAACGGGAACGCCAATGTCGGCGATTGCGGCAGCTGCATGATCTTGGGTGGAAAAAATGTTGCAGGAAGACCAGCGCACTTCAGCGCCTAATGCGACCAAAGTTTCGATCAGCACAGCGGTCTGGATGGTCATGTGCAGGCAGCCAGCGATACGAGCCCCTTTCAGCGGCTTGGATGCTCCGAACTCGGCACGCAAAGCCATCAGGCCGGGCATTTCCGTTTCGGCAATGCGAATTTCTTTATGGCCCCAGGCGGCTAGTTTGATGTCGGCTACTTTGTAGTCGGGGCTAAGTGTGGTGGCTGGCTGTTGCATGATTCATTCCCTTAAGGTCTTGTTTCACTAGTTGGTTTGCGCAGGCTGTAGGCGATCTTCAAAGCCCAGCGTCAGCACGCAAGGCAGCAGCCTTGTCGGTTTTTTCCCAGGTAAATTCGGGCTCTTCGCGGCCAAAATGTCCGTAAGCTGCGGTCTTCTTGTAGATGGGCCGGAGCAGGTTGAGCATTTTGGTGATGCCGCTGGGGCGTAGGTCAAAATGTACCTTGACCAATTCGGCAATCCGTTGCTCGGGTATACGGCCGGTGCCAAAAGTATCGACGGTGATCGACGTCGGTTCGGCAACGCCAATGGCGTAAGAAATTTGCAGTTCACAACGCTTAGCCAAGCCGGCCGCAACGATATTTTTGGCGACATAGCGTGCGGCATAAGCGGCAGAACGATCAACCTTGGAAGGGTCTTTGCCAGAGAAAGCGCCGCCGCCATGGCGGGCCATGCCGCCGTAGCTATCAACGATAATTTTGCGACCCGTCAACCCGCAGTCTCCGACTGGGCCACCGATAACAAAACGTCCTGTGGGGTTAATCAGGTAGCGAGTTTCCTTGGTCAGCCATTTGGCAGGCAGCACCGGTTTGACGATTTCTTCCATTACACCTTCGCGTAGGTCAGCCTGAGAAATATCAGGATGATGTTGGGTGGACAGGACGATGGTATCAACGCGGACAGGCATACTGTCTTCATAGCACAGGGTGACCTGGCTTTTAGCGTCTGGGCGTAGCCAGGGCAGGCGCTTACTTTTCATCATCTCGGATTGACGCTTCACCAGCTGATGGGCCAGCGTGATAGGTGCAGGCATCAGCACGTCGGATTCGTCACAGGCGTATCCGAACATTAATCCTTGGTCACCCGCGCCTTGATTATCAGCTTCCTCGCGATCAACGCCCTGAGCGATGTCGGGAGACTGTTTGCCGATGGCGGTGAGCACCGCGCAGGTTTCCCAATCGAAACCCAGTTCGGTGCCGGCATAACCGATTTCACGAACGGTTTCGCGGGCGATTCGTTCGTAGTCGATCTGGGCCGTCGTGGTGATCTCACCACTAAGCATAACCAGGCCGGTTTTAACCAGCGTTTCACACGCCACGCGGGCGCGTTTGTCCTCAGCCAGGATAGCATCCAGGATGGCATCAGAAATCTGATCCGCCATCTTGTCGGGATGGCCCGCAGAGACGGATTCTGAGGTGAAGACAAAATTCCTTTGCATGAGGTTTATTTTCCCATGTGGCTAATGTAAATATGTGTAAATGCTGTTTCACTGACCATCATACCCAAGCTTTTTAAAACAGGCATCAAACTTGGCGAGCCCCAGCGTTAGGGCGCAGAGTATACCCCGAAAGTTCTGCATAGGAACCCCTCATCATAAGGTAATCTCTTTAAATAGCGCCAATTTTATTTTGAAAAGTTGCTGTATAAACGATTGTGAGACAGAATAGCCGCCTTAATTTCCCCCAAACCGGTTACTTTGACGTCTCCTGGCATGTTCCAGTAGTTATGACAGAGCGCTTGGTGTGATTGCGGATGGGTGAGCCCCTCGCGTTTCGTAATAGGGAGCCTAGATGTCATCTCGTCGTGAACTAGCCAATGCCATCCGCGTGTTGGCCATGGATGCTGTCCAGCAAGCCAACTCCGGCCATCCGGGTATGCCTATGGGCATGGCCGATATTGCCGAAGTGCTTTGGAACTCGCATCTTCGCCACAATCCAGCCAATCCTCACTGGGCTAACCGTGATCGTTTTGTGCTCTCTAACGGGCATGGTTCGATGTTGCTCTACAGTGTGTTGCATTTAAGCGGTTACGATCTATCGATCAAAGATTTGCGCCAGTTTCGGCAAATGAATTCGAAGACGCCGGGGCATCCAGAGCGGGGTCTCACTCCCGGCGTGGAAACCACCACCGGCCCGCTCGGGCAAGGTCTGGCTAATGCCGTCGGCATGGCCATTGCCGAAAAAATGCTGGCGGCACGATTCAATCAGGATAATTTTCCTCTCGTCGATCATTTCACTTATGTATTTTTGGGTGACGGCTGTTTAATGGAGGGTATTTCTCACGAGGTATGCTCGCTGGCCGGCACCTTGGGACTGGGTAAGCTGATTTGCTTCTACGATGACAATGGAATCTCTATTGACGGGGAAGTTCATGGCTGGTTTACCGATGATACCCCCGCACGCTTCGAGGCTTACGGTTGGCATGTCGTCCCGGGCGTGGA
>Ga0255334_1000909_pt1 | contig 17196 bp, 25 predicted proteins | sample EtOH5_35cm_T3_12_FD_202080 | JGI IMG/M metagenome (GOLD analysis project Ga0255334, IMG submission 202080) | Sandy soil microbial communities from University of British Columbia, Vancouver, Canada - EtOH5_35cm_T3_129 | ecosystem: Engineered > Artificial ecosystem > Sand microcosm > Unclassified ...
AAGCGCGTGATCCAGGGAGAATTGTCTTGATTCTCCCTGCTTTTCTACCCTGCTGCGGACAGCATGGCCGTCAATAGCAGGACAGCTTACACCGTCAACCTCCGGTCATTATGGGTTAGCAGTAACAGAATTACTAGACCTCTTATCTGCCAGTAACATCTCGATGCGCTCCTCGATTCTCCCCTGATCCTTCAGGTCTAGCTGATGAAACTTTGCCAACAATTCAACATCTTCAGGTGACAATTCCGTGGTAATCATTTCGACCTTTTCATTGACCGGTACTTGAGGCGATTCTTCCCCTTTAAGTATCCAATCAATCGAAACACTGAAAAAATTCGATAAACTAATCAGTGCCTTTCCTCCAGGCATACTCTTGTCCTTCTCCCATTTGTCTACGCTTCCTCCTGCAACACCGATAGCACTTTCTAGCTTACCCATAGATAAATTCCGAGAATCTCTCAAATATTTGATCCTTTCGCCAATCGTTTGCACGGAAATCAACCTCCACATGCTTTTTTCTGCATTTCGCATGATATTTTCTTTAAATAACTTGCATTCACATGAAATATTCAGTAATATGATAGATAGATAGGAAACCACATCAAAATCGTAACACACATCATGTGTCAAAAACAGACGAATCCTCTGCTCCTTGACAACTAAATATCAAAAATCACTGAATTTATTCTCTCGATGAAAGGGGTGAAGTTCTCGGAAAATCGCTTTGAAAGTTTGCTCTTTGAAAACTGAATAGTAAGAACGTGGAATTAAATCGGCAAGGAAAGGAGGAATGTAGATGCACGAGACATTGAAGAAGCAAATGGATGAAACATCATCCGTCATTCACAAGCTGATCAACGACATGGACTTTTCTACTCCGGAAAACGTCGTAATCGCAACTGCTGCACAGGAACATGTTTTGGATGCTTTTGGAGATATGCTGGAGGCGCGTAAGCGGGAGCTTATCGAGGAACTACATCGTACTGTGATGGAATACAGCGCAAAAATCGCAGCGACCGACAACCTGCTCCGTACCATCGGGCGGGAAGCTGAAAGACGGGCAGTTCTACGAGAAAGAATCGAAGCAGGTGAACCTACATGAAAAAACGCAAATTGTCGCCTGTTGGCGTGATCATCAAGAAGCGCCTCATCGAAACGGGCAAAACGCAATATCAACTGGCTGCTGAAGTTGGTACTAGCAGCAACTACATTTACCTGATCATGATCGGCGAGCGTTCCGGAAGAAGCTTTCTGCCAAAGATCGCCAAGGCTCTTAAACTCAATTTGGATTCGCTTCGCAAACCAGCTTAACAAACCACGTTAAACACGCCTCGCATTAAGCGCGATACCCAAACCGCGCAACACGCCCCTAGTGAACAATAGAGAACGCCTCTTCTCTATTTGAATAGGTTGGAAGGAAATGAAAACGAACAGGAGGGATAAACTTGCCGGGAATTATCGGACTGGAAAGGGTGCAGCTTGCACGAACGAATATAATCCTTGCGCAAAACGCACAAGGATTGAAATTGACTGAAGTAGCCAAGCGGATGAATTTGCCTCGTTCCGTTCTCGCTGTGTACCTGAAGAACAACGATTTTGCTCTTCGGATGCAGACGATCACGGAACGGGCCATTACATCAAATAGGCTTTGTTAGCTTGCGATACAAGTCGATGTACATCCACTTGAATAGATCGGGAATCGACATAGGTACGTCAGCGGGGGGCGTTGATTCTTTTCCATCGTGAAAAGCCGGGCTCACCAACTCATACCTGCATAAGAGCGCTAGTTGCACAGAAGTGTCCAAGCCCTGGAATACATCATTGATTCTGCGAGAATCCAGGACGACAACAGCCATCTTGTGTATGGCGGCATCCACTTCAGTGTCGTAGTCGAAAACATACCGATCCAGCGCTTCGTCGGAGAGATTCGCCTCTGCAATACGAAGCCGTTTCATTGCTTGCGGTGTTACAAAGCCTTGAGATAACGCATCAAACAAACCGCTTAATGTATCGAAAGTAGCTCTTGCAGTTTTAGTCACAACTAAGACCAATCCTTTCCAAAGGAGTTTAGAAGAGCTTCGCTCGCCAAAGTCAGAGCTCTATCATTCTATTATAACCCATCAATTGCCAAGAGAGGAGGGAACGCATGCAGCCAGAACTTACAGTCGCCCAAGCGGCGGAGTTGATGGGTGTGTCCAGCCAGACGATCCGCAAGCAGATCAAGGAGAAGAGCATCAAGGCCAAACTGGCGCAATCGACCGGCAAGGGCCGCCCCGGCTATGTTATCCCGGTGTCCTCCCTCCCGACCGAAGCGCAACGCAAATACTGGACAAGCAATGAAGTGGCGGCAGCCGCTGAAGGGAGCCCGAGCGAGAAGGAACCGGATTTATCCGAAGGCATCACCTATTCGCTGGCCGAACTGGAGAACGCTGTCGGCAAGGAAAAGTTTCAGGACATGCTGGCCGCTGCGGAGCGCCGGATCGAGCTCATCGAACGGGCTGCAAACCCGCCGGGCGGGATGGACAAAACCGAATGGGTGAAGCATCTGGCCGATGTGCATGGCCGGAGCGTAGCTTCCATTTACCTAGACATGAAGAAATTTGAAGAATATGGGGTGGTTGGACTCATGCGAAAATCGCGTCTCCTGACGCAGGGGCCGCAGCGAACGTCAATCCCCTATGAAGTCGAACGCTTCATCCGGGGCACCTATCTGGATCGCAAAAAGCCGAAACCGGCCAAAGTACTGAAGAAGCTGGAGGCGTTTTGTGAGACAAACGGTTACGATATGCCGTCCAGGGCAAGCGTGTACCGCTACCTGAAGGACATGGAAACCTATGAGCCTGACCTGTGCTGCTTGGCACGCGAAGGCCCGGAGGCATACATGAAGAAGTTCGCGGAGAAAGCGACCCGCGAGGAACCGGCCTATGTCAATCAGGTATGGATGGGCGACCACCACAAACTGGACTTGTTCATTTCCTACATGGGACGCGCCATTCGACCGTGGATCACCGTCTGGTTCGATGTATGCAGCCGGGTGGTTGTGGGCTGGTGCCTGTCGGCCGGAGCCAATGGCCGGACGATTGCCCTGGCGCTGCGACACGCCATGCTGCCTAAAGTGATAAGAACCAAGGATGAAGAAGGCAACGACGTGGAGGAGACGATCGACCTCGGCGGCATCCCTGGCATGCTGTACATCGACAACGGGGAGGACTACAAAGCCCAGGTCAAGGCAGGCAGAAAACACGAGGATTGGGAGCTTTCGCGTGAGACGCGCGGCATCTGCGCCCAATTCGACATTAAAGTGCAATTCGCTACGCCGTATCACCCGCAAGCAAAGGCCCATGTTGAACGGTGGTTCCGCACCTTTACCGAACAATTCACCAGTGATCTGCCTGGCTGGTGCGGAGCGAACAACAAGGATCGCCCGGAGGGGTACGACGAGAAGAAGCTGCATGAACAAGGCAAATTGCTCAACCTCGACGAGCTCTCGGAGAAGGTCGAAGCCTACCTGTATGAATACCACACGACCAGGCACAGCCAGATACATACGGAACCGCTTCATAAGCATTTCTCTACGCCGAAGATTCGCGAGGGCTGGCCGGACGAACGGGCGCTCGACATCTGCCTGATGGACGTGGAAAGTGCAGCGGTAACGGGCAGCGGCATCAAGCGGTTCAGCACGCGCGGCAAAACGCGCTGGTTCTGGCACGACGATCTGCCAGCTTTTGCCGGGCAGAAGGTCATCATCAAATACGACCCGAACCGGATCGGCGAGCTGCTGGTCTTCAATCCAAAGACCAAGAAATATATGTTCACGGCCACCAACAAGGAGCTTCTGGCATTCAACGCTACCAAAGAGGACGTTCAGGAGCTGCACAAGCGCCGCGCCAATCGCCGGAAGGTCGTCAAGCAGCTTATTCAGGACGCGAAAATCATTTCGCTGGAGGACGTGGCCGAAGAACGGAAGGCCGCAGGCACGCAGCGGAAGAGCGGTCGAACCGGCACCGCGAAGAATGGCGTTCGGGCCGTAGTCGGCACCGAGCAAGTGGTTAAGCAACGCGAAGGCCAGGCGGCATCATCGAAGCCGCGCAAACCGGATAAAGTAAGTGCTTTGGATGCCTATATCCTGCGGGAAGGCACCGAAGGTTAATCTAGGGAGGAATCGAACATGGGAGTTGCACAACTGGTACGGACGGAGGGTGAGGAAAATATGAGGTTCCCTCGGCATACCTGGTCAAAAGAAAGAGCCCTCCTCCATCGACTCATCAAGGAGGAAGGCGCAAAAGTTGGTGATGTGGCGCAGGAACTAGGCATTTCTCGCAGCTACATCTCCCTCTATATTAACGGAAATTACGACGAAAAAGAAGAGTTCCAGCAAAAAGTGCGCGATCATCTGCGCAAAGTGGGCATGTGGGAGGAAGACAGCGAGGCTGAAACGCCTTTGCGCATCGACTACATCACGACGGCCGATGACCTGCCGTTCGTGGAGACGAACGATGTCAAGCGAATGCGCTACGTACTGAAGAAAGCCGCCAGCAAGCATAAATTCGGCATCGTGGCCGGTGATCCCGGCCTCGGCAAGACCGAAACCCTGAAGAAGTACATGCTGCACAATCCTGGCAGCGCGGTGTACATCCGTTGCAAGAGCACGCATACCGTCAAAAGCCTGCTTCAGGAGCTGGCCGACGCGCTCGGCCTCTCCGATAGCGGCAGCGCGAACCAGCTCACGCGCCGGATCGTTAAGCAGTTGAAGCGCTCGCCCCTCTTCCTCATCTTTGACGAGGCTGATCTCTTGAAAACCCCAGACAAGTACGAGGCGCTGCGGGACATCTACGACGAAACCGGGAACATCGGCGTTGCTCTGATCGGCAACCTGGCCCTGGCGGAAATGTTCCTCGACTTCGCGGACATGCGCCCCGAACTGAAGCGCCTGGCCGATCGCGCCCCCTTCCACCAGCGTCTGCAAGGGCCGAGCCGGGAGGAAGTCGAGCAGTTGCTCGAACGGGTGAATATGACGAAGGCCGCCCGGAACCTGATGATTCAGATCGCGCTCAATCCCCGCAAGGGCGGGCTGCGCAACGCCGTGGAAATTCTGGACGTGCTGCTCGAAATGACCGAGGGCAAACCAATCTCGGAAGAGCTGGTGATTGACATCGGGCAGATCAACTTAAACGCCAATGCGTAAACTGCCGCAATTTAAGACGGTAGACCGAAACTTGAAATTAAATTAGACGAATTGTGGTGATGACCGTGGCATCGAATAGAGGACAAACGGGAACACCGGTGCCGAAGCGGGAAGTCGAGCTGCGCTCCAGAGGGTCGAGTGAGTGCATCACCCGGCCAATGACTGAAGAAGAGCGGCTCAAGTACGGGGCTACTACCCCGCCGAAGATCACGAACGCCGAAGGCGTTCAGGAGAGGAGGCCGATCCAATTGCCACCCCGCAAATACGAACACGTTACGAAGGAGCTCGTGCTTGCCGAGTTTGCCAAAGGAAAGACCGTACTTCAAATCGAGCGCGAGCAAGGCATGAAACCAAACACCTTATATGGGAGACTTCGCGAATGGGGGATCAACAGTCCGCGCTCACCCAAGCTGAACGAGAAGGAACCGGCCAAGCGCCTGCCAACCCCTCCCCAGGTTACGAACAGCGCGATGAAATGGGAACCTTGGGTTACGTACAAATGTGAAACAGCACTGACGATCCCGATCAACGAGCCGCCTTGCAAACACTGCGCACGCTTCAAGCCAAGAATGGTTACCAATTCCTTCGGCGATTTCGACGGAGTGAGGCTGTGCGCGGCTGACGAAATGCGCCCTGATTTTAGTTGCTATCGAGAAAAGGAGGCGAGTCGATGACCACGACTCCGAAACCGGCCAAGCACAGCGCATCCCCTGTCCAGAAGCGACGCAAACGCAGGAAGGACAAGCGGCCCACAAAAGCCGAACTTCGCCGTATCCTCGGCATTGAGCCGAAGGCGCCGAAGCCGAAAATCAATCGAAAGAAGCTGGCGAAGGAACTCTCCGAGCGCTGGCGCGAATCGCGCATTACGCACATCGAGCTCTCTCGCTACTTCAGTTTGGTTGGGGGTGTAATACTCGCCCAGATCGAAGGCAAGGCCATGAGAAAGCCTTCCATATTCGACGATCACCGGATCACGGATGAGGAACTTGGCTTCCTGAAGTTCATGAAGGCGATCTGCGACTACCACGATAACCGGCACGAGGTCAAAACCTACGACGACATTGAAGCGATCATCGAAGGTCGATTCGTCCCAAGGCAAAAAGGCGGTGAAAGCGATGGCGAAACCAAAGACCAAGCAAGCGCCGACGGAACGGATTGTGACAGCAGCCCCTCCTGATCCGAACCGCTGCTTCGTTCTCTTCTCTTGCGCCTCCTTCACCGCCGGGACGGCGACGGTCAGTCTAAACAGCCTGGTGCGGCAGATTGAAAAACAGCCAAAGGACCGGCCTATCGAGGCAATCCGGTTCGACCCTGACCGGCTGATGATGGAAGTGCTGTTCGTGCCGTTGGAAGGAGGAAATCACATTGGAGAGCATCGGACAAGTCCTTGCAACAGCCTCTGATCGGCTGGAAGAGCGGATCGCCGCTGTACTCTCCCACTACACCCCGGCATACTTCCGGGAACGGATACCCGAATTGAATGAACTGGATGTCACGGACGAGATGATCCAGGCTGCCACGACCCAGCTCATGGAGAGAGCCAAACAGTTCGGGCAATGCCAGGGCTGCACCAATTACGCAAGCTGCCGCCGCCCTCCCGGCCAGACAGGCATGCAGATTCATCTGAGCAGCCAGAATGGACACATCAGCAGCGTTCATCGTCTGTGCGATCCGTTTTATACCTACCAGCAGGAGATGCGCTGGCAGCGGCTTCTGGCACTGTCCGGAAAAGCGGCCAGCGACAAGGACTTTACTTTCGACGATTTTCCGGACGCGCAGAAAAGGCGGCATAAGAAACTGTGCGGATACATCTACCGATTCGCACAAGAGTTCGAACCTGGCGGAAGCGACAAGGGCGTTTACATATACGGCCCGCCGGGAACGGCCAAGACGCACCTGGTCCTCTCGATGGTCAACAGGTTGGAAGAGCGTCGTGTGCCGGTGTTGTTCATCCGCACGGACGCGATTTTCCGCAACATGCGAGGCATGCTCTCGAAAAAAGAATCGCTCGACACCCTGATCGAAGCGTACTGCACGACGCCGGTGCTCGTCATTGATGAGTTTGGCCAGGAGGCCGGAACCGAATTCACGGTCGATGTCATGTTCGAGATCATGAACGCTCGCTTCACTGGCAATCTGCCGACATTCGCGACAAGCAACTATGCCCCCGACCAGGTATATGAAAAGGCCATGCGTAAGCATCGGCTGGAAGAAAAGGTCGAAGCGATACGTAGCCGCCTGAATCAGATGATGAAGCACGCGCACATGGACGGCGAGGACGGACGCAAGAAAGACCGCGAGACGTTTGAGTAAGGAGGGGAAAACAGATGCGGATGTCCTACGGGATACTCGAAAGGTATGAATGTTCAGAATGTGAGGAACTTTTCTATGTAAAGCTTAGAAACGGCCACGTCTTCTGCCCCTATTGTGGAGGGGTGGAAACAGAACATGATGGGACGTTTGGAGGCATGTTGTCTGAAAGAGCATCTGAAGGTTCAGAGGAGGCGTGAATATGCTGCTGTACCTCTTGAACAAAGCGAAACGTCACCTGGAAGAATCACCTGCCCTCCCTGCTGGTAACGAGGTCGACCGCGCCCAGATGGAACTCGCGATCGCTTGGCAGCATTTCAACCATGCAGAACCGGCCTTCGTCGATGCGGCGATTTACCGCCTGAATGCCGCCGAGCAAGCGTATTCCACGCTGCTCAAGGAACAAAAAATCTCATTTCGCGAAAGGAGTCATCACCTTGAAATCGTTCAATAAGAAAATCAACAAGACTGGAGCCATCACCCTGCCGTCCGCCCTGCGCCGCGACTTCGGCCTGACTGGCGGCGAAAAATTCAAGATCGAAGTTTGTGCGGAGGACGGCACCATCCTCCTCCAGCGCACGAACGGGCAATGCCTGTTCTGCGATTCGGACAAGCAACTGATCGTCTACATGGGGCGGTTCGTCTGCGCCAAGTGCGTCGAGAACATGGACGTAGATGTGTCCGAACGGAAACTGGCGAACGCCTTCGTTGGGCAGGTGTCGTCATCATGAACAAGGAGCACCTGGTAAGCCTGGTCGACGAAGCGGTCCAGCTGGAGCGCAAGATGAAGGGCGACAAGAAGAGGCTCGACGCAATCAAAGCGGAGTTGACGACAGCAGCTTACGCAAGCATGGACAACAAGAACCTGTCCTTCCTGCAAATTTTCGGAACCGCCGGTCATTTTAATGCAGTGTACAAAGAGAAGTTCGAGATCGACAACTACGAGCGCCTGGTCGACGTGCTTGGTGAGATCGCCAAGTCGAAGATCATCCGCAAGGAAGAAGTCAAATACGATACGGAATCGCGCTTCAAGGCGGCGCTCATCGCCCTGTTTAAAGCCGACTTCGACATGGCCATTGCGATCGACGACGTGCTGCACGGACTCGGCCTCTCCCCCGACGCGATGAAAGCCGTCAAAAAGAAGCTCAAGGGCGACTATCTGAAGGACAAGAAGCTGCTGGAGACGGTCGGCGTGCAGGGTGATCTGGAAGAGGAGCTCGACGCGATCCGGCTGGCCAAGAACGCCGAACTGATCGACCGATTCTTTGGCGAGCTGGCGGATGGGCAGATCGAACAAGTGAAAAAATCCGTATTCGTTGAGGACAGCATCAGCGTCGGGCTCGAATACGCAAAGGAGGATGAAAAGGATGGCAATGCCGTTGCAGAAGGTTGAACAAATGACGCGCGTGGAAATGAGCCCGGACTACGACAAGTTGTTTGATGCCGATCTGAACGCGGTGACGCATAACATGTACCGCCGCCAGATGACCGTCCAAGAGTGCCAGCGTCTGATTGGGAAGGAGTGATCGGAGATGAAGATCACCCCCGAGCAGCGTCGTAAAATCTTCGGGCTGCAAAAGCAATACGGTATGGAAGAGGAAAATCTGCGGTCGGTTGTCGAGCAGGTCAGCGGCGACCGCAGCATCTCCGCCCTGACGAAGGAGCAGGCGATCAAGGTAATCGACCGGCTATGCAAGCTCGTTGGCGAAGCGCCGAAGCCACGTGAACACCGGGCGACGGACGCCATGCTCGGCAAAATCCGTCAGCTGGAAAAGGAGATCGGCTGGGAGAGCGATCCGAGGCGCTTGCAAGGATTCATCAAGAAATACGCCGGGGTGGAACGGCTTAATTGGCTCACGAAGCAGCAGGCCGCCAAGATCATTGAGGCGCTGAAGAAAATGAAGGAGCGCGGATATGAACGCGCTGCCCCATAGGCGGCTTGAGTATGAGCCGAAAAAACGATATTCGCTTTGCAGTCAAAACCTTCCTTGTCTGCACAAGCTGCGGCTATGTCTCCACCATATGGCGGCGCAAAGGCAGGCAAAGGCGATCGGGACACATCAAGCCGCTATGGTGCCCTGATTGCCAGAAAAGGCATAGACACGTCGAAGTCAGGGAATGGGAACTTCCGCCAGCCGTCAGTGATCGTTGAGGAAGGAGGGAGATGTTGTGTCTGCGGAAAGCTGGATCAAAGATGTAAAACCTGACGATCTTCCCGATCCGTATTACCAGATCGCCAAAGAGATCGGCGTCGAACCCACCCTCAAGATCGCCAAGCTTTTTGGTGGAGCTAAGATTTACCTACCTAAACACGATACGGCCTTACAAACTGTACGAGATCGGCAAATTCGCAAGGAATACAACGGGTATAATTGCAGAGAGCTTGCCAAGAAATACAACTTGACAGAAAATTGGGTTCGCAGTATTGTACGTGGTAAATCACCTGCCGAAGACCTGGATCAACTATCCTTGTTCAGTGATGGTGAGGTGTGAGTGGATTCCCCAAGTGCGTTTGACCGACAATTCCAATACGTTCTTATAAGCTATCAGTATAAACACTGATAGCTTTTTTTATTTTCCCCGAAGGAGGAAACGGCATTGGAGCAACTGCCGACAGGCACACTTATCACGATTATTTCTGTTCTAGGCTCCATTCTGCTCACGCTCGCCAGTATCATCGGCTACTTTTTGAAAGACATCCGCAGCAGCGTGAAAGAAAAACAAACCACCCAGGACAAAAACATTCAGGAGATCGAACGGGACATTTCAGAATTTAAGGCCGAATTGCCCCGGCGCTACGTCCTGAAGGATGATTTTAACCGATCGCTGAAGGATCTGAAGGACGACCAAACTAGGGCGATCGCCGGGCTGGAGCATAAGGTTGATACTCTCACCCGCGATGTCCGGGAAATGATCGCAAGCGTTAGTAAGCTCACAGGAGCAGGAGGGAAAAACGAATGAACGCAAGAGAAGTTAAGGAAGTCCGGGGATTCATCCTCAACATTTTGAATTTGCAGTACCCGAGTCCGGCCAGCGATCGGCTGATCTCGCTCACCCTGAACGACAGCCGCCTAGATGGCTCGCTGCCGCAAATCCGCCGCCACCTGCAATATCTGGAGGATGGACAGTACATCATGATCGAGGAGGCCAACGAGCTAGGCATCCAGCGGACAATGGCGACGCTTACGAAGAAAGGCATTGACCTATTGGAGGGCAACATCCCAGACGATCCGGGTGTGATGGTGATCCGATGACAAACCGCCGCAAGCACAGCAAAATTACGCAACTGCCACCGGAGATCGTGGAGGCGGTCAACAAAAAATTGGCGGGTGGCACGACGTATCGAGATATTGCCGAGTGGATTAATGGCATGTCGGAGGAAACCGGGATCGAAGTTAGCCATATGTCAGTTCAACGGTATGGCAAAGACTTCCTCACTCGTCTGGAGAAGCTGCGCCTTGCACGCGACCAAGCAAGGGCTATCGTGGAAGACAACAAAGATCGACCGGCTACCGAAATGACAGAGGCCGCCTCCAATCTTGCAGTTCAGATGATTCAGGAGTATTTCATGAAGGTTCAAAACGAAGGCGGCGAGATCGACAAAGGGCTGATCGAGACGATGAAGGCACTCGCTCAATTGGAACGCAGCTCGGTCGCGCGTGAAAAATTAAAACTGGAGTTCCGCCAGAAAGCAGAACAAGCGGTCAAGGCCATTGAAGAAACCGGGCGACAAAAAGGGCTTGACGCCGAAACGCTGACGTACATTAAAGAACAGGTATACGGGATATTATGACGCAGCCAGCGATCCAGCTCACCGAGTACCAACGCAAATGGGTGGAGGACAAGAGCCGGTTCAAAATCTCGCTCAAAGCCCGGCAGACCGGTTTCTCGTTTGCGGTATCGCTGGAAGTCGTCCTCGACTGTCTCGATCACCGCACGACATGGGTGCTCCTCTCTCGCGGGGAGCGCCAGAGCAAGGAGCTGATGGAAAAGGTCGCCATGCACGCCCGAGCGATCGGCGTTGCCTGCGAAGAGCTGGAGACGACCTTCAGCATCGACGACCGGGACATCAAGCAGCTGGAAGTTCGCTTCCCGAACGGTAGCAAGATTGTCGGCCTTCCGGCCAACCCGGACACCGCTCGCGGCTTCTCCGGCAACGTGGTACTGGACGAGTTCGCCTTCCACGCTGACAGCCGAAAAATCTGGACGGCCCTCTATCCGACGATCACCAGGGGCTACAAGCTGCGCGTCATTTCAACGCCGAACGGGAAATCCGGCAAGTTCTATGACCTGTGGATGGATAACACAGGCACCTGGTCGAAGCACTTCATTGACATTTACATGGCGAAGGAGCAAGGGCTCGACCTGGACATCGACGAACTGCGCAAGGGCTGCGAATCGGAAGACGACTGGCTGCAAGAATTTTGCTGCGAGTTCATCGACGAAAACGGTTCGCTCCTCCCTTATGAGCTCATCACGCCTTGCGAAACCGAAGAGGCCACCTTCGCCCTTCCACCCGGCTTTGTCGCGGCAGGCGATCTGACGCTTGGCATGGACATCGGCCGCAGGCGCGACCTGACCGTGATGTGGATTACCGAATACACCGGCACCCTGTACTGGACAAGAGCCATTCACATTATGGAAAAGCAAAAATTCAAAACGCAGCGCGAGCAGCTGTTTCAATACCTGGAACTTCCCCGGATGCGCCGGGCTTGCCTGGACAGCACCGGGATCGGCATGCAGCTGGCCGAAGAGGCGGTCGAAGCTTACGGAAGCAAAGTCGAACCGGTGGACTTCACCGGCCCGGCCAAGCAGGAAATGGCCGTCACGCTGCGGAGGGTTTATGAAGATCGGCAGGTACGCATTCCAGTGGATCGGACGCTGCGCAATGATCTGCATTCTGTTCAAAAGATTACGACGGCAGCCGGGAACATCCGGTACGCCGCCGAGCGAAGCGAGAACGGCCACGCTGACCGTTTTTGGGCGCAAGCCCTCTCGCTTCACGCAGCCATTAACAACCCGTTTACCGATCTGAAGGCGACAGTTGCACGGCGAAGCAAAATGCGAAGCGTTGCGGAGGGATACTGATGATTCTCGGAGCAGACGGGAAACCGATACAAAAACCGGAAACAAGCGAGATCGCCCGTGTCCTCACGACGATGACCGCCTTCATGAAGACCCTGCCAAACCCGGACATCATCCTGAAGAAGACCGGCAAGTCGGCGGAAATCTTTGAGGAAATGAAGACGGACGCTCATGTGTGGGCCGAGCTCACCAAGCGCAAAAGCGGCGTCATGTCCAAGGATTGGGACGTTCTCCCCGCCTCCGACGACCCGCGCGATCAGGAGATCGCCGAGTTCGTCAAGGACGTGTTTGAACGGCTCAACTTCGACCAGGACATGCGGCAAATGCTGGACGCCGTATTCGCAGGGCGGAACATTCATGAATTAATCTGGCGCGAGCGCGGCGGGCATTGGGTGATCGACAACATGAAGGATCGCCCTATCGAATATTTCACCTTCGACATCGACGGTCAGTTGCGCTTCCTGCGCACGCTCGGCGACATCGAGGGCGAGCCGGTTCCGCCCGGAAAGTTCCTGACCGTCGTCCACGAATCCGGCGACGATCATAACCCCTATGGCGTTTCACTCGCCACAAAATGCTTTTGGGCCTGGCAGTTCAAGAAACACGGCTTTAAGTTTTGGGCGATCTTCATGGAGAAGTACGGCATGCCGACAGCGGTCGGCAAGTACCAGCCGGGAACGAGCGTCGCCGATCAGGACAAGCTGCTCGATGCGCTTGTCTCGCTCGTTCAGGACGCTGCCGTCGCGATCCCTTCTAACTCTTCGGTCGATTTTATCGAGGCCGGAGACGCCAAGGGAGACGCGCACGAAAGCTTCCTCCGCTTCTGCAATGCGGAAATTTCTAAAGCCATTTTGGGACAGACGCTCACCAGCGAGCTGCCGAGCGGCGGTTCCTTCGCCGCCAGTCAGACGCATGCGGACGTCAAGGACGAAATCGTCGATTCGGATGCCAAGATGCTGATGTCCGCGATCAATACCGACCTGATTCCTCCCCTCGTTCTCTTCAACTTCGGCGAGGTTGAAGAGCTCCCGTTCTTCTCCATCAACATTGAGAACGAGGACTTGAACAAGGATCGGCTCGATCGGGACGAGAAGATCGTCGGCCTGGGTGTCCCGCTGGCGGTGGATTACTTCTATGACACCTACAACCTGCCGAGGCCGGGCAAGGATGACATTCTGGCGAAGAAGTCCGAGGGAGTGGCAGCTCCTGCTCCGCTCTTCGCGGAACAAAACGTCTCACGAAAAACCAGAAACGAGCATGATCATGCGCAGCATTTGCATGTCGCGCAGTTCACCGCCGAGGAGGACGCGCAGCAGGAACGGGCCGATCAGCTTCAACTCCTCTTCGCTCGCGCCGTCGATGCCGGTCAGGGGATCGTCCGCAAGATGTGGAACCAACTGGTCAAGCAGGTGGAAGCCTGGGGCGATCTGGCAAGGGCCGACATCAGCAGCCTGCACCAGGATGAGCAGTTGATCGGTCAGCTGGCCGAGCTGATGAACGAAGTGAATATCATGGCTTACGGCATGGGCGAATACGGCGCGTACCTGGATTACCTGAAGGCAGAACGCGAGGGAAACCCTTCTTTCGCGGATGAGGACGAACCTGCGTACAAGGTGAAGGCCAAGCCGGTCAAGTTCGAGGAGGCGATCCGGTATTTCTCCAGCCTGATGCCAATCAGCATGGAGCAGTACCGGCAGCTGGACGACGAGCTGCGGGCCAAGCACTTCACCCTGGCAGGCGTCGAAAGCCAGGACATGGTGAAAGGCATCCATGAAGCGCTAACGGCTTCCCTGAATGATGGGACGACCTTCCGAGACTTTATGAAGGCGATCAACGCCAAGGCGGAAACGCTGGGCCTGGCCGAGGCTGATCCCTGGCATATGGAAACCGTCTTCCGCAATCAGATTCAGACGGCCTACGAAACCGGCCAGTACGAGAAGATGCAGCAGCCTGAAATGGTGGACATGTTCCCCTACTATCGGTACAGCGCCGTGATGGATAGCGGCACCAGGGCCAGTCACCGGGCCATGAACGGGCTTGTCGCTCACCGTGATGATCCCATTTGGAAAAAGTGGTGGCCGCCTAATGGGCACCGCTGCCGCTGCGGCGTGATCGCGATCAACAAGTACCGCGCCGCCCGCGAAGGCATCACCCCGGCCAACTTCCGGCCGGACGTTGCACCCGATCCCGGTTGGGCAAAATCCCCGTCGGTCGCACTCCGGGAAGTGCCTGACAGCGTGAAGCGACGCGAAGAATAGGAGGACAAGCGATGAAATGGTATGAGGTATTCCGGGCAGGCCGCTACGAGCCGCAAGGCGATTTTAGCGCCGAGGACATTCAGCAAGTCGTGGACAACTACGACCCGAGCAAGTTTGAAGCCCCGGTCGTGATCGGCCACCCGAAACAGGACGATCCGGCCTTCGGCTGGGTGGCTGGTGTCAGCCGGGAAGGCGATAAGCTGCTGGCAAGCTTCCGCCAGGTGGTGCCCGAATTTGCGGAAGCCGTCAATGCCGGGCGCTACAAAAAAGTGTCCGTGCGGCTGCGCAAAACCGATGACGGTTGGACGCTGCGGCATGTGGGCTTCCTGGGCGCTGCCGCCCCTGCTGTCGAAGGGCTGAAGCCGATCGAGTTCGGTGCGGAAGATCAGGAAGGCGTGCAGATTGATCTCGAATTTGCAGAACAAACCAAGGAGGGCAAACCAATGCCGGGAGACAAGGAAAAGGAAATGCGTGAAAAGTTGGAGCGCGAGTTCGCAGCCGAACGCGAAAAGCTGAAGAAGCAAATGGAAGCCGACTTCGCGGCCGAGCGCGAGAAGGCCAAGAAGGCGTTGGAGCGCGAGCGCGACATCCATGCGCTGTTGGACGAGCACAAAACGAAACTCACCCCTGCCCTGCGCAGTGGCCTGGCCGAGTTCCTTCAGCAGCTGCCGGACGAGGAAACGGTCGAGTTCTCGGCCGATGGCAAAGCCGTTAAACAATCGCCTTATACGTTCTTCAAAGCGTTTGTCGGCAACCTGCCGGACAAGGAGGCGCTGTTCACGGAGTTCGCCAAAGCCCAGGGCGGCAGCAAGACGGCAGACTTCACGGTCGGCGCTGGCGAAACGGTGGACGAGGATCGGCTGGAGCTGGACAAGAAGGCCCGCGACTTCGCGGAGAAAAATAAAGTCAGCTACGAGGAAGCGGTCATCGCCGTTTCCCAAGGCTAAGGGAGGTTGAACGAGATGTCAACGCAATATAACCCAGGTCACACGCTGACCCGCATCGCCTCCGCTGCGGTAGAGGAATACCGATTCGTGACGGCTGCCGGGGCGCACGCCGGAGCAGGAGCTGCCGCGATCGGCGTCTCCCTCACCGGCGCAGCGGCAGGCGGCTCGATTACGGTCGTCACGGGCGGCACCGTTCCGGTTTTGGCCGGGGCGACCATCGCAGCCGGGGATCAGCTTGCCAGCGACGCCCAGGGGCGTGCCGTTCCGGCCGCTGCGGGCAATGTCATTAATGGCGTCGCCCTGGAGGCGGTCGCCGCAGGCGATGAAGTAGAAGTGTTGCTCGGAACACCGGCAGCCACCAAAGGAGGAGCATAATCATGCCAGGACTTGCAAAAAACCGCCTTGTCGATCCGATTCTGACGAACGTAGCGATCGGCTACAAGAACGCCGAGTACATCGGCGATCACCTGCTGCCGATCGCGACCGTAGACAAGGAAGCCGGGAAAATCCCGAAATGGGGAACGGAGTCATTCCGCATCTACAACACCCGGCGGCAGATTCGCAGCAAATCGAATCGAGTCGAATACGATGCGACGATGGCGCCCTATGCGCTGGAGGAGGAAACGCTCGAAGCGCCGATCGACGACCGCGAGCTGGAAGAGGCCAGCGAAGTGCTGCGCCTGGAAATGGCCCGCACCAAAATGCTGACCGACAACATTCAGCTAGGCATGGAATATACGCGAGCCTCTCACGTGCAGAACGCGAGCAATTATTCTTCCAGCCACGTCGAAACGCTGTCCGGCACGGATAAGCTGAGCGACCCGGCCAGTAAGGTCATGGAGATCGTCGGGGATGCAAAAGCAACGATTCGCGCCAGTATTGGCTTGTATCCGAACGTGATGCAGCTCGGGGCGAAGGTGTTCGAGAAGCTGAAGGAACATCCCGTGCTGATCGAAAAGATCAAGTTTTCACAGAAAGGTGTGCTGACCACTGATCTGCTGGCGGAAATTTTCGACGTGAAGAAGGTTGTCGTCGGCAAAGCCGTCTATGCTGATAAGCAGGGCGAAATGCAGGACATTTGGGGCAACAGTATGACGCTGGCCTACGTGCCTGAAGGGCCGGGCGATATTTGGGTGCCCGCCTTCGGCTACACGATGCGCAAGAAGGGCCGCCCGCAAACGAGCAAATACCGCGATGAGACGATCAAGTCGAACGTCATCCATGTGGCTGACGTGTACGGTGTGGAACTGACATCCAAGGATGCCGGTTTCCTGATCCAGAACGCGATTTAACATATCCCGAAAGAAGTCTCCCACCTCAAGGAACGTGAAGGTGCGATAGCACCAGTGAGTAGGTGGGAGATGAATTTCGGTAGGCGAAGCCTAAAATCTTTCTGTTTCTATAAGGGTAT
>Ga0255334_1000910_pt1 | contig 17161 bp, 22 predicted proteins | sample EtOH5_35cm_T3_12_FD_202080 | JGI IMG/M metagenome (GOLD analysis project Ga0255334, IMG submission 202080) | Sandy soil microbial communities from University of British Columbia, Vancouver, Canada - EtOH5_35cm_T3_129 | ecosystem: Engineered > Artificial ecosystem > Sand microcosm > Unclassified ...
TCACACATGAGCTGCCGGCCAGAAGGATCTGTGCCGCGCCAAGGAAGCCAAGGATGGAATTCAAAAATCCTCTGTTGAATCAAACGCCAGAAAGACTTAAAAAGCTTCAGGCCAATTTTTTTTCTTCTATACCCCATGCCAGAGAACTCGGCATTGAGGTCACGGATATTGGTCCGGCCCGAGGCACGCTCAAAATTCCTTACCGCGATGTGCTGATCGGCGACCCACGTACCGGCATTATTCATGGGGGTGTCATCACCTCTCTGATTGACAGTTCCTGCGGCTTGGCCGTGTTTGCCGCCCTGCCTCGCATGGAAGCCATCGCCACACTCGATTTGCGCATTGATTACATGAAACCGGCTCAACCCAAGCTGGATATCTACGCTTTTAGTGAGTGTTATAAGCTCACTCGGCAAATTGCCTTTGTGCGTTCTATCGCTTACCAGGATGATATCAACGACCCAGTTGCTACCAGCGTTTCCGCCTTCATGCGCGCATCTTCCAAGCTGCCACCCATCACGCCTAAACAGTTTAAATCGGAGATGGGTTAACCATGGATAGGCCAACGGATATTGCGACGCTACTTAAAAAAGCCCAAGAAACGGGTAATTATACCCCGCTAATGCAAGCCATTCCTTATGCCCTGTTTATGGGCGTTGAGATGAACATCGATGCCGGCGGTCTGCCCTTGTTTCATTTGCCGTTCCAGCAAAAAAATATCGGCAATGCCGTGTTACCCGCGATACACGGCGGAGTTATCGGTGGTTATCTGGAACACAGCGCGATTCTACATTTGATGTGGGCACGCGAAACCACTGACTTGCCAAAAACCGTAGATTTTAATATTGATTATCTGCGCCCCGGCCGCCCGGAAAGCGTCTACGCCCAGTGCCACGTAACGCGCCAGGGTGCTCGTGTTGCTCATGTCCAAGTCGATGCCTGGCAAAATGACCGAGCTAAGCCTATTGCGGTTGCTCGGGTGCATTTTTTACTGTGATTTTTTGTTCTAACTGCAAGGGAGAGTGTGATGTCAGATGTACGTTTTGATGGCAAAACCGCCATCGTCACCGGTGGTGGCGGTTCTTTGGGCCGGGCCTACTGCTTACTTTTCGCTAGCCGTGGCGCCAATGTGGTGGTCAACGATCTGGGCGGAAGCTTTGCCGGTGAAGGGGCCAGTCAATCCGCTGCTGATAAAGTGGTGCAGGAAATTATCGCCATGGGTGGCAAAGCCATCGCCAGCTACGAATCCGTCTCTGACGTAGCCGCCGCTGAGCGCACCATCAAAGCCGCCAAAGATGCGTTTGGCCGGGTAGATATTCTGGTAAACAACGCCGGTATTTTGCGGGACAAATCCTTCAACAACATGGCCGAAGAAGACTGGGACAAGATTTTTGAAGTTCACGTTAAGGGCGCTTACTGCATGACTAAGGCGGCTTGGCCTATTTTCAGAGAGCAGAATTACGGGCGGGTGGTCCTGACTTCTTCAGCTGCCGGTATCTATGGCAATTTCGGTCAGACCAATTACTCCGCTGCCAAGCTAGCCCTGGTTGGTTTTGGCCAGACACTGGCTATCGAAGGCAAGAAATACAATATCAACAGCAATACCATCGCACCGGTGGCAAAATCTCGCATGACCGAAACCGTCATGCCGCCGGCATTGTTGGAGAAGCTGCGCCCGGAGGCCGTCGCGCCTTTGGTAGCCTGGCTATCCAGCGAAGAATGCAAAGAAAGCGGCTCGCTGTTTGAAGTGGGCGCAGGTCGCTTCTTTAAACTGGCCTGGATGCGTACTAAGGCGTTTAAATCATCAAATGCCGAAGGTGTTGCCAGCCTCGAGGAGCTGCGTGATAACTGGTCTGCTGTCACCGATTTTACCGATGCTAAGCGCGTTAAGAGTATCCAAGAATCGACGATGGAATTTATGAAGTAAGTTTTGATTTTCCGGCTCCGCAAGCTCGGATACACAGAGCTTGCGGGGGCTTGAATAAGTGTCGCGCAAAACTTAGTCTATGATTATGAGAGGGCGGTAGCCGACTACATAAATCAGTAAGTTGACAAAAAAATAACAATAATATTTATTTAGTTTTTAGTTAAATCAGTGAGTTAAAATCAGGAGGATACGATTATGTCACGCAAGGTATGCGTCATTGGTAACGGTATGACTCAGTTTTCTAAACCTGGGACCAGCCCCGAATACAACATCATGGCGAAAGACGCCATCAATCAGGCCCTGGCAGAAGCGGGTATCGACTACAAACAAGTCCAGCAAGCTGCTGTCGGCTACGTTTATGGCGAAAGCACCACGGGTGAACGCGCCATGTACGAAGTGGGCTTGACCGGTATTCCTATCTACAACGTCAACAACAACTGCTCAACCGGTTCCACTGCTTTGTTTATCGCTAAGCAATTAGTCGAAGGCGGCATTGCAGAGTGTGTCATTGCGGTGGGCTTCGAAAAGATGCAAAAAGGCGCTTTAGGTGCCACCTTTACTGATCGGTTAAACCCGATGGATAAGCACATGCAGGCGGTCTCTAAGCTGCAGAAGTTCACCAGTGCTCCGCCAACGTCTCAATTGTTCGGCGGCGCCGGCCTTGAGTACCAAACCAAGTACGGCACGTCCAACGAATCGTTTGCCCGTATCGCGGTAAAGAATCGTAAACATGCTTTGAATAATCCACGCTCTATCTTCCACGATGCTCTGACCGTTGAAGAAGTCATGGAGTCGCCCCATTATTTTGGCCCCCTCACCCGCCTACAATGCTGCCCGCCGACTTGCGGTGCCGGCGCTGCCATTGTCTGCTCCGAGGAGTTTGCCAAGAAGTACTCCAAGACCAAGCCGGTTTACATCACCGGTATGACCATGACCACGGACTTGCCGTCTACTTTCAATGACAACTCGATGATCAAAGTCATCGGTTATGACATGACTAAGAACGCAGGCGAGCAAGTATTTAAGCAATCCGGCGTTGGCATCGAAGATGTTGACGTGATTGAGTTACACGACTGCTTTACAGCCAACGAACTGCTGACCTACGACGCACTGGGCATGTGCAAGCCAGGCGAAGCGGGCCGTTTGATCGACGAAGATCAAGTAACCTACGGCGGCAAGTGGGTGGTCAATCCTTCCGGCGGCTTGCTGTCTAAGGGCCATCCCTTAGGAGCCACCGGTCTGGCACAATGTGCGGAACTGTCCTGGCAGCTGCGCGGCAAGTCTGAGAAGCGCCAGGTAGAAGGCGCTAAGGTTGCCCTGCAACATAACCTGGGATTGGGCGGCGCCTGCGTCGTTACGATGTATCAGGTCTAAGCTGTAAGGTCGATTGTTAAAAAACTCCTCCGAAACAGAAATGCGTCGGAGGAGTTTTTTGTGCCTGACGCCACTAATCTGATCGTTCAGCAGACCAGATCACTGCCGAATGACTGGCGATATCGGCGTTTGAACTCATCCAGGGTGAAGCGATGGTTTTGGGTGCCGTGCTGGACGACTTTAATAGCCCCAAGCAGCGAAGCAATTCGACCCGTGACTTCCCAGTCCAGGCTTTTTTGCAAGCCAAAGATTAAGCCTGCCCGGTAAGCGTCGCCACACCCGGTAGGATCATTGACGGCATCGGGCCGAGCCGCCGGAATCTCCAACCGCCGACCGCCTGTGTAGATTTCTGAGCCCTTGGCGCCGTGGGTGACAATCAATGCGTTAACTTGTTTAGCCAGCGCCTCAAAGCTAAACCCAGTCCGTTCTGCGAGTAATGCACCTTCGTATTCATTAACAGTGAGGTAGCTGGCCTGATCGACAAAGGCCAACAATTCCTCGCCGTTGAACATGGGCAAGCCCTGACCTGGATCGAAGATAAAAGGTATGTTCGCTGCTTTGAATTGGGCAGCGTGGTCTATCATACCCTGGCGACCATCGGGAGCAATAATGCCCAGAGTAATGCCCGCGTCGTTGGGTACTCGGTTTTTATGAGCGTCGCTCATGGCGCCGGGATGGAAGGCGGTGATTTGGTTGTCGTCCAAGTCGGTGGTGATGTAGGCCTGAGCAGTGTAGCTTTCGGTAATTTCTTTGAGGTAGCGTTGATCGATGCCGATCTGCGTTAACCATTGCGCATACGGGCCAAAATCGCGGCCAACGGTAGCCATCGGCACGCCCTGCCCGCCCAATAGCATTAGGTTGTACGCAATGTTGCCGGCGCAACCGCCATATTCACGGCGCAGTTCGGGCACCAAAAAGGACACGTTAAGCATGTGTACCTTATCCGGCAAAATATGATCTTTAAACCGCTGAGGAAAGACCATGATGGTGTCAAAGGCCATTGAGCCACATATCAACGCTGCCATGCGTGTGTTCCTTTAATTCGATTAAAAATATTAGTTAGCGGGGTTCCAGCGCACGTTCAGTTCTTTTACTGCACGCACTTCATCCAGGCGGCGCACCGGCTGAGTGTAAGGCGCTGCCTGCAGGTGGGCGATGTCCTCACGCGATTCCTTGGCGATAGCGATCATTGCCGCGATAAAGCCATCCAAGGTTGCTTTGGATTCGGTTTCCGTCGGCTCGATTAACAAGCACTCCGGAACCATCAATGGAAAGTAGACGGTAGGTGCGTGATAGCCGAAATCCAGCAGGCGTTTGGCAAAATCCAAAGCGCGCACGCCGGTTTCTTGGTTGTTGCGCTTTAGCGTTAGACTGAATTCGTGAGTGGCTCGACGTTGCGGGTAAGCCGCATCAAAGCCGGCTTCTTGCAGTTTTTTCAGCATGTAATTGGCGTTGAGCGTGGCGTAATCGGCCACTCGGACCATACCCTCTCGGCCGAGCATACGCGCATAGATATAGGCCCGCAGCAAAACGCCCATGTTGCCGTTAAACGCAGACAATCGACCGATGCTTTGTGGGCGTTCCTTTTCGGTAACGTAGCGATAGGTTTCGCCCTCACGAATCACGAAAGGTGTGGGCAGAAACGGTAACAGTCGCTCGCTGACGCCCACCGGTCCGGCACCTGGACCACCGCCGCCATGCGGTGTGGAGAAGGTTTTGTGTAGGTTCATGTGCACGACGTCAAAACCCATGTCGCCGGGTCGGACTTTGCCGAGAATGGCATTGAGATTAGCCCCGTCGTAATACAGCAAACCACCCGCTTTATGCACGATGCGCGCAATTTCGGCGATATTGCGCTCAAATATCCCCAAAGTTGACGGATTAGTCAGCATGATTCCGGCGGTTTGAGGGCCGACAGCGGCCTGTAATGCCACCAAATCCACGTCGCCATCCGGCCCGGTAGGGATTTCCTTAACCTGGAAGCCGCACATAGCCGCCGTTGCTGGATTGGTGCCATGGGCCGCGTCGGGTACCAGTACTTCGGTACGCGCTAGATCGCCGCGCGTGCGATGATAGGCACGTATCATCGCCATGCCGGCATATTCGCCTTGAGCGCCGGCCATGGGTGTTAAGGAGACGCCCGCCATGCCGGTGACAACCCGAAGTATTTCTTGCAGATCATAAACGCAGGACAACATTCCCTGGCTGCGACTGGCCGGAGCCAGCGGGTGGCGCGCCAGAAACGCCGGCTGCATGGCCAAACTGTTGCAGGCTCTTGGGTTGTACTTCATGGTGCAGGAACCCAAGGGATAAAAATGCGTATCCACGGAGAAGTTGCGCTGGGATAGGCGGGTGTAGTGGCGTACTACGTCGAGTTCGGAGACTTCAGGCATTGCCAGTGACACACGGCGCAGGAAATGCGGCGGCAGATCCGCCAACGCAGGCCGACGGGCTAACGCCGGATTGCTCGAATCCTCGGCTGCCATGACAGAGGCTTCATTGGGAGCTTGCGCCCAAGCCTGCCGACCGGATTGCGAACGCTCAAAAATCAATTGAGTCGAGGTTTGTAGCGGATTGATGTTGTGTTGGCTCGATTGACTCACGACGCAGTCCTCTTGGAGTCCGATAATATTTGTTGCAGCGCCGCCGCATAATGATCCAAATCGGCATTCGTTTTGGTTTCGGTAACGCAGATCAGCAGGCTATTACCCAACTCGGGATAGTCCAGACTGAGGTCAAAGCCACCCTGGACGCCATGATCGGTCAACCGGGCCAATATCGGCGCGACAGGTTTGGGTAGCTGCAGGACGATTTCGTGGAAATTATTGGCCTTGAATACCGCCTTGACGCCGGAAATGGCTGTTAATCGATCCCGCAGTGCCTGCGTTTGCTGATGCGAGGCGGCCGCAACCCGCGCTAATCCTTCAGCGCCTAGCATGGCCATATAAATGGTCGATGCAGTCACTGCTAACCCCTGGTTAGTGCATATATTTGAGGTCGCCTTAGCCCGGCGGATGTGTTGTTCGCGGGGCTGTAAGGTCAGGGTAAATCCGGTTCGACCTTCCAAATCGACTGTGCGGCCTGCAATACGGCCGGGCATCTGTCGGACATGCTCCTGACGGCAGCACATAAAACCATAATAGGGACCACCACCCGCCAGGGGCACACCCAGCGGTTGACCTTCGCCGCAAGCAATATCGACACCACCCGCTTTGCCCCAAGCACCGGGTGGTTGCAGCACGGCGGTGGTTAACGGATTGACCTGGGCAATCACCAGAGCGCCCTGTTTGTGCGCCCAATCTGTCAATGTGTCGACGTCTTCCAGCACACCAAAAAAATTGGGTTGTGGAATAACTAGAGCTGTGATGTCTTGGCCGGCATATTGCGCCAGACTGGCTGGGTCGATTGCACCCCGCTGAGGATCGAAAGGAATCTCGATGATCTCGATTCCCTGGGCTTCTACCAGTGCTGTGGCAGCGCGCCGATAGTGCGGATGCACGGAGCGCGGCATCAGAATTCGTGGCTTTTTAGACTGACGATTAGCGCGCACGGCCATCAAGATGGCTTCGCCCAAGGCTGATGCACCGTCGTACAGCGAAGCATTGGAGACATCCATCGCCATCAGCTGAGTCATCATTGATTGATACTCGTAGATGACCTGCAAAGTCCCTTGACTGGCTTCGGCTTGATACGGCGTGTAAGCGCTGTAGAATTCGCCACGGGTGGCAATTTGCCATACGGCGGCGGGGATGTGATGCTCGTAGGCACCCGCGCCAATAAAACAAAGATCGATGGGATCTTGGCCAGCGCGCTGCTGCATCAACCGCGTCACCGCCATTTCTGTGAGCCCCGGCGCAATTTCGGTCAGCTCGTCGCAACGCAATTCTTTAGGGATTTCTTCAAAAAGGGTGTCCAGATGCTTAACGCCAATGGCGGCAAGCATGTCTTGAATTTCAAGTTCGGTATGGGGAATAAAAGGCATGAACGCTCCGTATGATGCTCACTTGCGATGCTGTTAACCTAGAGTGGCGCGATATCCGGCAGCGTCCAACAAGGCGGCAACGGCGTTTGGGTCGGCAGGGCGCAGGCGAAACATCCAACCTTTGCCGTACGGATCCTGGTTGATCAGCTCTGGCGAGGCTTCCAGTGCGGGGTTGGACTCCACCACTTCGCCCGCTATTGGGGCGTAAACATCAGAGGCCGCCTTTACCGACTCGACGACGGCACACGCTGCATCGGCCGCATATTTGGCACCGGCTTTGGGCAATTCGACGTAGACCAAGTCCCCCAAAGCATCCTGGGCATGATCGGTGATACCGATGCTTACTGTGCCGTCGGCTTCGGTCTTAATCCATTCGTGACTGGCGGTGTAACGCAATTCTTCAGGGGTGCGGCTCATGGTGGTTTCCTTTACAAGTCGATCTCAAATTTCAATCAAAATTCGTCCGTGACGAACAAACGGCGGCTTAACTATTTTTGCGGGCTCCAGACGGTCGCGAATTTCTACCTGGCAGTGCTCGCCCGTAGCCAGGGGCACACGCGCTAAAGCGATAGAGCGCTGCAAGGTGGGCGAAAACGTACCGCTGGTAATAACGCCCTCGCCGACCCCGTCGATGATGACTTTTTGGTGGCCACGCAATACGCCGCGCCCTTCCAATAACAGGCCCACTTGTTTACTAAGGCGAGGCTGCGTCGCCAACGCCTGGCGGCCGATAAATTGCCGATCCGCCGGATCACGAGTGATGGTCCAGCCCAGGCCGCAATCCAAAGGGTTGGTCTCTTCATCCAAATCCGAACCGTAGAGATTCATGCCTGCTTCCAGGCGCAAGGTATCGCGTGCGCCCAGGCCACAAGGAGGGCAGCCAGCGGCCAACAACCGATCCCAGAAATTAGTTACTTGACCGGCCGGCAGGATGACCTCAAATCCATCCTCGCCGGTGTAGCCCGTACGCGCAATGAACCAATCCCCGGCTTCGGCGGCAAAGAAATTATCCAGGGCCAGCGCTGACGCGGTCAGTTCCGGTGGCAACAACGGGGCTACCCGCTGCCGGGCATTGGGGCCTTGTATCGCCAGCATCGCGAGGTCGGCGCGTTCTTTCATGACGCAGTCGTAGCCAGAGATCTGATGCTGAAACCAGCGCAAGTCTTTTTCTCGAGTACCGGCGTTAACAACCAAACGATAGCGATCCCCACCGCGCCAATAGGCGATCAAATCATCAATCACGCCACCACGGGGATTGAGCAGGCATGAATACAAGGCTTTGCCTGGAGTTTGCAGTCGAGCGACGTCGTTAGCCAGTACATAGCGCAAAAAATCTTTAGCGCCTGGCCCGGCAATATCGACCACTGTCATGTGAGAGACGTCAAATACCCCGGCATCACGCCGAACCTGGTGATGCTCTTCGATCTGCGAGCCGTAGTTAACAGGCATGTCCCAACCGCCGAAATCGACCATCTTGGCGCCGGCGTCACAGTGTTTTTGATAAAGCGGTGTTCTTTGGCCCATGGTCATCCTTGTTGTCCAGCCTACTGCTCCCGATTGGCACGCGCAGGCAAAAAAAAGCGGCAGAGGATTACCCCTGCCGCTCCTCTGTCCATGGACCTGAGAGATCGAGGCCAAAGGCCTCTTACCCCTTCGGTGGTCCCTAAGCTTTGCGGCTTAGGGACTCTCTCCAGAGTCGACGCGTATTCCCGGTCCTTTTGCCTGAGCGTTTCCGAGCGGGGTTGCGCCTTCGGCGTCTGGCCAATAACCAGATCTCTCCCGGGAATGCGATCGTCGAGGCGGACACTATACCTAATGTATCTGGATGTTACTATTGCCTCATCTTTATTCTTTCGCGTGAGCAAGAAGAGTTTACCCGACTACGACTTACGGCGATTGCGCCAGTAACCCGGGTGCCGGTGCAGGTTGGCCACCGCGATGATAAGCACCTCCGCTTCATCTACCTCATAGATCAAACCATAGGGAAACCGCTTGAGTTGGCAGCGGCGGGTATTGTCGGTCAGAAGGTGCCAGGCGTTGGGGTATTGCCGGATTCGCTCAATAGCGGACAGCACTTCAAGCAGGAAGACGTCGCCCAAACCGGCCAGTTCGGCGTTGTAGTAGACGATCGTCTCGTCCAACTCCTGCTGGGCAGGTTCGAGAAATCGAACCTTCATGCGGTGCGGTATTTCGCCAGAACCTCGTCCAACTCGACCGCTTTGATTTCGCCCCGTCGGTAGGCGGCAAGTCGGTCTTCCGACTCCTTGGCCCACAGCCGATCCATCGCCGTATCTGGCTGATCCAGACTGGAAAGGATTTCTTCCACCAGCGCGATTCGTTCAGCGGGCGGTAGTGTTGTCACCAGCGCCATCAATTCTTTTGCCTGCAAAGTCATACTTTACCCTCCTGCCTCACGGTTGCATTCTGCGCCGATTATACCTAGTCCAGGGAGATAACCGATAATCATCCGTCTGATCCCATTGATTATTCAATCCACCTGCTGTTACTTTTGATTCCGGTTAGTAATTCTTATCGAAGCGAGACGGCTTGCTCAAGATGGGCTCATCGGTAATCCCCAATGCTTGTAGTGAACCAAGCCAGGCCTTTTTATCCAGCCCTTGTTTCATCTCATGGGTCTTAGTATTCAGGATGAAGTACCCAGGCTTGCTCATTTCCCTCTCCGGCGAATGCTCAGCAATGATTACGTGCCCAACGACCAACTCGTTGAGAACTTTATAACCATCGATGTTGGCTTTAATCCACTCAGTTTTGGCGGGATGGTTGATTAACACCGCCCCAGCATATACACGGATCAATGTATAGCCACCCGGTAAACGAACGGAGTAGTCGCCGCAGGCCGATATGCTAAGAACCACGATGAGTGCCAGCCCCACCCACAATGAGCGAGTAATATTTAGCCCCATCATCAAAAACTCCCGCTTCCCGAGTGGCTGTCAGACCAGTCGGCATTGATTCGATTCCCGCCGCCGCCCGAATCGACTCAATATCATTCTTCAACAACTGATTGATCAACTGGTTGACGGTCGTACCCCGCGCCTCGGCCCGAGTCGCCAAAAAATCTAATATTTCCGGATCCAAACGCACAGGCGGAATCAGCCGCAGATTGGACCGAAAAAACTTACCGCCTTCACCGTTGCTGAAATCGTATCATCTTTCATAGGCTCACCTTTTTTGCCACTACGCGGCGTTAACCTTGCTCGTACTGTTCACGCTCGCGCCGTGTCGCGGAGCGAGCCGAGATCATACGTATCAGCGCCATGCTTGCTCGCGTTGGCTTCTGCCTTGGCGTCGTCCCACTCGAACTCGTAATCTACGCCCGTCATCATACGGCTATGTCCAATTTTTCTGTTTGCGCAGACCGTTGAGATGTACACCGAAATCTTTGCGTAGCGTGGCATCTCACATGACAAACAGCCTTGATTGCACTGTCCCTTGGCAAGCGTGAAGAGTGATTCCCGAAAAGCATTGACGGATACTTCTGCAAAGTAGAACGACTCCCAATAAGCGTCGATTTAATTCTTGGCAGATCTTCGGATCGTAGTACCGATGCCAGTTGTAAAGAAGCCGGCCCGACGCGATTCCGCCGTACTGGTGGCGTTTTTCCTAGTGCGATCCGGATGTTAAAGAGCGATGGGCCCGAAGAACCAGGCCGGGGCTAAATTTTTTCCCAGACGCGAGTTTTAGCCAACCGGCGGCTAAGGGCAAGGGGGTTTTTGCGTTTAGCCTCGCTCAACCCAGGCTACGCGGGCTGCTCAGTTACGTGCCCCTTCACATGAATTGGTTTCAGAGTTCCATCTACCTCCCATATCAAGACAACTATCAACGCTAATATCGTATTGACAGCGCACTAGAGCAATGGCGATCAGCACAATAAGCACCACGATGACAACCCAAGTAACCCTACTAGAAGTCTTCATCTGCCACCTTAGTACTTTGGATTGAGACCACGAGGCCTTAAGGTCGAGCACGTAACTGCACAAGAAGTCCCAGGAGAGTTGGCTGCGCCATTTCGTCCATACGCATTTGCCGCTTGATCCTGAGCAGAGTCAGTTACCGAAGCTGGATAAGAGGGCGCGCCTGGACTTCCAATCAGTCGCTTGAAGGGATACTTCACATAAGTATCAGTAAATTCCCTGGTGTCACTTATTGTGCACGCTTGCTCGGTACCATGCTTACCGCACTTTGACGCTTCGCAATTCGCCTTACAGTGAAAATACCGGTCAGCGCCGATGGTGTTGGCAGAAAGCATATCATTGTAATTCTTCCGGAACGCCAACCACGCGCATTGTCGTTGTGGGGCCTCCATCGGATCAATACCCCATCCTAGCTGACTCATTGCAGCTGTCGCCTCAAGTCCGTTTGGGTCTACCAAAGACAGGGGGTTGTTTTTCACATATGCGTAGGTATTCAGCCCCCCATCAAGCCCAATCGGATCACTCGTGATGTACCTTCCGATTTTCGGATCGTAGTACCGATTCCAGTTGTAATGAAAGCCGGATTCGGCGTCGTAGTACTGCCCCGGAAAGCGCAGGTTAATGGTCGCACTGCCGCTGGGGGCGGTGCTACCGAAGGCGCTGCCGTTCCAGCGCCAGACGACGGCGCCGGCAGCGTCGGTGGCCAGCCGGGGGGTGTTAAGGTGATCGGTGTGTAACGTGCGTAACCGCTCAGCGCCAGTCATCGGCGTCAGCTTGATGGCATCGGCAATCACTTGGCCGTTAGCTTGGTTGCTGAGGGTGACGGTACTGGCCGTGCCGGCGGTAAACGCATAACTGCCCAGCAGCACCCATTGCCCGTTATTGGTTTGTTGGTTGGCCAGCACGGTCTGGCTGCCCCCGGTGTATTTTACGGTGTACGGCGCATTGGTGGCATGGCTGCTGTGAGCCACCCAGCGAGCATACACCTGGTAGCTGCCGGTGACGGGAACGTTGATCGACCAGACGGCTTTATCTCGCCCCAAGCCCTTGGAGTTGCTGAGGTAGTTGCGGCCGTAATAGCCGGTAATCGCCGTGGCGAGGGTCCAGCCCCCATTGACGGTGGCCTGCAGGTTGTCGAGGGTCTGCTCGGTGGAGTCTATCTGGGCAATCACCTGATCATCGGCCCAGATATAGCTGCGGATCAGGCTGCCCGCCGGGTCGGTCTCGGCGATCAGCTGACCGGATTGGTCGTAGTGATAGACGGTGCTGATACCGCCGACGGTCTTGCGGGTACGCTGGCGTTGGGCATTGTAAACGTAGGCGGTGGTGACACTACCCGCGGTCAGCTGGCTGAGCTGACCGGCGTTGTTGTAGGTGTAGGTACGGCTGCCATCGCTTAAGGTGTTGCCGGCGGGACACAGCCTCACCAGAACAGATCAACCGGATATCGGCTAAAAACACCGTCAACACTGATCAGGCGCATATGTTCAATACGTGACTGCGCGATCAGGAGACGATCAAAAGGATCGTTGTGATGTAGCGGCAGATCGTTAAGCGCCAAGATGTGCGGCAGCTCTATGGGTAAGATTTGAAGTCCGTTAGCCACTCGCTGATCCTTAATCAGCTCTTCCAAGGCGACGTCCAGTTTTAATTTTCCAAGTTGCTGTTTAATTTGAATTTCCCATATGCTCGCAACACTCAAAATGAGTTGATTGTCGCTATCTTGGCAGGCTGCCAACACATTCTGGGACACCTTCGATGGCTCGCTCATTAGCCACAAGAAAACATGGGTATCGAGCAACAACTTCACGAGTGGCTATTCCCTAACCAATAGTTGTCAGGAAGAGGGCTATCAAAATCAGCATCAATCCGTATTTTGTTGACGTAACCACCAAACACACGTCGCGCCGTTGGACGCGCAACGGCAATCAGTTTGGCGAGCGGCTGGGAATTCTGCGTGATGATGATCTCATCGCCACGGGACACCGAATCGAGCAACTCCGAAAAGTGCGAAGCGGCCTCTTGAGCACTAACAGTTTTGGTAGACATAGCAACATTGCTCCGAGAGCGAACCAAGGCTTATATTGCTTCTGAGTCTAACATTTCAATGGATAGAGTTAATAGTCTGCTGATGCGGGTTTTAGCCCAGTCTGCGCCTATTGAGTTGGGTCAGCGGCGCGTGCCGGTGTCGGCGTTGCCGGTCCTGGCCAAGTCGCTGGGCGTGTCGCTGGAAGAATTGATCGGCGAGCCGCCCAAGCCCGGCAAGCGCGGGCCGACACCGAAGCTGCAACAGCAGATGGAGCGGATCAATCAGCTACCGAAGGCGAAGCAGAAGTTTGTGATTGAGATGCTCGAAGGGGTGTTGAGTCAGGCGGGACGGTGAAGCTCGTCGAATCCGGCCATTTCGGCAATCTTCGGATATTTCTTGTAGATCGGCCGCATGAACTCGACGTGGATGTCGCCACGGATTTTCATGAGTGGTTGCACGAACTTTTCGAGTGACTTAATCTCGCCGTCCTTTATTTCGCTGACGGCGGCCCACAGCTTCTTGTCGGCTTCCAACAGCAGATTAAAAACCTTTTTAAATTCCTCGAATTCATTGTCCATGGTTAACACCGGATGCACTCTGCCGCGCTTCAATCGTCGAAGTAAGGTTCACCAGATAACCAGTACAAGTCGTATTTTTTTTGTAACCTTTTTAAAAAAGACTCTACATTTGACGCAATGTTAACGGCTTGAAGTGAATCAGCCCCATAAACTTCTTCCAGATATTTTTCATCTAGGCCTTCAATTTCAACATGGCATCCCCAGCAACCTTCTTTCCCAACAGGGAAATTCACCATACCTTCTTTGACAAGATATGGTGCGCCGAGGCGGACGACAAACTCTTTTCGAGTATTGCTACCTTTTAAAGAGTAGAGAAGTTTTCTTTCTGCAATATATTGCGTCATGTTCATCTCTGGCCAATTGCACGCACTAATCTTCCATGCATTGTCTATATGATTCTTGAGCTGCGGCAAAACAATCAAACTTCTTCCTGCCAGTGAGGGAGGCACATGTCGCGAGAATACTATTTTTTAACGCCTGGCAATTTTTTTCCTTATCGTCATCCCTGGTGTCAGAGCATTTCCCCCTGTCATCACAGCCACCCGTTGCCGTCGGGAATACAGCCATCATAATTCCGGCAACTATAGGATTCGCTAAACAAATTCTGATTCCTTGACTGACCGCATTGCCGACTCCTGCCCCAGAAACACCAACCGCCGGCGGTGGCAGCATAACCGCTTCAAGCCCAAACGGATCAGTAAAGCGCAGCGGATTGGCGCTCGCGTACAGGTAGGTATTCAACCCCCCGGCTAGTCCGATTGGGTCAGATGTTAGATACCTTCCCGTCTTCGGCTCGTAGTATCTGTTCCAGTTGTAATGCGGCTAACCCAGGCTACGCTTGCTAACCCGGACTACGGCGCTGCGAACGTTTAGTAATTCTTGTCGAAGCGCGACGGTTTGCTGAGGCTTGGTTCATTGGTAATTCCCAACGCTTGCAGCGAATCGAGCCAGGTCTTTTTCTCGAGTACCGGCGTCACCTCACGGGTTTTGGTGTTCAGAATAAAGTAGCCTGGGATGCTCATTTCCTTCTCTGGGGAATGCTCAGCAACGGTTACATGACCAACTACCAAACTGTTCAGAACTTTGTATCCGTCGATATTAGCTTCGATCCGTGCACCTGCTGCTGGATGATGGATTAGTACCGCCCCCGCATACACTCGGGTTAGCTTGTAATTACCGGGAAGCTGAATCTGGTAATCGCCGCACGCGGTCATACTTAGAATTATGACCATCATCCCTAGTGAGTACGCAGCGCGTAGCGTCACGTTCAGAAACTCCCGCTTCCCGAGGCGCTATCTGACCAATCAGCATTGATTCGATAGGCTGTGCCACCCGGAAGCTCGATACCGAGATCAATCGGGTCCTTGAACCAATCTCGTATGGAAAAACCAAGTGAGCAGCCATACGAGAATGTTCTGTTGTCGCAGTTAGCAGTGACATTGCAATCAGCTTTACGGAAAAGCGTACTGTCACCAACCGCAAAGAGGCACGGCGCTCCAGTGACATTCGTACCGTCTTTGTCCTGCATGCTAAACGATGCCGATTTCGTCCCCTTATCGCAGTCCTTACATAATGATTTTGCTTTTCCTTTCGCAGCAAATTGTGTCGCAAGCTTGAAGAAGAATACAGACTCTCTCACGGAAGAGCTATTTTCGAACTGACCCAATAAACCAACAGCACCCATATTGATTGTTGAACCGCCGCCACTGTAGTAGTGCTTGGCGAAATCATACGTACAGAAGAGACCGAGTGGGTCCATCCATCTCAGCGGGTTGCCGAACACATAGGAGAAAGTATTAAGTCCCCCACTGAGCCCCACCGGATCACTGGTCACATAGCGCCCGATCTTCGGATCGTAGTACCGATTCCAATTGTAATGCAAGCCGGATTCGGCGTCGTAGAGCTGACCGGGGAAACGTAGGTTAATGGTCGCGCTGCCGCTGGGGGCGGTGCTACCGAAGGCGCTGCCGTTCCAGCGCCAGACGACGTTGCCGGCAGCGTCGGTGGCCAGCCGGGGGGGGTGTTAAGGTGATCGGTGTGCAGGGTGTGTAAGCGCTCGGCGCCCCCGGTCGTTTGCGTCAGCTTAATGGCATCGGCAATGACTTTGCCGTTGGCCTGGTTGCTGAGGGTGACGGGGACGTGGATCGACCAGACGGCTTGGTGCCATTGAGTTTCGCTCGCTCAGTGCCAACCTATCCGCTCACTCAAAAATCAATCGAGTCTGACGCCATCATTGATTCGCCATTGATTCGTTAAGAACCAGTTACACAGGATTGACAGACTCATTTCAAGCCCGGCTTTCGACTCACTTCTTTCCATATCATCGGGTCATCTGTTACATAAAATACGGGCTCCATTTTTCGGTGTTCAATAATATCCGTAACACCATTTACTGTCACCGCATAATATTTTGGATAGCCCTTCGGAAATCCTGGAGGAAGCTCTTTAAGCTCTACTCTCGGAGCCATATCTATATTGATATTAATTTCTTTAATTTTAAAAAACTGATTTTTTCTATAAAACTTAAAAACATACTCTCCGCCACTAAAAGTACTGTAATAGTCCATAGTAACTCTTAAGTCACCTCGTGGTACGCCATCGGGCGCCTCAAACCATTTTGGTAATCTGGATTCTGAAGCCAATTCAAAACTGGATTCCAGGCAACCAGAAAGACTAATAGCAGCTATCAATAAAACAAGATTTAAACAAAAACGTCTCGGCATAAATTCTTTCATTGGAAAAATCCACTATTGCACTTGTTACACGACTTAGTGCCACCAAGCACACTAGACATCCAAGACGAAGAAGTACACTGACTATCCGCATAGCAACTATCATGCTTCTGACATCTATCTGGAAAACAAACATCTCCAATTGGGCCTAATATCGGTCCCAACGTGCACACATTATCTTGATCACGTGGCTCTCCCCACATATTCCCATTCGGGCCACTCAAGATATCCCCGAGCGTCCCGCGTGGCCCCGGCAGTGCAGCACATTGACCGGATGCGCACTGTGGTGGCTCATTTGAACGATTGGGGACACAAGTAACGACATGTGTAATCGGATCGATGCTTGATGACCCGCCTGGACAATAAATGTCGGTACCCGTCGGATCCGTCCATCTGAGCGAATTTCCCCCCACATAGGTGTATGTGTTCAATCCCCCCGCCAGTCCAACCGGATCACTGCTGATGTACCGCCCCACCTTCGGATCGTAGTACCGATTCCAGTTGTAATGAAAGCCGGATTCGGCGTCGTAGTACTGCCCCGGAAAGCGCAGGTTAATGGTCGCACTGCCGCTGGGGGCGGTGCTACCGAAGGCGCTGCCGTTCC
>Ga0255334_1000912_pt1 | contig 17120 bp, 13 predicted proteins | sample EtOH5_35cm_T3_12_FD_202080 | JGI IMG/M metagenome (GOLD analysis project Ga0255334, IMG submission 202080) | Sandy soil microbial communities from University of British Columbia, Vancouver, Canada - EtOH5_35cm_T3_129 | ecosystem: Engineered > Artificial ecosystem > Sand microcosm > Unclassified ...
AGACCGGCATTCTGAATGCGATCCAGCGCGCCAAAGTGCAACACCACCGCACGATTTTGCGGATCGATTTGCCGCACGTTGGAAAATGCCCACGCCAACGCGGCCAAGACCGTCACCGCATACAGGGCGAGAAAAGCCAATCGCCCGGCCTGAATCCAGGGGTTGCTTAACTCATTTGTTCCACGTGGAACCAAACTCATGGCTTCGATCCGGACTTGTTATCGAGTGTCGGCGGACCGTCAACCAACACCCGGAACGGCGCGGCATCGGTGCGCAGAATCAGTTTGGTGCCAGGCGTGACGATGGTGCCCAAGGTGTCGAGGGAGCGCAGCAAGTTATACAGCTGCGGCGAACCCGCGTAAGCGCGGCCGTAAATCTGTGCGGCTTCGACCCGGGATTGAGCTTCGATGTCCGCAGCTTTTACCGTGGCATCGGCCTGGACGATTCGCGCATCACGCTCGGCAGCAGAGCGAATTTGCGCTGCCTCACGTTTGCCGATCGCCGTGCGTTCGGTGGCGATTGTTTCACGCTCGGCGCGCATGCGATCGACGGTGGCGGTCAGGGTCACCGACGGCAAGGTCAATCGTTCGATGCCGACTTGCAGCACACGAACGCCATACGTGGCGAGTAACTGCTGATCGATTTGCTGACGCAACTGCGCTTCAAAATCAGCGATGCGCACCTGGCTGGCATCGGTGTTCACCAGATTGGCCAGATCAAAACTGCTGGCCGTGGTTTCCAACGCCGAGCCGACGAAGGTGCGAATCTGCCGCGCCGCTTCGTCCGGCTGATTCTGCACGGCGCGCATGAAGCGCTGCACATTGTCCGGATCGCCTTGTACCTGCCACGCCACGTAAGCCTGAACGATGATGCGCAAACCGTCGCGCGTGCCCACATCCTGCAAACCACTGGACGTGGTGCGCAAACGCAGATCGACCGGAATCGCCGCTTCAAAAGGCGCGGGCCAACGCCAGCCCAGCCCCGGCTCCAGCAACACCCGCGACGGATTACCGAAGCGCGTGATCACCGTGGCTTCGCCGGAGCGCACCTGCACCAGGCTTGCAGCCGCGATGGCAAACGCCACCAGCAACGCCGCCCACCCCATGCGCCGCCACGGGAATGGACCCGCTTCCTGCGGATCACCGTGGTGGTGATGGTGATGCCCGTGGTGATGCCCGCCATGGCCGTGATCGTGGCCGGCGTGGTCATCATGATCGTGAGTGTGCGACTGGCTCAATTGGCAGCTCCTGGCTGAGCAGTTTTACGCGCCGATGCAGGGTCAACCGGCAGCGTGAAAGTACGGAGGTCGATGGTCGGCGCGTTGCCGCTACCGCCAAGACGATGATCGAGAACCAGCAACCTGGCGTTCGTCAGGCCTTGGGAGAGCTGGCTGAAATACTGTTCCAGCACGAAAGCCTGGCCCGCGCTGGCGTAGGCCTTTTGCTCGGCGCTGAATTTCAGATCGGCCGCTTGCGCAGCTGCATTGATTTCACGCGCGCTGGCCGTCGCTTGATCCCGTGCGATGCTGGCCTGCAATTGCGCCTGATTGGTGGCCTCTGCGGCTGCGCCGCGCTCACGCGAGATCAAGGCCTGCGCAGCAATTTGCGCCGCTTGCACGCCGTGATAAGCGTTGGCCGCGCCGGCCGGTGGGTGAATCGCCTCAACCACAGTCGCGAGAATTTCCACGCCGCTATCGAGCTTTTCCAGGTCCGCCTGCACCGCACGGCCAATCTCTTCAGCGAGCCCTACCCTGTCCTCACCGAGTAGTCCGTCGAGGGTACGAGACGCGAAGTCGTGCACCAGAATCCGGCTGGCGGTGCTGCGGATCAGTGCCGGCACGTTGGCGCTGTTGTACGTCGCGGCCAACGCCGCTTGATCCGTGAGGCCGATGCGATAGATAAAACGCACGTCCATGTTGACGATCTGGAAGCTCTGTTTGTCGGCGCGACTGCTGGCAATCACCTGAGACTTGTCGTTCACGTGGCTGGCGTCCCACAAGCGATTGGCCGTCGTCGGCGCCGGACCTTCAGCCGGTTCAGCCACAATCGGCGCCGGCGCTTCGCCAACACTGGTGGCCAACTCGTGAACCACGCCGTTCTCGACACTCAACACTCGGCCCAACGGCCACGGCAGACCTGCGTGCAAACCGGGGCCGAAGACCTCCACCGGCTTGCCGAAACGCTCATAGATGCCCCGCCCTTGCAGGGAAATTTCGTGAATGCCGGTGAGCGACCAACCGACCAGTGCCACCACCGCCAGCACCGGAACGAATGCCCGGCGCATGTAAGTGAAGGCCCAGATCTGTCGTAGATCGATGCCGAAGCGGTTATGTAATTCGTGTTGCAGCGCCAGCAACGGTTGGGGTGGCCAGCGCAACATGTCGGCGACGAAACTTCGCGCCAGCAACGCAGGTTCGAGTTGTTCACGCTGCGGACTGAACAGTGACAACACCGCGCGTAGCAGCAGTTCGACCGCAACCAGCCCCGGCAGCAGGCCAATCAGTACCGCCAGACGTACCGGCCAAACCGACGCTTCGCTACCCAACAACAGGCACAGCGCGCTCAGCACAAGGCAGATGATTGCAACGCGCGTCAGCTGCGCAAGCGAACCTGCTTCGGGCCACTGGGCCACGTTTTCCTGGGCAAGTTGCCGTTCCAGCACCAGCAAACCGAAGGCCAGCAGTAACGACAATGCCGCCGCGACACTCGCGGAGAAACCGAGCTCAGCGGGAGGCAGGGCCAGGTTCCAGACTTGATTGATGCTGAACACTACCAGCAGCGCCCAAGCGCCAAGCCACAGCGTCGAGGCGCCAATCTGCGCCAGCAGCCGCAACCATCGCTGGCTGATCCGCTCCAGTAGCCGTTCATACCAGCCCTCCGGCGGTGATTCAGCGACGACTTCCACAGGGAGCATCGCCGGGTTCATCGCCCTTTCACGCCACTGTGTCACCCACCACGCCGATTGCAGCCCTGCGACCAGCACCAGCAAACCAGCGCTCTGATTGACCAGCACCGCAGGCCAAAGCGACTGCGGTGCAAACAGCCCGACGAAAAACGCCAGCACCCAGCCTGCCCCTGCGAGCGCACCGAGGCCGATTGCCAACTGCCGCAATCGCCGCCCTTGAAAGACTGCCTGCTGAAAGCGCGGCAGCCCGGCTACCGTTGCGCCCTCAATTTCGAGATCGACTTGCATACCACCCCAGTGATTTTCTTTGCTCACGTCGCAACTCGTTACGATATAACGAAAGCCGTGAAATTTTCGTACTAAATCTCTTTATCTAAAGACGCTCAACCTGTCGCTTGGCTGAAGCCTTGACCGAAAGGCGTGGCTGCGCACATATTACGCTCGTAATTTTATTCAGGAACTACGTTTATCCAGCCCGATTCCCATCCAATTCAGGAGTACATCCATGAGCAACTATGACGTCGTGATACTGGGCGGAGGCCCCGGCGGCTACAACGCGGCAATTCGCGCCGGCCAGTTGGGCCTTAAAGCCGCCTGTGTCGAAGGCCGCGCCACCCTCGGCGGCACCTGCCTGAACGTCGGTTGCATGCCGTCAAAGGCATTGCTGCATGCTTCTGAATTGTATGACGCGGCCATGGGTGCGGAATTTGCCAACCTCGGTATCGAGGTCAAACCCACGCTGAACCTCGCGCAAATGATGAAGCAGAAGGATGACAGTGTTGCCGGGCTGACCAAGGGCATCGAGTTTCTGTTCCGCAAAAACAAGGTCGACTGGATCAAGGGCTGGGGCCATATCGACGGGCCGGGCAAAGTCACGGTGACGGACAGCCAGGGCGGCAAGACTGAGCTGAGCGCCAAGGACATCATCATTGCCACCGGCTCCGAGCCCACTCCCCTGCCCGGCGTGGACATCGACAACACACGCATCCTCGACTCCACAGGTGCGCTTTCTTTATCCGAAGTACCCAAGCATCTGGTGGTGATTGGCGCCGGGGTCATTGGCCTGGAATTGGGCTCGGTGTGGCGGCGTTTGGGCGCACAGGTGACCGTGGTCGAGTTTCTCGACCGGATCTGCCCTGGTGTGGACGGCGAAGCGGGCAAAACCCTGCAACGTTCGTTGAGCAAGCAAGGCATCAGCTTCAAGTTGAGTTCGAAAGTCACCCGCGCCACGACCTCGGCGAGCGGTGTTCAACTCAGCGTCGAACCGGCCGCTGGCGGTGCTGCCGAATTGCTCGAAGCCGATTACGTGCTGGTGGCCATCGGGCGCCGGCCTTACACCGAGGGTCTGGGGCTGGAGAACGTCGGCCTCGCCACGGATAAACGCGGCATGCTCGCCAACAAAGGTCATCGCACTGAAGCGGCAGGCGTGTGGGTCATCGGCGATGTCACGTCGGGGCCGATGCTTGCGCACAAGGCCGAAGATGAAGCCATGGCCTGTATCGAGCAGATCGTCGGCAAGGCAGGCGAGGTCAATTACGACCTGATCCCCAACGTCATTTACACCAGGCCGGAACTGGCCAGCGTCGGCAAGACCGAAGAGCAACTCAAGGCTGAGGGCCGCGCGTACAAGGTCGGTAAATTCCCCTTCACCGCCAACAGCCGGGCGAAGATCAACCACGAGACTGAAGGCTTCGCCAAAGTGCTGGCCGATGAGCGCACCGACGAGATTCTTGGCGTGCACCTGGTAGGCCCGAGCGTCAGTGAAATGATTGGCGAATATTGCGTGGCCATGGAGTTCAGCGCTTCGGCTGAAGACATTGCCCTGACCTGTCATCCACACCCGACCCGTTCCGAGGCTTTGCGCCAGGCGGCGATGAATGTGGAGGGGATGGCGACGCAGATGTAGGCTGGAGACCTGATGAGACTGATCTATCGCCATCGCCGGCAAGCCGGTCTCGCTCCCACACTGGTTTTGTGTACGCCACAGATCACATGTGGGAGCGGGCTTGCTCGCGAAGGGGGCAACCCGGTCTAGAACGGTAAGTGTTCCAACGGCAAAGCCCCCGGCGTTTTCACCGTGTGAATCGCAAAGTTGCTGCGGATGTCGCTCACGCCCGGCAACTTCAGCAAACGCCCGGTGAGAAAGCGGTCGTACGCACGCAAATCCGGCACCACCACCTGCAACAGAAAATCCGACTCCCCTGACACCAGAAACGCCGAAATCACCTCGGGCAATGCCATCACCGCCACACGGAAGGCTTCGGCCTGTTCGTCGTTGTGGCGTTCGACCTTGACCCCGACAAACACCGTCAGCCCCAACCCGACTTCATCGCGATCCAGATTGGCCTGATAGCCGCGAATCACCCCGGCCTCCTCCAACATCCGCACCCGACGCAAACAGGGGGACGCGGACAGACCAATCTCGTCAGCCAGTTGTACGTTGCTCAGACGACCGTCACGTTGCAGGGCCGCGAGAATTTTTCGGTCGTAAGCGTCCAGTTTCATGTTTGGCAGATCCTGATGGTATAGGCGTCAGAGAATGGCAGGTTATGCCAATTCAAGACTGTTTAGAAGCAAACTACGCAACCACCTGCCCTGTGTTTCAGCCCTAGACTGGCGCTACCGAATCGACAACGAAAGGGGTGCAGCATGGCGGTTTTTTGGCTGTTTTTCATGGCACTGGCAGTGGTTTACCTGCTCCCAGGCCCGGACATGATTCTGCTGCTGCAAACCGGCGCTCGTCAGGGCAAAGGCGCGGCGCTGGCCACGGCGGTGGGATTGGGCATTGCCCGGGGTTGTCATGTGGCGTTGGCGGCATTGGGGCTGGCGGCACTGTTCAAGGCCGCGCCCTGGACGTTCGATTTGGTGCGCCTGGCCGGGGCCGCGTACCTGTTGTGGATCGGCATTCAATGCCTGCGGACCACGATGCTCCCGAACCTGAACGGTGCCGATCCAGCCTGTGGAAAACCTCGTTGGCGCGAAGCCATTCAGCGCGGATTGTTGACCAACCTGCTGAACCCCAAGGCGCTGCTGTTCTGCTCGGTGCTGCTGCCGCAGTTTATCGATCCGCATGCAGGGCCGGTGCTCGCACAATTCGCGACCCTGGGCGTGGTGCTGGTCAGTGTCGGTTTGTTGTTCGACAGCGCGTACGCCTTGGCCGGCGCCGCGCTTGGCCGCTGGCTGCAACGCAGTCCTTCGGCCCAGCGTGTACAGCAGTGGTTGTTTGGCAGCCTGTTGATTGGTTTTGCCCTGCGACTGACCTTTGTTCAACAGGCTTGAACCTTACTGCGACTTACGGCGACGACGATTGATCAGTAACAATGCCGCTGCCGTGACCGCCAACACACCGCCGATCTGCAAAGTTTTTTTGTAAGGCCGCAGCTCGGAGCGCACGGCGTCGGTGACCTGGGTGACGTAGCGCTTGTCGGCGCGCTGAAAGTCCGGGTCCTGGCATTGGTGACCGAAATCCCCCGCCCAGACGACATACGGGCCTTCCTCGACATAACGACGGTAGAACGCGCTTTGCTCTTGCAGGTTCGTACCCCACGACGAAGCCTTGCACAGCACCGACGCGAAAGCCTGACTGCTGTGGGGTAAAAGATCAGCCGCTTTACTCGCCAACGCGGTGGCAACAAACCGGTAATGGAAACGCTCATCAGGTTGCGCCAACGTGGCTTGCTGGCGTTTCACCTCACCCTCGGCCATCAATGGGCCGACCTTGAGCTCGGGAGCCTCGAGACTGTAATTGCCACCGAAAGTGGCGTAATCCGGAGACATCTCGTAGCCCAACAGCTCCATTCCGTCGAAGCGAGCCACTGTCGCGGCATGGTAATAAGCGAATGCCCGTTTGGTTGGCCACCATTTCGATTCGGCATCGTGACGCAATTCCCCGTACCACTTGGCCTTGGCCTGCAAGTCGGCATTGTCGAAATAGCCTGGCGCCTCGTCATAACGGCCCTCACGCAGCAAGCGCCGCCCCAGCAGGTTGCGCAACTTCGCCGCCACTGACAACGGCACGTAGTTATCGCGATCCTGCTGAGTCAGCGCTGGCGGCGCCGGCACTTGAGTGTCGACGTAATGCTTGAGTTCATCGACGGTCAGCACACGCTCAGCGACGGTCGCAGCGTCGAACCAGTAAATGTCGTTGCTGCGATAAAGCTGATCGAATGCCTGCAAATAATCCCCACGCTGCAACGCCAGGATCGCGCTTTCCCCCTCGACGCGGCACTTGGGCTGAAGCGTTTCGAAATCCCAGTCCGGTGTCCGCCGCTCGCCCCAGGATTCGCTCTTCGGGAAGGCCTGGGCAGCCTTGGCGTACGCGGCGGCGGCAGCCGTTTTATCACCCTCGCGCATCGCCAGTTTCGCCCGCAGCCACCACGCCAGGCCACCGTCGCCGGCGTGTTCAAGGAAGGCCTTGGCGCTGGCGTAATCGCCCTGTTGATAATTCACGGCCGCCAGTCGATCAGCATTGTCGAGGCTACCGCGCGTGCTGTTTTGCAGCAGCTTGATCAGTTTTTGCTCGCTCGGCGGTTGATCACCAAATGACCAACCCAAGCGGCTGATCAACGACGCCGTGACCAGTTGCTGCACCGGTTTGCCTTTAAGCAACGCGGCCAGTTGCTCGTCAGGCATCGCCGCCAGATCGGCCATCAACAGCTTCAATGAGGTGTAACCCACTGCGGAACCGTGGAGGTTTTGCGTGGCGTAGAGTCCGATGGCACTGTCCCAATCGCCCGCCGTGCGAGCGACACGCGCCTCTTCGCCGAGGCTGGCGACGCCCAGCTCCAATGGGTCGCTGAAACCGTCGATGCTCAACTGGCGCGCCTGCTCAAAGGCCTTGCGCGACTGCATCAGCAGATCGGGCGTGGCGTCCGCTTCGCTGCTCATGGCAAACAGCGCCCGGCCCAGCGAGTAGGCAGCCCAAGTGCTGCGCAACGCGCGTTGATCCGCCGGCAATGCGAGCACTTTCTGGAAGTAATCGGCGGCCAATCCATGGTCACCGGCGTTGAACGCCACGGCGCCTGCCAGATAGAGCCTGAGCTCGGTCGGCAGGCTTGCGCCCTGCGCCTCGACCTGTTGAGCATCGCTCAGCGTGCGCAGTTGTTTGACCAACGCCTGCTGCGGCACCGTCAAACCAGCCTGTTCGGCGTCGTCCCGCTGCACGGCATAGTCAGGCGCGTCCATGCTGTAGACGACTTCGCTGACGTTCTTCAACCCCGTAATCGCTTGCCCGAGACGACTGATCTCGAACCGGAAGTTGCCTTCCGGCAGCTCCGCCAGCGACTGCCCCCGGTTGTCGAGCAGGCGCATAGGGAAATCCGGCCCGCAGGCCACTGCCGAACCCAGTGGAAAACCGAGGCTCAGGCAAAGCAAATGGCGGGGCCAGTTACGGGTGAACATTCGAACCTCCTTGATCAATGTTTGTGCAGCGCGCCCAACCGATAGCGCGCTGCCCACCGGCCGGGATCCGACCGTCGCGCAGGCGGGTGAAGGTAAGCAGATCCGGGCTTTGTTGCAACGCATAACCGGCCAGCGCATCGGCGCCCTCACAACCTCGTGCGGCGAGCGTCAGGCGTTCGGGCCAGGCGCTGTCGAGGTTGCCTTGATTGCTGATGCTGACGTCATAGAGGCCATCCTGCGCCGAGAGTTTCAGCGTCAGGCGACTATCGAGGGCTTCGCCACGGGCTACGGCGCGCAAGGTCGTCAGACTCCAGGCCCGGCGATCATTAGCCAATGGCAAGCGAAACCAGATCAATCCGGCCAGATGAGCCGGCGGATCGTCGCGCAATTGGGTGGCAAGTGTGCTCAGTTGCTGCGGATCGGCTAGCAATTCCCGGCGCTCGCCGACGCGCTCAATGGGCACTTCGCTTTCCACGTCGAGTGCGCCACCGACCTGCGGCAACAACGCTACGCCATAGGCCGGCAGCGCCAGATAAAAAGGTTTCGAAGTGATGCGGCTCCAGGCGCCGGCCCATTTTCTGGCCTGATCCGGGTCAAACAATCCCATGCGCGGGTCGCTCACCGCATGCACCTGCAACACGCTGCTATCGACTGTGGATAACAATGCAGGCAGTTCAGGACTGTCGAGCCACGCCGGCAGCGCGGTAATGCTCAACGGCTTGGAAGCCGGCAGCACCGCGCGCAAATCCGTGAGGAATTTCCGATAAGCCGGTAGCCGAGCGTTCCCGGCATCGTGGTCGATTTCCACGCCGGAGAGCACCAGCCCCTGCGCCTGCCAATCGCTGAGCACTTGCAGGATCTGCGCAGCGACCTCGTCCTGATCCAGCGACTTGAGCTGGCCATCGAGACGAATCACCGCAATCAGTGGCCGGCCATCCCGTTTGAGCAGCACCGGGTCGATTCGCGCCCGGTTCCAGCCCGCCTTGGGGAATGCTTGCAAGGCCAACACCCGCAAGGTCGAAAAATCCGCACGGCTGTCTTTGAGTGCGGCTTCGTGGGCCGGCGTCCATTGTCGTTGCCATACATAAAGTTGCTGATCGAGCGGCGGTGCGTCCTGTCGTTCACAACCGCTAAGCAAAGCCAGCATCACCAGCAAGCCTGACAGGCGAGCGAGAAAAACCATAAAGCATCCTTGGAAGCTGCTGAAGGCAGCGTCCGCCAGATGCTACAGGTCGAGCACCAAAGGCTGCGAGCCCTGCGCCGGAATCGCACAACAAATCAGGACGTGCCCTACTTCCGGCACTTCCGCTGGCGGCTGTGGATAATTCACCTGACCGCTGATCAGGCGAGTCTTACAGGTCCCGCAGGAACCGCCGCGGCAACTGAATTCCGGGCGCAACCCGCGACTTTCCGCCAACTCCAGCAGACTGCCGCCCTCGGGTTGCCAGCGGGCTTCTTTGGCGGAACGCTCGAACACCACCGGCACCGACGTGGTCGCGGCCGGCGGTTGCTCGATGACCACCGCGTCGGGGTCCGGCCGGCGACGCAAGGTCGACGGGCCGAAGGTTTCGGCGTGGATCCTGCTGTCACGGATGTCCAGCTCCCGAAGGCTGTCGTACAGCCCCTGGGTAAAACTGCCCGGCCCGCAGAGTACAAAATCCAGCTGATCGTAGTCCTCCACTTCAAGGATGTTCTTGAGCAACGCGGCGTCTATCCGTCCGGTCAGGTCAAAGTCCTCACCCTCGTGAGCATCGGCCTCCGGCTGACTGAGCAGACGCAGCACCCGCACCGAATCACCGGCGTCATCCAGCAAACGATCCAGCTCGGAGCGAAACGGTTGATCAGCCAGCGTGCGCGAACTCTGGAAAAACCACGTAGGCCGAATGTGCCGGGTGCGCAGGCCTTGATACACCACCTCCCGCACCATCGACAGCAAGGGCGTAATGCCTACGCCGGCGGCCAACAACACCAGCGGCCGACGCTCATGGGTTGCCACGGTGAAGTGCCCTTGCGGCGCGCGGGCTTCCAACAGATCACCGACACGAACCTGCTCATGCAGATGCGAAGACACCCGCCCTTCTCGCTTCACGCTGATGCGGAAAAAGTCATCGGACGGCGCGCTCGACAGGCTGTAGGTGCGGATATGCACCTCGCCGCCAATGTTGAACCGCAGCGGTAGATGCTGCCCCGCTTGAAACAGCGGCAACCCGGCGCCATCGGCGGGCTCCAGATAGATCGAGCGGATGTTGTGGCTTTCCGCTTCGATGCGTACCACCCGTAGCGGCCGCCAATGATCACCCAGCGCCCGGGCTTGCAGACGTGCGTTGGCCTGCTCCCACGTGCCCGTCAGCAAACTGGTGGGCGATACGCCGTCGAAGCGCCAGCGCAGAGCCAGTGCCGCGGGCCGACGAACCACCTGCTCCACCTCGAATGTCCACAGACGCTCGGCGCCTTGAAAGGCTTCGACTTGGGGGCCTTCAAGGATGATTTCGGTGCGACCGCTGAGATGCAGCAGGTCGCCGGAATTGAAATCGATGAACAGCAAACCCGCCCGTGGATTGATCAACAGGTTGCCCAGGGTATTGAAGAACAGATTGCCGGCGAAGTCCGGGATGGTCAGACGATTACCTTCCACGTGTACGAAACCGGCCTGACCGCCACGGTGGGAAACGTCCACCGAACGACGGCCGTCGACCTCCACATAACTGGCGACGAAGAAGGTATCGGCGTCGGCAATCATGGCTTTGGCAGCGTCATCCAGAGCGCCCATGTGCTGCGCGATGCGCGTCGAGGGATCCGCCAGCGGCACCGAACGAAACTGCCGCAATTGAATGTATTGCGGGCAGTTGCCGAAGGATTGTTCGACCGTTACACCGAAGCCATTCGCCGTCACGGCGCCGACGCGACCATTGAGACGGTTGCGCCGCCGCGTGTGCAGCTCGATCCCCAACAAGCCGATCGCCGCGCCATCAGTCAATTGCGCCGGGTCATCCGCCCCCGGCAAGCTGTTGAATTGCAGCGCACCTGGCTCAGGCGAGTGAGCGAACCCCGGTTGCCCTTCAAGAATGCTCGCCCAAGGATTGCCGTCGGCATCCACTGCGCCGTACAGCATGAACGGCAGTTGCTCATAGAATTTGCGGTGTTGGTCCGGCATCTCAGTGCGAACCACCCTACGACCCAACTCCTCCATTCGCTCGGCAACACCGACGTGTGCCTGCAACTGTTTTTCGCCCGCGTGCCAAGTTGACTGGTCCATTACGGCTTCTCCCCTGCGCGTCAGGCGCAGTGTGAACGGCCCGACAATGCCGGGCCGCAGGTATCAGGCAGTTTTTTGCAGGCCGGCGACGGTGCGCGGCATGCCGACAAACCCTGGCAAGGCTTCGATGCGCGCCAGCCAGGCTCGCACGTTGGCGTAGTCCTCAAGCGACACGTTGCCTTCCGGTGCGTGGGCGATGTAACTATAGGCGGCCACGTCGGCAATGGTCGGTTCGCTGCCGGTCAGGTAAACCGTATCCGCCAGTTCCTGATCGATCAGTTTGAGCCAGACGTGGGCGTAAGCGATTGTCTCTTCAGCCCTGTAAGGCGCGCCAAACACCGTGATCAGCCGCGCCCGGCCCGGGCCAAAGGCAATCGGTCCAGCCGCCACTGACAACCAGCGTTGAACCTTGGCGGCGCCGAGCGGGTCGTCTGGCAGCCAGCGACCGTTACCGTATTTTTTCGCCAGGTAAACCAGAATCGCGTTGGAATCGGCCAGCACCAAGCCTTGATCGTCGATGGCCGGGACCTGTCCGAACGGGTTGATCGCCAGGTAATCCGGCTGTTTGTGCGCGCCCTTGGCCATATCGACCAGGATCAGCTCGGTCGGCAGTTGTAGCAGGGACAACATCAGCTCCACACGGTGAGCATGGCCGGAACGTGGGAAGTTGTAGAGTTTGATCGCTTGCATGGTCGACTCCGCTGGGTGGTGGCGCCGTTCTGAAACGATCAGCGCCGATGGGAGCCATCTTCCACCCCCAACCAAAACAAAAGAATAACCAGCAAACGCAATCAATTATTTCAGCAAGAGCAATAATCCATCAGCCCTGCAAGGCCGGGTGTTCCCGCAGCGCTTTCACCGTGAAGTCGACAAAACTGCGAATCCGGGCCGGCGCATTGCGGCCGCCCTGATACACCACATGGATGGGCAATGGCGGCAGTTCGAAGTCAGCCAATACGATTTCCAGTTCGCCGCAAGCGACTTTACTGGCGACCTGATAAGACAGGACACGGGTGAATCCCAGCCCGAGACACGCTGCCGTAATGGCTGCCTGATTCGCCGTCACCACCAATCGCGATTCAACCCGTACGCTGAGTGGCTCGCCCGCATCCTGAAAAGGCCAGCTTTTAAGCTGACCAATAGCGGACGTCGAAATAACCGGTGCACGCGCCAGATCCTGAGGATGCACGGGCCTGCCTTGCGTCTCCAGAAATGGTGGAGCAGCGCAAATCACCCGCCGTACTTCGCCAACGCGGATCGCGTGCTGGTTGCTGTCGGGCAACTCACCGATGCGCACAGCCACATCAATCCCCTCCTCGACCATGCTCACCACCCGATCGACCAGCAAGCCGTTGATGCAGACTTCAGGAAACTGCTTCAGATAACTCACCATCACCGGCGTAACGAACAACTCGCCAAATAACACCGGCGCGGTGATCGTCAATTGCCCGCGGGGTTCGGCATGACTGCCCGCAGCTGAATCCTCCGCTTCCTGCACCTCGGCAAGAATCCTCCTACAGTCTTCGAGATACCGCTGACCCGCCTCGCTCAAATGCACGCTGCGGGTGGTGCGCGTCAGCAACCGTGCACCAATGCGTTTTTCCAGCGCGGCCACGGCACGGGTAACACTGGCCGCCGACAGGCCCAAACGCCGCGCCGCTGCCGAGAAACCTTGGTCCTGGGCGACGGCGGCGAAGACCTGCATTTCCTGGAATCGGTCCACTGGGTATGTCCTCTACTCAGATAATCGCTACCGTCAGGCTGCGAATCCAATACGGCGTTCAAAACAATCTAGTCTGACATAACCGAGAATTTGCGAGGTCTTGATTATGGCAAAGGATAAGAAGCGCCCGCTTAAGCAGAACGCTGCCGACAGCTCGAAGATGTCTAACAAGGACTACCTGGAAGAACTGCGCCGACTGCACGTCGAAACCGTCAAGTTGCAGGAGTGGGTTAGGGAGAAAGGCATCAAGGTGTGTATTGTTTTCGAGGGCCGCGACGGTGCCGGCAAGGGAGGGACAATCAAGGCCCTGACTGAACGGGTGAGCCCGCGCATCTTTCGGGTGGTGGCGTTGAGCGCGCCGACCGAACGTGAGAAAACCCAGATGTATGTCCAGCGGTACCTGCCGCATCTGCCAGCGGCTGGCGAAGTGGTGATCTTCGATCGCAGTTGGTACAACCGTGCGGGCGTTGAACGCGTGATGGGGTTCTGCACCCAGGAGCAGGTCGACCGTTTCCTGAAGTCGATCCCTTTGGTGGAACGTGCAATCGTCGATTCGGGCGTCATCCTGATCAAATATTGGCTGGAGGTCAGCCAAGAGGAACAGACACGACGTCTTCAGGCACGCATCAAGGATGGACGCAAAATCTGGAAACTCACTGGCATGGATCTCAAGTCATACAGCCGCTGGTACGACTATTCACGCGCCCGTGACGACATGTTCAAGATGACCGACACCGAACATGCCCCCTGGTTCGTGGCCAACTCCAATGACAAACGACGGGCTCGCCTGAACATCATCACCGACCTGCTCAGCCGCATTCCTTATAAGGATGTTCCGAGGGAGCCCGTGAAGTTGCCCAAACGCCAGAAGCCAGGCAGCTATCGAGAGCCGGATTATCCACTGCGATTGATACCGGAAAAATTCTGAGCTGAATGTAAAAGGGGCAAGGTCCTGTGAACAACAGGAACCCTGCCCCTCGACTCAGCTGTGGATAACTTATTCCACGGTGACTGACTTCGCCAGGTTGCGCGGCTGGTCAACGTCTGTGCCTTTCAACACCGCGACGTAGTACGACAGCAACTGCAGCGGGATGGTGTAGAGGATCGGCGACAGAATGTCGTGGATGTGCGGCATGTGCACAACGTGGGTGCCTTCGCCGTTGGTCATGCCGGCCTGTTCGTCAGCGAAGACGATCAGTTGGCCGCCACGGGCGCGCACTTCCTGGAGGTTGGACTTCAACTTCTCCAGCAGTTCGTTGTTGGGCGCCACGGTCACTACCGGCATGTCGTTATCCACAAGCGCCAACGGGCCGTGTTTCAGTTCGCCGGCCGGGTAGGCTTCAGCGTGGATGTAGGAGATTTCCTTAAGTTTCAGGGCACCTTCCATCGCTACCGGGAATTGCGCCCCACGACCGAGGAACAGGGTGTGGTGTTTCTCGGCGAACAGCTCGGCGATTTTCTCCACCGTGCTGTCCATGGCCAGGGCTTCGCCCAGACGGGTCGGCAGGCGACGCAGTTCTTCGACCAGGGTGGCTTCGACGCCTTTGGCCAGGGTGCCGCGCACTTGACCCAGGGACAGCGTCAGCAACAGCAGGCCAACCAACTGAGTGGTGAAGGCTTTGGTCGAGGCCACGCCGATTTCGCGACCGGCCTGGGTCAGCAAGGTCAGGTCGGACTCACGCACCAGCGAGCTGATGCCGACGTTGCAGATCGCCAGGCTGGCGAGGAAGCCCAGCTCCTTGGCGTTGCGCAGCGCGGCCAGGGTGTCGGCGGTTTCGCCGGACTGGGAAATGGTCACGAACAGGGTGTCGGGCTGCACCACGACTTTGCGATAGCGGAATTCGCTGGCGACTTCGACCTGGCACGGGATGCCGGCCAGCTCTTCCAGCCAGTAACGGGCGACCATGCCGGCGTGGTAGCTGGTGCCGCAGGCGACGATCTGCACGTTGCGCACTTTGGCGAACAGCTCGGCAGCCTGTGGGCCGAAAGCTTGTACCAACACACCGTCCGGGCTCAGACGACCTTCGAGGGTACGCTGCACCACAGCCGGTTGTTCGTGGATTTCCTTGAGCATGAAATGGCGGAACTCGCCCTTGTCCGCCACGTCGGCACCGTCACGATACTGCACGGTTTGGCGCTCGACGAGCTTGCCGCTAACATCCCAGATCTGCACGCTATCGCGACGAATTTCGGCGATATCGCCTTCTTCCAGGTACATGAAGCGGTCAGTGACCTGGCGCAGGGCCAGTTGGTCGGAAGCGAGGAAGTTTTCACCCAGGCCAAGGCCGATCACCAACGGACTGCCACTGCGAGCAGCAAGCAGACGATCCGGTTGCCGAGCGCTGATCACGGCCAGGCCGTAAGCACCGTGCAACTCTTTAACGGTGGCCTTGAGGGCCACGGTCAGGTCGTTCAGATCTTTGAGTTTGTGGTTCAGCAGGTGGGCGATGACTTCAGTGTCGGTGTCCGATGTGAACACGTAACCCAATGCCTTGAGTTGTTCGCGCAGGGCTTCGTAGTTCTCGATGATGCCGTTGTGCACCACCGCCAGATCACCGGAGAAATGCGGGTGAGCGTTGCGCTCGCACGGCGCACCGTGAGTGGCCCAGCGAGTGTGGGCGATGCCCAGGCGGCCGGCCAGCGGCTCGGCTTCCAGCGCCAGTTCCAGCTCGCTGACTTTACCCGGACGACGCATGCGCTCGAGCTGTTGGTCATTGGTATAGACCGCCACACCGGCGCTGTCATAGCCACGGTATTCCAGGCGCTTGAGGCCTTCGAGGAGGATGGCAGTGATGTTACGTTCTGCGACTGCACCGACAATTCCACACATGCTATTTCTCCTGACTGACAGCCGCGCATATCAGCGTGATACCGCGGGCTTGTATCTGATCGCGTGCCTCCAGCGGCAGGCGATCATCGGTAATTAGGGTATGGACGCTGCTCCATGGCAGCTCCAGGTTGGGAATCTTGCGGCCTATCTTGTCGGACTCCACCATCACGATCACTTCACGGGCAACATCCGCCATGACGCGGCTGAGTCCCAGCAATTCATTGAAGGTGGTGGTACCGCGCACCAGGTCGATGCCGTCGGCACCGATGAACAACTGATCGAAATCGTAGGAGCGCAGCACTTGCTCGGCGACCTGCCCCTGGAAAGACTCGGAATGCGGGTCCCAGGTACCGCCGGTCATCAGCAGCACCGGTTCATGCTCGAGTTCACTCAAGGCATTGGCGACATGAAGCGAGTTGGTCATCACCACCAGGCCCGGTTGCTGGCCGAGTTCCGGAATCATCGCTGCCGTGGTGCTGCCGCTGTCGATGATGATCCGGGCATGCTCGCGGATCCGCGCAACGGCAGCACGGGCGATCGCCTGTTTGTACCTGGAAACCGGCTGCCCGATATCGGCGACCAGTTCCTGAGGCATGGTGATCGCACCGCCATACCGGCGCAACAAAAGACCATTGCTTTCGAGCGCCGCCAGGTCCTTGCGAATCGTAACTTCCGAGGTTTCGAAGCGCTTGGCCAGTTCATCAACACTGACTTCGCCCTGCTCATTGAGCAAGGCGAGGATATTGTGACGGCGTTGAGGTGTATTGCGCTTCGACATGACCTAGTAAGTTTCGATTCGAAAGATAACGGAAGCAATCAAAACCTATTGGCGAAACTTCGTCAAGCGCGAGGCGATAAAAAGGTCTGTGGATAAAAGCTTCGCGGGCAAGCCTCGCTCCTACGGGATTTGTTCACTATCGGAGAACGACGTGAAATCTGTAGGAGCGAGCGGTGCGGCGATCCGACTTGCCCGCGAAGGCGATGTCATGAACTGTGGATAACTCAGG
>Ga0255334_1000914_pt1 | contig 17095 bp, 15 predicted proteins | sample EtOH5_35cm_T3_12_FD_202080 | JGI IMG/M metagenome (GOLD analysis project Ga0255334, IMG submission 202080) | Sandy soil microbial communities from University of British Columbia, Vancouver, Canada - EtOH5_35cm_T3_129 | ecosystem: Engineered > Artificial ecosystem > Sand microcosm > Unclassified ...
AGGATTTTGACTTGGGGCGGCGGCAAGCTCAAGGAGCTGCTTGGAGACTGGCCGCAATCTGCCGAGAGAGCGTTTGCAAGGACGGGTCGCCTTTCGGGACGGTGATTTGAACGGCACACAGGGTCTTGGGTGAGCGCCGGTAGACCACCGTAGCCAGGCCTCCCCACCGTGGCAACTGGAAGGTGAAGCCAGTGGCCGAGTCTTCGAGAATCTCCACCTTTGTGTCCGGGGCCTGGCTTTGCGCAAGGATCTCCTCGTGCACCAAGTTCCAGTTGCCAGACCGCCTCGCCTCCTCGTCTTCCACTAACATGACCATTTCCTTCGCCCGCGGGTTGGCAAACATGCCCGTGGTGTTTGGGCTCGGCGGCTCCCAATTCGGCGGGATAGAAAGCTGGCAAGTCTTGGCTTTGTCGATAGTGACCGTTTTCCAGCCGGGCGGCGTCACCGCGGGGCTGGAGGCCGCACCAGCCGCAGGGGCGGGCTTGCTCTCGGTGGTGCTGACAGGGGACCCGCTGCGGCTGCAAGCCAGCACCCCAAGCAGTGCGAGGCAAGCGAAAGGAAACAGCGGGCAATGGAGAATCCGCATGGAAACCTCCCTTGGCTGAAGCGATTACCCGGCGTGGAGGTGAGCTTACGCCACTTTTCTCGGCCCCGCCAGGTTCCGTTCTAGGAGGTTCCCGCCAGCTTGCGCAGCGACTCCGCGAAGGGTGGCTTGGCCACGCCGCGCTCGGTGATGATGGCGGCGATGAGTGCGTTGGGCGTGACGTCGAAGGCGGGATTCTCCACCTGGATCCCTTCGGGCGCGATGCGCGTCGGCCCGACGTGCGTGACCTCGCGCGCCGCGCGCTGTTCGATGGGGATCTTGGAGCCGTCGGGGGTTTCCAGGTCGATGGAGGTGAAGGGCGCGGCCACGTAGAAAGGGATGCCGTGTTCCTTGGCCAGGACGGCGACGGTGTAAGTGCCGATCTTGTTGGCGGTGTCGCCGTTGGCTGCGATGCGGTCGGCGCCCACCACCACGGCGCCGATCTTGCCCTGGCGCATCATGGCGCCGGCCATGTTGTCGGCAATGACGGTGGTGGGGATGCCGTCCTTCTGCAGCTCCCAGGCGGTCAGCCGCGAGCCTTGCAGCACCGGCCGGGTCTCATCGGCGAAGACGTGCAGCTTCTTTCCCGCCTCGACCGCAGCGCGGATCACGCCCAGCGCCGTGCCGTAACCTCCGGCGGTGGCCAGGGCCCCGGCGTTGCAGTGCGTGAGCACGCCCCCGGAGGCGGGCAAGAGCGCCGCGCCGTGCTTGGAGAGGGCCTCGTTGGCGGCCAAGTCTTCCACGTAGATGCGCCGGGCCTCGGTGACGAGCGCCTGCTGGATCTGCTTCACCGGCATCTCGGAGGAGGCGGCAAAGCGCTCCTTCATGCGCTCGATGGCCCAGAAGAGATTGACAGCGGTGGGGCGGGTCGAGGCCATCTCCTCGCAGATGTGCTCGAAGTTGCGGCGGAACTCCGCCACGTGGTCGCCCTCAGCCGCCTGCGCGCCCAGGGCCACGCCCATGGCTGCGGCCACGCCGATGGCCGGCGCGCCCCGCACCACCATGGTGCGGATGGCGTCCGCCACCTCCTCCCAGGTGGCGCAAGTGACGTAGATCTCCTCCGTAGGCAGCTTCGTCTGGTCGAGGAAGCGCACGCCGGAGTCGGTCCATTCCAGGGTCTTGATCATTGAAGAGCGATTCCCGAGGCTTGTTCCGAAAGCCTCACAAAGTGGACTTGGCGGTTTCCCGCTGCAACTGTACGTGGGCCTGGCGCACCTCGGAGGACTTGAAAAGGGAGATGAAGGGAGCGGCGCCCGCCGCCTTCTCCACCGCAGGGCGGCCTCCGGCCTCTTCGCGCTCGACCAGGCAGAGGACGCCGGTGATTTCGAAGCCCGCTTCGCGCGCGGCTTCGATGGCCTGCACGGTAGAGGCGCCGGTGGTACAGACGTCATCGACGATGACCACGCGCGCGCCCTCCTTGCGGAAGCCCTCGATGCGCTGGCCGGTGCCGTGCGCCTTCTCGGCCTTGCGCACCAGGAAGCCGTGGATGAAAGCGCGGCGGCGCTCTTCATTGGTTTCCGCCCGGGGCTGGCCCTCCTGCGCGCTCAGCATGGCCACCGCCGTGACGATGGGATCAGCGCCCAGGGTCATCCCCCCGATGGCCTGCGGCGCCCACCCGCGCCTGCGGATCTCGTCCAGGACGACGCGGGCGGTGAGCAAGGCGCCCACGGCGTCCAGCGTGGTGGTGCGGCAGTCGACGTAATAGTCGCTGTGTCCCCCCGAGGAAAGCTGGAAGTCGCCCAGACGAAAGGATCTGGCCGCCAGGATTCCCAGCAGTTGTTCGCGCGCAGAAGGCATCCAAGAAAGAGTAAATGCAAAATGCAAAATGCAAAAGGGAAACCGCTGCGGTCAGAGGCGCCCCGTCTCCGGGGCCAGGTTCGGGGCAGGCCAGGGAAATGCATGGATCCTTCGCGCGGAAGTTCGCCGCGCTCAGGATAACGCTCAGTCTTACTGGCTCATCCGCTCCATGTGCCGGAAGTAGTCCGTAGCGAAGAAGAGCCCGGCGAACAGGGTGAGGTTGTAGCCCAGATGCATGAGGTAGGACACGGCCACCGAACCGCTCCAGGCGCGGGCCAGGGTGAAGGCCATCCCTACGAAGAAGAGGATGAGCAGCGGCACCCAGGCGCCGGCCAGCTGCGAGGCATGGATGAGCATGAAGGCCAGCGAGGTCAGCACCACCGCCAGCGGCACTCCGCTGCGGCGGGCCAGCACTGGGAACAGGAATCCGCGGAAGAAGAGCTCTTCGATGACGGGCGCGATCAGGATGCCATAGCCCGCCAGCGCGTAGGCGGAGGCGGTGCTGCCGAAGAGCTTGTAAATAGGCAGCGACTTGGGAACGGGCGCCAGCGCGGAGACGAAATCCACCAGCAAGGCGATCGCCACTCCCCCAAAGGCCCAGAGGAATGCCAGGCTGCCCTTCGGCCACATCCAGCGCACCGACTCCCAGAAGGGACTGCGGTAGCGGCGGACCACCATCCCATACATGGCGCCCAGCAGGACCGCGCTGGTCAGCGCCTGCGCCAGGATGGAGACGACCGGCATGCCCGCCACCTCCTCCGGTTTCTGCCTGGGATAGAAGGCGGCAACGTAGAGGCTGATGACCACGCCGCAAAAAATCAGGGTGAGGAAGGCGACCAGGGTCAGGACGATGACGTCGCGGCCGCTCCACACCGGATCGCGGGCGGGCGGGGGCGGCGAGGGTGCCTCGGCGGAAGCCACCGGTTCCGCTGGCAGGGGATCTTGGAATGAAGCCATGGTCGCTGGGTTTGTACTTTACACAAAAAAGGGCCGCGGGCGAGGGCGCCCGCGCCACGTGGCTCCCGAAGATTGGGCAGGGGTGCTTCGACTCGCTCAGGAGGACGGTCGAAAAGCACCCGCGAGATGCTTCGCCCGCAAGGCGGGCTCAGGATGACATCCGAAAAACTACACCGGCGCCGTGCTGCGGGCGCGAGCAAAGAACGCGGCCAGGGCCTGTCCAGTGTAGGACTTCTTGTTCTTGGCCACCAGCTCGGGCGGGCCCTGGGCGACGATGCGGCCGCCCTCCTCGCCGCCCTCGGGGCCGAGGTCGAGGATCCAGTCGGCGGCGGCGATCACGTCCAGATGGTGCTCGATGATGATGACGGTGTTGCCCAGGTCGGTGATGCGCTGCAGCACGTCGAGCAGCTTCTTGACGTCGTCGAAGTGCAGGCCGGTGGTGGGCTCGTCCAGCAGATAGAGCGTGCGGCCGGTCTGGCGCTTGCTCAACTCGCGCGCCAGCTTGATGCGCTGCGCCTCGCCGCCGGAGAGCGTCACCGCCGACTGGCCCAGGTGGATGTATCCCAGTCCCACGTCCACCAGCGTCTGCAGCTTCTGGCGCACCGGCGGGATGTTCTCCAGCAGCGGCAGGGCATCGGCGACCGTCGCTTCCAGCAGGTCGGCGATGGAGTAGTCCTTGTACTTCACCGCCAGGGTCTCGTGGTTGTATCGCTTGCCGGCGCAGACGTCGCAGAGGACGTACACGTCAGGCAGGAAGTTCATCTCGATACGGCGCTGGCCCTCGCCCTGGCAGGCCTCGCAGCGTCCCCCGGAGACGTTGAAGGAAAAGCGCCCGGCCTTGTAACCCCGCTCGCGCGACTCCGGCAGCATGGCGTAGAGGTCGCGGATGTGGGTGAACACCCCGGTATAGGTGGCGGGGTTGGAGCGCGGGGTGCGCCCGATGGGAGACTGATCGATGCGGATGACCTTGTCCAGGGCCTCGGCGCCGGTGATGGACTTGTGCGCGCCCGGCTCCTCGCGCGAGCCGTAGATCTTCTGCGCCAGAGCGCGGTAGAGGACGTCGTTCACCAACGACGACTTGCCGGAGCCGGAGACGCCCGTAACCACGGTGAGGACGTTGAGCGGGAAGGGAACGTCCAGGTTCTTCAGGTTGTTGTGGCGCGCGCCCAGCAGGGTGACGGCCTTGCCGTTGGGCGAGCGCCGCGCCGGGCGCGCGGCGATGGACATCTCCCCGGAGATGTACTTGCCGGTGAGCGAGCCGGGAGCGCGCATGATGTCCTGAGGCGAGCCGGAGGCGACCAAAGCGCCGCCGTGGCGTCCGGCGCCGGGACCCAGGTCGAGCACGTAGTCGGCGCGGCGGATGGTCTCTTCGTCGTGCTCCACCACCAGCACGGTGTTGCCCAGGTCGCGCAGACACTCGAGGGTCGCCAGCAGGCGCTTATTGTCGCGCGCGTGCAGGCCGATGGAAGGTTCATCCAGCACGTAAAGCACACCGCGCAGCCGCGAACCGATCTGCGTGGCCAGGCGCACCCGCTGGCCTTCGCCGCCGGAAAGGGTAGCGGCGGAGCGGTCGAGCGAGAGGTAGCTCAGCCCCACCGCGTGCAGGAATTTGAGCCGCTCCAGGATCTCGCGCAGCAAGCGTCCGGCAATCTGCGCCTGGCGCTCATTGAGGCGGATCCTTTCCGCCGCTTCGATGGCGCGGGCGATGGAAAGCTGCGTGAAAGCGGCGATGGAAAGATCGTTGACACGCACCGCCAGGCTCTCCGGGCGCAGGCGTTGTCCCTGGCAGGCCGGGCAGGCGGTGGCGGACATGTAGTCCAGCATCCATTCGCGGTAATTCTCGGAAGACGCTTCCTCGAAGTTCTGCTTGAGGTAGGCGAGCACGCCCCGGAAGCCGGCGCGCTTGGCGTCGCTCCCTTGCGGGCCGTAGAGGATTAGGTTCTGCGTTTTGCGCGGCAGCAGCTCGAAGGGCCGCGCCAGATCGAAGCCGTAGGCGGTCGAGGCCAACGCCAGCGCGCGCTGCAGGTAGGCGGAGCCCGAGCCGGGGCCGAGGCCTCCTTCGAGCAGGGGCTTCGACCAGTCCACGATGATCTTGGCGGGATCGAAGTCGAAGCGGCTGCCCAGGCCATGGCACTCCGGGCAGGCGCCGTACATGCTGTTGAAGGAGAAGGAGCGCGGCTCCAGCGTGGGCACGCTGATGCCGCACTGGGTGCAGGCCATGCGCGAGGAGTAGAGGCGCTCGTCGCCCTCCACCACCGCCACGCCCACCAGGCCGTCGGCCAGCTTCATGGCCAGGCTGACGGAGTTCTCCAGGCGGCGCTCGATGCCCGGCTTCACCAGCAGGCGGTCCACCACCACCTCGATGGTGTGGTTGCGGCGCTTGTCGAGGGCGATGTCCTCGTCCAGGGCGCGCAGGCGGCCGTCGATGCGGGCGCGGGAGAAGCCCTGCTGGGCCAGCTTCTCCAACTCCTTCTTGAACTCGCCCTTGCGGCCGCGGACGATGGGCGCGAGGATCATCACCCGGTCTTCCAGATTGCCGTCGCCAGCGCCGCCGGGCTCGCGCACCGGGGCCATCACCCGCGCCACGATCTGCTCCGCCGATTGCCGGGTGATGGGCCGCCCGCACTGCGGGCAGTGAGGCACACCCACCGAGGCGTAGAGCAGTCGCAGGTAGTCGTAGATCTCCGTGATGGTGCCCACGGTGGAGCGCGGGCTGCGGCTGGTGGTCTTCTGCTCGATGGAGATGGCGGGGCTCAGGCCGTCGATGGAATCCACGTCCGGGCGCTCCATCTGGTCCAGGAATTGGCGGGCGTAGGCGGAAAGGGTCTCCACGTAGCGGCGCTGGCCCTCGGCGTAGATGGTGTCAAAGGCCAGAGAGGACTTGCCCGAGCCGCTCAGGCCGGTGACCACGGTCAGGCTGTTGCGGGGGATCTCGACGCTGATGTTCTTGAGGTTGTGCTGGCGCGCGCCGCGGACCGTGATCGTCTGGATGGCCATGCTGAACGAAAGACCCTGTCCCTCTGGAGGCTCCGGAAGCGTGTAGGCGCAACGCTACGCATGTATCTTATTTGCTACTACGGAAGCCGGTCAATGCCCGCTACAGTGACAAGGGCCGGCGGAAGCGCTGCCGAATCCCCCGGTGTCTAATCCAATGACCGAACACTGCTGCGACATGCTGGGAGAGGCGGTGGAGAACGAAGCGCTCGTCCACGCTCCCAAGCAGCGCATGGAAGGACGCATCCTGAACGAGATCGATTCCGATTACGCGCTGCGCTCGCCGGACGAGCGCCCCCGCCTGTATCCCATCAACTTCTGCCCGTTCTGCGGCCGGGCGGTATCCAGGACGATCTGGAACGCGGAGAAAAAGAAGTAAAAAGGTAAAAAGGAAAAAGTGAAAACCGAACTACCGGCAGGACGAATCAAAGATCAGGCCGAGCCCGGAGGGGACGTTTGAGAACCGCATTCATGTCTGCAGCTCTGCTGTTGACCATCGTGGCCGCGCTGGGGGTGGGCATCGGAGCCGGGTACGCCGCGGTGATGGCGGCGCTCCTGCCCTTCCGCAGGAACTCGAAGCAGGCGGGCCAGACGACGGTGTTGGCGGCACGGACGGACTGAACTTCTCCTACTGCGGCTGCTCCGGCTGGGGCTGTTCCTGCTGTTGCTGGCGCTGCTGCTCCTCGTGCTGCCGCAGTTCCTCCTGTAATTGCTCCGGAGACTTGACCTCGGGCGGCGAGGCGGGCTGCTCGGGGGGAGCTTCTTCGGCGGGCTCGACGCTTTGCTCAGGCGAGGCGCTCTCATCCTCCGTGGTATCGGTTGCCACGGGAGGTGGCGCGGGGCGCGAAATCATCGCGCCCGGGGAACCTGCCGAGCCGCTGTCGGCCGCCGCGGCGTTGCCGCCGGAGCGCGGAGTCAGGATGAGCCGGCGAATGCCCGCGGGATCCTGGGGAGAGCCGAGAAGGATGTAGTCGAACTGCGTGCCCTCGAGCAGAGCGCTCAGCACCTCGCGGGGCCTGCCGGGGCCGAGACGGGTGGCGACGCGCTCCCCGGCCGAGGCCGCGGGCGCATCCACGGCCGCGCCTGTCGCCTTACGGACCGCCGTCAGGATGTCGAACAGCGTGGAGTTCTGCGCGAAGATGGTGAGTTGGCCGCCGCGGAAGGTCACCGTCGGCGCCACCGGCGGCAGCTCCTGCGGCGCCGGCGGGCGCTGAGCTTCGGCGGGCTGGCTGCGCGCCTTCTTCCCCGCTGGCCTGCGAGGAGCCTGGCTGGAAGCGGTCAGCAACGCCGGGGCCAGCAGGGCAACGAGCGCGAGCCCAAGCGTGATTCGAAGGCGGACGGGCATGGCGGACCAGAAAAGTCTAGCACCGGAAATGGTGTTCCCCTGTCCTCCGCGAAAAGATTTAGCATCTGACTAGGGAATGCTTTCGCCCGTGCCATGACCTCCCGTCGCCAAACCCGGAACTTCGGCCTGCGGCGGTGGCGGAAACCGCGCTGGTGGCTTCTGCTCCTCCTGGCGGTGCCGGCTCTGGCTCCCGTGGCCCGGGCCGTTTGCACCACCTCCGCCGATATGGATCCGGCGACCCGCGCCGCCCTCGAGCGCGCCGCCCAGAGTTACTTCCAGATGGCGGCCCGAGGCGACACGGTCGCGCTGCGGTTGAACGCGGCCCCGGCGCTGGCTTTGGACTTCGCGCCAGTGGAAGCGGCGGTGCGCGCCAATCACGCGGCCTGGGCGGCAGCCCAGCCGCCGCAGGTGCGCGCGGAGTATCTGCTGCAGGCGGAGGGCGCGGCGCCGCAGGAGCGCATCGAGTTCTACTGCGGCGTGTGGCCCACTCCCAGCTTCACACTTTTCGTGCTCAACAACCTCGCCCCCGGGCGCTACGCCGTGGTGGCACTGGAGGCGCAATCGGTTGCGAGCACCTATCGGCTGTCGCTCGTCCTGGCGGAGCGGCAGGGAGCGTGGAAGCTGGTCGGATTCTACCCGCGGCTGGCCGATATCGCCGGGCACGACGGCGCCTGGTTCTGGGAGCAGGCGCGCAGCTACAAGAGCCGGAAGCAGTTCCGCAACGCCTGGTTCTATTACCTCACGGCGCGCGAATTGCTGCTGCTGGTCCCATTCATGAGCAACCAGCAACTGGAAAAGATGGCCAGCGAGCTGACCGGCCTGCCCCCGCAGGGCCTACCCGGCGAGAAGCCGGTGGAATTCCTGGCCGGGGGCAAGGTCTTCAAGGTCGCGCAGGTCTACGTGGTACCGGATGCCGACGGCCTGCAACTGGTGCTGCAACACCAGGTGGCCGACGCTTCCAAGTCCGGGCCCACCAACGCGCAGAACCTGGCGCTCATCAACGGCTGGATCGCCACCTACCCCGAATACCGGGAGGCCTTCACCGCCGTGGTGGCGCGCGCCACCGACCCCGCTGCACGGGACTATGGTTCACGTGTGGTGATGAAGGATATTCCCTAGCGGTTCGCCCCCCGGCCTTTACGCCTCAGCAAATGCGTCCGAGCGGCGTGCGGACGCATCTCTTGCTGGTGGGATCCCAACATTTCTGGAGGAGCGAATGGCGAAGCGGGCGGCAGAGAAGCTGTTGAGCGAGGTGATCCACGAGCGGCGGGCGACGGGGAATTTCGAGCCCATCCCAGTGCATGACGAGGACCTGAAAAAGATCCTGCAGGCGGGGCTCGAGGCCCCCAGCGGCTACAACCTGCAGCCCTGGCGCTTCGTGGTGGTGCGCGATCCCCAGCAGCGCAAGAAGCTGCGCGCCGCCGCCATGAACCAGCCCAAAGTGGAGGAGGCGCCGGTGGTCGTCGTGGCTTGCGGCGATCCGCTGGGCTGGCGCGATGGCGACCTCGACGAGATGCTGCGCCTGGCCAAGGAGCACAGCTACGGCGGCGAGGCCGAGCACGCCGCCGCTCGCCGCAACGTCACCAGTTTTCTGGGCGGGACCCCGGGCAGCGCCGGCGGCATCGCGCCCGACCTGGGCGTGTGGGTGAACCGCCACGTCATGATCGCCTTCACTCACATCATGCTCATGGCCGAGGCCCTGGGCTACGACACCGCGCCCATGGAAGGCTTCTCCGAAGACCAGGTCAAAGCGACGCTGGGGATCCCCGAACGGGTGCGTGTGGTGGCGTTGCTCGCCATCGGCAGGCGCAAAGGGGACGACAAACCCTACGGCGGACGCTTCCCCATGGGCCGCGTCTTCTTCGCCGAGGAGTGGGGGAAGGGGATCGAGCTCTGAGCCGGTGTAAGCTTGCCGCATGAAGCGCGAGTACCCGGAGCATCCGCTGGTGGGCGTGGGCGCAGTGATGGTGGAGGGCGACCGCGTCGTGTTGGTGCGCCGCGCCGCCCAGCCCATGGCCGGTGAGTGGAGCATCCCCGGCGGCCTGCTGGAACTGGGCGAAGCCATGCGCGAGGGCGCCGAGCGCGAGGCGCTGGAGGAGACCGGGCTCCAAGTCGAGGCCGGCGAGATGCTCGAGGTGCTCGACCGCATCGTGCCGGACGCCGACGGCAAACCCCGCTACCATTACGTGTTGATAGATTTCCTCTGCCGCCGCATTGGGGGCGAGTTGCGCGCCGGAGGCGACGCCGCCGAGGCGCGCTGGGTGAGCGAGTCCGAAATCGCCGCTCTGGGCGTATCGGACACGGCTGTCAAGGTCGTTCGCAAAGCGCTGGCCAATTACAAATCACAAATTACCAATCACAAATAGAACGACCCGCCGCTCGTCGGTTTGAGGCAGCGGGTCGCCGGTAGTCTGTTGGGATTGGCCTGAGGCGGTCACTCTATGCATCAGTGGCCAGAGCCAAACTCCCTGAGGAAGTTCTGCTTGGGTTAGAGCGATGCGCCCTAAGCCTCAGCCACCTCACTAGGTCTATGACTACAGTCGGAAACAATCGACATCGGACCACCTCCTTTCCAGTGTAGGCGTAACTTAGTACGAAGCCCGGAGCAGGTCAACGGGAATATCGGCGGGGGGACTGGTGTCCTCGACCGCAGGCAGGGAGGCGCGACCCAGCCGAGCGATTGACTTGCCGTTCCCGCGGTTCTAGCATCCAACCAAGATTTGCCATTCTGAGATGGCCGGAGGTATGGCCATGCTTCGCCGCTGGATCTTGAGTTTTTCTGCGCTTCTGATCTGCCTTCCCACGCTCTTCGCACAGACTGCCGGGAAGGTCGGGCGGCTGCTGCCGGCGGGCTTTGTCACCCATGAGAACGCGACCGCCGAAGCCAGAGTCGCCGCCCCGGTCTTCTGGAACGACTTCCTGCGCACGAACGAGCAGGGGCGGATGCGGGTGGACCTGGAAGACGGGTCGCTCCTGACCGTGGGCGCGAGGAGCGAGCTGCGGGTGGTGAAGCACGACGCGGCCTCGCAGCAGTCTTCCATCGACCTGCTCTACGGCAAGGTAAGGGCCACGGTCGCGCCGGTCACCAAGCCCGGCGGCAGCTTCCAGGTGCGCACACCCACGGCGGTGATCGGAGTCATTGGTAGCGGGGTGCTGGTGGACGCGGCCATGACGACAACCTCGACGACCCTCAGTTCACAGGAGCTGGAAAGACTGCCGCTCTCGCAAGTCCCGGTGGACCGGACGCTGGTCTGGGCGCTGGAGCACGTAGCCACGGTGCGCAACAGCGATCCCGTGGTCCAGGGTACGCTGTACCTGCTGCCCGGGGAGTCGGCGGTGGTGGAGCGGGGCAAGCCGCCGGTGCGCCAGCCCGCAAGCGCCCAGCCGGACAAGAACACAATCCCTAGCGCCGAACCCTGCGCCGAGTTCGTCAACTTGAGCCGCGAGGTAGATGAAGGCAAGCTGAGCTACAAGATCACGGGGCGCGGGACCTCGACCGGCCAGGTCTTCCAGGTGAAGGTGTGGAACCGGAGCCCGTGCACGCAGATGGTGTTCGTGCCGGCAGGCGCGGTGCTCAAGCCCAAGGGTTACGTTGGACGTGTGATCCTGGGCATCCTGGGCAGCGGAGGCATGCCTCCGCTCAAAGATTTCCAGGTGATGATGGCGGAAGGCGCGACCCAGGACGCACCGCCCGCGCCCACGGTCGCCGGCGGGATGCACTTCGCGGAGCCCAACTCGGAGATGGAGTTCACGCTGCGCGGTTTCTGCCTGGAGCTGCACAAGCTGGCGCCGCACCAGAAGACCGAGTACAAGTTCGATGAAGGCAAGGAGGAAAAGCTGGCCCCCAACCTCAAGCTGATGGAGTCCGCGGCGCGGCTCTACCACACCGGGCAGGCGCGGCCGGGCACGCACCCGCTGGACAGCCTGACCCAGTGGTCGCTGTGGGCCAGCCGGGAGAAGATGGACGCCAAGGAGTTTCGCAAAGAGTTCGTAGGATTGGTGAAGCGGAACCACGAGATTTTGAAAAAGAAGTGGGACAAGAACGTGCAGCGCGCGGCCGAAGCTTCGGCCGACGACCTGTGGACGAACGTGGAGAAGGTGCTGGCGGAGAGCGGCGGCGTTCGTAAGTAGGCGTCCCTTCAGCCCAGGTCATAACAGGAGTTCTAACGGCACGGCGGAAGCCGTGCCTCCCCCCGAAAACCATTCCTGAGACGGCTTCGCACCGCGCCTTCGGGAGCCCGATTTCTTCGCGAGCGGCCGCCCGGCCGTGGTAAATAGTCACCTTCGTGGTGAGGCTGGCACGCCAACTCGGGACGCGGCTGGCGGCAGTGCCGCCCCGGCGGGTGAGCTTCGTTATCTCGCTCGCGGTGACGCTGGCCGGGCTGGCGGCCTTTCTCTTCGCCAACATCGGCGGCAGCCCACTGGCTGGCTTCGTCTTTGTGCAGAACGTGGAGCAGCGCTCGCTGGACGCGCGTTTCAACCTGCGCGGCGCCCGCCCGCCCGATCCCCGCATCGTCCTCGTGGACATTGATGAGAAGACGCTGCAGCGCGTGGGCGCCTATCCCATCGCGCGCAGCGCCTACGCTCAGCTGATCGACCGCTTGCACGCCGACGGCGCCCGCATTGTCGCCTTTGACGTCACCTTTCCCACCCCGGAAAAGAACTCCGCGGTGGAGGCGCTGGGGAAGCTGGAGGGCGAGCTGAAAAGCGCTCCCGCGCCGGTGCGAGAGAAAATCGCCGCCCTCAAGCAGTCGAGTGACAACGACCGCCTGCTGGCGGAAAGCATGAAGCGCGCCGGCAACGTCATTCTGGGCCACGTGTTTCTGGACGCGCAACGTGGCGAAGCCCTCTCGCCGCAAGCCGCGGAAGCCTACTTCAACACCGCCTGGGGCGCGGCCTTCCCCCAAGTGCTGAAGGTCAAGGCCGGGCGCGACTTCGACCTAGGCGAGGCTTGGGAGAAGAGAGGCGGCGGACAGGTGGCGCAGGCAGTCGAAGCCAACATCGCGTCACTGGCGGAGTCCGCCCGCTCTTTCGGCTTCATCAATAACAACCCGGATTCCGACGGGACCATGCGCCGCGCCGGTCTGCTCATTCGCTACCAGAACGCCGAATTCTTTCCCTCGCTCGCCTTCCAGGTGATGCGCGAGTACCAGCAGGTTCCCGACCAGGAGCTGAAGGCCTTCCTCAATGAGAATGGGCTGGAGCGCATCGAGTTCGGCGCGCACACCCTCCGGCCGCGCCCGGACAGCACTGTGCTCATCAACTACGCCGGTCCCTTCGGCGCCTATCCGCACTACTCCATGGTGGAAGTGATGGAGGGCGAGGTCTCCCCCGCGACCTTCCGCGATAAGATCGTGCTGCTGGGCCCGACCGCGCTGGGCATCGGCGACATCCGCAACACCCCTTTCCAGGGCCCGACCTACATGGGCGTCGAGATCCACGCCAACGTCGTGGACAACCTTCTGCACGTGGATGAGCCGGGCCGCGCCTTCCTGCGCCGCGGAAACCGCGAGGAGATGGTGGACCTGGCGGGGATCCTGTTCTTTGGCCTGGGATTGGGCTGGTGGTTCGGCAAGACCAAGCCGGCTTGGGCGACGCTTTCCGCGGCGGCGGTGTTCGCCCTCTTTCTGGTCCTGGTGGTCGTCGCCTTCGGCCGCTGGGGGATGTGGCTGAGCTTCGTGGTTCCCGCGGGAACGCTCCTGGCCAACTACGCCGGCGTCACCAGCTTCCGCATGATCTTCGAGGAGCGCGAGAAGCGCAAAGTGCGCCGCACCTTCCAGCAGTACGTCTCCCCGGGCGTCATCCGCCTGCTGGAGCAGGACCCGGGGCGCTTCCTGCGCCGCGGCGGCGAGACCAAAGAGCTGACCATCATGTTCGCCGACATCCGCGGCTTCACCTCGCTCTCCGAGGGCCTGACCGCGGACGAGGTGGTCACCCTGCTCAACGAGTACCTGGGCGAGATGACCGAGATCCTCTTCCAGCGTTGGGGCACGCTCGATAAGTACATCGGCGACGCCATCATGGCCTTCTGGGGCTCGCCCTTCCCGCAGGAGGACCACGCGCAGCGCGCCTGCTCGGCCGCGCTCGACATGTGCGCGCGCCTGGAAGAGCTAAACCTGCGCTGGCGAGAGGAAAACCGGCCCACGCTGGCCATCGGCGTGGGCCTGAACACCGGCCCGGTCAACGTGGGCAACATGGGCTCCGACCGGCGGCTGGCCTGGACGGTGATGGGCGACAACGTCAACCTGGCCTCGCGCCTCGAAGGTCTAACCAAGGAGTACGGCGTGCGGATGGTGGTGAGCGAGTCCACCTGGCAGCAGGTTCAATCCCATTTTGTGGGGCGTGACCTCGACCGAATCCGCGTAAAGGGCAAGCAGCAGCCGGTGGGCGTATACGAGCTGCTCGGCTTCCGGCAGAACGCCGAGCAGCATGGCGAGCTGCTCGCTGCCTTCGGCGATGCCCTGCGCGCCTACCGCCGCCGCCAGTGGCGCGAAGCAGTCGCCGGGTTCGAAGCGCTGCTCGGGCGCTGGCCGCAGGATGGGCCCTCGCAACTCTTCCTCCGCCGCTCGCGCGAGTTCTTGGCCGAGGCTCCACCCCCCGACTGGGACGGCGTCTACGTCATGAAGACCAAGTGAGCGCGGGGCAGCGCGGCGAATTCATCCCTTCCAGCGGTAGGCGCCGGGCTGGGGCAGGCCGATGTGCGCCAGCACGCGGAAGGCGAACTGGCGCGCCATTTCCTCCAGGCTCGCGGGACGGTTATAGAAGGTGGGAATGAGCGGCATGACGGTGGCCCCGGCGGCGGCGGCCAGGTCCATGTTGCGGATGTGGATGCGGTTGAGCGGCGTCTCGCGCACGCACAAGACCAGGGGGCGCTTTTCCTTCAGGCAGACGTCGGCAGCGCGCTCCAGCAGGCGCATGGCCAGGCCGTTGGCGATGCGCGCCAGCGTCCCCACGCTGCACGGGATCACCACCATGGCGTCGGTGGGGTAGCTGCCGCTGGCGATGTTGGCGCCGATATCGGCGTTGGCCTGCTCGCGGATCTTCTTCGACTTCTTGCCCAGCAGTTGCGTCACCAGGTCGCTGCGGCCCTTCAGCGTGATTTCCTCGGCCAGCACGCGCAGAGCATTGTCGGAGGCGATGAAGTTCACCGCCTTCACCCGGCGATCACGCTCGAGCGCCAGCAGGAGCTGGCGGCAGAACTCGGCGCCGCTGGCGCCGGTGGTGGCTACGGTCAGGGTGCGGGGTGCCGGCATAAGATTGATAGATTACAGCATCGCCTGCGAAGCGATAAGCAGTAAGCAATTAGCGATAAGAGAAAGCAGAGCCGAATGCTGGTGTTAAGCTGAGTGCTGATCGCTTACTGCTGATTGCTGCAAATGACTCCCGAATCCCTCCGCAAACTCTTCGAGCAGGTCCGCCGAGGAAAGATCTCGGCCGATGAGGCCGTCGCCCGCATGCGGCACATGCCCTTCGAAGACCTGGACTTTGCCAAGGTGGACCACCACCGCCGGCTGCGCGCCGGCATGCCCGAGGTGGTGCTGGCCGAGGGCAAGACGCCGCGGCAGGTGGCCACCATCTTCGGGCGGCTGGCCAAGGCTGGCGGGAACGTCCTGGCCACGCGCGCCACGCGCCAGCACTTTGCCGCGGTACGCAAGTCGGTGCGCCGGGCGGAGTATCACGAGCTGGCACGAGCCATCGTCCTGCAGCGCGACAACAGCAAGTACGGTAAGGGAACGATTGCGGTGGTCTCGGCCGGGACCAGCGACATCCCGGTGGCGGAAGAGGCCGTGATCACCGCCGAGGTCATGGGCAATGACGTCGAGCACCTGTACGACGTCGGCGTCGCCGGCATCCACCGGCTGCTGGCGCACCGCGCCGCGCTCACCGAGGCGCGCGTGGTCATCGTTTGCGCCGGCATGGAGGGCGCTTTGCCCAGCGTTGTAGGCGGGCTGCTGCGCGTCCCCGTCATCGCCGTGCCGACGAGCGTGGGCTACGGGGCGTCGTTCAAAGGCCTGGCGGCGCTCCTGGGGATGCTGAACTCCTGCGCCTCCAACGTGAGCGTGGTCAACATTGATAACGGCTTCGGCGCAGGCTACGTGGCTTCGATGATCAACCGGCTGTAGGTTGCTGGAAGTGAAAACCGCAGAGGACACGGAGGACGCAGAGGAAGCGGCAGGCGAAAAGCCCAACACAAAGGGCACAAAGGATTCACGAAGGGGAGTATGTGATGCCTTCGTGCTACCTTCGTGCCCTTTGTGGTTTGCTTCTGTCCTTACCTTGCTTTTCTCCGCGTCCTCAGCGTCCTCCGCGGTTTGCCTGGCGCGGGGAAGACGCGCGCGAAGATCTTGTCCACATTGCGCAACTGGCGCTTCAAGTCGAAGGCACGCTCCAGCTGCTTCGCGGAGACGCGCTTGGTGATCCGCTTGTCTTTCATCACCAGGTCATGGAAGCACTCGCCGCCCTTCCAAGCGTGCATGGCGTGCTTCTGCACCAGGCGGTAGGCGTCCTCGCGCGACATGCCGGCTTCGGCCAGGTCCAGCAGCAGCTGCCCGCTGAAGGTGAGCCCGCCCGTGCTCTCGAGGTTGGCGCGCATGCGCTTGGGGTAGACCAGGAGCTTCTCGATCAGGGTGGCGGTGCGGTAGAGCATGTAATCGAGCAGGATGGTGGAGTCGGGCAGGATGACGCGCTCGACGGATGAGTGCGAGATATCGCGCTCGTGCCAGAGCGCGACGTTCTCCAGCGCCGCCTGAGCGTTCGCGCGCACCACGCGCGCCAGCCCGGAGATCTGTTCGCAGGCCACCGGGTTGCGCTTGTGCGGCATGGCGGAGGAGCCCTTCTGCTTGGGGCTGAAGTACTCCTCGGCCTCCCGCACTTCCGTGCGTTGCAGGTGGCGGACCTCGGTCGAGATCTTGTCGAGCGTCGAAGCGATGACGGCCAGCGTCGCCAGGTAGTGGGCGTGGCGGTCACGCTGGATCACCTGCGAGGAGACGGCCGCTGCCTGCAATCCCAGGCGGGAGCAGATGCGCTCTTCGAGCTCCGGCTCCAGGTGCGCCAGGTTGCCGACCGCGCCCGAGAGCTTGCCCACGCGCATCTCCTCGGCGGCGCGCTCCAGGCGCGCCAGGTTGCGGTTGGTCTCGGCGTACCAGTTGGCCAGCTTCAGGCCGAAGGTGATGGGCTCGGCGTGGATGCCGTGGGTGCGCCCGATCATGGGCGTGTGCTGGAACTCGAAGGCGCGGCGCTGGAGAACGTCGCGCAGACGCTCCAATCCCTTCAACAGCAGGACGGAGGCTTCGCGCACCTGCAGCGCCTGGGCGGTGTCCACCACGTCGTTGGAGGTGAGCCCGTAATGCAGCCAGCGGGAGTGGGGCGAGCCGATCTTTTCTGAAACCGCGGTGGTGAAGGCGATGACGTCGTGCTTC
>Ga0255334_1000915_pt1 | contig 17075 bp, 17 predicted proteins | sample EtOH5_35cm_T3_12_FD_202080 | JGI IMG/M metagenome (GOLD analysis project Ga0255334, IMG submission 202080) | Sandy soil microbial communities from University of British Columbia, Vancouver, Canada - EtOH5_35cm_T3_129 | ecosystem: Engineered > Artificial ecosystem > Sand microcosm > Unclassified ...
CATGCGCAGCGCCCGCACCAGCCAATCGGCCAGATCCGTCGCGGTGGAGAAGCCGGCCCGCGCCGCATCCCGCAGCCGGGCCACGTCGGGCGTCATGTCCCGCACCATGCCGGCGGTCGCGGCAAGGCCGAGCGCCAGGGATTCGGCGGCATCGAACAGGCCTTCCTTGTCCTCCTGCATGTCCTTGCCATAGGTCAGCGGCAGCCCCTTCATCACCGTCAGCAGCCCGACCAGCGCGCCGGCGATGCGGCCGGTCTTGGCCCGCACCAGCTCGGCGGCATCGGGGTTGCGCTTCTGGGGCATGATGCTGCTGCCGGTGGTGAAGGCATCCGACAGTTTGACGAAACCGAAATACGGATTGGTCCAGAGCACCATCTCCTCGGCCAGCCGCGACAGATGCGTGGCGCAGATCGCGCAGGCGGAGAGGAATTCCAGGGCGAAATCGCGCGAGGCGACAGCGTCCAGGCTGTTGCGCATCGGCCCCTCGAAGCCCAGCGCGGCGGCCGTCATGTGCCGGTCGATCGGAAAGCCGGTGCCGCAAAGTGCGGCCGCGCCCAGCGGGCTCTCGTTCATCCGCGCCCGGCAATCGGCCAGCCGGCCGCGGTCGCGGCCCAGCATCTCGACATAGGCCAGCAGATGATGCCCGAAGGTGGTCGGCTGCGCCGGCTGCAGATGGGTGAAGCCCGGCATCACCGTGCCCGCGTGTTCCTCGGCGCGGGCGACCAGGGCCACCATGCAATCGGCGATCTGGCCGTCCAGCCCGTCGATCGCGTCCCGCACCCAGAGCCGCACATCCAGCGCCACCTGGTCGTTGCGGCTGCGGCCGGTGTGCAGGCGTTTGCCGGCCTCCCCGATGCGTTCGGTCAGCCGGGCCTCCACATTCATGTGGATGTCCTCCAGCGCCTCGGAGAAGGGGAAGCCGCCCGCCTCGATCTCGGCGCCGATGGCGGCGAGGCCCTCGCGGATCGCCACCTCCTCCCCCGCGGTCAGGATGCCTACATGGCGCAGCATGGCGGCATGGGCGAGGCTGCCCCGGATATCCTGGCGCCACATCTTGCGGTCGAAGCCGATGCTGGCATTGATCGCCTGCATGATCGCCGAAGGGCCTTCGGCATAACGCCCGCCCCAGGTCGCATTGCCTGCCGTCTGTGTTGGGGAGCTGATTGCTGACATTTGAAAGGAGACGCCCCGTGCCGTTCGTGACCCGACGCCGCGCGATGCTGGCGACAGCCGCCACTCTCACCATGGGGGGCGCCGCGCGTCCAGCTTCCGCGCAGGCCGAAGGCCTGGGCCGGCTGGTGGAATCGCCGCCGCGGCCGCTGCCGGAAGGCCTGTCCTGGACCGATGGCGAAGGGGCGACCGCCACCCCGGCCGACCATGCCGGCAAGGTGATGGTGATCAACCTCTGGGCGACCTGGTGCGCGCCCTGCGTCGCCGAAATGCCGGCGCTGGACCGGATGGCGGCGCTGCTGGCGGCCGAAGGGGTGGTGGTGCTGCCGCTGTCCTCGGACCGCGGCGGGCACGCGAAGGTGGCCCCCTTCTATGAGCAGCGGGGGATCCACACCCTCGGCATCTGGCTCGATCCGCGCGGACATGCGGCACGGGCCTTCGCCGTGCGGGGGCTGCCGACCACGGTGATCGTGGACCGCCAGGGGCGGGAACGCGCCCGGCTGGAAGGCGGGGCGGAATGGGACCAGCCGCCGCTGCTGGCGGCGATCCGCCGGCTCGGTGGCGCAGCGGCGCCCGGACATGACGCAACCACGCGGACCTGACCGAGGCGGGGCCCGGGCAAAGCCGCGCGAGGCAATCAGCCGGCTCCTGTCTGCCCACCCATCAGGCGCTGCTGCCGGCTGAGCTCAGGCGGAGCCTTGTTCTGTGCTGAGCGAAAGGGCACCGACACCGCGTGAACGCCCGCCTCAGTTATCGCCCGCCTCAGTTATCGCCCGCCTCAGTTATCGCCCGCCTCAGTTATCGAAGGTGCCCTGGTATTCCGGGGCGGCGTCAGCGCGCGTGTTGAGCTCAAACATCACGCCCCCGGAGCGCGGCAGAAAAACCGGGATCCGCGATCATTGTTGAAAACCTCCGTCTCCATCTCAACGCCGTCCGCCTTGAAGCGCGCGTACAATGCGCGGACCTCATTGGCATCCGGCAGCTCGAAGCCGGCATGGAAGTTGCTGGGCCAAACGGGCAGATCGGCGACACTCTCGATCACGACGTCAAAGCCGGGGCGCTTGATAATAAAGGAGCCGCCCCACTCGCCCGCGATCGTGAAGCCCAGGTACTTTACGAAGAAGTCCGCCGTCGCCTTGGCCTCGGCGGAGGGAAAGCTCAGGTGGTTGAGCTTCATGGTCTTGGTCGTATCACTCATCATCATACTTTCACTTGGCGGGCGGCGGCCCCATGCCGCCGTCCTTCGGAAACGCGAACCGGTCGCCGTCAGCCGAAACCTTCCTCGTCCTTGTGGTCGGACTCGCCGCGCTTCCAGTAGCCCGCGGCGTGCAGACGCTGGCGATCGACGCCCCATTCCAGCAAGGCGTGTTTGCGAAGGGACTTTACGATCGACGATTCCGCCGCGATCCAGACGGCGGTGTCGTCGTCCGGTCGCGGGGCTGCTTTCGCGGCGGCTTCCAATCCGCTGGGCGTGTTCGCGCCGGTCTTGCGGTGCAGCCAGGTGAGGTTGACGGTCGCGGCCGATTCAATGGTCTGCTCCTCGCCGGCGTCGCCGACCTCCACGAAGGCATCCGCCCGCGCCTGCGCCGGCAGGGCCTCGAGGATGGCCCCGATCGCCGGCAGCGCCGTCTCGTCCCCGAACAGCAGGTAACGGCCCGTCGCGGGCTCGATGGCAAAACCGCTGCGCGGATGGGTGGCGCTGATCTCGAACGCATCGCCAGGTCGCGCCCGCGCCGCCCAGGCCGAAACCGGACCATTGTCACCGTGCAGCACGAAGTCGAGGTCGAGCCTCTTCGAGGCCGGATCGAAACGCCGAACCGTGTAGGCGCGTCCCGAAGTGGTCTGACCGTCGGCCGCGGGCACGAAGACCTTGAGCCACTGGGCGGGCAGTCCGATCCGGAACGCCGGCAGGCCGCGGCCGTCGATGGTGATCCGCTTCATGTGCGGCGTCACCAGCGCGACACGTTCGGCGGTGACTTGCAACAGACTGTAAGGTGGCCGAGCCGACATCGCTTTCACTCGCTGTGTAAGAAATCGTTGCTTTGAAGATGGATCGTCGCGGGCAGGCTCGGCGACCGCATCGACAACTCGGCATTCCCGGTCCTCGCCCATCGCCGCCGCCTTGTGCTTGAGGATGAAATGCGATCAATTATTCGCCTTTTCAATTCGCATTCCTGAGGCCATCCATGACCAGCCCGTCAACACCGCGTATCTCCACGCGAAAACAGCCCAAACAGGAGCGCTCCCGGCAGCTTGTCGCAGCGATATTGACGGCGGCAGGTCGCGTTCTGGCCCGCGACGGCGCCCGCCGTTTCACTGCCGCGCGCGTCGCCGAAGAGGCCGGCGTCAGCGTCGGATCGCTCTACCAGTATTTTCCGAACAAGGAGGCGATCCTGTTCCGGCTCCAGTCCGACGAATGGAAAGAGACCGGCGGCCTCTTGGCCGGCATCCTCGCCGATACAGCGCTTCCGCCGTTGGATCGACTGCGGGCGGCCGTTCGCGAATTCATCCGTTCCGAATGCGAGGAAGCCGAAATGCGGGTCGCGCTGGGCGACGCGGAGCCGCTCTATCGCGGCGCGCCCGAAGCGCGCAGGCTTCGCCTGGCTGTTGCGAAGACCGCGAGAGCCTTTATGCGCGAGGCGCTACCTCACGTCTTGGAGCCCGAGCGCATGGTCGCGGCCGATGTCATCATGATGTCGATGACCGCGGTCGGGAAGCAGGTGTCGGAAGCGGGATACGCTTCCTCCGCGATAGACGCTCATGCGCGCGCCATGGGCGACATGTTCTGCGCCTATCTCGAATCCCTTCGCGCCAGGTCCCCGTCGCCGGCCAGAGACGTCCGCACCGTTCGGAGGCAGGCGTAGCAAGCCGCGCCAAAACGGCTGGTCCCAGCCGGCGAACACCAGCAGAGACGTCGACAGCGAGGCGAAGGACAGCCAACTTCCCCCTTGGGGGCCGGGATAAAAATCGGGGATTCGAGTTTTTTCTACCAGTTCCATAAGTTTTGACTACCCTCCGAAGGATGGTGAAGGATCGACCGCGAATCGATCCGGGGAGGAACCAAGGCGTGCTTCGCCGGCTTTTTGCCTGCCTGAGCCTTTTGTGTCTGACCGCGGGCGGCGCGGTGGCGCAGACCGGCAACCCCACGCATGACGCCCTGGCCGCGCGGGGCGACAGCGACCGCCGCGCCGAACTGCAGCATCTGCTCCAGGCCAAGGGCTTTCGCTGCACGACGGTCATCCTCGCCTATTCCGCCGGGATGGATGGCGATCGCATCGCCTATTGGGACCTGCGCTGCCGCGATGGCGGTTCCTTCCGCGCGACCGTGCCGCCACAACGCTTCGCGGTGCCGCACTTCCTGACCTGCGGCGCCGCGGCGCCGCCGCCCGCCTCCGGCCCCTGTTTCCGGCCGATCGCCGCCGCGCCGCCGCCGCACCTCGCCACCGGCATCCCCGATGCCGCGCAGGACCGCATATGCGCGGCCGCCTGCGCCACACAGCCCGCGGCGGCGACGCAGGCCTGCATGGCCTCCTGCCGCGCCGGCGGGGGCGTGGCGCGCGGCCGGCAGCTCTCCGAAGGCCTACCCGCCAACAGCCGCTTCGGCGCCATCTATGCGACCGCCCCGCCCAATGGCGCCCTGGGCTTCGCCAATGGCGTGCTGGACCGGCTGGCGGTGAACCGCACCGCGGCCGGCGCCTGCCAGGATGTGGCCGGGCTGGTGCCCTGTCTGTTTCAGCGGGAGCTGGTGAACCAATGCGGCGCCATCGCCCAGTCGGCGGTCCGCGGCGCGGAGAATTCCCCGGATGACTTCGCCACCTTTGTCGTGAACGCCATCGCGACCGGGGTCGGCACGAGCCGGCAGGCGGCCGAAATGGCGGCCCTGGAGGCCTGCCGGGTTTCGCCCAGCAACGGCGCCGCCGGCGGCGCGATCTGCCGCGTCGCCGCCTCCGGCTGTTGACGGCCGCGATGCCCACACCCTCTTCCGGGACCGGCATGATGCGCCTGGCGGCGCTGGGGGATGGCGCGGTCGACCTGCTGTCGCGCAACATCACGGTGACGCTCAGCCGCGATTCCCGCGCGGGGACGGAATCGACGGGGTGCTGTTCTACGACGGCCAGGGCTTCATGACCCATGCGGCGGGCATCGCCGAGACCGCCGAGCTGACCGGCCGATCGGTCTGCGTCGGCACCGCGAACCAGGTGATCGTGATCGATGATTTCGCGCGCACGCATGGGCTGACGATCACCGTGCTGCTGCGGAACGGCACCGCGGCGGCCTTCGCCGCCTTCGCGACCGGGCAATGCGATGCGATCAGCGCGGATTCCTCGGCGCTGATCGCGCTGCGTGCCTCGGCCCCGCCGACGCCGGCGCTGACGATCCTGGCCGAGGTGATCAGCCGCGAGCCGCTCGGCCCCTTCGTCCGCGAGGGCGACGACCCGTGGCGCAGCATCGTGACCTGGACCATCGCGCTGCTGACGGGGGCCGAGGCCGAAGGCGTATCCAGCACCAACCTCGATACGATGATGACGAGCACCAATCCGGCGATCCGCCGGATGCTGGGGGTGCAGCCGGGGCTCGGCGCGGCGCTCGGCCTATCCGACGACTGGGGGCGGAACGTGCTGCGCCAGACCGGCAATTACGGCGAAATCTTCGAGCGCAACCTCGGCGCCGGATCGCCGCTGCATCTGGCGCGGGGGCTGAACGCGCTGTGGAACGCGGGCGGCCTGCACTACCCCTTGCCGCTGCGCTGACCGGGCTTGGCTCACATATCGAGCTGCACGCCGGTGCGCGCGACCACGTCGCGGAATTTCGCGAACTCCGCGGCCAGGAAGGCGCCGGCATCGGCGGGGGTGTTCGGCCCCTCCCAGGCATCCACGCCGGCGAGCGAAAGGCGTTCCTTCAGCATGGGGTCGGCGACGGCGGCGGTAATGGCGTGGTTCAGCACGGCGACCGCCTCGTCCGGAATGCCCCTGGGCGCCAGGATCAGGTTCCAGGTGCCGAGATCGAAGCCCGGCAGCGCGGTCTCGGCCAGGGTCGGCATTTCGGGGAAGGCCCCGCTGCGCCGCGCGGTGGTCAGCCCGATGCCGCGCACCCGGGCGTCGCGGATCTGCGGCGCGGCGCTGGCCAGCACGGCGACGCCGAAGGCGGCTTCGTTCTTGGCGATGGCCTCTACCATCTGGCCGCCGCTGCGATAGGGGACATGGGTGAAGGTGGCATTGCTGCCGGTCGCGAGGCGGAACATCTCCGCCGCCAGATGCGGGATGGAGCCGACGCCGGAGGAGGCATAGGTGATCCCATCCGCCCCCAGGGCCTTCATCGCCGCCACCATCTCCTCCGGGGTGGTCGCGGGGAAGCGCGGCGAGGTGACCAGTACCAGCGGCCCGGTGCCGACAATGGCGATGGGCGCGTAATCGGCGATGGGATCGTAGCGGGTGCCGCGGCGGAAGGCATTGGGGGCGACGGCGTGGCTGGAGGCCTCGACCAGCATGATGATGTGGCCATCGGGGTTCTGCCGCGTCAGCCATTCGCTGGCGACGGTGCCGCCGGCGCCGGAGCGGTTTTCCACTACCACCCTTCCGCCCGGCGGCAGGGTCGCCTGCATCCGGTCGGCCAGCAGCCGGGCCGCGACATCGGTGCTGCCGCCCGGGGCGAAGCCGGTGACCAGGGTGATGGTTCGGTCCGGGAAGGCTGCCCAGGCCGGAGATGTCAGCAGCAGCGCCGGGGCCGCCAGCAGGCCCCGGCGACGGATCACGGCACCGTCAGGCCAAGCGAGATCGCGCATCTCCTTATTCCCTCCCAGGTATCGGGTGTCAGCGGCACGCCTGTGGCGGACCTTTCTGCACGCAGCGCCGCTTCCGGCTCGCCCGGGGCCAGGACCGGCAGGGCGGGGTCGGCGGGTTTGGCGGTCTTGACCCAGTCGACATAGGAACGCCCGGCCGCGTGGAACTCGGCCTCGGTCCCGAAATGCTTCGGGCTCAGATAGATGGACAGCATGCCGTTGATGATGCGGCCGCGCGTCTCGGCCGGGCCGCTGGCGCCGCTGCCGGTCAGCACGCCGCCCAGAAGCTCGCAGATCATCGCCAGCCCGCTGCCCTTGTGGTCGCCGAAGGCGCGGATCGCGCCCGGGCCCGCGGAACCGTCGCGCGGCCCGATCGGCTCATAGGCGCCATAGAGGGTATGCGGATCGCCCGAGAGCCTGCCGTCGGGTTCGATCAGCGCATCCGGCGGCAGCGGCTTGCCACCGGTGGAGGCGACCATGACCTTGCCCTCGGCGACGCGCGAGGTCGCGAAATCCAGGACCACCGGCCGCCCGTCCATCGGCACGCCGACGCAGAAGGGCGCGGTGGAGAAGCGGCGTTCGACGCCGCCGAAGGGCGCCACCAGCACGCTGCCGCCGACATTGACGAAATGGATCGACAACAGGCCCTGGGCGAGGGCCTGTTCGGCATATTCGCCGATCCGCCCGACGTGCCCGGCATGGCGCAGCCCGACGATGCAGGAGCCATTGGCGACGGCGCGTTCGATGCCGATCGCCGCCGCCTGTTTGGCAACCGACTGGCCGAGGCCGAATTTCCCGTCCAGCAGCAGGAAGGCGCCGCCATCGGTGATGGTCTCGACCCTCTGGCCCGCCAGCACATAGCCTTTCTGCAGCCATTCGACGTAGCGCGGCACCCGGCCCACACCATGGCTGTCGTGGCCGGCGAGGTTGGCGCCGACCAGATGCTCGGCGACGCGATGGGCTTCGGGGGCGTCGCAGCCGGCGGCCCGGAAAATGGCTTCGATCAGCGACTGCAGGGTCGCAACCGGGATGGGAATGGTGACGTAGCTGGCCATGATGTCCTTCAGGGAAGTGCCGCGAGGCTTTCGGCAAGGGCGAGGTTCGCCCGGTTTCGCGTCGGCGTCACCAGCATCTCATTGACGCAGACCCGCGCCGGCTGCTGGCAGACATAGAGCACCGCGGCGGCGATATCCTCCGGCTGCAGCATCCGCGCCAGCTCCTCGGCCGCGATCTTCTGCGGCCGCAGGTCGAGGATCGGGGTATTCACCTCACCCGGGCAGACCGCGGTGGAGCGGATGCCATGGATGCCGTTCTCCGCGTTGATGCTGGCCGAAAGCGCCACCACCCCATGCTTGGCCGCGATATAGGCCGGGCCCGAGACCGGATGGGTATGCTTGCCGGCCATGGAGGCGATCTGCACGATCAGCCCGCCGCCGCGTTCGCGCATCCCTGGCAGCACCGCGAGGCTGGTGAAGAAGGGCGCCATCAGATTCTGGTCGATCATGCCCTGGGCCGCCTCGGCGGTCAGCTGGTGCCAGTGCCGACGCAGCAGATTGCCGCCGGCATTGTTCACCAGGATATCGATCGCGCCGACCGCGGCGACCGCCGCCTGCACCGCCGCGGCATCGGTGAGGTCGAGCGGCAGGATCATCGCCTCCGCCTGGCCGGCCAGTGCGGCGGTTTCGCGCAGCGGCGCCTCTCGCCGGCCGGAGAGGATGAGGATCGCCCCCGCCGCCGCCAGGGATTGCGCGACCGCCCGGCCGATGCCCGATCCCGCGCCGGTGATCCAGACGCGCCGGCCGGCCAGGCTCAAAGCACCCGCCCCGTGGCGGGGTCGAGCAGATGCATGTTGTTCATGTCCGCCGCCATCGCCAGCGGCACATTGGGGGCGGCCTCGGTGGTGGGGTCGATGCGGCCGCAGATCTCCTCGCCCTGCACACGGAAGTGGATCAGCGTTTCCATGCCCATGGGCTCGATCACCTCGGGCGTGCAGGTCAGGGTGGCGACATTCTCGCGGTCGAGGTTCTTCGATTCCGTGAGGTGCTCGGGCCGCAGCCCGAAGGTCACGTCGCGGCCGATATAGGCGGCGTAGCGCGTCCTGCGCTCGGCCGGCACGGCAAGCTCGGTGCCGTCCGGCAGCCGCACCCGCAGCGCGCCGGCGCCGTTGACGAGATGCGCGGGGAAAAAATTCATCGCCGGGCTGCCGATGAAGCCCGCGACGAAGCGCGTCGCCGGGTTGTGGTAGAGTTCCTGCGGCGGGCCGACCTGTTCGATGATGCCGCCGTTCATGACCACGACGCGATCGGCCAGCGTCATCGCCTCGATCTGGTCGTGGGTGACATAGACGGTGGTGGTGCGGACGGTCTGATGGACCTTCTTGATCTCGGTGCGCATCTGCACGCGCAGCTTGGCATCGAGGTTGGAGAGCGGTTCGTCGAACAGGAACACCTTGGGATCGCGCACGATGGCCCGGCCCATGGCGACGCGCTGTCGCTGGCCGCCCGACAGCGCCTTGGGCTTGCGGCCGAGCAGTTCGGTGATGTCGAGGATGCGCGCCGCATTGTCCACGCGCCGCCTGATTTCCTCTTTCGGGAACTTCCGCAGCATCAGGCCGAAGCCCATGTTCTCGGCGACCGTCATATGCGGGTAGAGCGCGTAGTTCTGGAACACCATCGCGATGTCCCGGTCGCGTGGCGGGATGTCGTTCACGACCTTGCCGCCGATCGCGATATCGCCGGAGGTGATCTCCTCCAGCCCCGCGATCATCCGCAGGGTGGTGGATTTGCCGCAGCCGGAGGGGCCGACCAGCACCACGAATTCATGATCGGCGATTTCAAGGTCGATGCCCTTCACCGCCTGGACATTGCCTTCATAGGCCTTGACGATTTTCCGCAAGCTCACTTCAGCCATGGTCGGATCAGCCTTTCGTCGCGCCGGCCGTGAGGCCCGCGATGTAATAATCCATCAGGAAGGCATAGACGATGACCGGTGGCAGGGCCGCGAGCAACGCACCTGCCATGATCTTTCCCCAGACGAAGGTATCGGCCCGCACCAGGGTGGAGACGACGCCGATCGTCAGCGGCATCTGGTCGGGCGTTGTCACAAAAGCGGTGGGGTAGACGAAGGCCGCCCATGATACGGTGAAGGCGAAGATCGTCGCGGCGATGATGCCGGGCATCGCCACGGGGATGAAGATCTTCGTCAGCATCTGCATCCAATTGGCCCCGTCGATCAGCGCCGCCTCGTCCAGCTCCTTGGGGATGGAGGCGAAATAGCCGATCATGATCCAGGTGCAGAAGGGCACGGTGAGCGTCGGATAGACCAGCACCAGCCCCCAGGAGGAGTTCAGCAGCCCGAGCCCGCCGACGATCTGGTACAGCGGGATGAACAGCAGCGTCTCCGGCACGAGGTAGGTCAGGAACACCCCGGTCGCCAGGACCTGGCTGCCCCAGAAGCGCATCCGCGCCAGCGCGAAGGCCGCCAGCGTGGAGATCACCATGGTCAGCGCCACCACGCAGATCGTGATCTTCGCGCTGTTCCAGAAGAAGCCGAGGAAGGTCGCGTCGCTCAGCAGATCCGTGTAGTTCTCCAAGGTCGGTTCGCGCACCAGCCAGGGGTTTCCGACCAGGTTGGCGATCTCCCCGCTCGTCTTCAGGCTGGTGATGAACATGTAGAAGGGCGGCGCAAGAAACACGATCGCGGCGAAGATCAAGGAGGCATAGGCGCTCCACATCGCCCAGCGCCGTTCGGCATGCAGCGATCCGGCCTTGTGGTAGATGCCGGGTTCTTCCCGGCTGGTGGCGGCGGACATCACTGTTCCTCCTTGGTGCGCTTCGTGACGCCACGCAGCACGAAGAAGGCGAAGATCGCGAGCAGCGGGAACATGAACAGGCTGACCGCCGCACCGCGCGGCACATTGCCGGACAGGATGCCGACCTGGAAGGCATAGGTCGCGAAGACATGCGTGAGGTCGCGCGGCCCGCCATTGGTCAGCACCCGGACGATGTCGTAATTCGCGAAGGTCACGATCAGGCTGAACAGCACGGTGATCGAGATGATGTTGCGCATCATCGGCAGGGTCACGTAGCGCAGCCGCTGCATCCCGGTCGCGCCATCGATGGCGGCGGCTTCATACAGCTGCTCGGGCACCGATTTCAGCGCCGCCAGATACATGATCATGAAGAAGGGCGCGCCGTACCAGACGTTGACGATGATCACCGACAGCCGCGCCCACCAGGCCTCGCCCAGCCATGGCACCGCGGGCACGGCGAAGACGTTCAGCAGGTAGTTGATCGAGGAGTAGGAAGGATCGAACATCCACCACCAGCCGAGCGTGGACAGCGCCGGCGGGATCACCCATGGGATCAGCAGCATGCCGCGCCATTTGCGTTGGCCCTTGCTCGGGATGTCGTGCAGCTTGTGCGCGAGCCAGAAGCCGATCATCGCCTTGGCCAGCACCGCCGAGACGGCGAAGATGCAGGATTGCCAGATCACCATCCAGAAGGTGTCGGTATCCAGCAGGATCTCGAAATTGCCGAGCCCGATGTTCGACGTCATCCGCCGGTTCAGCGTCGACAGGTAGATCGCATAGCCCGCCGGATAGACGACGAGCCCGCCGATTACGAGCAGAAGCGGTGTCGTCATCAGGAACGCGATGGTGGAGCGCCGGCGGGTGAATCGGCGCAGCGAGGCGACGCCGCGCCTCCCGATGCTCGGCTCCAGGGTCACAATGCTGCCGTCCGCGGCCATGTCCGGATCCTCCAGGCAGGAGGACCCGGGGGCGCGCTGGCCCCCGGGCCCGTTCCGCTTCAGCCGCGGGCGAAGTTGCGCAATTCGCGCGCCGCCCAGTCGAGCGCCTGGTCGATCGTCTCGCCGCCCTTGGCCACATGCGCCACGAGCTTGGTGTTGATCGCCTGGTTATAGGCCTGGACAGCGATTTCCGCCGGCGCCGGCGCGAAGGCGACGCTCTGGGTCGCGTGGTGATGCGGCTTGATCGGGTAGTTGTAGACGACCCCGACCGGCGGGCCTTCGGTCTTCCAGATCGGGAAGTCCGACATGCTGGCGAAGGGCGGGATGTCGTAGCCGCTGCTGGTCGTGGTCTGCCGTTCCGCGCTGCCGCGTTCGGACAGGAACTCGAGCAGCCCCTTGGCCGCGGTCTTGTTGCGGCTGAAGCTCCAGATGCCCCAGAAATACGGCAGGTAGGGCACGCGGGCCCCGGCCGGGCCGGCCGGCATCGGCATGTACCAGCATTTTTCCGCGACCTCGGGCGAGTCGCGCCTGGCGACCGCCCAGGCCGAGGGCGGGTTGAAGATCAGCGCCGAACGGCCGGAGATCAGCGCCCGGTTGTTGCTGGCGTCATCCCAGGCCCAGACGTCGTCGGGCAGGACCTTGGACAGTTCGACCATGTATTCCAGCCCGGCGCGCACGCCCGGGTCGGTCTTGACGGTGACCTTGCCGGCCTCGTCGATGAACTTGGCGTTGTAGGAGGCGAACAGCGCCCCCACCCAGTCCACCGCATCGGTGAAGGCGCCCATCGGCAGGCCGAACGGCACCCCGGCCGCGTGGCACTTCTGCGCCGCGGTCAGGAAGGTCGCCCAGTTCCAATCGTCGGCGCCCGGGCCGCGGACGTCGGTGGCCGGCCACATCTTGCGGATGTCCAGCCCCGCATGTTCCTGCATCAGGTCGAAGCGGGCGCAGGGAACTTTCTGCTGCGAGCCGGAGACGGTCGGGATGCCGCGCCAATGCCCTTCGCGCTTGGCGAGGTATTCGGCGGCGGTGTTGATGGGGCCGTATTTCTCGATCAGACGGTTGACGACGTCATCGACCGGCTCCAGCAGATCGGCATGGGCCGAAGGCTCCCAGGCCGGGAAGGCGAGAAGGTCGTGGCCGCTGCGCGCCTGCGCCTGGGCGGCGATGGTCAGCAGGTTCTGGTTGCCGACCGAGGTGATGAAATCGACCTGGACGTTGACGTGGTTCTTTTCGCCCCACTCGCCGCAAAGCTCACGCATGATGCCGTTGCCGGCCGGGACCCAGTGGTCCCAGAACCCGCAGCGGAGCGTGCCGGCGGTCCCCTGGGCATGGATGTTGACGAGTGGCAGTGCAGAAGCCGCCACACCCGCGACGCCGGCGCCAAGCGCCGCGCGACGGGTAATCCCGTTGCTAGCCATTCCTGAACTCCTCCAGAACGGCCCCCATTGATCGGGGTGCCTTTTCCCACAGCGATGCTAGGCAGGCTGTGACCCCGCGCGCAATGGTGACCTTGACGCGCCGGCAATGGGGGGCGAACAGACCGCACCTGCAGCACACCAGAAAGCCAGCCATGCCCCGCGTGTTTTCCGGCATCCAGCCGTCCGGCGTCCCCACCCTCGGCAACTACCTCGGTGCCATCCGCAACTGGGTCCCGATGCAGAATGGCGAGGAAAGCCTGTTCTGCGTGGTCGACCAGCACGCCATCACCCAGCCCAGCGACCCGCGTACCCTGGCCGCCGCGACCAGGGAAATGGCTGCGGCGCTGATGGCCTGCGGGCTCGACCCGGCCCGCTGCATCCTCTTCGTGCAGTCGCATGTGCCGGCGCATGTGCGGCTCGCCTGGATCTTCAACTGCGTCGCCCGGCTCGGCTGGCTGAACCGGATGACGCAGTTCAAGGACAAGGCCGGCAAGGATCGCGAAGCGGCCTCGACCGGCCTCTATGTCTATCCAAATCTTATGGCGGCGGACATCCACGCGTATCACGCGACCTCGGTTCCGGTCGGCGATGACCAGCGCCAGCACATCGAACTCGCCAACGACATCGCCGAGAAATTCAACCACGACTACGGCGTGGCCTTCTTCCCGCGGGTCGAGCCGATGATCCTCGGCGTCGCCGCCAGGGTGATGTCGCTGCGCGACGGCACCAAGAAGATGAGCAAATCCGATCCCTCGGACCAGTCGCGCATCAATCTGACCGATGACGCCGACACCATTGCCCTGAAGATCCGCCGCGCGCGCACGGATGCGGAGCCGCTGCCGTCGGAGCTCGCCGGGCTGGAAGGCCGGGCGGAGGCGCGCAACCTGGTCGGCATCCTGGCCGCGATCACCGGCACCGATGCGGCGGGGGTGCTGCGCCAGCACGCCGGCAGCGGGTTCGGCGCCTTCAAGGATGTGCTGGCGGAGGCGCTGGTCGAACATCTCTCGCCGATCGCGGGGGAAATGCGGCGGCTGCTGGCCGATCCGGGGGCGGTCGATGCGGCGCTGCGGCTGGGCGCGGAACGGGCGGCGGCGATCGCCGATCCGATCGTGGCGGAGGCGGAGCGGCTGGTGGGGTTTCTGCCGCGGTGACGGGAAAAAAAGGTCAGGGGCGCCACCCCTGACCCCCGCTGGGGCCTGAGGCCCCAGACCCCCGCCCCCCGCGTCAGTGGATGCGGCGGTAGAGCTCGTAGCCGATGTAGCGGGCCACCGGGGTGTAGTGGGAAAAACCGGCGGCGAAATCGGGGTTGCGGCCGAAATAGGCGAGCAAGTCGAACTTGGAACTGCCGCAAGGCGGGATGTCGGGACGCAAGGCGACCAGGATGGCGTCGGGCGGGTCCACCAGCAGGTCGGTGCCGACCGAACGCCAGACGAAACGCTCGGAAGGCTCCATCCAGCGGTCGTCGCGATAGCGCGCGACGTTGCGGCCGAAGGCACCCTCCGGACAGCCGCGGGTATAGGCGACCCGTAAGGGCCACAGATCCACGGTGCGCAGCGTGCTGGTGGCGCCGGCATATTGCAGCCCGGGATGGATCGGCCAGATCGAGGTCGCAAGCACCAGCACCCGCGCCCCCCGGGCGCCCAACTCGCGCTGCAGGAAGGCACCCATGCGGTCCTCCGGCTGCGCGCCGAATTCCAGCTGCGGCCAGGGCGCGGCGCCCACCGCCGACATGTGCAGCATCACGACGCCGGCGGCAGCGAGGCCGAAACGCCGCGCGCCCTCCTGCGTCGACCACAGCATGCGGTCCAGCGCCCGCGCGGCGAGCATCGCCAGCGCACCGAGCGCAAAGGTCTCGATCGGCTGGATGTGGTAGGACCAGCCCTTCTGCTGCACGATCGCCGAGGCCGCCGCCCCCGCCGCGGCCAAGGCAAAGCAGCGCACCAGCGGCCCGGCGGTGGCGCCGAACGCGAGCCAGACCGCAGCCGCCGTCAACAGCAGCGAGGTGCCGAACCGCGGCTCCGACAACAGCGCGCGCATCGAGGGCGCCGCATAGGCGAGGTAGGCATCGCCGAACACGCCGAGCACGATGCGCAGGTAGTCGGGGAAGAACAGCGGCACCGAGGCCGCATAGGCCAGCCAGACCGCGCCCATCGCCCAAGGCACCGGATCGCGCAGCGCGGCCTGCCCCGCCGGCCGGCCGCGCATCCAGGCGCGCAGCATCAGCAGGCCCTCGACCGCCAGCGGCACCGCCAGGAAATGCGGCTTCAGCGCGAAACCGACCGCGGCGAACAGCGCGGTCGCCCAAACCAGGCGCCCGCCCACCGGCCCCGCCTCATACCTCCGGGCGGCCAGGATCAGATAGGGCAGCGCCACCACGGTCATGATCTGCTCGCGCTGGCCGAAGTCGTAGCCGCCCGCGACCAGCAGCAACGGCAGCACGGCATCGAGCGTGACCGTCTCCGCCGGCCCCTCGACGCAGCCCCAGCGCAGCCGCCGCATCAGACAGAGCGAGATCCCGCAAAGCCCCAGCATGCAGATCTTGAAGGCGGCGATGACCGGGATCGGCGTCCAATGCGCGATCGCCGCGGGCAGCAGGTTAAGGAGGAAGATCAGCGGCGGATTGACGTCCACCACGTCGCGATACAGCGCCTGCCCCATCAGCCAGCGCTGCGCCACGTCCAGGATCACCGCTGCATCATGGTTCGCCGGCGGCAGCAGCACGAAGACCAGCATCGCGATCGCCGGCAGCAGCGGCGCCCAGGCCGGCAGTGCCGCGGCGAGGGGGCGCAGCGCTGCCGCCTGCTGGAGCGGGTCGGGATCGGCGATCGGTCCGGAGTCGGGAAGGGGGGGCTGCATTCGCGGCGGACCATGCACCAGACCCTGCGGTTGCTCCACCCCTGCTCCGCGCGCCGAGGCGCGAGACGCCGCTCGCGCCTAAATTCGCCGTCATCGTTCGGCGCGGGGCTTCGGTTTTTCGCCCCGCAGCGGCCCGGCCGAAAACCCGCGCCCGGCGCCGCGCGTTTTTTCTTGCATATGCCCCCGCAAGGGGTGCGCGATTGCGGGATGGAGGGCGCCATGCGTCGTCGTTCGCTTCTGGCCGGATCAATCCTCATGGCCGCGGCCGGTGGCCGCGCCCGGGCCGGCGAGCCGGTCGATGTGGCCCTGGTCCTCGCTGTGGATGTCTCCCGTTCGGTGGATGAGGACGAGGCGCGGCTGCAGCGGGAGGGCTACCGCCACGCGGTCAGCGATCCGGTGGTGGTGCGGGCGGTGGAGGCCGGCATCCTCGGCGCTCTCGGGCTTTGCTACATCGAATGGGCGGGCATCGAATACCAGCGCGTGGTGGTGCCCTGGACCCGCATCACGGACCAGCGATCGGCCAATGCCTGGGCCGCCAGCCTGGCCGAGGCGCCGCGCAGTTCGCTGTCCTGGACCAGCCTTTCGGGCGCCCTGCGCGCCAGCGGCCAGGCGCTGGCCGATTCGCCCTTCGAGGCGACGCGGCGGGTGATCGACGTGTCCGGCGACGGGATGAACAACAGCGGCCCGCCGGCCGAACCCGAACGCGACCGTCTGGTGGCCGATGGCGTCACCATCAACGGCCTGCCGATCGTCAACGAACGCCCGACCTTCGGGCGGCAGCCGCCGGTGCCGGTCGACCTCTACTACCAGGACTCGGTGATCGGCGGGATTGGCGCCTTCATGATCGTGGCCGAGGATTTCGAATCCTTCGGCGTCGCGGTGAAGCGCAAGCTGATCCGCGAAATCGCCGGGCTGGACGGGCCGCTGCGGGGCTGAGGCCAGCCCCGCAGCGCCGTTGCCCTGGAGCGTTATCCGTTCAGGCCGAACCGCGTGAACCGATTTCTTGCTCTAGAGCAGAATCTTCTCATTCTGGCTCGTAACCTGTGGCGGTGAAGTAGTTTGCGCACTCGTCCGCCGAGAAGGCGGGCAAGGCGTCGCGGATG
>Ga0255334_1000916_pt1 | contig 17070 bp, 13 predicted proteins | sample EtOH5_35cm_T3_12_FD_202080 | JGI IMG/M metagenome (GOLD analysis project Ga0255334, IMG submission 202080) | Sandy soil microbial communities from University of British Columbia, Vancouver, Canada - EtOH5_35cm_T3_129 | ecosystem: Engineered > Artificial ecosystem > Sand microcosm > Unclassified ...
CAAGTGGGGGTGGAGCTAAGTTAGTCCCGCAGGCCGGCTGCTGGAATATCCAATTTCTCAGAAGTCGAGTAGACCGCCGCCCCCTGTAGGAGCGAGCGTGCTCGCGATGTACTTTTGAGCGACGCGCTTATCCTGACAGCGCGCGTCATCGTTAACGTTCATCGCGAGCAAGCTCGCTCCTACAGGGGGCGAAAAATAGTCTGTCGGGCTGATTGCCAGCACTCGGTCCTCGCCACTAGAATGCGATCAATTCTTAATTGCATCAGGCCAGGACGCCGGAAAAGAGTATCAGTCCCCCATGTCGTCAGCCGACCAGCCTTTGAACCAGCAAATCCATACCCTCTACAGCGAACACCACGGTTGGCTGCAGGGATGGCTGCAGCGAAAACTCGGCAATCACTGCGACGCGGCGGACCTGGCCCACGATACGTTCCTGCGTTTGCTGACCCGGCAAGTCGTCAAGCCCTGGGGCAGCGAGCCCCGGGCACTGCTGATGCACATCGCCAAGGGCCTGGTGATTGATCGCTGGCGGCGTCAGGACATCGAGCGCGCCTATCTGGAGACCATTGCCCACCTGCCGGCCGCCGAGGTGCCGTCACCGGAAACCCGCCTGCTGATTCTCGAAACCCTGATGCGCATCGAAGCGCTGCTGCGCGAATTGCCGGCCATCACTCGCGAAACCTTTTTGCTGTCACAGATCGAAGGGCTGACCTACAACCAGATCGCCGCACGCCTGAATGTGTCGCTGATCACCGTCAAACGGCACATGCGCACCGCGTTCATTGCCTGCCTGAGTGTCGCCTGATGAATTCGTCGATGATCAACCCGCACATTCTCGGCGAAGCCGCCGACTGGCTGGTGCAGTTGCATTCAGGCAGCGCGACGCCGTCCGACCATCACGCCATTGCCCAATGGCGCAATCGCAGTGCCGAGCATGCGCTGGCCTGGCAACGGGCCGAAGCGCTGCTCGGAGAATTTCGCAGCGTGCCGGCCAACCTGGCCATCCAGACCCTGCAGCGAGCGGCACGCAAGGATGGTTTGAGCCGCCGTCAGACCCTCACGCGTATTGGCTTGCTGCTGATGGCCGGCCCCTTGGGCATCGCCTCGCAACACGTGTCCTGGCAACAATGGACCGCCGATCAGCGCACGGCAGTGGGCGAACAGAAAAACCTGCAACTGCCCGATGGCAGTCAGGTGCTGCTCAACACCGAAAGTGCGGTGGACATTGCCTTTACCCCGCGCGAACGCCGAGTGGTGCTGCTGGATGGCGAAGTGTTGATCAGCACCGCCAAGGACCCCGGCGCCCGGCCCTTTATCGTCGAAACCCCGCAAGGCATCGCCCGTGCGCTGGGTACGCGGTTTTGCGTGCGCATCACTGGCTCGCGAAGCCAGGTTTCGGTGCTCGAAGGGCTGGTGGAAGTCACGCCGCAGTTGCTCCAGCAGAGCACGACCCTCAAGGCCGGTGAGCGTCAGAGCTTCAAGCTCAATCGCCTCGACCCGCTCGAACCTTTCGACACCAGCGCCCTGGCCTGGGACAAGGGCATGTTGCTGGCGAACAACATGCGCCTGGATGAATTGCTCGGCGAATTGAGCCGCTATCGCCCCGGCGTGTTGCGCTGTCATGCGGATGTCGCGGGGTTGCGGGTCTCGGGCGCGTTTTCCCTGCGTGACACCGACGCCAGCCTGCGCCTGCTCAGCGATACGCTGCCACTGAAAATCAGCAGCCTGACCCGGTATTGGCTGTCGGTTGAGCCGCGGGTCTGATCGCGCGGAAAACTATTTCACAGTCCCCTGATACCTTTCCGCGTTTCGTTCGGTGTGTGGATAGACCTCTTCAATTCCACGCGCTCGACAGGAACGCCGAATGACTTCAACACCGCTGCACCGCCCCGCCGATTTCCCGCTCAAGGCCCTGAGCCTGAGCATTGCCCTGGCCTTTACCGCGTTGCTGCCGATCAACAGCCATGCCGCTGACACCGTCAGCGAAAGTGCCAGCCGCAACGTCGATATAGGGCCGGGCTTGCTCAGCCATACCCTGGCGCAATTCGCCGTGGCGGTCGGCGTGCCGTTGTCGTTCGATCCGGCGCAACTGGGCAATCGCCAGAGTCCGGGATTGCAAGGCAACTACAGCGTGCAATCGGGTTTCGCGCAATTGCTTGAGGGCAGCGGTTTCGAGTTGATCAGCACGGGCGGAAACGGTTACACCGTGGCGCCGCGAGTCGCTGCCAACGGTGCGCTGGAACTCGGTGCCACCAGCGTCAGCGCCCTGCGCGACGACAACGCGGACACCTACGGTGGCGGTCAGGTCGCCAAGGTTGCACAGATCGGCATGCTCGGTAACCAGGCCTTGAAAGACCTGCCCTTCAGCGTCACCAGCTACACCGCCAAAACCATCGCCGACCAGCAAGCGCAGACCGTGGGCGATGTGTTGCTCAACGACGCTTCGGTGCGGCAGTCCGCCGGCTTTGGCAACTTCTCCCAGGTGTTCGTGATCCGCGGTTTGCCGCTGCTGTCCGATGACATTTCCTATAACGGTCTTTACGGCATCCTGCCCCGGCAGATCATCGCCACCGAAGCGCTGGAACGGGTCGAGTTGTTCAAAGGACCGAACGCTTTTGTGAATGGTGTTACGCCCAGCGGCAGCGGGATTGGCGGGGGCGTCAACCTGCAACCCAAACGCGCCAGCGATGTGCCGACCCGCAGCGTCACCCTCGATTACAGCGACGATGGCCGGGTCGGCGGGCATCTGGACCTGGGCCAGCGCTTTGGTGAAGACAACCGATTCGGCGCGCGGGTCAATCTGCTGCAACGCGAAGGCGCCACCGCCGTCGATGACGAAGACCGTCGCTCGTCGCTGATCAGCGTCGGCCTGGACTACCGAGGTGATCGCCTGCGGGTGTCGACGGACCTGGGCTATCAGAAACAGGTGATCAATCAGGGCCGCTCGGTGATCTATGTCGATTCGACCTTGAGCAAAGCGCCCAAGGTACCGGGTGCCAACGCCGGTTACGCACAGAGCTGGAGCTACTCGCAACTGGAAGACACCTTCGGCATGGCCCGCGCCGAGTACGATCTCAGTGACAACTGGACCGCCTACGTGTCCGGCGGCGCCAAACACACGCGGGAGAACGGCGTGTATTCATCGTTGACCGTCACCGACCTCAACGGCAATGCCCGAGGCGGCATGCTGTACTCGCCTCACGACGAGGACAACAAAAGCCTGATGAGCGGCCTCAACGGCCACTTGAACACCGGGCCGATCAGTCACCAATTGAACCTGGGCCTCGCGGGTATCTGGGGCCAGCAACGCTCGGCGTTCGAAACCATAGGTGCCGCCACGCGCTACAGCACCAACCTCTACGACGTCACGGACAAACCGCGCCCAAGCCCCACATCGTTTGCCAGCGACATTCACGACCCGCGCATCGTCGGCAAGAACACCCTGCGCAGCGCGGCGGTGTCCGACACCCTGGGTTTCATCGATGATCGCGTCTTGCTCACCCTCGGCGTACGGCGCCAGACACTGAACGTCGATGGCTGGAACACCACCACCGGCGCACGCACCTCAAGCTACGAAGAGTCGATCACCACCCCGGTCTACGGCCTGGTGATCAAGCCGTGGGAACACGTTTCGTTTTATGCCAACCGCATCGAAGGCCTGGCCAAGGGCCCGACGCCGCCGACCAGCGCGATCAACCGCGACGAGACCTTCGCCCCGGTGCGCAGCAAGCAAATCGAAGCCGGCGTACGCCTGGACATGGACACCTATGGCGCGAGCCTGGGCGTCTACCGCATCGAACAACCGTCGAGCTACACCCAGGACGGGATCTTCCGGGTCGATGGCGAGCAGCAAAACAAAGGCGTGGAGCTGAACGTCTACGGCGAGCCGCTCGATGGCCTGCGCCTGCTGAGCGGCGCGACGCTGATGAAGACCGAAATCGAAGGCAGCACCAACGGGGTCAACGACGGCAACCGCGCTGTCGGCGTACCGCGTTTTCAACTCAACGTCGGGGCGGATTGGGACGTACCGGGGATTGAAGGCGCGGCGATCAGTGCGCGTATGTTGCGTACCGGCGGGCAATACCTGAACGCCGCCAACACCCAGAGCATTCCGGCGTGGAACCGCTTTGATGTGGGGTCGCGGTATGCCTTCAAGATGGATGAGAAGTACATCACCTTGCGCGCCAATCTGGAGAACGTGGCGAACAAGGCGTATTGGGCCTCGGCGAATGGCGGGTATCTGACGCAGGGGACGCCGCGGACGCTGAAGGTGTCGGCGACGCTGGATTTCTGATCCGAGTTTGGTGGTGAATCTGCCACCGCTTTCGCGAGCAAGCCCGCTCCCACATTGGATCTCCAGTGAACACAGCATTTGTGTAAGACGAAGATCAAAATGTGGGAGCGGGCTTGCTCGCGAACCGCGAAGCGGCCATTCACTACAAACCGCTAAGCCCGACTGCGCAACCACTGCAAAAACCCCTTCTTCTCCACCACCTTCGGCGTTTCCTGGGTCAACGTCTGTGCCTTGTGCAAACGGAAATCCAGCAACGTCTTCATCGCTTCGCCGATGTCATGCCGCGCATCCAGGCACGGTTTGAGGTAGTCCTTTTCGATCCGGTAAAGGCTGCAGGCGGTCTTGGCGCTGAAGTCCGCCGGCAACGCCGTGTCCGACAAGATCCCGCCCTCGCCGATCACCTCGCCCGGCCCCATGCGCCCGGACTCGAACTTGCCCCCGGCGCGGCTCAGCTCCACCGAGACCACGCCGGATTCGATGATGAACAGATGATCGCTGACCTCCCCCGCCGGCAGGATCATTTCCCCGGCGCGGAAGTTTTGCAGGGTCATGTGCTGGCTGAAGGTTTCTTTTTCTTCCTGTCGCAAAGTCGAGAAGATCGCCGAGCTTTCCAGCAATGCCCGTGGTCGCGACAGGTTCCCCGGTGCATTCGATTCGATGCTGGACAACAGGCTGACGCCGGATGCCTGCAAGTGCCGGAACGCCAGATCGAACAGCAGATTGCGCACCATGCGCTTCTGGTCCATCGAGACCACGAAGCCGCTGATTTCGTATTCCACGCCGGTGGCGCTCGAACCTTTGAGCGCGACACACGGCGCTGGCTTGGCCAGCAGGTATCGGCACCCCTCCATCGCCCGATCCAGCGCATCGATCACCGTTTGCGGACGTGCGTGCGGGCTCAACTGCAAGCTGATCGACACGCCGAAAATGTCACTCGGCCGGCTGAAGTTGATGATCTTGGCCTTGGCTGCCAGCGAGTTGGGGATCACCGCCATGCTGCCCTGGGACGTTTGCAGGCGCGTGGCGCGCCAATCGATGTCGGTGACCCGACCTTCGGTGCCGTCGATGGAGATCCAGTCATCCAGTTGATAGGGTTTGGTGGTGTTGAGGACGATCCCCGAGAACACGTCGCTGAGGGTGCTTTGCAACGCCAGGCCGACGATGATCGCCAACGCGCCGGACGTCGCCAGCACGCCTTTGACCGGCAGGTCGAGCACATACGCCAGGGCCGCGATGATCGCGATCAGGAAAATCACCGCGCCCAGCAAATCCTGGAGCAGGCGACCGGTGTGCCCGACCCGTTGCATCATCCCCGCGCCGATCAACACCGTCAGGGTGCGCGCGCCGAACAGCCACCAGCCAATCTGCAAGCCGGTCGCCGCCAGGTGCAACGGCACGTTGTCCGCCCAAGGCGCGGGCTCCAGAGGGTTCAGGCCTTCGTTGAACAACAGGATGCTGAACAACGTGAAAATCAGCAGCCGCACCAACAGTTTCCAGTTGCTGCCACTGGCACTGATCAAGCGCCACAGCCCCAGATCGATGATGATCAGGATCAGGGCAAAGACCAGCGGGTGATTGGTAAGCAGTGACAGCATCAAGCAACTCCAGCCATGTACGGATTTGTAGGAGCGAGCTTGCTCGCGATGGTGTGTCAGCCGACACCAATGTAGCTGATACACCATCGCGAGCAAGCTCGCTCCTACAAGGGTTCCATACTGCCTGAACTTATTTGCTATTGGTCAGCGTGTTGTAGCTGGTCATCAGGTTGCGGTAGTCCGGGATGTGGTTGGAGAACAGGGTCGCCAGGCCTTCCACGTCGTTGCGCCAGTCGCGATGCAGCTCGCAGGCCAGGCCGAACCAGGTCATCAGTTGCGCGCCGGAGGACGACATGCGGTCCCAGGCCGATTGGCGGGTCAGCTCGTTAAACGTGCCGGAAGCGTCCGTCACCACAAACACGTCAAAACCTTCCGCCAGTGCCGACAGCGCCGGGAATGCCACGCACACCTCGGTCACCACGCCAGCGATGATCAGTTGCTTCTTGCCGGTGGCCTTGATCGCCTTGACGAAGTCTTCGTTGTCCCAGGCGTTGATCTGGCCAGGACGGGCAATGTAAGGCGCATCCGGAAACAGCGCTTTGAGCTCGGGCACCAGCGGGCCGTTGGGGCCGGTTTCGAAACTGGTGGTGAGGATGGTCGGTAATTTGAAGTACTTGGCCAGGTCGGCCAGGGCCAGCACGTTGTTCTTGAAACGGTCCGGCTCGATGTCCCGCACCAGAGACAGCAGGCCCGCCTGGTGATCCACCAACAGAACGGCGGCGTTGTCCTTGTCGAGACGTTTGTAAGAAGTAGTCATGGGGTCATCCTCGGTTTTAATCGATGCCGAACAGTTCGGCGTGGGGGTGTTTTGATTGATCATTCAGACGCGGCCAGACAAGCGTAGTCAGTCAAGCCTGGCGCGGTGCAACCATCTATCCGTGTATCAACCGCTCATCCGTCCAAACCGGCCCGATTGAAAATCGGCAAAGGCCTGGTGGATTTCCTGCTCGCTGTTCATCACGAACGGGCCGTGGCCGACGATGGGTTCGTCGATCGGCTCGCCGCTGAGCAGCAACACGACGGCGTCGTTATTGGCTTCCAGGCTGAGCTGGTTGCCATTGCGTTCGAACAACGCCAACTGCCCTTCGCGCACCAGCTCCAGGCCGTTGACCTGAACCGTGCCACGCAGCACCACCAGTGCGGTGTTGCGACCTTCATGCAGATCGAGGGTCAGCAACTTGCCGCCGTTGAGGCGCAAGTCCCAGACATCGACCGGGGTGAATGTCCGCGCCGGGCCGGTGTGACCGTCGAATTCGCCGGCGATCAAGCGCAGGCTGCCGGCCTCGTCCTTGAGCGGGATGCTCGGAATGTCGCCGTCGAGAATCGTCTGGTACCCGGCGTCGGCCATTTTGTCTTTGGCCGGCAGGTTGACCCACAGCTGGACCATTTCCAGGGTACCGCCGGTTTTGGCGAAGCCTTCGGAGTGGAACTCTTCGTGGAGAATCCCCGAGGCGGCGGTCATCCATTGCACATCGCCCGGGCCGATCTTGCCGCCGCTGCCGGTGGAGTCGCGGTGCTCCAGTTCGCCCTTGTAAACGATAGTCACGGTTTCGAAACCGCGGTGCGGATGCTGACCAACGCCACGACGCTCGGTGGTCGGGGTGAATTCAGCAGGGCCGGCATGATCCAGCAGCAAAAACGGGCTGATGTGTTTGCCCAGGTTGTCGTAGGAAAACAGCGTACGAACCGGAAAACCGTCGCCGACCCAATGGGTCCGTGGGCTGGTGTAGATGCCGATGATGCTTTTCATGCTGCCTCCGAAATCTGTGGATTGACGCGATGGACAAAGCTTAAAACCGAACCCTTTGGTGCGCTAGACTGCAAAAATCAGCCTTAGCGTTCTATATGGAGAACGATGGTGGAAGACCTCAACACCCTCTACTACTTCACCCAAGTGGTGGAACATCAGGGTTTCGCTGCGGCCGGGCGGGCGCTGGACATGCCCAAGTCGAAGCTCAGCCGACGCATCGCCGAGCTCGAAGAGCGCCTGGGTGTGCGTCTGTTGCACCGCACCAGCCGGCATTGTTCGCTGACCGAAATCGGCCAGGCCTATTACCAGCGTTGCCTGGCCATGCGCGTGGAAGCGGAAAGCGCCGCCGAACTGATCGAACGCAACCGCTCCGAACCGCAAGGCCTGGTGCGCATCAGTTGCCCGACCGCGTTGCTCAACTCCTGGGTCGGGCCGATGCTGACCCGCTACATGCTCAAATACCCGCTGGTGGAGTTGTTCATCGAGAGCACCAACCGCCGGGTCGACCTGATCCACGAGGGTTTCGACATTGCCTTGCGCGTGCGCTTTCCGCCGCTGGAGAACACCGACATGGTGATGAAGGTGCTGGGCAACAGCACCCAATGCCTGGTGGGCAGCCCGGCCTTTGCCGAGCGCTTGTCGACGCCCGCCTCCCCGGCCGACCTCAGCGGTTTGCCCAGCGTGCATTGGGGCGCGGCGCAGCGTGAATACCAGTGGGAATTGTTCGGTGCGAACGGCGCCAGCGCGCTGATTCGACACGCGCCACGCATGGTCACCGATGACTTGCTGGCCCTGCGTCACGCGGTGCTCGCGGGGATTGGCGTCGCGCACCTGCCCAGCGTGGTGGTGCGCGATGACATTGCCGCCGGACGCCTCGTCGAACTGGTGCCGGGCTGGGCGCCCAAGTGCGGGATCGTCCATGCAATCTTCCCCTCTCGCCGTGGGTTACTGCCGTCGGTGCGGACGTTGATCGACTTTCTCGGTGAGGAATTCACCCACAGCGACATCGCCTAGCCCTTTTTGGCCGACACGGACGAACCTGTAGGAGCGAGCTCGCTCGCGAAAAACGTGAGAGCTCCGCGGGGTGTCAGACCAGCTGCGTTACCATTGACCTCCATCGCGAGCAGGCTCGCTCCTACAGGGCCGGTGAGTGGGGCTGGCGGAGTTTTTATTTCGGACATAATATCAGCACAGATTACAACCATAATATCTGCGCCCGTCCGAGGACACTGAACATGCAAAGCCCCAACCGAGAAGCTTCCCTCGCCCAATGGATTGCTCAGGAAGACACCATGCGTGCACGTCTGGCCGGGCCCGGCAGCCTGTCGCTGGCCGAGGTCAGCGCGCTGTCGCCGGCCGAGTTCTTCGAGGGCATCGGCAACGGTGAACTGCCCTCGCCGCCGATTGGCACGCTGATGGACTTCATCCCTATCGAATGGTCGGCCGGGCTGTTCATCTTCCAGGGCACGCCGGACGCCCGGCATTACAACCCGCTGGGCAGCGTGCATGGCGGCTATGCGGCGACCTTGCTGGATTCGTGCATGGGCTGCGCGATTCATACGCAGCTGAAAAAGGGCCAGGGGTATACGACGCTGGATCTGCGCATCAGCTATGTCCGCGCGTTGACTGGCGCCAGCGGACCGGTGCGGGCCGAGGGCAAGATTGTGCACCTGGGGCGTTCGACGGCACTGGCCGAGGGGCGGATTTATGATGTGGATGGGCGGTTGTATGCGACGGGGTCGACCACCTGCATGATTCTTGAGGCTCGGGGGTAAGGTTTTAGACCGAGTCGTTGCCTTACGATTCATGACTTGCGGTAAACATTGCTTTGCCCATCCAGCGGTTTTTCTCAAGGATGCAGGCACGGATACTCGTGCCCATTCCCACTGCAACCCCTGGAGTCATTGATGTCTATTCCCGCATTCGGTCTTGGTACGTTTCGCTTGCAAGGCCAGGTGGTCATTGATTCGGTGAGCACTGGCCTGGAACTGGGCTACCGCGCCATCGATACCGCGCAAATCTACGAGAACGAAGCCGAGGTCGGCGAGGCCATCGCGGCCAGCGGCATTGCCCGTGAAGAGCTGTTCATCACCAGCAAGATCTGGGTCGCCAACTTCGCCAAGGACCGCTTGATCGACAGCCTCAAAGAGAGCCTGCAAAAACTGCAGACCGACTACCTCGACCTGACGCTGATCCACTGGCCATCGCCGGAAAACCAGGTGCCGGTCGAAGAATTCATGGGCGCGTTGCTCGAAGCCAAAAAACTCGGATTGACCCGGCAGATCGGCGTCTCCAACTTCACCGTCGACCTGATGAAGCAAGCCATCGCCGCCATCGGTGCCGAGCACATCGCCACCAACCAGATCGAACTGCACCCGTACCTGCAAAACCGCAAGGTCGTCGAGTTCGCGCAAAGCCAGGACATCCAGATCACCTCCTACATGACCCTGGCATACGGCGAAGTGCTGAAAGACCCGGTCATCCAGCAGATTGCCGAGCGCCTGCAAGCAACGCCTGCGCAAGTCACGCTGGCCTGGGCCATGCAATCGGGTTACGCGGTGATCCCGTCATCCACCAAACGCGCCAACCTGCAAAGCAACCTCAAGGCCTGCGCCCTGACCCTGAGCGACGCCGACATGGCGCTGATCGCCGGCCTTGAACGCGCCCACCGCCTGACCAGCCCCAAAGGCATCGCGCCAAACTGGGATTAAACGTCGCCCTGCGCCAGGCGTTGGTCCAGGCGCCTCATGGCCTTCTCCAACTGATCGACGGCTTCGTCGATCAGCCCCGCACGGCCATCACCGCAGGCACGCTCGAGGTCCTCGCAGCATTCGATCAGACTGACCGCCCGCACCATCAGCGCCCCGCCCTTGATGCGATGCGCCAACGTGCGCAGGGCATGCTGTTCGCCATTGGCGTGGGCCTTGAGCAACTCGTCCCGATCCGTGCGATTGGTCGCGGCCAGGTCGCTCAACAGTTGATTGATCAGCTCGTCGTCCTTGCCGACGTAGCGCTCCAGACCGCTCAAGTCGATGTCGGCGGTTGAGGATGTTTCGATTTCGAGAGGCGGCACCGCGCCATCGGCAAATCTGGACGCCAACCAGGCGCCCAGATCCGCCAGGCGGATCGGTTTGAACAGGCTGTCGTCCATCCCCGCTTCCAGGCAACGGGCCTTCTCCTCGGGCTGCGCATTGGCGGTCAACCCCAGAATCAGGATCGGTTGCAATCCCTGAGCCTGCTCTTCATCGCGGATGGCACCGGCTAACTCATAACCGCTGAGCACCGGCATGTTGCAGTCGGTAATCAGCACATCAAACTCATACTCGCGCCATCGATCAAGACCTTGCTGACCGTCCTCGGCGTCCATCACCCGGTGGCCCAGATAGCTCAGCTGCCGTGAAAGCAGCAATCGATTGGCCAGGTAATCATCGACCACCAGAATTCTCAGCGGCCGGGTCTGCGCCAGTTCCTCACGGTCAGGTAACTCACTGGACGGTAATGGTTGCAACGCGGGCAGATCCAGACAGACATCAATTCGCGTGCCCTTCCCCAACTCGCTGGCAAGCTGCAATTGACCGCCCATCATTTCGCACAACGTGCGGCTGATCACCAGCCCCAGACCCGAGCCGTTTCGACCTGTTTGCTGGCTGTTTTGCGCCTGCACAAACGGGCTGAACAGTCGCTGCCGATCGATATCGCTGATACCGATGCCCGTGTCTTCAATGCGCACGGAGACCGCCAGATGCCCGGCCGCACGGGGCTCGACCCGCAGTGTCAGGCGCACTTCACCTTCTTGGGTGAACTTGATCGCGTTGCTCAGCAAATTGGACAGCACCTGCTTGAAGCGCGTGGGGTCGACCAACACGTCGGCGTCGCTGTGCTTGCCAAGGTCGACGCGCCACTCCAGGTTCTTCTGCCGGGCCAGGCCTTCAAACACCCGGCACACCGATTCGACCAGCGTGCGCAGGTTGGCCCGCTCCGGCGTCAGGGACAAATGCCCGGACTCGATGCGGGCGATGTCCAGGATGTCGCCAATCAACGCCAGCAATTGTTGCCCGGCATTGGCCGCCACCTCGATGGCCGACCGGTCGGTGACACCTTCATCCGCTCGCATCAGCGCCAATTCGAGCATACCAAGCAGCGCATTCATCGGCGTGCGGATCTCATGGCTCATGGTCGCCAGAAACGTGGTCTTGGCACGGTTCGCCTCATCCGCAGCGTCCTTGGCGTCCTGCAATTGACTGAGCAATTGCTGACGCTGGCGGATTTGCCGGCGCTGCCAGGCAATCCACGCCAGCGCCAGCAACAGCAAGGCACCGGCACCGACAAAGGCCTGGAAAATATCCTGCCGGTGACGCAGCCAGAAACTCTGTTCAACCATCAGGTCATTGCGCCAATAACCGGTCATTTCATCGATTTCTTCAGGGGAGATACTTAGCAGCGCCTTGTCCAGGATCGAATGCAGCTCAACGGCCTCGCGACCGGTCGCCAGGGTGCTGCGGGCCGGATCGGTGCCGACGGTGCTGGTCACTTGCAGACGGTCGCGGTATTGCCGGGAAATCATGATCCGGGCACCGATCAACGAGTTGATGGCGCCGTCCGTCCTGCCCTCGGCGACCATTTCCATCCCGTCCGCGGTCAATGGCGCAGTGACCAGTTCGACCTGCGGGAAATGCTGGCGAATGAATTCGCCGGCACTGTTGCCCTGGGTGATGGCCAGTTTTTTGCCCGCCATTTCATCCAGTGTCCGCGGACTGTCGGATGCGATGCGGGTCACCAGCACATTCGGGCTGGTCAGAAACGGCCGGGTAAATCGCAGCTCTGTTTCACGCTCAATGCTGGGGCTGATCCCGGCGACCACGTCAACATGACCGCTCCTGATCCACTCGAACAATTCAGCCACTGACCGGGTTGGCTGAATGTCGAATTTCAAACCTGTACGCAAACTGATTTTCGCCAGCACATCAATGCTGATGCCTCGGTAATTGCCCCCGTCATCGACAAAGGAAATCGGCATGAGGTTTGGGTTGATCGCCACTCGCACGCGTGGATGATCATCGAGCCAGCGTTGCTCGGCGACACTGAAGTGCAGGGCTTGCGTGCCGGCAATGGAAGCCCCGCTGCCGCCCCATCGCCGCAGGATATTCATTCGTTCATTGGTCGGGATCGCCGCCAGCGCCCGGTTGACGATGCGTTGCAACTGGAGGTTGTCGAGGTTCATCGCAAACGCGAAACGCCCGGATTCCATACGGGAGAAATCCGCCAGTTGAACGTTGTTGAGGTAATTTTTGCTGATCAGGTGATTGACGCTGATGGCGTCCCCAAGATAGGCGTCAGACTGACCAAACGCAACGGCGCCCACCGCACCCAGCGTCGAAGGGAACAGCTGCACATTTGCCTTGGGATAAAAAGCCTGCACTTGCTGCTCGGGCAAATAGTGGTACAGCATCGCCAGCCGTTTGCCGGCAAGGTCCGGGTCCAGTGGCTGGGATGAATCGGTGCGCGTGACCAGCACCGGTTGATCATCGGCATAAGCACTGGACATCCGCAATTGTGGATCCTCGACCTCATAACGGTTGGCCGTTCCCAGCAGGTCAGCCGCGCCGTCCTTGATCGCACGCACAGCCCCGCCCCGCGATGCATAGCGGTGAACATCGATCTCTACGTTCAATAGCTGTTTGAGCAGCCCGGCATAGTCAGCCGTCAACCCTTCGTAGTCGGTGCCGGTGGTGGTGATGTCGAAGGGCGGATAATCCGGCGCCGAGACGGCCAGCACCAGCCGGCCTTTCTGGCGCAGCACACGCGAATCGGCATCCGACAGTTTGACGTCGTAGCCGTCGACGCTGGAGCGTCCGAGCAGGGTCAGTGTTTGCGGCTGTGCGCAGGCAGTCGATACCCACAAACAGACCGGGAGTACGAGGTATATCAGCCAACGCAATTGCCGAGAGGTACTCACTCAAATCAGACCGTTACGCTGGGCGGTCTCTCTCAAGTGAACCTTGGACTCCACATTGAGTTTTTCCGTCAAACGGGTTTTGTAGGTGCTGATGGTCTTGTGGCTCAGGTTCAAGAGTTTGGCGATTTCCTTGTTGCTTAATCCCTCGGCCAGGTACCGGAATATGGTCAGTTCACGGTCGGAGAGCTTGTCGATCCTCTCCATCTCGCTGAGTTGCATTGTGCTCAACGACACCGAACTCGACGGCAGCTTGGCGAAATAGGTGTAACCGGCCATCACCGCCAGCACTGCCTCGTGCAAATGCTTCAAGTCGTTGGCCTTGGAAACATAAGCCCTGGCGCTGGCACGCATGCAGCGGTCCTGATAAAACCTTGGATCTTGCCCGGTGAAAACCAGTACTCGACAACGCTCGTCACTGGCCTGAATGCGGGCCAACACTTCCAGCCCGCCGAGACGGGGCATCATCAGATCCAGCACCACCAGATCGGGTTGATGCTTACGGATCGCTGAAAAGACCTCGTTGCCGTTGGATACCTTATGAATCAGTTTGAATCCCAGCTGTGTAAGCAGCATCGCGACTGCAGTGCACACCACCGGATGATCGTCTGCTATTACCGCTGACTTCATGGCAACTCCCTGTGCAGATACAAGACGATTGGGTAATGAATGCCCATAGGGCAGCCCCCGGCTACACACAGCAGCTGCGCGAAGACTCTTGCACGGAAACACGCGCCCGACTACCTGACAGAAATGACAGTGCCGACGAACGGTAGCTGAGGATCAACGGTCGCCATCAATCGTTGAATGCACGCCAGATCGGGCAATGCAGCATCGCTCACCTGAACCTTTTGCGGCCCGCAAGCCGGGGTCGGCGGCCCGTCATAGATCAAGGCGTGGTGAACCTGTGGGTGATCGAGGAAGAAGTCGCACAGGTCCAGTGCCCCGTCCGCCAGCGCGGCATTGATGACCACCAGGTCGAAAGGCACGCCGCCGTACTCGGTCAGGGTCAGCAGTTCGGCAAGGCTTTGCACGGGGGCCACGCGGTAATAATCGAGCCGGTTGAACAGGCGCTCGATTCTCATCCGCTGAAAATGCTGCTCGTCGGCAATCAGGATACGTAACGCTTTGGTCGGCAACCGGGGCCCCCAGGAGGGTTTCAGATTCGTGAGGCCGCAAGGCTACGGAAGAGCCAACGAGCTTTCTGTAGGACTATTCCTAAAACCCGAGACATTTATTCCGTTGCCAGAGCGGATTCAACGCTATTCCGTCGTACTCGGACTCCAGAACGCCTGCACCACCAGCGTCGATGTCGAAATCCGGGCCACCAGCGCATCCAGCTCGTCGCCGTCCACGGACGTCGTCGCGAGGGTGGCCTCCACTTCGATTTCATCTGCGCCGAACGCGTGTACATCGACATCGCTTGCCGGGTAATTGCTGCGCTCAAGTTCCGCTTCCAGCAGCGCCAGCACGGCTTTTTGTTGGGAACGGCGGGCGATCACGTAAACGATGTTGGTGACTTCAGCCGAAATCACATCCAGCGGCTGACGGTTGATGTTGTTGACGATCGGCCGCAGCAAAGTATTGGCCGCCAGTACGAACAGCGTACCGAGCAAGGCCTCCAGGACCAGATCGGCCCCCGCGCAGGCACCGACCGCCGCCGAAGCCCACAGCGTTGCTGCGGTGTTGAGGCCACGCACGTTGCCCTCTTCGCGCATGATCACCCCGGCACCGAGGAAGCCGATGCCGGAGACCACGTAGGCGACCACCCGCACCGCGCCTTCGGCCCCGCCGAGGCGATTGGCCATGTCGACGAAAATCGCCGCCCCCACCGCGACCAGCACGTTGGTGCGCAGGCCGGCAGTGCGTTGGCGGTATTGGCGCTCGAAGCCGATCAGGCCACCGAGGATGAAGGCCGCGCTGAGGCTGACCAGGGTGTCGACCAGGGAGGTCAGGTTGATGTTGTTGAGTGCTTGCATGATGAATCCTTTGAAAAACACACGATCCCCTGTGGGAGCGGGCTTGCTCGCGAATGCGATGTATCAATCACCATCATCATTGACTGACCCACCGCTATCGCGAGCAAGCTCACTCCTACATCTGGCAGGATTACTGCCAGCCGAACCGGCGGATGTAGAAGCCCTTCACCGCCTGGGTGAGCGCCATGTACGCCAGCAGAATCACCGGCAAAAACACAAAGTACAGCGACGGCAGTGCCTGCAATTTGAAGTAGTGCGCCAAGGGTCCCATCGGCAGGAAAATCCCCACGGCCATGATGATTCCGGTCATCACCAGCAGCGGCATGGCGGCGCGGCTTTGCAGGAAAGGAATCTTCGGTGTGCGAATCATGTGCACGATCAGCGTCTGGGTCAGCAGCCCGACCACGAACCAGCCGGACTGGAACAGGGTCTGGTGGTCCGGGGTATTGGCGTCGAACACGTACCACATCAAGGCAAACGTGGTGATGTCGAAGATCGAACTGATCGGGCCGAAGAACAGCATGAAACGCCCGACATCCGCCGGTTGCCAGCGCTGCGGTTGCTTGAGCATTTCTTCGTCGACGTTATCGAACGGAATGGCGATCTGCGAAATGTCGTAGAGCAGGTTCTGCACCAGCAGGTGCATCGGCAGCATCGGCAGGAACGGGATGAACGCGCTGGCCACCAGCACCGAGAACACGTTGCCGAAGTTCGAACTCGCGGTCATCTTGATGTACTTGAGCATGTTGGCGAAGGTCCGCCGCCCTTCCAGCACGCCCTCCTCCAGGACCATCAGGCTTTTCTCCAGCAGGATGATGTCCGCCGCTTCCTTGGCGATGTCCACGGCGCTGTCCACCGAAATGCCGATGTCGGCGGTGCGCAGCGCAGGGGCGTCGTTGATACCGTCGCCCATGAAACCGACCACATGACCGTTGCCCTTGAGCAGACGGACGATGCGTTCCTTGTGCGACGGCGTCAGTTTGGCGAAGACGTTGGTAGTCTCCACCGCCCGCGCCAGTTCAGCGTCCGTCATGCGCTCGATGTCGTTGCCCATCAACAGGCCTTGCTGCTCCAGGCCGACTTCGCGGCAGATCTTCGCGGTCACCAGTTCGTTGTCGCCGGTCAGCACTTTCACCGCCACGCCATGCGCGGCCAGCGCTTTCAGAGCCGGGGCGGTGCTTTCCTTCGGTGGATCGAGAAACGCCACGTACCCGATCAGCGTCAGGGCCTGTTCATCCGCCAGGCTGTAAGTGTCGCGCCCCTCGATCATTGGCCGCGCGGCAACCGCCACCACCCGCAGCCCCTCGGCATTGAACGAGGCGGTGACCTGACGAATCCGCGCCAGCAGTTCATCGCTCAGTGCTTCATCGCGCTCGCCGTGACGCACCCGCGTGCACACCGCCAACACCTCTTCCACCGCACCTTTGCAGATCAACAGATGCGGTTGACCGCGCTCGGCAACCACCACCGACATGCGCCGCCGGGTGAAGTCGAACGGG
>Ga0255334_1000917_pt1 | contig 17052 bp, 28 predicted proteins | sample EtOH5_35cm_T3_12_FD_202080 | JGI IMG/M metagenome (GOLD analysis project Ga0255334, IMG submission 202080) | Sandy soil microbial communities from University of British Columbia, Vancouver, Canada - EtOH5_35cm_T3_129 | ecosystem: Engineered > Artificial ecosystem > Sand microcosm > Unclassified ...
CGCGCTTATCTTTGCCCAGCAGCTCATAGGCCCGGAGTGAGCCAGGGGCGTGCTCTCCGCGAATCGCGGCATCTATCAGCCCCACGCGCACCAAATGCTCCTGTTCAGCAGCCGTAGGTTGCACAATAGACACCATTTCCTTCGCATGTTCAAGCGCAGCAGCGACCATGCCGGGAGCTGTGAGGGTTTCTCTGAACTGAGAATGCACCGTGCTCCCGCTATATCCGGCTGCCAGCAGCGCCTGCTTGGCATCCATCCCAGCCCGCATCAGATCAACTGCCTTGCGCTGCCGCGCCGTAGGCTTTACAGTGGCCATCTACGCCCCCTATACAGCTGTATTCTACCGCTACCACGGGAACTGCAACCCCGTGCTTTGGTATCGGCATAAGGGTAGCACACTCCCATATAGTGTTATATAGTGGTAAACATCGGGAGTCCCAGAAAACGGAGGCCGGGGTCCACCCCAGGAGGGCGGCGGGGATGGATGGGGGCTTGTTCTCCCCTGCCACGCACTACCGGAAACAGGGTAACAAGCCGCTTATAGCTGGGTTTATTAGAACTGGCTGTTGCGGTAAGCCAGATAACCGTGGACAGCGGTTCCGGCCAGCAAGGGGACAAACCAGTACCGCTTCTTCTTCCGCTTCAGGGAGTACGCCGAGTAGACGGAAGCTGCCGTAATGGCTCCGCCGATGGCGTACATGCGTCGCCGGGACGGATACCGGGAGCCAAATATGGGATTCAGCTCGTAGCAGCTGTTGCGGGCTATGCAGCCCTGGGTAGTCTCGTAGTCGGCAATCATCGCCGCCGTGTGGATCGTAGCGAGAAATACAAACTTCTTGTCCGCTACCGGGGGCTTCGGCTTGGACGACGACCATTCCTCGCCCTGGGCCAAAACAGAGGAAATTAGCAAAATGGCGCTAACCGCCCAATATCTCATCAAAGGCTCCAATCCGTATCAGCCGCTTCAGTTCATTCTGGAATTGTGGACCATGTACGCAGTCCTGGGAGGCCACATGGGCCATTTCATGGAGCAACACAGAACTGACCAGCCGCTCTGAAAACTGTATCCGGGTATCAATCTTCAGCGTAGGCTTGGGCCAACAGGTCACAACCCCGAGATTCTGCCCCAGATACTGATACCGGATGTCTTCAAGGGCTATATCCGGTACCTTCCCGCCAAAGTACAGTCTGTTGTTTTCCCTCCACAGCTCGCGTACCTGGAAGCGATTGAGCGCCGGTGGCTCCGGCTTGCAGGGAGTGGATTGCCACAAGACTACGGGGATAGACATCGCCAGTATTAGCTTCCTAATCATTCAAACTTGTGCTCCACAGACGGAGGCTTGGAGCGTTTCTCCGTTGGCTGACGAACAATTGCGGGAAGTGGGCAATCGTGGATTTCCTCTGGCCTGGTGTCACCGTAGCAATAAAACTTTATTCCGCAAGTTGGACAACGGTAGCGCTGTCTGCCGGGAATGGGCTTCAGTATACGCAACCCGTAAGTCGTTTTGATTTCATCTAGCAATGCAGCACCAAACAGTTAATCACTACCAGCCCCGCTACCATCATCCCCACCCTCGCCAGCGCCCGCAAAAACTTCATGGCTCACCCTGGAAGATGGTCCCCTTAACCACAAACAGCTGCTTGTTGCACTTGAGTACGGTTTCATAGACAATGACCACCCGGCCCTCGCTATGGCCCACGTCTCTGACCCGAGAAAAGAAATCACAGACCACGATCCCCTGCGGGGCTACTATCCCCGGTTCCAGCGGAGCCACTCTGAACTTTGCGGGAAACACCGGCTGCGCGGTTCCATCTGCGGAAAAGTTGAATACCGCCTTGCCTATGCGGGTTATCTGCGGCGGTGACGGGTCCACGGATTGTGCGGAGGAAAGGAACAGAGGGAGGGCAATCAATCCGATACCAATCAGCCGCCGCATATATTTCACTATAACGCATACCGGGAATTGTCAATGCTTTCTTTTCTTGTAGGCGCGGGCCTTGGCCAGTATTTCTTCCCGGTGCTTGTAGTAGGATCGCCGCTTGGCCTGGGCATACGCGCAGCTCGACCAATGATTGTCTCCGCTGGTTTCCTGGGGATGTACCGGAACTCCGTTGAAACACGGCTCACACATGGGGACAGCACAAACTAGGCGGGACGCAGTAGCGACCACGCCACGCGACAGATGCGTCTCGCACCACAGCACCGGTTTCACGCTTCTTCCTTCGGGCGCTGCTTCGCGGCGCGGGCTTTGGCGACGTTTTCTCTGGCTGCGGCAACTTTCTTGGCCGAGCGCGACCTGCCGCCCTTTTTCCCATAGGCCAAGAATACCTCACGTAGCAACTTGATTCTGGCTTTCAGTTCTGCGCTCATGCCGTCCACAATAAGCCGCTTCTACAGTCCTGTCAACAGCAAAAAGTGTCATCCCGTTCACTGCGAAAATATGGGTTGACACTTTCTGGTACCTGTGTCAGATTGAGACTCATGGCTGAATTTGAACCGGCATTCAGGGACACCATTTGGCGCGAGGGTGGCTATGTAAACGACCCCGTAGACAGGGGCGGAGAAACCTACCAGGGTATTTCCCGCAAGAACTGGCCCGACTGGGAGGGCTGGCTACAGATAGACAGTATCAAGCTGAAAGACCCACACGACCTGCCCAAGGCGCTGTCTGAATCCCGCTCTCTTTCCGCTCTGGTAGCCGCTTTCTACCGCGAAGAATTCTGGGAGTACGATCCCGTTGGCGACCAATCCGTCGCCTCCAAGCTCTTTGACATGGCGGTTAACATGGGTAGTAAGCAGGCGCACCGATACGCACAGCGCATCTTGGAGGTAACGCCGGACGGAAAGTTCGGCCCCCGGACGCTGGCGGCATTAAATGCCGTAGACCCGGCCCGCCTGCTTTTCGAGCTTAGGGTGGCCTCGGCCATCCACTACGTTGACATCATGCTACGCGACTCCACTCAGGCGAAGTACAAAAATGGTTGGCTTAGACGCGCTATTTCTTAGTCTTCTACTGGCGCAAATCAAGTTCGACGAGACTATCAGCCTGGGTACGCTGCTGCATTTGATTGCACTGCTGGGGTCGGTTGTTGCCATCTATACGAAACTCAGCCAGCGACTGTCTACGGCAGAAGCCAAGCTGGACATGCTGGTTGAATGGTGGCAGGGACAGATGGAGCGCCGCAACGGTGGGGCGCGGCAATGAAGATTCTGGTTGGATTCGGAGTTGTAGGCGCAATCCTGCTGCTGTATCTGTTCCTGTCCCGAGGTAGCCGTGCTTGATGCTCTACTGATTGTTCATCTGGTCATCGCCCTGGAGCTGGCGGGCCTGCTGCTCTTTGTGGTCTACAAGGAGCTGAAACAATAATGGGATTCCCCTTGGACCAAATCTTCGGCGGCGGGCTGGGCAAGCTGGTCAAGGAAGTAGTCGGCAGCTTCAAGCTGGACCCCGCTATCAAGGCGCAACTCGACGCCGAAGTAGATCGCAATGCCCATGAACTGCGGCTGAAAGAGCTGGAAATTCAGGGGCGCATCGAAGAAGCCCACGCGCGGGAAATAGAAGCGGCCAGTAAAAACATTCAAGCCGAAGCCCAAAGTGGAGACCCCTATGTAATCCGCTCTAGGCCAACTTTCCTTTACGTCATTTACGCGGTGCTGATTTTCAACTTCATTGCCATTCCGCTTATCCGCATGATTAACGGTTCAACCAATGCAGTCCCACTCGACCTGCCAACGGACCTGTATGTCCTTTTCGGGGCAGGATATTTGGGATACAGTTCTTGGCGCTCAATCGACAAAGGTGGCTTCAGCTTCGGAAAACTGAAAGTAGGCGGAGATGCCAAGGGGTAATCCCGGAAAACCTAGGCCATATCAGCGTCACCGGAAAACGATCCGGTGTGAAAATTGCAAGACGTTGTTTGATGTGCCGATGTCTACGCCCAGAAGGTACTGCGGAGTGGAATGCTATAAGGCGCACAACCACGGAGAGAACCACCCCCAATTTAGGGACATGAAAGTAACCACGCAGGGTTACATCGGCTGCACGCAAGAGGGTAAACGGCTAACCCAGCACAGAATAATTGCCGCAAAAGCCCTTGGCCGACCGCTAAAGCGAAACGAAGTAGTCCACCACATTGATGGCAACAAGCTGAATAACGCCAACTCCAATCTGTTGGTCTGTACGGTGGGATACCATCAGTGGTTGCATATGCGGATGTCTCTGTTGTACGCGCAGGAAAAGTTCGGGGTCAAGTAGTTGTCCCCGGATGCCATACTAAATACATGGCCCGCAGCTACCACGGATCGCTTTCGCCGGGAAAAGCCAGAAAGATTCTGCATGACAAAAAGGTACGCGGCAACCCGCTTACCGATAAACAGCGCCGCTACATGGGGGCAGTTGCCTCCGGTCAGAAAATGAGGAAAAAGTAGATGCCGCATACATCCCGCACCATCGTCGTTCGCAAGCCCGCAACCATCAGCAGCGATGAAACATCTTCGGTGTTCAACGTCCCCGAGTGGTGTACCGGGCTGCTGTTCAAGTGCACCGTGGGAACAGCGTCGGGTACTACTCCCACCCTGAATTGTCGCATCCAACAGGGACTGCCCAATGCCGCATCAGGGGATACGGTGGGGGAAAATCCCCAGGCAGCCAAGTACGGCGACTGGCAATTCTTCGACTTTGCCTCGGGAACCCAGATAACCGCTACCGGACAGACGTGCGTTATCCGTATTGTCGGCGGCGGCAACTCTACGGAGCTGGCAACCGACAACACGCTGGCCGCCGGGACCATCAAGAGCGGCCCCATCGGCGGGGTGCTCCGGTTCAAGTTCGACATCGGGGGCACCAACCCGGCTTTTACCAGCACCCACGCTACGTGCGAATTCCTGCCGTAATGAGCTACCTGGGATTCCGTGTGTACTACGGGGATAACATAGTCGCAAGCTCACAGCACGCGAAGTGGGAAGATATGCCCTCGGACAACGTACAAGTTGTAGTCCTGTTCGATGAGCGCACATGGGCCGGGGGCAACTACTGCACCCTGCTTCATTCCCATGACTACTACTGGAAGCTGGGAGAATTTTGGGGGCAAACCAATCGCCCTGTAGAGATTCCCCTTGGTGCGGCTGCCAAGCGCGGCAAGCTGCTCGACAAGGCTGACTGGATGGCCGTCTATGAACGCGCTTATGGGGATACCCAATGGCAATGCTGCTGAGTGACGGCTTTGAATCCGGCAATTATTCTGCGTGGACAACCACGGAGAACTTTGGCTGTCTCGGCGCGGGTGGCTCGATGGCCGTCAACAGCAACTTGGTACTGAACGGTTCGTTTTCCTCGGAGCACTACTACAAGATCGGCACTGGCTGCGCCGCTCACCAAGATCAAAACCGTTTCTTTCGCCATGACCTGGTGTCATCCTCGGCCACGGTGTTCTTCCGGGGCAACATACGCTTCAAGACGCCCGAGCCGGGCGGCACTGTCAACGGCGTCCAGCGCAAGCTATTTCGCTATATGCAGGCCCGCGACAACCCGACGTGGTGGACCGGCCTGACCTCCGACTCGTCCTCTGGGACCATCCCGTTGCGCGCCTACAAGAACAGCAGCGACAACGACCCTGTCTCGACTAGCTTCTGGAACCTCTACACTCTGAACTACGACCAGTGGTACTTGATTGAGTTCTATGTCTCGGCCAACACTCCGGGCCTATCTGACGGCACCATGACCTTGTGGGTCGATGGCGTGAAGCGTTGGGAGCGCCTGGCCGAGAACCTGCGTGGCTCCAAGACCAGCGGCATCAAGGTCGTGCTTATCGGCGAGCAGTCCGATCGCACGAACACCAACGTAATTGACGAGAAGCGTTACTGGGACAACGTTGAAATCTGGAACACGAATCCCTTGGCCGACGAGAGCAGCCCTATCCCGCCCGCGCATGGGCTTCGCGGGCGTGGACACAAGTTACGTTAATGTACGAGAGCTACAGAGTGTACTATGCTGACGGAAGCGTTGACTGACTCACGCGATACGAACTGGGGCGACATGCTCAGCGACCACATTCAAGCCGTCGCGCTGTTCGTGTATGACCGCGCCTATGGTGACACGCGATGGCCCTAGACGTACTTACGGTATCGGTTCCGGCGGATACGGCCAGCGCCACGCAAACCATCGCCATTGGCTTCCCGGTGAAGGCGGCGATCTTCTACGCTACCGACCTCGCCAGCGATGCCGAGTCTATGACCGCTGGTAACGGCTGCCTGAGTATCGGGTTCTCGGACGGCTCCGCGCATACCTGCGTGGTCGCCGCCGGTGACGATGCCGTGGCTACCTCTAACAACGCCCGTCAATGGTCTGAGAACAGGTGCATCTCTATCGCCACGGATGGCACCCCGACCATCGCCAACCAGGCCACAGCAGCCTTCAGCGGCAACGACATTGTGTTGACGTGGGACTCTACCCCCGCAGCTGCCTACGAATTGGGCATCATGGCCTTCGGCGGAAGCGACATTACCAACGTGGACGTAGGCATAGACACCATGCCCACGGCGGCAGGCAACAAGAGTGTTACCACCGTCGGCTTCCAAGGCGACATTGTGTTTATCGTGTCTGACCAGCGAACCTCGACTGGGAGTACCGCCAACATCCGCACTGGGTACGGCTGGGCGGTTACCGCCGCCAAGGAATTCGCGGCGTCCATCTGCGCCGATGACGCACAGACGATGGGCACAGGCGTCAACGCCAGCAGCATCGTCTCCGGCTCCAGCACCATCCGAAGCATCTCCAACGTCACCACACAAGTCAATGCTGACTTCACCCAGTTCACGTCCAACGGGTTCGACTTGAACTTCGGAACCGCTCCCGGAACTGCTTACTCGTTCGGCTGGCTAGTCATCAAAGGTGGTCAGTGGGACGCAAGCAACGCCGCGAAGCCTGCCACGGCTACAACCCAGTCGGCCACCGGCAGAGCTTTCCAGCCCAAGATCGTGGGCTTCTGTGTCACAGCAGGCACCACGGGCGGTACCATCACACAACCTGCCCGAATGGGCGTTGGCGGGGCTACGGGCACCTCAGCCGAGGTCAATGTCCAGTTCCATCACAACGACAACATCAACACCGTGGTCGAGACGCAAGCATCCTCAACCAAGTGCCTGGGCATCGGAGCTGTGTTCGCCGACTTCACCAGCTTCAACTCCGACGGCTGGACTATTACCTGGGCGCAAGCCGGGAACGCTGAAATCGTCGGTTGGTGGATGGCTGGAGACAATGCAGTTGCCCCGGCGGGATTTGGTCCGTTGCTTTCGACGGAACGCAATATGCTAGTCATGGGAAATTAAATGAGTTATATCGGCGATTTCCGGTTGGGCGAAACCTTTGACACCAAATTTTGCACCGTCACAACCACGGGTGCTCCTACTACGCTTGCCGGAACCCCGGTCATCTCCGCCTATGTCGGCAACTCCACCACCGAAATCACCGCAGGCATCACCCTTACGGTAGACTTCGATGCCCGTACCGGACTGAACAACGTCCGCGTTGTAGCTACCAGCGGCAACGGTTATGCCACGGCTTCCAACTATCAGCTGGTAATCACTACGGGAACTGTAGGCGGCACCTCGGTTGTGGGCTATGTAGTGGCCGAGTTTTCTATCGAGAACCGTTCTGCTCTGATGCCAACTACCGCTGCCCGCACGTTGGATGTAACCGCCACAGGGGAAGCGGGACTAGATTGGGCCAATGTGGCTGGGCAGGGTACAACTGTTAACCTCAGCGCCACGACTACCAACGTGGTCAATACCGCGACCGCTGTAACTACCGTAAACGGCCTCGCTGCCAACGTTATCACTGCCACTTCGATTAACGCAGATGCAATCACAGCTGCTAAAATTGCCGCCGGGGCTATCGACGCTGACGCCCTCGCCGCAGATGCCGTCACCGAGATTCGCTCACTTGTCTCTGGCACCGCTGACTCCGGCTCTACTACTACAATGGTGGACGCCGCTCGGACTGAAGCTGACACGGACTACTGGAAGGGCTGCTGGATTCTGTTTACCTCCGGCACCATTGCCAACCAGGTTCGGCTCATCACCGCATTTACTCCTGGTACTGACACCATTACCTTCGCGCCCGCTACCACCCAGGCCGTGGGAACCAACACCTATGAAATTCTGTCGTCCGGGGCGGTGGACATCGGACTCATATCCACGGACGAGGCCGCTGCCAACAACGCAGAATTGTTCTTCGACAACACCGGGTTTAACGCCTCAGCCAGTGCCATCGGTACAGTCAACTCCGTGGGCACCGGGGCTATCACCTCGTCTAGCTTCGCCGCCGGGGCCACCGCGTTGGCCAACGGCACTGCGGACAGCGGCACGACCACCACAATGGTAGATGCGGCCCGCACCGAAGCCGATACCGACTACTGGAAGGGTGCGTACATCCTGTTTACTTCAGGTACGTGTGTCGGTCAGTGCCGCCAGATTACCGCCTTTACTCCGGGGACGGACACCATCACCTTTGCCCCGGCCACGACCCAGGCAGTCGGAACCAACACCTATGAGATTCTGGCTTCAGCTGCCGTAGACGTTCGCCTGTGGAATGGGACCGCTCCCAACAATCTGGTCAGTGGCCGCGTGGATTCCGACGTGGGCGCAATGCAGGCCAACACGGTTACCGCTTCCGCGATTGCTACTGATGCTATCGATGCGGACGCTATCGCAGCCAACGCCATCGGGGCCAGTGAAATCGCCAACGGCGCTATCGACGCGGCAACCTTTGCGGCGGGGGCTATTGATGCTGCCGCTCTGGCTGCCGATGCGGGCACCGAAATTGGCACCGCTGTCTGGGCCACGGCAACCCGCACCATCACCGGGGGTGCCATTGATACCAACAACGACAAGACCGGATACAGCATCGGAGTGGGCGGAATAGCGTCTACGGCCTTTGCGGCAGGAGCCATTGACGCTACTGCGGTTGCGGCCAACGCCATCGGAGCATCGGAGCTGGCCACGGATGCGGTTGCGGAAATTGCCGATGGTATCCTGAACCGGAACATTGCCGGAGGTTCCGATGGCGGGCGCGACGTACAGTCGGCGCTGTATGCGCTGCGTAACAAGACGGCCATTGCCGCTGGTACTTTGACGGTCTACCAGACCGATGACGTGACCCCGGAGTTTACGGCAACGGTTGCCACGACAGCTGGCGATCCCATTTCGAGCATCGATCCGGCATGAGAAAGCTACTGGTAAAACTCGCGCTGTATCTGGTCGAGCGATACCGGATTGTTACTCCGGCGGAGCTGCATTGGCGCAATCAGCACAACGAGAGAGCGGAGCAACTCAGGGCAACGCTGTCCGCAAAGCATGTTCTGTCTGTGCGAATTATCGAAGCAGAGCTGGCCAAGGCTGGCGTAGAAGACTCCCTCAAGGCCAAGCAGCAAGAACTGGATGCCATGATTTCGGCTTCCGGGGAAAACAAAAAGGCCATGGAGGAGTTGCTGAAGCGGGAACAGGCGGCGCTGGCCCATGCCGTTAATCTGTCGCGGGAGCTGGCCGATAGCCAAGAGCGGCTGGAGAAGCTGGCTGGTGACGCCGACATGCTTAACAACAGATTGAAGGTCGCAGAGAATACACTGGATAACAGCATCCCGCTTCCCCCGTCCACCAAGGAGCTACTGAGTGCAGCTGTCGCCACAGTCAAAAGCGTGGAAGCGGAATCGCGTGGCGGGGCCAGCGGAGAATACAAGCGCCACATAGCACTCGACAGAATGATGTCCCGGTTCCCCGTTACCAACATTCGGGACATCACGCTCGCCATTGAGCTGGCCGTCAGGAACAACTTATGACGGCACCGGGAATGGCCATGGGTTACTGGTCGTGGACAGATGACTCCGGGGCAGCCCCCGACGCGGGCCTGGCCTCGCACCACCAGACCCGCTACTGGAAAGACTTGCGCGGCCTGGTGTGGTTGCTTCTTCTGCTTGAATACTGGAGGAACAATGCAGGTATTTAGCGTACCCGATTGCGAAATAGCCATGAACGAACTGGACAAGCGTCTGGATGTCATGGAACGCTGGATGTGGCACCGCAGACTGTATCTGTATCTGGTGTCGCTGAAAAAGAGATTCCTTGGCTGATGTACCCAACATAACGGATCGCAGGCGCTGGCTGGAGCAGCGGCAAAAGGCTCGTACCAGCCTGCACTACCTGTGCCACGTTCTGGGATACAGAGACGTTTGCAGGGCCGTCCACGGGGAAATGATGGACGCTTTGCAGAAGTTTTCCGGGGGCGAAGACTCTCCGCGCATACTGGCGGGAGAGAAGCTGAACACGGTCTATCTGGTCGAGGAATACCGTCCGGCAACTCCGGTTCTCTATGACCTTGAAGGCCATCGCCAGGTGATGCAGCTGATAGCCCGTGGCCACCTGAAAAGCACAATCATCACTATTGCCCACAACATTCAGTGGCTGCTGAACTATCCCAATATCCGTATCCGGTTGCACGCCGCAACCGCAAAGCAGGTAGAGGGCTTCTACCGGGAACTGAGGGCACACTTCATTGTCGGAGCAGCCTTCCGCAATCTGTTCCCCGAGTATTGCCCCGTGGGCAAGCGCAGCGGCAAGGTGGAAGACTTCGGCAACATGGAAGGGTTCGATACGCTGGCGTGTCGCCGCCCCTCCAAAGAGCGCAATGTTTCCATTTCCTCGGCTGAGTCCGTGCTCTCCAGCACCCACCATGAAGTGGTATCCATAGACGACATTGTGGACGATGCCAACAGCCGTACCCCCGGAGAGATAGACCGCATCAAGCGCAACTTTGCGCTGCTCGATCCGCTGGTAGAACGCGGCAAGCGCAGCAACGGGGAAGCGTCGATGGGCTGGATGAAGGTAGCGGGAACCATCTACAGCTTCTCCGATCTCCACTATGAAACATGGCAGAAAGAGGAATCGAAACCCGTATCCGAGCGCAAGTGGTTCTTTCTGGTAAGAAGCGCGGCCCCGAATTATCCCAAGGGTCCGACCCTGTGGCCCGACCGCTGGCCCATAGAGGCGCTGCAAGCTATCGAGGATGACCCCACCAAGGGTCCGGGGATGCTGTATCCGCAGTATCTGATGCAGCCCAAGAGCGACAAGCAGGGGCTGGTTACCGACCGCGACCAGATACGCTGGATGCCGCGCAAGGCGTTTGATGAATACTACGGGTACATACAGCCCTATGTAACGGTAGACCTGAACGGCATGGAGCCGCAGAAAGAAGGCAGCGACACCGACTTTGCCTGTGTCAACGCCCACGGGTTTGGCGCTGACGGCAATCTCTACGTCTTCGACTGCATGTACTCGCGGGATGTCAACCCCGATGACGTGATTGACTATATGTTCTGGCTGTATGCAAAACACCCGCGCATTGCGTCATTCAAAATTGAAAAGGAAGCCCACGCCCGCGTACTGTTGCCGTTTCTCAAAAAGGAAATGGCCAAGCGCAATGTCTATCTGCCCATCATGGAGATACAGCGGGACTCGAAGGTCAGCAAACAGCAGCGCATCAAGGGGCTGCAACCGTGGTTTGCCAAAAAGAATATCGTCATGGTCGAGGGTCTTGGCTTTACCAACCCCAAGACGGGCGCATGGGAATCCATCAAGAAGTCCATCGAAGACGAGATACTGTTCTTCCCCCGCTACAACCACGATGACTTTCTGGATACTTTGGCCGACGCCATGCAGGGGCGGGATGGTACTGTGGTATCGGACATGATACCGCGCCCCAAGATGCCCCCGGTCATCAGCCCCTGGATGCCGCTGGGACAGATCAACGGGGAACAACGCTGGGCACATTACGGCTCCATGCCCATCGCCATGATACCGGGACTTGGGCCACTGGAAGAAGATGGCTACTAATACTACAACTCCTGTTGTTGCGCTGCCGGAAGAAGACCGCAAACCGTCTCCGCTGGGTGCGGAATGGTCAGATGAAAAGGCGCTGGCCATTGTTCTCCAAGACTTCCAGAAGGCGGAAGCCGACCGCAACGCCAACCATGACCGGCGCTTCGTGGCCGCTGACCGCCTGTACACTGCTTACCGTGAAAAGAAATACTGGGAAGGGACGCGGGTAGAGCGGGCGTCCATGGGGGTATTTCTTACTCTGTCACAGATAGAGTCCCTGCTTCCGGCATTTGTTGACGGGCTGCTGGGTGACCCTGATTTCTTCGCAGCCTATGCGCTGGGAGGGACCAACCCCGACCAGGCCCGCGCTGTTCAGCTGCTGCTGCGTAATCAGCTGCGCGACCTGGGCGACCCCGGAGACTTCTCCTCGCTGCGGAGCATTGTTCTGGGGCAGAAGAAAAGCGACCTCCAGTACGGCAACGGGATTATCGAGTGGGGATGGATGATGCAGCAGCGGCAAGTGGAGCGGGTACAGCGCCGCGCTATTCCGCGCCGTATTATGCTGCCGGGGCCGGATGGCGTTACCATGGCCCCGGTTAACACCGGCCAGTACGACATCTCCCATGAGCGCATCGTAGACAACCATCTTGTCTCGCGGCCCTTGGTCAAGAACGTGGACATACGCCACTTCTACATTGACCCCAATACTCCGTCGCCCAATGTTCAGCACGCCGGATTCTGCGCTACGCGCCATCTGTGGACGATAGCGGAACTGCAAGCCATGCGGGATGACCCCGCGTGGGCCAATGTCCGTATTCCCGATGACGAAACGCTGTTTGAATTGTCCAAGGGGAAAAGCAATACCCAGGGAGACAGCGCGCAGCAACAGGGGGCATCTTACAGAGGCGAGCAGCATAACCCCGCCCAGGATCAAAGCAGCGACCCGAATCTGGCCACGGTAGAGATTATCCGCTACTTCCAGAAGTCAAGAACCGTGTGGGTCATGGGGCGCAAGCGGGTGGCGCTGAATGAAAAGAACGAATACGGCCTGATGCCGTTTCTGAATTCCAGCTACATCAATGTACTGGGCCGCTTCTATTCGCTGTCGATTTCCGACCTGACGGAAGGTGACCAGCAGCTGGCCCAGGACATTCTGAATGCGCGGCTGGATGAGCTGTCTATCAGCGTACATCCTCCGACGCTGGTAAGAACCGGGGCGCGGCCCCCAAGCAGTGCCCGCAGAATCAAGCCGGGTGGCTGGATTGAGCTGGAAGACCCCAGCAAAGACATGGTGAGGATGGAGATTCCCCCGGTCAATCCCCAGTCGTTTCTTGAGATGAATGCGCTGGAGATGCGTACTCAGCGGGCCACTGGAGTTACCGATCTGTCGAATATCGGGGTACCCAGTAGCGGCGGAAACAGCGCCAACCGGACGGCAACAGGAGTGGCCACGCAGCGTAGTGCTGCTTCCATGCGTATCAAGTTTCAAGTGGCCAACTACGAGGACCAGGTTCTGGCTCCGCTGCTGTATGTGGTCCACGCCATGAACAAGCGGTATCTGAATCCCGAGCAGCTGATACCGCTGCTTGGGCCGCAGGCGCAGCTGATACAGCTGGACCCGCTGGCGGTCATCAACGCCGATGTAGGGTTTGAAATACTGGGCGCTACCAAGATGAAGGCGCGGGATGCGCTACTCGGTGGCGGCTTACAGGTCATCATGGAAACGCTGGCCAATCCGGCGCTATTGACGCTTCTCGCGCAACAGGGTATAAAGCTGAATGTAATGGAGCTGGTAAATCTGGCTACGGATGCTTTCGGATTGCCGACGCGCTCTCTGTTCCTGCCCATGTCCCAGGAAGAAATGCAGGCCATGAATCAGCCCACGCCCGACCAGGTGTTGCGTATGCAGATGCAGGAGCAGAGGCTTACTGCCCAGGGCCAGCATCAGGAACAGTCTGATGAAACCAAGCTGATGCTGGGGGTGGGTGATATGATGACAGCCGTGGCCACCGAGCGCATCAAGGGGGAAACGGCAAAAGAAGTGGCCGCTAAAAGGGCCGCGCAGAAGCCCAAGGGTGACAAGTGAAGGCAGTCATCCCCAATCCCGCTGACGCTGACTTCCTGATGGAGTCTCATGCTATCGCATCCCTGGAGACTCATCCTGGCTGGGGAAAGCTGAAGCAGCGCATGGCGGAGCTGGTAGCAGAAGCCAAGACTGACTGCGATGAGAGCCTGAGTGACGATCCCAATCTGGGCTGGAAGTTGCACTGGCGCTGGCGTCAAAGACGGGATATGATGGTGGCGGTAATTGCTACCGTGGAAGCAACGGCCAATGAGCGCAAGAGATTGCTGGATGAGCTGTACGGAGAGGATGTCCCACCTGAACCGACAGAAAGCAGCTACCCGATACCGGCAGAAGTGAAAACCTTTATGGAGGGAAAATGAGTATCGCAACAGCCCTTAATTCCGCTTTGAGCGGAAGCGCCGATTCCAATACAACCACCACGGACAATTGGTTCGGTCCGTCATCTACGCTTCAGTACCCAAGTTTTGGCTGGTATTACGGCTACGTGCCTTCGGTGGAAGCTGAAAGGCTTATCGCCATTTACAAGCGCGAGTTTGGTAAAGACTGGGAGGCGGCATATCAGAAGACCGTCAGATTGGAGCTGAAATGAGCGCAACTGTAATCAACCCGCCCAGCATTGCCCAGCCTGCCGAGGAATTACGCGCAGCGGCTCTGGCAGCGGAAGCACAAGCCAAGGCGGCAGAAACGGCACCGGCGGTAACCGCTCCTCCAGCGTCCGCTCCTGATGCTCCCTATACATTTACCAAGGGCGCTGACGGCAGCGTGGAACTGACGCTGAAAAGTGGACAGGTCTACAAGGGCGCATCCCAGGAAGCGGTACTGGCAGAGCTGGCCAAGGCGCAGATTTCCGCTACCGAGACTATCCGGCAGCTGAATGAAGCGCGCAAAGCGGAAGCAGCGCCTGTTGCCACTGCGGCTCCGGCCACCACCGAAGAAGACATCCTGGCTGCTGAGGTAGCCAGATTGTGGGGCAAGGGAGTTGGCATTCAAGACCCGAAGCAGATAGTGGCCGACATAGCTCAGGAGCGCGCAGAGCGACATCAGCAGGCTATTGCCCACCAGTTCCACGCCTCCTGCCCGGACTTCCCCGGCGACAGGGAAAGCGTAGACAAGCTGTATGAATACATGGCGGAAGCGGGGCTGGTTGATATTGTCCCCGTAGTCGACCCCGCAACCGGGAAGCAGAAGCTGGATGACAACGGAAAGGCGCAGTTTAATGTTGTCGGGGAAACGCTCGGGAAACTGAAAGCTGCCCACGCTGCCTGTGTCCAGTATGGTATCTACAAGCCGCTGACCCCCGAACAGCAACAGCAGGCGCTGGGTGCCAAAACAGCAGCACAGACATCGGCCCCTGCTCCCGTTATTGCCACCGGGGGACAGGGTACGGCTACAACTTCCGCTGCTGCCTTTGGCGGCAAGAGTCCGCTGGATCGCAGTGTATCGCTGGAACAGGTAAGACAGTGGGCCGAGGAAGCATCTCGCAAGAAATGAAAATAGACGTAGTGAGACAGCGACTGCGGTTGTTTATTCTGGGTATCCACTTTACGCGCTTCGATAAAAGCGTTAACCCCTTGGACCCAATGGGGGATACTCGCGGATTTAATCTCTTTATCGGGCTGCCGTTTATTGGTATACGCTTTTCCAATATGATTCACTGCAAGAAATGACGTGCCCGAAGTATTCTTCTGTACCGCGCCAACCACGGATGAGCGTCAGCGTATAGCTGACCGCTGCTTTGAATACTGGTCGGGCAATCCCGACGCCGACGTAGTAGTTGTTACCCCGGAAACTGTTGGCTGTAGTCTGGGGCAATTCCAGCGGGAGCGGCGCATCTACGCGGACTCCCGCGCCCGCCACCACGAATACATCTGCACCGATGACGACATGCTGCCCACAGCGGATGACTGTCTCGTCAAAGGCATAGCGGCACTCAGAACCCATACCGACTTCGGGATACTGTCGGCGTGGCCCGCCAACTGTACTATCAACCGCTGGGAACCGGGCGAAGAATCCATGCGCTGTCTGGTGTGTCTCGGAGTGGCAAAGTCTCGCGGCTGCGGCAACTGTGGCGGGGCGGGATGGTTCAGCTTTACCTATCAACCCTTCGAGGACTTGTCCGTCATGGAGCATGTCTCCGTGGGCGGGCTACGTTTCTGCCGCAAGGGACTGCTGGAGGAGTGGCCAGATTACAGTGGACAAGGCGGCTATGACGGGGTACACTCTTTGGCATTGAGGAAGGCAGGGTACAGAGTCGGATACCTTCAACACGCAAGGGCGGTGCATCTTGGAGAGGGAAAAAGCACAGTCTGGAATACCCTGTAGCAACACCCATTACGACACCATAGGAATCGGCATGTTCTACGATACTTCCGATGAGCCGGAGGATTTGACCCGCTGGATGGACCATGAGTTAATCCAGATGCGCCCTGCCAAGGGATTGGCCAAGGCCGCTATCAATGAAGTTCTAAAGCTGCGGGCAGAAATAGCCCGACTTGGGGGAAACCGTGAAGATAAAATGGCCAAAGATTCAACCGCCGCAGTGGAGTGAGAAGTTTATCCAGGGAATGATAGATCGCATGGCGGTGTCATTCTACAAGTATGGCGACGTTGCAGACAGCAAGCAAGACCTTGAGGCTAACGTCGAGCGACGAATCAAGAAATACCGGCTCACGGGCAATACCGAATGGTTAATAGACGCCGCCAACTTCTGCATGATTGAGTTTATGAAACCCACCGCAGAAGACGCCCATTTTGCCCCCACGGAAAGCAGTGAATCCCCAGGGGTACATCGTATCGGAGAGCGGGACGCCTCGTCCAGGCCGAACCTGAAAATCTAATGCTACTCGTAAATAAGCTGTGGCACAAAGAAGGGGAAGCCTCGGCAGAGGTAGAAACCGGGCGCTTACTGGCCGCGCTGATTATGGTCCAGAAGCCGCATGTTGTAGTCGAGACGGGTTGTAATTACGGGGCTACTTCCATACAGCTGGCAGAGGCCGTCAGATACAACGGCCATGGCAGGCTGCATACCTGTGACATCGAAGAAGACTGTACGCGGGCTACGCTGAAGCGGCTACGCGATCTTCCTGCCAGCGTCTAC
>Ga0255334_1000918_pt1 | contig 16952 bp, 18 predicted proteins | sample EtOH5_35cm_T3_12_FD_202080 | JGI IMG/M metagenome (GOLD analysis project Ga0255334, IMG submission 202080) | Sandy soil microbial communities from University of British Columbia, Vancouver, Canada - EtOH5_35cm_T3_129 | ecosystem: Engineered > Artificial ecosystem > Sand microcosm > Unclassified ...
TGCTCGCGCGCGGCGGGGCGATAGACGTCCACGCTCACCAGCAGCGGGCGGCGCCCGCTCTTCTTCAGCCAGGCCGCCAGCTTGCCGGAGGTGGTGGTCTTGCCGGAGCCTTGCAGGCCGGCCATCAGCACAATGGTCGGAGGCTGCGAAGCCAGCTTGAGCTTGGCGGTGTCTTTGCCCAGGAGGGCGATGAGCTCGTCGCGGACGATCTTCACCACCTGTTCAGCGGGGGAGAGCGAGGTCATCACCTCCTGGCCGACAGCCTTGGCGCGAATGCCGTCGAGCAGGTGCTGGACCACGCCCTGGTGGACGTCGGCCTCGAGCAGCGCCACGCGCAACTCGGCCAGCGCTTCGCCGATGTTTTCCTCGGTGAGGGTGCCCTGGCCGCGCAGGTTCTTGAAGGCGCGCTGGAGCTTGTCTGTGAGGTTCTCGAACATGGGAAGCCTTCATTCTATCAGCCGTAAGATGGCGCTTGGCGCGGGCCTGCCGGACCCAGCGGAGACGGCGTTCCGGCGCCGTCTTCCGCTCCCGCACGCGGATATACTGAGTGGCCGAGGCCGTACTGATGACGCCAATCCCTCACAACACCGCTCCTGACCATCCGGACTGCTGGCCGGCGCTGCCCCTGGCTTCCTGGAAAGACACGCTGGCCACGCTTCACATGTGGACGCAGATCGTGGGCAAGGTCCGCATGGCGCTCACGCCTCCGACCAATCACTGGTGGCACGTTCCGCTCTACGTGAGCGCGCGCGGCCTGACCACATCGATCATCCCGTACGGCAAAAGCGGCTTCGAGATGGAGTTCGACTTCCTCTCGCATCAACTGGTGGTCCGCACCACCGATTCCGGCGCCAAGACCCTCGCGCTCGCGCCGCGCTCGGTCGCCGATTTCTACCGCGAGTGCATGTCCATGCTGCGAGGACTCGGTATCGAGGTAAAGATATGGACAATGCCGGTCGAGGTCCCGGAGCCTATCCCCTTCGATCGGGACAAGACCCATGCCTCCTACGACGCAGCGGCGGCGCAGAAGCTGTGGCGCATCCTGGTGTCGGCGGACGAGGTGTTCAAGGTGTTCCGAGGGCGCTTCCTGGGCAAGTCCAGCCCGGTGCATTTTTTCTGGGGAAGCTTCGATCTGGCGGTGACGCGCTTTTCCGGGCGGCGGGCGCCGGAGCGCAACGATCCCGACCCGGTGCTGCGCAAGATCATGCGCGAAGCCTACTCCCACGAGGTGATCAGCGCGGGCTGGTGGCCGGGGGCGGGCGACATGGCGGGCTCGGCCTTCTACTGCTACGCCGCGCCGCAGCCGGAGGGCTTCGCCGCGCAGCCGGTGCGGCCGTCCGCCGCCTTCTATCACCAGCAAATGGGCGAGTTCCTGCTCAACTACGACGACGTGCGCGGCGCCCCGTCGCCCACGACAGCGCTGCTGGAGTTCCTGCAGACCACCTATGAGGCGGGCGCGACGCTAGCGAAGTGGGACCGCGCGGCGCTGGAGCGGCCCGCCGAGATGGCAGGCGTGGCGGCGCAACCCAACTCCTAAGCCCGGCGTCCGCCTCTTGCACTCGCCGATGCGCTCGCCTGGGTCTTGACTCCCAGATAGTTCAGGAAGGCGCGCGTCAGCTCGCGCTTGAGGGCGGGATCGTCCTTGGGTAGAGAAGTCTTCAACGGTCCCAGGTCCACGGGCAGGACCACAAGTTCGAAGAGCGTGCTGGCCACCATCATCAGGCCGAGGGAGACCGCGATGCGCGGATCGGGGTGGGGGATCTCCTCGCGGTGGGTGAGGAACAGGTCCACGATGCGCTGGTAGGAGCGGGCCTCCAGGCGCGTGGCCTTTTTCCAGAACGGACTGTGGGCCCGGCCCTGGACGAACTGCTTGATGCCGCGTAGCAGCGGGGCATTCATGCGGTAAGTGATCACCATGCCGCCAATGACCTGCTCGGCAAAGACCGGCAGGGGGATCTGCGCGGCGGCGGCGGGAGTGATGCCTGCCTTCATCCGTTCCTCCTGCCGCTCCAGAATGCCGAGGATCATGGCTTCGAGCAGGGCATCCTTGTCGCGGAAGCGGCGGTAGACGGAGCCCGGCGTGAGCCCGGCATGGTGGGCGATGCGGGGGATGGTGGTGCCTTCCACGCCATGTTGCCCCAGCACCTCGGCGGCAGCCTTGAGCAGCTTGCGCAGGGACTCGCGGCTGCGAGCCTGCTGCGGTTCGAGCGTCCTGGTCCGGCGGGGCATGGGCTCCTTTTATACCAGCCGGGCGTAGGCTGGGCGCGCCATGAGATTCCTCTTGACAAGCTTGTAATGTAAATGTAAATTCACGTTTACATTATACATCGGAAGGAGTTCTGATGAACAACCAAAGTCCGCAGGCGCCGAGAAGGGGCTTCGCAGGGGTTTACCTGAGTCTGGGCGGCCGCACCCGATTCTGGGGATGGGGCACGCCGCCCGCTGCAAGGGCGGAGCGACCCCGGGCCGGGATGCCGGATCTTCGATCCGCCTCCTCGAGGGCGGAGATCCCTTCCGCCGGCCGGGATACAGGGAAGCCCACCGTGCGCTTTGCCTGCGACCGCCATTTCATCGGACTCGTCGTCCGCTGATCATCATCCGCTGATTTAGGAGGAAATGCCATGGCCGCCGCCGCTCTGCCCGCAGCCCAGTCCAGCTCGCATCCCTTGCGCAACCGCAACTTCGTGATGTGGTGGGTGGCGGCCACCATCTCCCTGCTGGGCGACCAGTTCTACGTGGTCGCGCTGCCCTGGGTGGTGCTGCAACTCACCGGCTCGGGCCTTGCCATGGGGACGGTGGCCATGGCCGCGGGCATCCCGCGAGCCGTGCTCATGCTGATGGGCGGCGCGGTCACCGACCGCACTTCTTCCCGCAAGGTGTTGATGGCGACCGCATCGCTGCGCACGCTGTTTGTGGCTGCCATCGGGCTCCTGCTGTGGCAGCACGCTCTGGAACTCTGGCATCTCTATCTGCTGGCCGTCGGCTTCGGGGTGGCCGACGCCTTCGCGCTACCCTCGGCCTCGACGCTGATGCGCTCGCTGGTGGAGCCCCAGCAACTGCCGGCGGCCAACTCGGTGTGGCAGAGCAGCGCGCTGCTGACCGGGATCGCCGGCCCCGTGCCCGCCGGCCTCATCATGAAAGCCCTGGGCGCCGCTTGGGCATTCTTCCTGGATGCCTTCAGCTTCCTGTTCATCCTGGGTGCCCTGTGGAAGCTCCCGGATCCACCGGTCAGCCAGCCGTCTGCGGCGCGGTCTGGCATGTGGGGATCCATCGGAGAGGGACTGGCCTACGTGGGACGCGACGTCGCCCTGCGCTCCCTGATGCTGTTGGCGGCGGTCCTGAACTTCTTCCTGGCGGGCCCGCTCAGCGTCGGACTGGCCTACATGGCCAAGCAACGGTTCTCCTCGCCGGCCTCTTTCGGCCTATGGATCTCGAGCGTGGCCGCGGGAGCGCTGGCCGGGATGCTGCTGGCGGGCGTGCTCAAGTCGAAGCGGCGCGGCCTGCTGCTGGTCGCCACTAGCTCCACCCTGGGACTGGCGACCTTCGGCATGGGATTCGCTCCCGGCCTTTGGCCGGTGGCGGCCCTGCTGCTGGCGATGGGAGGGCTGAGCGGCTTCATCAACGTGCAGATTCAAGCGTGGTTTCAGCAGCGTGTGGACCGGGCCGTGCTGGGCCGCGTGGTCAGCGTGTCCATGCTCTCCGCCTTCGGCCTGATGCCGCTGTCGATGGCCGCGGCCGGCATGTCTGTCGCCTGGAGCGCCCGGGGAATGTTCGCCATCGCCGGCCTGGCGCTGCTGCTGGTCTCGGCCTTTGGGGCGATGCAGAGGCCGGTACGGGAAATCGCCTGACCTCTCAATACATTTCCTTGGCTGTGGCCACCGTGTTGCAGTGGATGGTGACCGTGTCCTCCACCCGGCGGGCGTAGCCGCCGGCGTAGGTGACCATCACCGGTAAGCCGCGGGCGCGGGCGACGCCAAAGATCAGCGCGTCCCTTTTCTTCAGGCCGTCGAGGGTCAGCGCCAGACCGCCGAGCTGGTCTTCGCGGTAGGGGTCGGCGCCGGCGAGATAGCACAGCAGATCGGGCTGGAACTGGCGCAGGCCGGAGCTAAGGGCGTTGTCCAGCCACGCCAGGTAGTCGTTGTCGCCGGTGCCATCGGGCAGGTGGACGTCGATGGAGGAGGGCGGCTTCCACGCCGGATAGTTGTCGGCCTGGTGCAGGGAGATGGTGAAGACGTCGCCCGCGGCCGCCTGCGGGCGCTCGTGCGCGCCCAACGTGGCCGGCGAGAACGAAGGCAGCGCGGCGGGCTGGCCGGCGGGCTGAGCGAAGATGGCGGCGGTGCCGTTGCCGTGATGGACGTCGCAATCCACGGTCATGGCACGGGCGATCTTCTTCTCCTGCTGCAGGCGGCGGATGGCCACGGCCACGTCGTGGATCATGCAGAAGCCCTCGCCGTGGTTGGGGAAGGCGTGGTGGAAGCCGCCGCCCAGGTTGAAGGCCACGCCGTCGCGCAGCGCGCATTCCGCCGCGAGGATGGAGCCGCCTGCGGCCAGCCAGAAGGCGCGCACCAGCTCCGGCGAGTATGGCACCTCGAGCAGCAACTCCTCCTGCTCGGAGAGGGTGCCGGTGCTGAGTTTGCGGACGTAATCGGCGGTGTGCACCAGCCGGATGTCATCGTCGGAGGCGGGCTGGGGCTCAAGGAAGTCCCCTGCCACGGCCAGGCCCGTCTCCAGCAGCCGCTGGTGGATCAGCCGGTACTTCTGAGCCGGGAAGACGTGCTCGCCCAGGGGCAGGTAGTAGCCGTCGCTGTAAACCAGCTTGAAGGGAAGCATGGGACAGATCCTTGGCTGCGCCAGGATTTCGCCTGCCGGCTCCCGCTCGTCCCGCAAGGCGGGACTCGCTCCCGCCTGCAAGGCGGCTCAAAATAAACACGTCCCGGGCGCAACTCTTTGGCGGGGATTACGTTACTACCATAGAGGGTTGGGAATCATAGGGAAAGAGGAGAGAGTTATGACCAGGAAGTGGATAGGGATCGCAGCAGTCGCGGTGCTGGTGCTGGGAAGCGGCACCGTGGCCTTTGCCAGGTTCGCCGGCCGGGCGGGACACATGGGCCGCATGGGGATGTTCGGCGCATGGAAGATGGCGCAACTGGAAGCCCGGCTGAAGCTGACGCCGGAGCAGTCCAAGCAGATGCGTGACATCGTGGCGGCGCGGCGCGAGACGCTGAAGAGCGACTTCGACGCCGGGCGCGATGACCGTCAGGCCCTGATGCGCGAAATCTTCAAGGACAACCCCAACCAGGCGGAGATCCAGAAGCGGGTCTCGGCCATCCAGGAGCGGCACAACGCCATGTTGAGCCAACTGGTGGCCTCCGGCCAGGACTTCAACAAGACGCTCACTTCGGAGCAGCGCACCGAGATGCAGAAGATCATCGACGAGCAGATCCAGGTGGGCAACAAGATGCGCCAGCACCGGGGTCAGCGCGGGATGCGGCGCGGAGGCCCGCCGGAGTCTCAGACGGCGCCCAGGTAAACGCGACAGGTTGCCAGCAGGAGCCCGCTTCGGCGGGCTCTTTTTTTTGCGCCGGGTTTCAGGCGGATGACTGGGACCCAGGCCGCCCGCGCACCCACAGCAGGTTGAGGAGCGCGATGACGGTGGTGACTCCGAGGATGATGACCTCGGTCTCGCCGATGCCACTTACCAGAATGAGGGAGAACCCGATGCCGAGGGCGGCGACCAGCGTCCCGGCGGGCAGGCGGAAGCGGGCGGCCTGGGGCTGGCTGCGGCGCAGCACTACCAGCGCCGCGCAAGTGAGTCCGTAGTAGAAGAGCCGCGCCGCGCTGGAGAGCGCCACGTTCCAGCGGAAGCTGCCGTACACCGCCAGTCCCCAGATCAGCGAGCCCCACAGGACGATGGAGACATTGGGCGTGCGAAAGCGGGGATGGATGACGGCGAAGACCGCGGGAAGGTCGCGATTCTCCGCCATGGCGAAGGGGAGGCGCGGCCCGGCCAGCGCCATGGCGCTGAGGTATCCGTAGAGCGAGACCAGGGCGCCGGCGGTGACCAGCAGCGCTCCCGGCTCGCCGAGGAAGAGCCGCGCCGCCTCCGCCAGGGGGCGATTGGTCTGGGCGGCGTTGGGCAGCGAATAAACAACCACCACCTGCACCAGCGTGTACAGCACCGTCACCACCCCCAGCACGCTGAACAGGGCGAAGGGCGCGTCGCGTTGCGGGTCCTTGGCTTCGCCCATGGGAGTGAGCGCGGATTCGAAGCCTCCGTAGGCGAACACCAGCAGCAGCACGGCCTGCACCCAGTCACGCCAGGAGGGCGGCACAGCGGGGACGGGAGGCGGCGCGCTGGGGCCGTGCGTCGCCAGCCAAATGCCGCCCACGGCGATGAAGGCAATCAGCGTTCCGATCTTGGCCACGGTGGAGACATTGCTCACCCACGCGCCCGCGCTGACGCCGCGGTAGTTCACCACCGCCAGCACGCCGAGGATCAGCGTGAGCACGGCCAGGCGTCCGGCCGGGGCTTGCGCTCCCGGCCACAGCTCTCCCAGGTAATCGACGAACAGGTTGGTGGCGGCGGCGGGCGCGGTGACGCGCGCCAGCCAGAAGAGCCATCCCATCAGGATGCCGACCGGGCGGCCGAAGGCGGTGCGGGCGTAGAGATACGGTCCGCCGGCGGCCGAGAACTGTGAGGCCACCTCGGCGAAGCATCCCATCAGCGCCGCCATGCCCAGCGCGGTCACTAGATAGGCCAGCGGGCTGGCGCGGCCCAGCAGCCCCGCGATGGTCGCGGGCAGGCCGAAGATGCTGGAGCCGATGATGGAGTTCAGCACCAGCGCCGCCAGGCTCCAGCGTCCGATGGCGCGGAGGAGTTGGGTTGGAGGCGGCTGGCTCACGGCGAAGGGCGGAGATTACCACGAGCGCGGACGGCTGAATTGTCATTCTGAGGCCGCTCCAACGGGCGAAGAACCCATGCATTGGCTTCTCTGACGAATGCATAGATCCTTCGCTGCGCTCAGGATGACGCTCTTAACGTTTTCGTTCCTTGGAGGTGGCCGCCGGCGCTGGCGGCGCGGGAGGAGTGACGGCGCGCCGGATGGGCACGATGGCCCCGCGCGACGGGTCGGCCTGAGCGCTGGCGCGGGTGAGCACTTCTTTCTGGATGTAGGCGACGAACTCCTGCATCTGGCGCTGCATCTCCTCCATGCGCGCACGCATCTCCAGGATGATGGCCATGCCGGAGATGTTCACGCCCAGGTCGCGCGCCAGGGAGAGGATGAACTCCAGCCGCTCCAGGTCCTGCTCGGTGTAGAGGCGGGTGTTGCCCTCGGTGCGCGAGGGCTTGAGCAGCCCCTCGCGCTCGTAGAGCCGCAGCGTCTGCGGGTGGATGCCGTACATCTCGGCGACGGCGCTGATCATGTAGGCGCCCTGACGTTTGCGTTTAGCCATGAATTCCCTCGATCAAACCTGTTTCCATAGCTCCGCCCGCGGGTCTTCCGGATTCAGCTTGGCCAGTTCGCGCAGGAGTTCTTTCGAGCGTTCGTCGTGCACCGCGGGGACGACGATCTTGACCTCGACGATCTGGTCGCCGCGCGCGCCGTTGCGCGTAGCCGAGGGCACGCCCTTCTCGCGCAGGCGCAGGCGCTTGCCGGTGGGCGTCCCCGGGGGGATCTTCACCTCGGCGCGCCCGTCGATGGTCGGAACCTCGATCTTCGCGCCCAGTGCCGCCTCGGTGGCAGAGACAGGGACGGTCAGGTGGATGTCGTCGGCCTCGCGGTGAAAGACCGGATGGTCGCCGGCGCGGACGATGATGTAGAGGTCGCCCGCCGGGCCGCCCAGGATGCCGGCGTTGCCCTTGCCGGGAAGACGGATGCGCTGGCCGTCGCGCGTCCCCGGCTTCAGGCGAACTTCCAGAGGCTCGTTGCGCTGGAGAGCGCCTTCGCCGTGGCAGTGGCTGCACGGTGTCCGCGCTTTGCCCGAGCCGCCGCAGCGCGGGCACTCCAGGTTGAACTTCATGCGCCCGCTGGTCTGGGTGACCTGGCCGGAGCCGCCGCACTCCGGGCACGTGCCGCTGCCTTGCAGGTACCCCTGGCCGTGGCAGTGGGAGCAGGAGTCGGTGCGGCTGATGTTCAATCGCACTACGCCGCCGCGAATGGCCTGCCAGAAAGGCACCTCGACCTGATACTCCAGGTCGCTGCCGGCGGAGGGGCCGGCGGGCTCAGGCCCGCGTCCCCCGCCGAAGATGGAAGAGAAGATGTCGCGGAAGCCGCCGGTCTTCCTTCCGGCGCCAGACTCGCTGAAGTCGGAGAAGTCGAAGCCGCCGAAGTCGAAGGGGACACCCTGGGCGCCTCGTCCACCTGCGCCGCCCGGGGCGCCGTGGAAGCCGTATCCGCCGCGCGACGCCGCCTCGGCCGTCGCCGGGTCGATCTGGTCGGAGTAGAAGCCGAGCTGGTCGTAGATCTTGCGCTTCTTGGGATCGCTCAGGACATCGTTGGCCTCGGAGAGGGCCTTGAACTTCTCTTCGGATGTCTTGTTGCCGGGATTCAGGTCGGGATGGTACTTGCGGGCGAGCTTCTTGAAGGCCTTGCGGATGTCCTCGGCGGAGGCGGACTTCTTCACCCCGAGTGTGCCGTAGTAGTCCTTGGTCTGGGTCGCCATGGTTTGTGTGGCACAGCCATTCCCGGCTGTGCGCCAGTTAAGGCTTCTCTTTGTCCTTCTCCGGCACGCGGGTGGCCTGCCAGGCCACCACTTGCCAGCGCCCGTTGCGCTTCAGGAACGTTCCGGTGTTGCGGTAGTAGTGGGTTTCGCTCGAGCCGTCCTTATTGGTCAGGTGCTGGATGAGGCGGAAGTTCATGACCGCCATGTTGCCGTAGGCGTGCACGGTGAGGTCATCGGCGCCGTAGGCGGTCTTGGGAGCGTCGGGCGGAGTCGGCTCGGCGAGCGACTTCAGGATGTCGGCCTTGGTGATGGTGACGCCCGCGGAGCGGGTGTAGATAAGGTCGTCGGCGAAGAAGCGGTCGTAGACCGAGTTGTCGTTTTTGCTCACGCCCTCGAGGAAGTAGTGCAGCAGGGCGGTGAGCTGGTCGGCGGTGGATTGCTTGGCGGCGAAGCAGGGAAGAGCCAGGGCAACCACCAGCACGATCAGGACCAGTTTTCGCGGCATAGCGTCACCTCGTGGCGGCTGCGCTTTGGTGTTACATCCCGAGCAGAGCGAGGGAGCCCTACCCTCGCCTGAACATTCCTCATCAGGTAGGGCTCCCTCCGGCTTCGCCGTCGGGATGTAAATCAAACCCCGGCGAGCCTCGGGATGTAATTCACAAGAGAAAACGATTACTTCTTTTCCTCCACGTCCACGTACTCGGCGTCGATGACGCCTTCGTCCTTCTTCTTGTCTGAGCCGGTTTCGCTGTGCGGTTCGCCTCCGGGAGCGCTGGGCCCGCCCTGCGGCTTGGCCGCCTTGTACATCTGTTCGGCCAGTTTGTGGGAAGCGGCGGTCAGGCGGTCGCGGGCGGAGTTCATGGCCTCCGCGTCCGTGCCCTCCAGCGCCTTCTTGGCGTCGGCCAGGGCGGATTCGACCTCCGACTTCTCCGCGCCGGAGATCTTGTCGCCGTGCTCCTTCAGCATCTTCTCGATGTTGTAGACCAGCGAATCCAGGTGGTTGCGGGCCTCGATCTCCTCGCGCCGCTTCTTGTCCTCCTCGGAGTGGGCGTCGGCGTCCTTGGCCATGCGCTCCACCTCCTCCTTGGAGAGGCCGGAAGACGAGGTGATGGTGATCTTCTGGTCCTTCTGCGTGGCCATGTCCTTGGCGGTGACGTTCAGGATGCCGTTGGCGTCGATGTCGAAAGTGACTTCGATCTGGGGCACACCGCGCGGAGCCGGCGGGAGGCCGGTCAGGTGGAACTTGCCCAGGGTGCGGTTGTCGCGCGCCAGGGGCCGCTCGCCCTGCAGCACGTGCACCTCGACCGAGGTCTGGCTGTCGGCCGCGGTGGAGAAGGTTTCCGTCTTCTTGGTGGGGATGGTGGTGTTGCGCGGAATCATCCCCGTGGCCACGCCGCCCAGGGTCTCGATGGAGAGGGTGAGCGGGGTGACGTCGAGCAGCAGCAGATCCTTGACCTCGCCGCCCAGCACGCCGGCCTGCACCGCCGCGCCGATGGCGACCACTTCGTCGGGATTCACGCCCCGGTGCGGCTCCTTGCCGAAGAGCTCCTTCACCAGCGCCTGGATGCGCGGCATGCGGGTTTGCCCGCCCACCAGGACGACTTCGTCGATCTTTTTGGCGTCGATGCCGGCGTCCTTGATTGCCTGGCGGCAGGGGCCGACGGAGCGCTGGACGATGTCCTCCACCAGCTGCTCCAGCTTGGAGCGCGAGAGCTTCTTCACCAGGTGCTTGGGCCCGGCTGAGTCGGCGGTGATGAAGGGCAGGTTGATCTCGGTCTCCATGGTGGTGGAGAGCTCGATCTTGGCCTTCTCGGCGGCGTCGCGCAGGCGCTGCATGGCCATCTCATTGCCCTTGGCGTGCAAGTCGAGGCCTTCGTCCTTCTTGAACTCCTCGGCGAGCCAGTCCACGATGCGCTGGTCGATGTTGTCGCCGCCCAGGTGGGTGTCGCCGTTGGTAGACTTCACCTCGATGACGCCTTCGCCCACTTCCAGGATGGAGATGTCGAAGGTGCCGCCGCCGAAGTCATAGACGGCGATGGTCTCGTCCTTCTTCTTGTCCAGGCCGTAGGCGAGCGCAGCCGCGGTGGGCTCGTTGACGATGCGCTTCACCTCCAGGCCGGCGATCTTGCCCGCGTCCTTGGTGGCCTGGCGCTGCGAGTCGTTGAAGTACGCCGGCGTGGTGATGACCGCCTCGGTCACCGAGGCGCCCAGGTAGTCCTCGGCCGCCTTCTTCAGCTTCTGCAGGATCATGGCCGAGACTTCCGGCGGGGTGTAGTCCTTGCCCTGCGCCGTCACCGCCACGTGGTCGCCCGACTTCTTCACCTTGAAGGGGACCATCTTCATCTCTTCGTTCACTTCGTCGTAGCGCCGCCCCATGAAGCGCTTGATGGAGTAGATCGTGTTCTCCGGGTTGGTGATGGCCTGGCGCTTGGCCACCTGCCCCACCAGCCGCTCGCCCGTCTTGGTGAAGCCGACCACGGAAGGCGTGGTGCGGCCGCCCTCTTCGTTGGCGATCACCTTGGGTTCGCCGCCTTCCATCACCGCGACGACCGAATTGGTGGTGCCGAGATCAATGCCGATGATCTTGCCCATTGGAACCTTCCTCCTGAGTAGTTAGAGCCCTACTATATAACTTGAGTGCCTTATTGTCAACTTACTGGATGTGGTTTTTAATCAATAAGATGCAATCACATATTGCTGACCAGAAAGCCCTGAAAATCAATGGCTTGCGCCGATGGAGGAAGGGGGTTACACTCCGCGCGCATTCAGGAGGCGGCTATGACAACGTCGGATGAGGCGCGGGTTTGGCAGGCGATGGGAGGAACGGCCATCGTAGGGGGCGGTGCGCTGCTCCTGGCTACCGTAAAGCTCTACGGAGTGGTCTACGCGGATCCGTCGGCGCTGTCCATTGGGCTGGCGGCTTCGTTCGTGATGCTGGCCGGGGTCTCCGGCTTTCTGGCGGGGCGGGTGCTGCACTCCATCTCGGGCGGCGAGACGCACCGCGAGGCGCTGCTGTGGCGCTTCCTGGCCGGCGTAGCGGTGGGCGCGGGGGCGGTGGCGGTCACGCTGGCATGGAGAGAATCCGAGGGCAAGGTGCCGACGCTCGACCACCTGGCCATGGGCCTGGCGGGATCGTTCATGACCTTGGTGGGGATCCTGGCGCTGCTGGCACAGCGGGTGATGCACCATGCGACCGACCAGATCAAGGCGGCGAAGGGATAGGTTCCTCAGGGGCTAAAGCCCCGAAGCAACAGACTCGCGCACGGCACGGCCGAAGCCGTGCCCTCTCGTCTTCGAGCCTGCGGGTGACTTACTCCACGGTGACGGACTTGGCGAGGTTGCGAGGCTGGTCGACGTCGCAGCCGCGGCGCACGGCGATGTGGTAGGCCAGCAACTGCAGGGGCACGATCTCAAGGATAGGCAACAGTAACTCCGGCGCCGCCGGGACATGGATGACGCGGTCCACCGACTCGCGGATTTCCTCATCGCCCTCAGTGGCGATGGCGATCACCGTCCCGGAGCGCGCCTTCACTTCCTTGATGTTGGAAAGTGTCTTCTCATAGCGCGTCATCGAACCGGGGTCGGCGGCGTCGCGGGTGGCCAGGACCACCACCGGCAGGTTCTCGTCGATGAGGGCATTGGGGCCGTGCTTCATCTCGCCGGCGGGGTAGCCCTCGGCATGGATGTAGGAGATCTCCTTGAGCTTGAGCGCGCCCTCAAGGGCAATGGGGTAGTGGATGCCGCGGCCGAGGAAGAGGAAATCCTGGGCGCGGAAGTACTCCTTGGCCAGGTCCTCGCACTCCTCGTCACGCGCCAGGAGCGCCTCGAGCTTGCCCGGCAGCTTGGTGAGCTCGTCGATCAGGACTTTGGCCTGGTCCGAGTTCAGCGTCCCGCGCACCTGCGCCAGATAGAGCGAGAACAGGAAGAGCGCGGTGAGCTGCGCGGTGAAGGCCTTGGTGGAGGCGACGCCGATCTCCGGCCCGGCGTGGGTGTAGATGGTCCCGTGGGCCTCGCGGGCGATCATAGCGCCGACCACGTTGCAGATGGCCAGGGTTTTCGAGCCCTTGGCCTTGGCTTCGCGCTGCGCGGCGATGGTGTCCGCCGTCTCCCCGGACTGGGTGATGAGCAGGGTGACGGTGTCGGCGGCGGTGATGGGATCGCGGTAGCGGTACTCGCTGGCGTAATCCACTTCCACGGGAACGCGCGCCAGGCGCTCGATCATGAACTTGCCGGCCAGGGCGGAGTGCCAACTGGTGCCGCAGGCGGCGATGTGCACCTTCTTCAGCGAGCGGAATTCGGCCTCGGTGATCTCCATCTCTTCCAGGAAGACCTTGCCGGTATCGAGCGAGACGCGGCCCAGGGTGGTGTCGCGCACCGCGCGCGGCTGCTCGTAGATCTCCTTGAGCATGAAGTGCTTGAAGCCGCCCTTCTCCGCCATGATGGGGTCCCAGGTGATGTGCTGCACCTGGCGCACGATGGGCTGGCCCTGGAAGTCAGAGAGCTGCACGCCGGAGGGGGTGATGACGGCGAGGTCGCCGTCGGCGAGGAAGAAGATGTCGCGCGTGTGGTAAAGGATGGCGGGGATGTCGGAGGCGACGAAGTATTCGTCCTTGCCCAGGCCGATGACCGCCGGAGGGCCGTTGCGCGCGGCCACGATCTTGTTGGGCTCGTCGGAGGAGATCACCGCCAGCGCGAAGACGCCGGTCAGCTCCCGCACCGTCTTGCGGACCGCTTCTTCGAGCGGGCCGGGCGCGCCCCCGTTCTTGCCGGCCAGATACTTTTCCACCAGGTGCGCGATGACTTCAGTGTCGGTCTCGGTGACGAACTTGTGGCCTTCTTCGCGCAGCTTCTTCTTGAGCGTGAGGTAGTTCTCGACGATACCGTTGTGGACGACGACGATCTTGCCGGTGCAGTCGCGATGGGGGTGGGCGTTCTCTTCCGTGGGGCGGCCGTGGGTGGCCCAGCGAGTGTGGCCGATGCCGTAGGTGCCGTCGAGCGGCTTGAGGCGGATGGCCTCTTCCAGATTGCGAAGCTTGCCCTCGGCCCGGCGGATCTGGAGCCCCTCGCCATTGCCCGCCACGGCGATGCCGGCGGAGTCGTACCCGCGGTACTCCAGGCGCTTCAAGCCCTCCAGGATGACGGGGACCACGCGCTTCTTGCCGACGTATCCGACTATGCCGCACATGTCAGGTGCCAGTACTCAGTTGCCAGTTGTCAGCTCTCTGCTCACAGATGAGAGGCTGCTTGCCACAGATTCAAAATCGCAAATCGACAATCGCAAATCGTCAATCTTCAATACGGTAGCTGAATTCCTCGATGACCGGGTTGGTGAGCACCTCGCGCGCGATGCGCTCCACCTCGGCCTGCGCCGCCGCCTTGTCCAGCCCGCCGTCGAGGGTCAGCTCGAAGTACTTGCCCTGGCGCACATCGCCCACGGCCTTGTGCCCCATCTTCTGCAGCGCGCCCTGGATGGTCTTGCCCTGGGGGTCGAGCACAGTCTTCTTCAGGGAGACGTACACGAAGGCCTTCATGACTGGTGTAGATTATAGCCGGAAAGCCGCAGGCCGCTGGCCCATATGGGCGGTCGCACCAGGGGGTTTTTTCAATGCGAATCCTGCCCAGAACGGGACTTTTCGTAGCCGTGGCGCTTGGAATAGCGCTGGCTGCCCCGCCGGGAAAACCCACCCGGGTGATGGTGCACGCCGTCTCGCGCGACGCCAAGCTCCTGGGCACCCACGCGGGCGGAGCACGCATCGTCCTCCGCGAGGTGGCCACGGGCAAAGTGCTGGCCGAAGGCGTCCAGCAGGGAAGCTCGGGAGACACCAACCGCATCATGGTCGAGCCCCATCGTCGCGGCGCTGTCCTCTACGACACGCCCGACGCGGCTGGGTTTCTGGCCACGGTCACGCTCGAACGTCCCACGGTGGTCGAGGTCAGCGCGGAAGGGCCGCTGGGCCATTCGCAAGCCATGCAGCGCACTTCGAAAACGCTGCTACTCGTTCCCGGCGAAGACGTCCTGGGCGACGGCGTGGTGCTGGAGGTTCACGGATTCATCCTGGAATTCCTCCAGCCCGCGGCAGAGGCGCGCGTCCAAGCCGGCGAACCCATCCCCGTGCGCGCCACGATGACCATGACGTGAGGATGCCCCACTGAGCCCGGCGGGCTCTGGGACGCCAGCAAGATCCGCTTTGTGGCGCAAGTGGTGCGGAAAGGGAAGGTCGAGTCGGAAGCAATCCTCGCCTACGCCGGGGAAAAGAGTACGTACGCCGGGACGCTCCGCGCCCCCGCGACCGGCAAGTACGAACTACGCCTGCTGGCGATGGATCCCGCCAACGCCAACTTCGGCATGCACTCGCGCAAACTGATCGTCGATTAGCGCTCCAGCCCGGCCGGAACTACAGCCCGAACAGCTCGCGCAGGCGCTTGGTCTGGGCCCGGGAGACGGGAATCTCGGTCTGCTTCTTGTCGTCCATGCGCAACTGATAGCTGGACTTGAACCAGGGCACGACTTCCTTGATGCGATTGATGTTGACCAGGAAGGAGCGGTGGGCGCGCCAGAAGAGGCTGGGATCGAGCGAGGCCAGCAGCTCCTCGAGCGTGCGGCAGTTGGATTGGCCGTCGAGCGAGGCGGCCACCACGGTGATGACGCCATCTTCGATGGAGGCGAAGCAGATGTCCTTCTGGTCCACCAGGATGAGGCGTCCGCCCGACTTCAGCAGCACTTTCGTGTTCTGCGGCTTCTGGCCCTCGAGCAGCTTCATCAGCGATTCCAGGCGCTCGCCCGGCGCCGAGTCCGACTGCAGGTTCTTGCGCGCCTTCTGCACCGAGAGGGTGACGCGCTTCTTGTCAAAAGGCTTCAGCAGGTAGTCCACCGCGTTGACCTCGAAGGCCTTGACCGCGTACTGGTCGAAGGCGGTGGCGAAGACGATCTGGGGCAGGGGCACCTTGCGGTCCACCAGGCGCTTGATGACGCCGAAGCCGTCCAAGCCGGGCATCTGCACGTCGAGAAAGACCACGTCGGGGGAGTGCTCGCGGATCAGGCTGACGGCCTCCATGCCGTTCTTGCCCTGAGCCACGACGTCCACGTCGCCTACGGACTTCAGCAGGAACGCGAGCTCGTCGCGCGCCAACTGCTCGTCATCCACGATGACTGCGGAAAGGGGCATTGCTCCTCATGCTGAGCGGAAGTTCCAGTATAGGGAGCGCCGTTCCGGCAGGTCAAACGCGCGAGCCCGGCGCAGGTGCGGGATGACAAGTCAAAACCAAACGCAAGGTCCTTCGCCCCGACAGGAGTCGGGGCTCAGGATGACAAACCTTTGAGATGCGGCGCCGGGGTCAGGAGACAGCGGGTGGCGCCGCGGTTGCGCCGAGCTTGGCGCCGCAGTAAGGGCAGAAAGTATCGCCGGGACGCAGCGCGCGCTGACAGACTCCGCAGGTCGGCACCAGCTTGTGATTGCACTTGGGGCAGAAGTTGAAGCCCGACTGCACCGCCGTCCCGCACGCCGGGCAGCTTCCCACGATGGGTTGCCGCAGGAAGAAGTAGAGGATGAACCCGATGCCATTGGGGACCAGCATCACGATCACGGTCCACAGGACGCGGTTCATTCCCCGCCGCTTGGTGTCCGCGTTCACGTAGCCCAGCATGAGGAAGTAGATGGCCATCGCGGTGCCGGTCAGGAGGCCCAGGAAGATGCTGATCCCGGGCGGTGGCGGATTGTGCCCGTGCAACGGGATGTAACCGTTGAAGAACCACTGGAAGCAGAGAAACGCCGCCCCGGCCAGACTCCACGCCCACCACCGGATCAGTCGCACCTCTTCGTTGAAGTTGAATTTCTGTCCACTCATCGCTCTCCTCCCCGGTTTCCTCGCCGCGCCGGCGACCACTGCATCGCTCTGCCGTTTCCCTTGAAAGCCGCAGGCCGCAGCCACAACATGACGGCGGCGATGACGACCGTGGGCAAGAACCACGCCGAGACGAATCCCGCCTGCCAGGTGAGCGCCGGCAAGCTCCATTGCTCACCCAGCCAGGCGAATCCTTGCCACAGGTAGGTCAGGTTGACCAGGCCGAGCAGCGCCGCCAGGCCGCAGGAGACGACCAGCGGGAGCCAGCGCTCCTGGCGTTCGGCAAGTTCGAGCGCTCGCAGCCGCACCCGCTGTTGCGTGACCTCGACCAGCGCCCGATCCGCGCTGACCGCTAGCCAGCGCAGCGCTTCGAGGGCGCGCCGCGTCCCGGCGGCGGACTGTGCGCACACCGCGCATCCTTGCAGGTGCTGGTCCAGCCAGGCCTG
>Ga0255334_1000919_pt1 | contig 16945 bp, 21 predicted proteins | sample EtOH5_35cm_T3_12_FD_202080 | JGI IMG/M metagenome (GOLD analysis project Ga0255334, IMG submission 202080) | Sandy soil microbial communities from University of British Columbia, Vancouver, Canada - EtOH5_35cm_T3_129 | ecosystem: Engineered > Artificial ecosystem > Sand microcosm > Unclassified ...
AGAATAAAACGGGCTAACGACGGATTCGACAAACGGGTGACGCTTTTCTTTTCTCATGCCCTGCTCTTGTCGAAATTCATCGATAACCCCGTCTTTTGTTACTGAGCCATATTAATTAAAGCATGTAGTTCTTTAAATTATAGATTATATCATTCCATCACTCCACCGTGACGCTCTTCGCGAGGTTGCGCGGCTTATCCACGTCGTTGCCCCTTGCGATCGACGCGTAGTAGGCGAGCAGTTGCAGCGGTACCACGGCCAGCGCCGGGGTGAGCAGCGGCAGCGTCTGCGGGATGGTGAACAACCGGTTCACGTGGCGGCTGAAGTTGGGGTTGCCTTCTGTGCTGATGCCGATGATATGGCCGCCGCGGGCGACGACTTCCTGGATGTTGCTGACGGTCTTCTCCAGCAGGTCCTCTTGGGTCGCCAGGGCGATGACCGGCACGTTCTCCTCAATCAGGGCCAGCGTGCCGTGCTTCAGCTCGCCGGAGGCGTAGGCTTCCGAGTGGATGTAGGAGATTTCCTTCAGCTTGAGCGAGCCTTCGAGCGAGACGGCGTAGTCAAGGCCGCGGCCGATGAAGAACAGGTCTTCATGCCCGGCGACTTCTCCGGCGATCTCCTTGATTTCTTCCGAATGGCCGAGGATCGACTCCACCTGCTCCGGCAGGGCCTTCATGGCAGCGATGGTGTGGGCGATCATGTCGGCGGTCTGGGTTTCCAGCGTCTGCGCCAGATACAGGCCGAACAGGTAGAACCCGATCAACTGCGTCGTGTATGCCTTCGTGGAAGCGACAGCGATTTCCGGACCGGCCCAGGTCGTGATCACGAAGTCCGCTTCGCGCGCCACCGAGCTGCCGACCACATTCGTGATGGCCAGCACGCGGGCGCCATGCTTCTTGGCTTCGCGCAGGGCGGCCAGGGTGTCGGCGGTTTCGCCGGACTGGCTGACAACGATCACGAGCGTGTGCTTCGTGATGATCGGCGAGCGGTAGCGATACTCGGAGGCGACATCCGTCTCCACCGGGATGCGCGCCAGCTTTTCGATGACGTATTTGCCGACGAGACCTGCATGGTACGCCGTGCCGCAGGCCACGATATGAATGTTGTGAATGTTCTGGATCTCTTCCTTGGTGAGTCCGAATTCGGTACGCGTCAGGACGACGCGCTTGCCATCTTCGCTGATCCGTGCGGACATCGTGTCACGGTAAGCCTTCGGCTGCTCATGGATTTCCTTCAGCATGAAGTGGTCGAATCCGGCTTTTTCCGCCGTGGTCAGATCCCAATCGACATGAAAAGTTTCCCGGGAAATAAAATTCCCTTCCAGCGTCAGCAGTTCGACACTATCCCGTGTCAGAACGGCCATTTCGCCGTCATTGAGGATGTAAATGTCGCGGGTGTAGTTGAGCAGCGCCGGGATGTCCGAGCCGATGAAGTTCTCGCCCTTGCCCACGCCGATGATCAAGGGGCTGGCGTTGCGCACGGCGATGAGCTTATCCGGCTCATATTCGGTCAGCACTCCGAGCGCATAGGCACCGCGCATTTTGCGGACGGCGCGCTGAACGGCTTCGCCAATGTTCCCTTTGTATTCGTCGGCGATCAGATGCGAGATGACTTCCGTGTCGGTCTGCGACACGAATTTGTGGCCACGGGCGATCAGGTCTTCCTTCAGCGTCACGTAATTCTCGATGATCCCGTTATGCACGACCGAGAACTTGTGCGTGTCGTCCAGGTGCGGATGCGAATTCACATCCGACGGCTTGCCGTGCGTAGCCCAGCGGGTGTGGCCGATCCCGATCGTGCCATGCAGCGGGCTCTCTCCCAGCTTCGATTCGAGGTTCGCCAGGCGTCCTTGCGCCTTTTCCACTTCCAGGCCGTTCTCGGTGAATACCGCCACGCCGGCCGAATCATAGCCGCGATACTCCAACTTGCGCAGCCCTTCGATCAAGACTTTCTGAGTGTCCCGGTTTCCAATATATCCAACAATACCGCACATGGTATGCGACCTCCTGTATTCCACCTCTTCAGGCGGGTTGTCAAAGATTCAAAATGATGAGAGCAAGTTCTTTTTTCAAAAAAGCCAATGAGAAACGAGAGGCTTCCGAATGGCGGAATGCCCCGCAACCTATCCACCTTTCCGCCCTTAGCGCGAAAACATTCCCGGCGCATCGGAGCGGCAGCCTAACGCCTGAACAGCAGGAACCGATTGACAGGAAGCTCATGTCCTTCAGCCCGCATTCCCGCGCAAGGCAACTCAAAGATAACTGCTGTTGGAATCTTGTACGCCCGGTCGCCCAGATCGTTTTGCCTTCCAACTCTCGGTATGCAGTCTACCGGAAGGTCCCCGCCGAAGAATCCGAACACCTTCACCTCGTCAACTTGAACGTATGGGCATTCGGCCCATTGTCCGCTCCGCTCAAGTTCTGGCGCTTATGTGCTTTGAGGACGTCTACCCACCTCTCTGCATTGGACTGTTATCCCATCATATTCGGGCCGACCGATCGACGACACGGCGACTTTCTATGTAGGGCATTAACCAATAATACCACAAAACCTTCATCCCATAAACAACCAAGTCCCGCCATTTTGAAAATAATATTCACTAAGCAACAGGCAGGATGCCTAGCAAAAAGAGCGCAGGTCCCGCCGCCCCATCCGGCAGCAGATCCCGCGCTCTCCCCTTTCATTCCGTTACGTTGGCCTGTAGAGTCAGGACAGCTCGCGGACGACAACCTCCACAATCCCGTTCACATACTCTTCGATCTGAGCCTTCTCCGGCCCTTCCGCCATGACGCGAATGAGCGACTCCGTGCCCGAGGGACGTACGAGCACACGGCCGTTCTCGCCGAGCTTCTCTTCCGCCTGAGCGATCGCTTGCTCGATCGCCGCATTATCCATCAGCTTCGACTTGTCGACGACGCGAACGTTGACAAGCACCTGCGGGAACTTGCTCATCTTCCGCTTCAGCTCGCTGAGCGATTTCGTACCCGACTGCAGCAAGGTATCGACCAGTTGCAGCGCCGTCAGCATGCCGTCGCCGGAAGTCACGTGATCGAGAAAGATCACGTGGCCGGATTGCTCGCCGCCGAGGTTGTAGCCGCCGCGGCGCATCTCCTCCATGACGTAGCGGTCGCCGACCGCCGTCTGCGCCGTCTTTAGGCCCAGGTCGCGCGCGGCCTTGAAGAAGCCGAGATTCGCCATCACCGTCGTCACGACCGTGCCTTCCTTCAGCCGGCCGCTTCGGTTCATGGCGTCGCCGCAAATGGTGAGGATGTAGTCCCCATCCACCTCGTCTCCGTGCTCATCGATGGCGATCAGCCGGTCGGCATCGCCGTCGAAGGACAAGCCCAGGTGCGCTCTGTGCTTCAGCACCTCGGCGGCCAACGCCTCGGGGTGAGTGGAACCGCAGCCCTTGTTAATATTGCGCCCATCCGGGGTATTCCCGGTGGCAATCACCTCTGCCCCCAGCTCGCGGAACAGGCGGGGCGCCAGCTCATAGGAGGCTCCCTGCGCGCAGTCCAGCACGATCTTCAGGCCGTCGAAATTCGTGGAGACCGTCGTCTTAAGGAATTCCATGTATTGGAACTTCGCTTCCGCATTCTCGCTCGCAGTCCCGAGGTCGCCGCCGACCGGGCGAGGAAGTTCGTCCGTCTCGGCGTCCATCAGCCGCTCGATCTCCATCTCCGTCTCATCGGTCAGCTTGAAGCCATCGCCGCCGAAGAACTTAATGCCGTTGTCCTCAACCGGATTGTGCGAGGCCGAGATCATGACCCCGGCGTCCGCCCCGAGCGTATGCGTCAGGTAAGCGACTCCAGGCGTGGTGACAACGCCGAGGCGGATGACATCCGCCCCGATGGACAACAGTCCGGCGGTCAGCGCAGCTTCCAGCATATGGCCGGAAATCCGCGTATCGCGGCCGATGACCACCTGCGGGCGCTTGGCGCCTCCCGCGAGCACATAGCCGCCGCAGCGGCCGATCTTATACGCAAGCTCCGGAGTCAGCTCCGCATTGGCGATTCCGCGGACCCCATCCGTTCCAAAATACTTCCCCATTCTTCGTTCTCCCTTCTATCTCTCAAGCAATGGTACTTTTCTCAAACTTCGCTCTCCCGGTCACCGACCAGGCGAGCTGCTGCCGGATGCTTGATCCTCTTGTCGTGGCGTGGCGGCCGGCGATACCATAACAGGCGTTGCTTCCGTACCGCTGGTGCCGCCGGTCCCCTCGCCGGCTCCGCCCGCCGATGGACTGGTGCCGGCGGACACGCTGGGCGCCGGCGTGGCGGTTCCCCCCGGCGTGGCGCTTCCTCCCGGCTTGGCCGTGATCTCGACCTGCACCATCGGGTCCGCTCCCTGCCGCTTCATGTAGAGCGGCAGATTGACGATTACCGGCAGCTCATGGATTCCCGGCCCCAAGCTGCTGAGGTCGATGGTGGCCGGAATGTCTTGCGGCTGCAATTTATCCAGCACGCTTGCCGCCCCTTCCAGAGTCAGGCTGATCGACGAAGTGCCGGCGGACAAGGTGTAAGAATAATCCCGCGATTGGCCGGTCATGGCCACCGGAATTCCCTTGAAGGTCTTCGTGGCGGATGGAACAATCTTCACCGTCGCCGCAATTTCCTCGGGGATGACCTTGGTGATTCCCTTCTGAAGCGGAATCGTCAGCGTTGACGTTTTCGTCTCCTTGAGGCCGGACAGATCCAACTCCAACCCGTCATAGAATTCCATTTTATTCAAGATGTCCTGAGGAGCGTACACCGTCACCGTCTCCGGCTCCAGGGTGATCCCCTCAACGGCATAGCCAGGTGCAGGCTCGCCCTTCAACTTCAACTGCAACGGCATTTGCTTGAACGGGCTCGTGATCGGAATCTCCACGTCCACGACCGCCGGGCTGATCTCTCCGTCCACCACCTTGCCGTCCTTGTCGTACATGGTCAATTTGACCTGCTTGACGACATTCTCTTTCGCGCCCTCGACGCTGACCTCCGCCCGCACCTCGCTCACCAGGTTCAGCCGGCTTTCCGGTACCGAGACGCTTACCCGGGTCGGCTTCACGATCGGCTGGCCCGCCATGTACCCGTCATAAGGGGAGCCGGTCGGAATGATTGAGACCGGAAGCTGCTTGTGCTGGATTTTCTCCAGGGTGACCTGTACCGTCGGCGGCGAGATCGAGTAGTCCACGTTGGAATTGATCCCGGTCGCGCTGAGGAAGACCTGATGCGTCCCTTCTGTAAGGTTGTTCAGGTTCGCCTCAACGCCAAGCTCGGAGAAATTCGGCTTGCGGAAGCTGGTATCCTTCCAGCGAAGCTCGACCGTGACCTCCGCGGGTGAGATCTGTTTGATCGCATAGGAGCTCTGATCGAAGACCGGAGTAACCGCAACGTTGCTGATCGTTTCCCGGTGCTCCGAAGTAGTGGTCCGCGTCGTCGGCGTGTTCGAATCCAGCCGCACAACGAGCCATAGCAGGATGGCGATCAGCACCGCGAGCGCCTTGACTACGTTGTTATTTTGCAAGAGCTTATCCATTGCGCTTCCACCCCCTCCATTTCAAGTAGGGCTTCCGCTCGCTGGACTTCTGTTTGGGCCGGAGCTCTTCGTACAGCTTGGAGATGAACGACTCTTCCTTGATATCCCGGACAACCAGTCCGTTGATCGCGAGCGATACCTGGCCGGTCTCCTCGGAGACGATCACGGAGATCGCATCAGACATCTCGCTCACGCCGATTCCCGCCCGATGCCGTGTTCCCAGCTCCTTGCTGATAAAGGGATTCTCCGACAGCGGCAGGTAGCAGGCTGCGGCAACAATCTGGTTCTGCCGGACGATCACCGCTCCGTCGTGAAGCGGCGTGTTCGGAATGAAGATATTGATCAGGAGCTCCGAGCTGAGCTCGGCTCCCAGGCTGATGCCCGATTCAATGTATTCGTTGAGCCCCGTCTCCCGTTCGAAGACGATGAGAGCCCCGATTTTGCGCTTGCTCAGGTAGTTTACTGCTTTCAGCAGCTCGCCGATCCGCTCGCTGACGAGGATGTCTTCCTCGGCGTTCGACCGGCTGAAGAGGCGGTTTCGCCCGAGCTGCTCCAGGGCGCGCCGGAGCTCCGGCTGGAAGATGATGATGAGCGCGATCACCCCGATGTTGAACATCTGGTTCATGAGCCATTGCAGCGTATTCAGGTTCAGCCACACGCTGAGAGCCCAGACGAACACCACCACGATGATGCCCTGCAGCAGTTGGATCGCCCGCGTTCCGCGCAGGAGAAGCAGGCCTTTATAGATGATATAACTGACAATCAGAATATCGATGATCTCTTTGGCGGTGCCGCCCAGCGTAAATGGAAATTCCATTGCGGTTTCCCCCGTCAGTACCCCCGGTCGAGGGTTGTCTTGGACTCCGGGTTTCTCGTCTGCCTGTATCGCCCGGCTCATCCGCTACCCTTCATGATACCATAATTTCAATAAAAAACCTCCCCCAAGCCCGCCGGGGGAGATTAGGAATACGCTCTACTGGACAGCGGGAGAGAAAATTTCCTTCACCTGGTAAACCAGCCATTCCGCCGCCTGATTAATGCTGTAAATCTTGCCGGATATATTGGCTGTGGAAGCCGTGTGGTACTTCCCGTCCACGACGACCAGATTGCCGTCGATCTCTCCGTCCACCTGCACATTTCCGCCGCGCACCATCAGATTGCCCTGGACGCGATGGCCTTTGGGAAGATAGACGGTGTTGTCCTCAATGACCAGTTGATCCAGATTGTTGCCTTTAACGGTCAACTCCTGATCCTGGCTCCACATGGACAGGAAGCTCCCCAGCATGACCAAAAGAAAGACGGAAGCCACAGAAACCGCGGGATGCCGCTTGACCCAGCTGAACCAGGGTTGCCGTTTGGGGCGAACGGGAAGGTTCTGCATGAACCGGTCGGTGAAATCGGAGGGGGCGGCGAGCTTCGGGCAGCTCTTGACGAGAGCTTCCGTCATTTCGAGCTCCCGGAAGATCCGGTTGCATTCGGGGCATTGAAGCAGATGCCGCTTAAGCTCGGCCGCTTCCCTGCCCTCCGTGTTGCCGTCCAAATATTCGTGCATGAGGGGGAGGGCTTCTTCGCAATTCATCGGATAGCCTCTCCTTTCTTCAGGTTGTTCTCTTCGATTCATACGTCCCTCCGAATATTTTGTTTCAAAATATTTTTCCCCCGTATTCCGAGTGAAGCTTCTTTCGCAAAAACTCGCGGCCGCGGTGAACCCGCGTTTTCACCGTCGTCACCGGCATGTCCAGCACGTCCCCGATCTCCTGCAGCGACATGTCCTGAAGGTAGCGGAGTATGACGACCGATTTATATTTTTCGGGCAGCGTGTCAATGGCCTTGCGAATATGCTCCTGGGTCTCCGACAGGAGAATCTCCTCTTCGGGTGTAGGCTGATCGCTTGGCAGCAGCGAATACCAATCCGCCCCTTCCCCGTCCGGCATCTCGGCGTCGAGCGAATAGCTCGCCTTGCGCTTGCGCAGCCGGTCAATGCACAGATTGGTGGCGATCCGGTAGATCCAGGTGGAGAATTTCTGATTTTCATCATAGCGGTCCAGGTTCGTGTACACGCGCAAAAAGGTCTCCTGGGCGATGTCCTCCGCCTCGTGGGATGAACCCAACATGCGGTAAGCCAGGTGATACATCTTGTCCTTGTACAAGTCGACCAGACTGGCAAAAGCCGACCGGTCTCCACTCCGGGCCAGCATGGCAAGCCGTGCTTCCGTGTCCTTCACAAATTTTCCTCCGGTAACGTAAGTTTCTCTCCGCAAGCCAGGACGAGCATACCCGGCCATCCCCTAACTCACTCCCTCATCTTGAAACTCCACTCCGTTTGCTTGGGGATTCGTCAAGAGGTAAAACGTTTCGGAACGACAAGTCGTTGCAAAAACCTTGTTCATTTCGCCTCATTCATTGTACACGTTTTTGCCCATTTCTTGTAGCCGGGTTTCTGAAAATAATGCAAGAACAAGCCGGGCACCCGAGGGTGTCCGGCTTGCGGTACGAAGGCGTTGGCGATGGCGATTGGCTCGCGCCGGGATCAGCCGGTATTCCGGAGCCCCGCGGCGATTCCGTTGATGGTGAGCAGCACTTCGCGGATGAGGAAGGAATCGTCGCCCTCCTCTTCGCGAGTCTTCCTGAGCTCCTGCAGAAGCTCCACCTGCATATAGCTGAGCGGATCGACATAGGGATTCCGCAACCGGATGGATTCCTGGAGAATCGGGACGTTGTCGAGAATCTCCTTCTGCCCGGTGATCTGCAGAACGAGGGAGGAGGTGAGGTTGAACTCCTCCTCGATCAGACGGTAGATCCGTTCGGCCATCTGCCCATCCTTCACCATCTGCCCGTATTCCTTGGCGATCAGCAGGTCCGCTTTGGCCAGCGCCATCTGAACGTTGTCAATCGCCGTCCGGAAGAAGGACCAGCGGCCATACATCTGCTGCAGCGTCCGCATGTTCTGCGGCTTGTTCTGGTAGAACGACTGCAGGCCGGTCCCGGCGGCGTACCAGGCTGGCAGCAGATAGCGCGTCTGCGTCCAAGAGAATACCCAGGGAATGGCGCGCAGGTCCTCGAAGCGATCGCTGTTCTTTCGCTTCGATGGACGCGAGCCGATGTTCAGCTCGCCCACTTCGAGGAGCGGCGTGGCTTCCTTGAAAAAGATCATGAAATCCGGATCGCGGAAAATCAGATCCTGGTATCTCTCAAGCGATTGCTCCGAGATGCCCTTCATGACGGCCTCCCACTTGTGAATCTGCAGATCGCTCTGTGGAGTGCGCGCAAGCGAGGCCGCCGTAATCAGCGCCCAGGTGGCCTGCTCCAGGCTCCGGTAAGCGATTCCCTTGACCGCATACCGCTGCGAGAGCACCTCGCCCTGCTCCGTGATCTTGATGCCGGCGCCTAGCGTATGCGGCGGCTGCGCCAGGATGCTGCGGTTCAGCGGCATTCCTCCGCGGCCGAGAGCGCCGCCGCGGCCGTGGAAGAACTTGAGGCGCACGCCATGCTTCATGGCTGCCTCGGTGAGCTCCTCCAGGGCCACCTTGAGCTCCCAGTTGGCCGTCAGCACGCCGCCGTCCTTGTTGCTGTCGGAATAGCCCAGCATGATCTCCTGAACCTGGCCCAGGCTCACCAGGCTTCCGCGATAGGCGTCGATCTTGAACAGTCGGTCCATGATCGCCGGGGCGGCATGAAGATCGTCGATGGTTTCGAACAGGGGTACCGGCTGCAGGGTACAGACGATTGTCCCGTCCTCCTCCTTGCGATAGAGGCCAAATTCCTTGCAGAACACCATGACCTCCAGAAGATCGCTGGCGTCGTTGGTCATGCTGATCAGATAGCTGGTGATGCAGCACGTCCCGAATTCCTTCTGCGCCTCCATCACGGTCTTGTAGACGTTCAGGCATTCCTTGGTGGAGTCTGAATAGTCAAAATACGGAGAGATCAGCGGTCGCGGATCATCCAGCAGCTTCGTCAAGAGTTCGACCTTGGCGTCTTCCTCCAGATCGGCATAGCGATCGGAGAGGCCCATGCGGGCCAGCGTCTCGGTCATGGCCGCTTCGTGCTCCTTGCTATGCTGGCGGATATCCAGCGCCACCATATGGAAGCCGAACAGCTCTGCCTGGCGAATCAGCTTCTTCGTGAACATATCCGCCACGTATCCGGCGTAATGGCTGCGCAGGCTATCGTCCATCACGCGAAGGTCATCCAGAAATTCCTCGACGGATTGGTATTTCACCAGGTCCTCCGGACATTCCAGGAGGCGAGTATTCCGCAGCTTTTCCAGAATGTAGGTGATCTTCACCCGATACGGCTCGGATTCGTTGCGCCAGGGCTCGTTGTGCTCCAGCCGAACCGCAGCCCGGTCGCGTTCAACGGAATCGAGCAGATCCTGGCTGATCTTGACGATGTTCGTATTGAAGCTCATGTGATGGATGAGCTGAAAGACCGACGCTTCGTACTTCTGCAGCGCCATATCCCGGTGCATCTGCAGAGTCGTCCAGGTTATGTCCGACGTAACGGAGGGATTGCCGTCGCGGTCGCCGCCGATCCAGCTTCCGAAGCGCAAGAATTTGGGAGCGTGCCACACCTGCTCAGGGTAGTATTTGTCCAGACATCGTTCCAATTCTGCATACACTTCCGGCAGCACGTCAAACAAGGTCTCATCAAAGTAATACAAACCGTTGCGCACTTCGTCCAGCACCGTCGGCTTGCGGTCGCGAAGCTCATCCGTCTGCCATAGCGTGAGAATCTCGCTCATCAGCATGTCGCGCAGATGCTCCCGCTCGCGGAAGGTAAGCATCGGATTGTCATAATGCATGACATCCTTGGAGATCCGCTGATGAATATCGAGAACGGCCCGACGGGTCGCTTCCGTGGGATGAGCCGTGATCACCAGCTCCAGCGAGATGCTCTCGAGGATGGCCGTGATCTCACCCGCTCCCGTCTCCTGCTGCTTCAGCTCCTTGATCACACTTTCGATGGAACCGGGCTGAATCGATTCTCCGGCCGTCCGGTCATAGTCTCTTTTGCGGCGAATCCGGTGGTTCTGCTCGGCGATATTGACCAATTGAAAATAGATGGCAAAAGCGCGGATCACTTTGTGGCGCGTCTCCGGCGAAAGGGAGTGGATGGTATCCTTGAACTCCTGATATAGGTCCGGACTGAACTGCGCCCGCAGCGACTTACTCATCTCCCTGATCGTTTCAACCGTCGTGAGCAGCTCCTTGCCCCCTTGATGAAGGAGTACATCCCCCAGGATGTTGCCAAGAAAGCGTATGTCCCGGCGAAGCAAGTTGTTGGTCGTGCCTTTGGTCAACATGTTCAACTCAGACATTTTCTCACCCAATCCTATCCTTACTTTTGTCTGCCTGGAAGCCGAGTAACAGCAGCAACCCATATTGTATATTTGATCTATTTTAGCATAAAGAATCTTATTATAAAAACCATTTCTTTTTTGAGGACAGGCCAAAAAATCGTTATCGTATATGCATTTTTGCTTAGTCCACGGCTATCTATCGAGAAAAGAGAAGGAAGCGTTTGCCTTCCTGTTTCGTTTAACAACTATCGTCTTGCGAGTGCATAATGATGCATAATTATACATACGGTACCAAAAAAACCGTTCGTCCGGAACGGCTTTTTCTTATTCGATCCTTAGCCCAAGTAAATTCCGTAATCCAGTATCACTTTACCTTCTTCATCCGGCGAAGTAAAGCGGGGGCAATTGTACCGTTCGAAGAACCAGGCATCCTCCCGTCGGGACCAGCCCAGTGCATCAAACACCTTCATACAGTGGTTATTACAACCTAACGATTTCCCGAGGAAATGCCGAATTCGGCAAAATAAAAAACCCTTGCAGCACAAGGGTTGGCGGTTTAGAAGTCATGGAGCGGGTGATGGGAATCGAACCCACGCTACCAGCTTGGAAGGCTGAAAAATCCCCTGTTTTTTCTCTTCTTCTATTAGTAGAAACACGATAGAATCGGGATTTTTTGATTATCAGCATAACGTTCGTTTGCTTCTGATTATCTTTGCTTTTTCAATTTTTGCCCCATTTTTGCCCCATGAAAATTGCCGTCTCCGGTCCCCGCCCGTCCCAGTGTATCCGCCCGCTCATCTGCAAATCGCGCAGCGCCGCCTCCAGCTCCCGCCGGCCGTGACCGGTCCGATCCAGCAGCTCATCATATGTAGGACCCCGGCCATAATGCCGATTGAATGTCTCCACGATCCGCACCACCTGCTGCTCCAGATCATCCATCTCGCCGCACCTCCGCGATCTCCCACCACGGCAGCCGGGCCGTCCTGGTTGACGTCCGCACCTTGACTTCCCGGCCAGCGCGGACGATCCGGCCGGTCAGCTGCTCGCCATCCAACATGATGATCGTCACCATGTCGCCGGCCTTAGCCGCCCGCCACAGCCGCCAGCGGACCAGGATCGCGCTGATTAGATCATATGGGTGCACCGCCGTCCTCCTGCTCTTTTTTATCGCGCGCCATTTTCTCTTCAAGCGCTTGAACAACGTAATCATTCAAGCTAACCCCAGCCGCCTCCGCCGCTGCCTCATAGACGGCCTTCCTCCCCTTCGGAACATAAGGATAGAGCCTGTCGTAATTGGCCGCATTGTATTTGTTTTTCGCCTTTGTGGCCGCGGTTCCCTTTTTATCGTCCATAGCCTGTCCTCCATTCGTCTCCAGAATAGCACAAAAATAATACTCACGCTAGTATATTTTTGTTGACATTATACTCACGTGAGTATATAATAAGACTTGTAAGGAGGTGAGGAAACCAGAATGAAAGAATGGGTGCTCCTGATTACGGCCTTGATCAACATGATCACCGCAGCGATTAACCCGCGGAATGGCCGTAAAAAGGACAAAGGAACCAAACAGCGCAAGCTTCCACGGCGGCGCAAGTAAGGTTCCTGGACGGAAGGTCGGCCAGTACGGCGGCCTTCTCACCACCCATCTTAACATACAGGCAATACCGATACAATCGGCTGGCGAGCTTACGCAGGGAGGTAGTTAGAATGGAATACCGCACGGAAATCTATTACCAAGCAGATAGAGGCGAGCACCACGAACTTGTCACTCCGGATGGATTGCGGGAAAAAATAGGAGGATGTTTAGCCGATCGACAGATTTCGGTAGCAAATTATCGGATAGCAAAAGCGGAGCAGCACCAAGATGAAAGCATTCCGGAACTCACAGCCTTCTTTCGGGGAGATAAAGCGAATGCTCTCGCCTTGGCAAATTACACACCGAGAGGAAACGTGTGGATCGAAGTTTCGCTGGCCAAATAACGCCGGGGACTCCGGTCCCCTCCCATCACGAAGAAAGGAGAATCGCCCATGAATACCGTAACATGGACCGTCATCGGAATCGGCGCTTTACTTGCGCTGGTCGGCCTCTACAAAGCCATCCGTGGTCGCAAATGATCCCGGCACATCAGAGGCTGGCGGAGCTGTCTACCATCAACCAGCGCCGCCAGCTGACCGCCGAGGAGCTGCAGGAGGTCGCGCATTGTCTGACCCTTAACGCTTGGTACGTGTGGGAGCGAATCAAGCTCGAGACGCTGTCCCTGCTCGCCAGCGAGACGGCGGACGTTGAGTGGCTTCACGAGATTTGCGCCCGGATCGAGGCGCTGGAGATAACCGGCCGGGTCACCGGCAAATAGCCGGCGGGCTTACATGGGGAGGTATTGAATATGAGGTTTACCAAGAAGAAGGACGATGCCAGCACGATCCGTAAGGTATGGAGCGACGATAAGGCAATCTGCTTCGGCATCGTCGGAACGGTCGATGATCTTCTGGCTGGCAAGATATTTGATTACTACAACGGCCCTAAAGATTTGTGGGCATTCATTCCCCGCAACGATGCGAACAACACGCAATTCGGTGATTCGCGGGAGGCCGCTTGTAGAAACATAACCGCCTGACGATGGCCGGAGGGACACCGACCGAAACCTAGCCGCTGCGGCGGCGATGGTCGCGGATATCCGCCACGAGCTGGCCCGGCACGGCTGGCCTTTACATAGACTGTTCCTCGAAAATAGAAAAAGCCCTGACAGCCGAAGCCATCAGGGCAAACCTTTAAATTAGTCCAAATGCGTGGGCTATAGCCACTCCTGCTGAAGATGTTTTCACGACGTCAGCAAGTAGATTGTAAACTTTTCTCGCCCTCTCAGTGTTCTTGTTTTTTATGGCCTCTTGAAGTTGTTCTGCATCATTTAAGGCTTCACTTTTCTCTTGACCTTCCGGCATATGCTTTATGAATTCAAACAAATCTTTAAATACATCTTCAGACATGCCTTGATTTTGATCTGTCGACTGGTTAGTGTTGTCTCCTGTATTAATGTTACCAGTGAAATTTCCGTTAAAAGTATTTCCGGAAATGTTTCTCTGTCCATTATCGTATGACACCGACCCAACATCTCCATTAATTAATATTATGATTTTTTGATTATCTAGCCCTAAATCTGTTAAATCTTTTAATGTGGTTTGCATATTTGGGCTATTGGGTAATTTTAATTCTTGAATTCCTTTATGGTCTTTTTTTTTAAGTAATCTAAATAAGCCTGTTCAAAAGAAAATGCAACCCATATTTTTTCTGGATTCGGGACATATTCGGTTCCACATATGTGACATTTTCTTTTCGTTCGAGGTATTTCATCCGGCGACTTTATAGCGAAGTCGCTATCCCCTTCAGGGCATTCCACTTCGAAGAATACTTTTAATCTTTTCCGCGAAACTTGCTGGAATAAATATTCCGAAACAAGAACAATATCCGCGATTCCCGATAAAGTGCAAACGTAGTGGGGTGAAAAGTGACGTTTTCCCTCCAAAGCCATCTTCTCTAATAATCCAGATAAAATGTCTTCGAGTTGAAAATCAATCATCTTCTCACCTCCGAACTAGATGAAGTCCTGTGTAGTCATTCTACGCTTCAATTGCGATTTCCTGCAAATCATTTTCTGCTTCTTGAGGAAATTTTATTTTCAAAATCTCAGAAAAGACATGTTGAATTACTTCCTCACCAACTTCTGATCTGAACCACAATCCTTCGTCTGTAATTACATAAGAAACAGTTTCCTCGAACCCGAATGAGTAATTGTATGTAAAAGCAAGAGTTTTCTTTTTAGTTGGTTGGTTTTGAAATTCATTTCTGTATTGTTCCTCGCCTTCGAGATCCTCAACTTCGGTAGTTGCGGTCACCTCTTTTGTAGCATACACACCTTCGGTCATTTTATGCTTTGCGGCTCTGAGCCTTGCGTTTAATGCGCGTGCAAGTTCCTTGGATTGTTCCTCGGTCAGTTTGGTAAGTTTATCCCAAACGACTTCATCTTCAATACCCATTATTTCAAGCATTGACGCTTTAAATACTTCATTTTAAGATTGATTTGCCCGAACTTCGATCGCGAACGGTGAAAAGTGAACTACTACATAATCGAGGATTTGCGGGCTTCTCACAACAATCTCATAATTTTCCCAGTAACGCCGTGGAGTTCCTAAATAAGAAAATGCTAAAACTAACTTATCCTCTAATTCATGAGCTTGAATAAGTTGAGGAGTTGCAGATAAAACTGGTCTTAAGCCATGGGAGTAAAGAGCACCCGAATACTTTTTTATTAGGTGGTCTTTAAAGAATTGCATATCGTGCCACTTGGCTGAAATGCCGCCAATCATCATATGAACATTGACAGCCGTAGCTCCGGCAAACCTGAATTCGTTGGCGAGTTGTTGGCCCTTTTCAGGAATATTTCTGGATATTGCCTCTGCCAATTCCTCAGAAGCCGACAGCCTCGCTTTATCTTCGAGATTTTCATTCTTTACAACTTGCTTAAGAGCTCCAGACGGAACCTGCATAACCAATATGTCCCTGAGGTTCATCTATTGAAACCTCCTAAAATTTTTATTTTATTTCAAATATATCACCAACTTTTTCTAAAATACAGTTATTTTCTCCATTTTATTAGTCGATTCTAAAAACATATCCTTTTTTACTAATCCCCCGCCAGCCTAAGCCAGCGGGGTTTCGTCGTTTATTGGTCTTCGTCTTTGGTCGAGCCCTCGCGCTTATTAAACGCCAGCTCAAACAGCCCGGTAGCGGACAGGCCGGCCAACGCCCCAGCCCACAACCGCAAGACTGTGCCGAGATCGGTGAACGGCGCAGCCGCCCACCCGATCAGCACGCCAAGGGCGACGCCAACAAGTGGCACCAGATTCTTCGGCACGTTGACTGCGGTCTTTACCAATTGGACACCGGCCAGCACAAAAGCGGCCAAGATGCTCGCAAAGGCGAGCACGTCGGTAAGATTTTGATTTTGCATGATTACTTTCCTCCCTGATTGATGTATTTGGCGATCGCCGCTGCGAGCTCGGCCCGCGTGACGGTCTGTTCCGGTCGGAACGTGCCGTCAGGATAGCCCGACATGATACCGGCACCTGCTACGGCCTTGATAGCTTCCGCCGCCCAGTGATTGGACGGCACATCGCTGTATTTACCCATCATCTCCCCTTCGCCTCCTTCCTTGAGTTCCTGATAGAGTCGCGCCCACGGAAATTTCAGCCCCGGACAGTTTGGCTTCCTTACCGGGTCCACCTGGAAATGACCGATCACATGCTGCTCATCCAGCGGCAGTGCTTGGCCGTAAATGCGCTTGACATCGGCTGCAATGTATCGGTGCAGCCATACGCTGGCGGCAAACTGCGCTTCCGTCAAGTCGCCGTCCGTGCCCTCATGCTCGATGCTCACGGTGTACTTGTTCGGGTTGATTGGAGCATGCTGGTGGATGATCGGAGCGGTCGCTTTGGCCATCGCTTCCAAAGTGAGACCGTTCGCCCAGGCCATCCGCTCGATAGGGACATACTGGTGAATCTCGCCGCTCTTGCTGATGCCATAATGAGCGCTGCTCACTTGGTTGTCCGGGGAGGTAAACCAGGCATCCATGCTGCTCATGGTTCCAGCGCTGATATGATCGACGATGACGCACGGAACATGGCCGTCACGGCTGCTGCTGTTGGTGTGGCTATTGCCCTTCTGGATGATGTTCACTAATGGATTCCTCCGATCTTGAGAGCTGCCCACGCGGCCGCCACAAGAATTCCAACGATCGCCGTGATCGCAGTCCCGAGAAACTTGTCCTTGAGCCATTTGTTCGTTGCCCGGATTTCTTCGAGCTGTTCGAGGGCATCGTCCGCCCGGCGCCGCGCCTCGTCAGCCGTCACCTTGACAGCAATAAGCTCATCCAGTCGATGGTGGGCTCCCTTGGTAGACTGGAGAGCCTCATTCGCGACCTTGTAAGCGTCGGCCGCCACGCGGTCCAGGTTAGTCAAACTCTCAATCTTCGTTTCGATCTTCGTGATCCGTTGCAGAATCTCCATCAACACGGCTTGGTCCGTTTCCGGCATCCCTCCCCGCTCCCTCCTGATAAAAGATGAGCCCC
>Ga0255334_1000921_pt1 | contig 16902 bp, 14 predicted proteins | sample EtOH5_35cm_T3_12_FD_202080 | JGI IMG/M metagenome (GOLD analysis project Ga0255334, IMG submission 202080) | Sandy soil microbial communities from University of British Columbia, Vancouver, Canada - EtOH5_35cm_T3_129 | ecosystem: Engineered > Artificial ecosystem > Sand microcosm > Unclassified ...
TGGTGCCCTGCGCCACGGCCTGCTCGACTCCGCCGACGGACAGGGTGATCTGCTCGGACACGACTGGCTGCTCCTCGGACGCGGGCGCACCCGGCGGGTACCGGGACGGGCGTGTCGATGCTACCGAGCCGCCGGGGCGCCGCGGGACCTCCGCCCCGCGATTGCGGCCGGACCGGCTGGCAGTCTCGGCGCCGTGCGAGCGACGGCCCGCGAGGCCCCGGTCCCGGGCGCGGTCGAGCCGCTGCGGCCCGGCGACCTCACCATGCTCGCGACCGACGTCGGCCCGGTCCCGATGAACATCGCGGCGGTGCTGCTCGTCGCCGGTGGCGACGACGGCACGGCGGACGTCCCCGAGGCGGTCGTCGCGCGTGCGGCGACCGTGCCCCGGCTGGTGCAGATGCTGCGGCGCCCGCGCCGCGGGGCGGCGCAGTGGGTCGTCGACGCCGGCGCGGACCCCGCGCGCCACCTCGCGTGCCGGCACCTGGCGGGCGGTGGCGAGCGGGCGGTGCTCGACGAGGCCGCGCGCCTGCTGTCCACGACCCTCGACCCGTCGCACCCGCTGTGGACGGCGCTCCGGCTGACGGGCTGGGACGTCTCCGGCGCGCGGCGCGGCGCCCTCGTCGTCGTCTGCCACCACGTGCTGGCCGACGGCATCGGCGGGCTGGGCGTCCTGGCCGCGCTGGCGGACGACGAGCCCACGGCGCCCGCCGCCCCGCACCCGCCCGCCGCTCCCCCGCCGTCGGGCCCGCGCGCGTGGTGGGCGGGCCTGCGCGAGCTCGGCCTCGGCGCGCGGCTGCCCCGCCGGGCGGCGCGCACCTCGCTCAACCGTCCGACCGGGCCGGACCGGAGCGTCGCCGCGCTCGGCGTGCCGCTGGCGGCGTTCCACGCCGGCGCCCATCGCCTCGGCGGGACGGTGAACGACGCCGTCGTCGCCACGGTCGTCGGCGCCCTGACCGCGCTGCTCGCGGACCGCGGCGAGCACCCCGGCGCGCTCGTCGTCTCCGTGCCGGTCACCGGCCGGGCCGCCGGCGACCGGCGCGCCGGCAACGACAACGGGGTGCTGCCGGTGCAGGTGCCGACCGGGCCGGACCTCGGTGGGCGGGTGCGGCACGTCGCCGCCGCCACCGCCCGGCGCAAGGCCGGGCCCCGCGGGCACTCGTCGCTGCCGCTGGGCGGCGCGTTCCGGGCGCTGTCGCGCGCCGGGGCGTTCCGGGCGTTCCTCGAGCGCCAGCGGCTGGTGCACACGTTCGAGACCAACATGCGCGGCCCCGCGGCGCGGATGCGCGTCGCCGGGCGCGAGGTCGTCGCCGTCGTGCCCGCGGCCGCCAACCCGGGGAACGTCGCGGCGTCGTTCGCCGTGCTGTCCTACGCCGGCGAGCTCGTCGTCGCGGTCGTCACCGACCCGGAGGTCGTGCCGGACGCCGGCGAGCTCGCCGGGCACCTCGCCGCGGAGCTGGCGGCCGTGGCGGGCGTCCCCGTGCGGGTGTGGTGAGGCGGACGGGCGCGGTCAGCCTGGATAGCGGCACGCGTCCCAGACGCCCAGCAGGTACTGGATGCCGAGCGCCCGGTCGTACAGGCCGTAGCCCGGCCGGGGCCGGCGAGTCGTGTTCTCGTCCCACAGGTGCCGGCCGTGGTCGGGGCGGACGTAGCCGGTGTACCCGGCCTCGGCGTACGCCTTCATGATCCCGACGGTGTCGACCGATCCCTCCGACGCCCGGTGCGCCACCTCGGTGAAGTCGCCGTTGGGGAAGCGCTTGATGTTCCGGACGTGCGTGAAGTGGACGCGGTCGACGAACGTCCGCACCGCGTCGACGGCGTCGTTCTCCGGGCGCGACGAGAAGCTGCCCAGGCACAGCGTCAGCCCGTTGCAGACGCTGTCGTTGAGGGCGAGCACCGTGGCCAGGTCGGCCTTCGTCGACACGACGCGCGGCCAGCCGAACAGGTCGAACGCGGGGTCGTCGGGGTGGACGGCCAGCCTGACGTCGTACTCCTCGCAGGTGGGGATGACGGCGTCGAGGAAATACCGGTAGTTGCGGTACATGTCGTCGTGCGTCACGCCCCGGTACGCGGCGTCGAGCTCCTCGAAGTGCGCCAGGCGCTCGGGCTCCCAGCCCGGCAGCGTCAGCCCGCCCGAGCCGGTCGCCATGTCGGCGATGAGCTTGGCCGGGGTGAGCCGGTCCACCACGGCCTGCTCGAAGTACAGGGCCGTGGAGCCGTCCGGAAGCGGGTGCCACAGGTCGGTGCGCAGCCAGTCGAAGACCGGCATGAAGTTGTAGCAGATCACCTTGACGCCGGCCCGCCCCAGCCGCTCGACGGTGGTGACGTAGGCCGCGATCGCGTCGTCGCGGGACAGGCCGAGCACGGTCGTGCCCAGCTTGACGGACTCGTGGACGTTGACCGACTCGACCACCTCGGCGTCGAACGTCTTCGTGACCCCGCGGGCCCGGGCCTCCGGCGACAGCGACGTGATCGTGGCGATCTCGGCCTCGATCTCCGACGTCTCCCAGACCTCCCCGGCCTGCTTGTGGTGCAGGCTCCACACGATGGTCTCGACACCTGGGATCTGGCGGATCTCGTCGAGCGCGACCGTGTCGTTGCCCTCGCCGTACCAGCGGAATCCCATCTTCACCGGGGTGCTCCTTCGCCAGCCGTTGCCGGGGCCCACCCGAGCGCACGGGCCCGCACGACGATCTCGTCGACGAGTCCGGGCCGGTCGAGGGTCGCCGGAAGCAGCAGGCCGGGCAGAGCGAGGAGCGACCGGACGACCGCGTCGCCGCCGGCCGCCGACGCGGCCCGGACCGCAGCCGCCAGCTCGTCGGCCCGCGGGTCGTCCACGCGCTCGCCGGCGAGCACGCGTTCGCGCACGTACACCGCCCAGGCGGCCAGCGCGGGCGTCACGCCGTGCGGGACCGTTCCGGCCGCCAGGCGATCGGCGAGCACGCCGCCCCAGCGGATCGGGATCTTCTGCGTGCCGTCCATGGCGACCTGCGCGGTGGTGTGCCCGGTGTGCGGGTTCGCGAAGCGCTCGAGAATCTGCTCCCCGTAGGCCCGCAGGTCCAGGCCGGCCGGAGCGACGAGGGTGGGCAGGGCGTCGTCGAAGAGGTACCGGCGCGCATGCTCGGCGATCGCCGGGTCGGCGACCGCGTCGGCGATCGTCGCATGGCCGGCCAGCGCGCCCGCATAGGCGACGAGAGAGTGCGTGCCGTTGAGCAGCCGGAGCTTCGCGCGCTCGTACGGGCCGACGTCGTCCGTCAGCACCGCGCCCACGAGGTCCCAGGCGGGGCGCGGGCCGGCGAACCGGTCCTCGATCACCCACTGGCTGAACGGCTCGCCGACGACGAGGCCCTCGTCGCGGGCGCCGAGCTCGACCGCGGCCGCCGCGCGCTGCGCCTCGGTGGCGGCGGGGACGATGCGGTCGACCATCGACGACGGGAACGTCACGGCCTCCGCCAGCCACACCCGCAGGCCGGCGCCCGCGTCGCCCGGCAGCGCGGCGTCGACCGCCTCGCTCACCAGCCGCGACACCAGGCGGCCGTTGTCGGTGAGGTTGTCGCAGCACAGCACCGTCAGCGGCGCGCCCCCGGCCCGGTGCCGTGCGGCCAGCCCGCGCACCAGGAGGCCGATGGGGCTCCCCGCCGGCGCGGCACCGGCGAGCGTCTCGCCGCGCCCGGCGTCGGCGGCCAGCGCGTCGAGGTCCGGGCGGACCCGAGTCAGGTCGAGCGCGCCGTCCGCGCGTCGCGTGTAGCCCTTCTCGGTGACGGTCAACGTGACGACGTGCGTGCTCGGCGCGGCGATCGCGGCGAGCACGCGCGGGGTCTCGTCACGCGGGTCCGCGACGTCGACGACCGACCCGATCACCTCCAGCGACGACCCGCTCGCGTCCGCGGTCAGCACCGTGTACAGCCCACCCTGCGGGCGGAGCTGGTCGCGCACGCGTGGCGAACGCTGCGTCACGCCGAGGATGCCCCACCTGCGGTCCCCCGTCAGCCGGGCGGCGTGCTCGGTGTACACGGCCTGGTGCGCGCGGTGGAACGCGCCGATGCCGAGGTGGACGATGCCCACGCCCTCGGGCTGCACGGGCGCGGGCAGGTGACCGGGCGGTGTCGCCCGGCCGAGGCGTGGCATCACGGAACCTCCTGGATGGTTGGGGTCGAAGGCCCCGAGCCGGGGCTGATCGGGGTCCGGTTCCTCAGCGTCGCTCGTAGGCGGCGAGGGGCAGCCGGTAGGCGAGGTCGATGGCGGTGTCGACGGCCTCGTCGAGCTCCAGGCGGTGCTCGGCGACCAGCCGGGCGAGGTAGCCGGCGTCGATGCGTCGCGCGAGGTCGTGGCGGGCGGGGATCGAGCAGAAGGCGCGCGTGTCGTCCACGAAGCCCGAGACGTTCGAGAAGCCCGCGGTCTCCGTCACGGCCTCGCGGAAGCGGCGCAGGCCGTCGGGCGAGTCGAGGAACCACCACGGGGCCCCGAGCCGCAGGGCGGGGTAGACGCCGGCCAGCGGCGCCAGCTCCCGCGAGTAGACGTCCTCGTCGACGGTGAACACGATCGCGCGGAACCCCGGGTGGTGCCCGAACGCCTCGAGCAGCGGACGCAGCGCCCTGGTGTACTCGGCGGCGACCGGGATGTCGTAGCCCTGGTCCTGCCCGAAGGTCGCGGCGGCGTCGCGGTCGTGGTCGCGGAGCACACCGGGGTGGAGCTGCATCACCAGGTGGTCGTCCGCGGCCATCGCGGCCATCTGGAACAGCATGTGGGCGGCGAACGCGGTCGCGTCGCCAGGGCCGGCCCTGCCGCGGAGCGCGAGGTCGAAGATCCGGGTCGCCTCGGTGTCCGACAGGGGCGTCGTGTCGGCGGAGAGGTGGCCGTGGTCGGTGGCCCGTGCACCGGCGGCCTTGAACGCCGCGCGCTGGACGCGCAGCGCCTCGAGGTACCGGGCGTACGAGGTGACGTCGACACCGGACGCGTCGGCGAGGAGACCGGTCTCGTCGCGCCAGGTCGCGCCGTCGACGCGCAGCAGCGGGTCCGGCCGGAAGGTCGGCAGGACCCGTGCGCCGTAGCCGTCCTGGGCGAGCTTGCGGTGGTGTGTCAGTGCGGACCACGCGGGGTCCGTGGTGGCGATGACCTCGATGTCGAACCTGTCGAGCAGCGGGCGCGGGCGGAACGCCGGGTCGTCGATCACGGACTGGACCCGGTCGAAGATGGCGTCGGCGTTCTCGGCCGACGGCCGCTCGGTCACGCCGAAGATCTCGACGAGCTCGGTCTCCAGCCAGAACCGGGTGGGCGTGCCCCGGAACAGCTTCCAGCCGGCGCAGAAGCGGCGCCAGATCGCCCGCGGATCGCGCTCGGGTGGGCGGGAGCCGTCGGCCGGGGCGACGCCGAGGTTCGACAGTGCCTCCCCCTGCGAGACGAGCATGCGCAGGAGGTAGTGGTCCGGCGTCACGAGCAGTCGGGCCGGGTCGCCGAACGAGGTGTTCTCCGCGAACCGCTCGGCGGGCACGTGGCCGTGCATCGAGACCAGCGGCAGGTCCGCGATCGCCGCGTAGATCTCGCGGGCGATCGCGCGGGTTGCCGGGTCGGCGGGCAGGGCGCGGTCCTCGTGCAGGGTCCAGGGGTTCGGCAAGGCACATCTCCATTCGGGGGGTGGTGGCGTTCGTCTCGAGCCGTCGGTCGTCAGGTGACCGCGCCCAGGTGCCAGGGGACGAACTCCTCCGCCCCGATGTCGAGCTCCTCGCTGGCGGTCCTCCGACCGGAGGCGACCTCGAGGATCGCGTCGAAGATCTCCTGGCCCACCTGCTCGAGCGTGGCCGTGCCGTCGACGATGCGACCGGCGTCGAGGTCCATGTCCTCGCACATGCGCTCGTACATCGGGGTGTTGGTGGCGACCTTGATCGACGGCGTGGGACGGCAGCCGAACACCGAGCCGCGCCCGGTGGTGAACACGACGACGTTGGCTCCCCCGGCGACCAGTCCGGTCACGGAGACCGGGTCGTATCCCGGCGTGTCCATGAACGCGAAGCCCCGGTGCGGCTCGATCGGGTCGGCATACTCGTACACGGCCGCGAGGCTCGCGCGGCCGCCCTTGGCGACCGCACCGAGCGACTTCTCGAGGATCGTCGTCAGACCGCCTGCCTTGTTGCCCGGGGACGGGTTGTTGTCCAGCGACCCTCCACCGGCCGCGACGTAGGCCTTCCACCACTCGATGCGGTCGAGCAGTCGCTGCGCCACGGCGGGGCTGGTGGCGCGGTGGGTGAGCAGGTGCTCCGCTCCGAACACCTCGGGCGTCTCGGCGAGCACCGAGGTGGCGCCGTAGGCGACGAGGCGGTCCGACGCCCACCCCAGGGCGGGGTTGGCGGTGATGCCCGAGTAGGCGTCCGAACCGCCGCAGTTGAGCCCCAGGACGAGCTCGGCGACGTCGACCGGCTCACGCCGGCGCCGGTCGACCAGCGGCAGCATCTGCGTGATCGCCTCCACGCCGGCGCGCACGGTGGCCCGCACGCCCCCGCTCCCCTGGATGGTCAGGGACCGGACGACCGTGTCGTGCGGGATGTCCGCCAGCAGCGGGTCGGGCGGTGGAGCCGGCACCCCGAGCGTCGGCATCCCCACGAAGGTCGACCCCCCGCCGTCCGACCGCTCGGTCAGCTGCGAGGTGAGGATCATCTCGCAGCCGAGGCCCACGACGAGCAGGCCCGCGATGTTCGGGTGGGCCGCGTACCCGCGCAGTGTGCGCAGCAGCGTCCGGCCGCCCTCGCTGGCGGGGACCAGGCCACAACCCGACTGATGGGTCAGCGCGATGACCCCGTCCACGTTCTCGTACCCGGCGAGCGCCGCCGCCGGGAACTGCGCGGCGATCATCCTCGCCGCCGACGCCGAGCAGTTCACGCTCGTCAGGACCGCGATGTAGTTGCGCGTGCCGACGCGCCCGTCGGCACGGCGGTACCCGCGGAACGTCGGCCGGGGGCCGTCGGGGACCGCGAGCTCGATGCGGCTGCCCCCGAGGGGAGGCCGGAGATGCCCCTCGGCGAAGCCGAGGTTGTGGGTGTGCACGTGCTCGCCCGGCGCGATGTCGCGTGTCGCGACCCCGATGACCTGCCCGTACTTGCGCATGGACCGGCCGGCGGCGACCGCGGTCACGGCCACCTTGTGGCCCCGCGGCACGTCGCCGGATGCGACGAGGCTCGCCCCGTCGCCGGCGGCGACGACCTCACCGGGCCGCAGGTCCCGCAGCGCGACGGCGACGTCGTCTCCCTCGCGCAGCAGCAGCAGGTCAGTCATCCCGTGCTTCCTTGACCTGCGCGACGAGCTGCGTCGGGTTCACGTACCGCAGCGCGACGACGAGCATGACGAGCATCGTCGTCGTGTACATGACGGCCATGGCCGACACGAGCTGGCGGGCCTCGCCGCCGCCGGCCGACGTCATGGCCCGGTAGATCGACACCACGAGCGTGTCCGACGACGGGCCCGAGACCAGGAACGTCAGCTCGAACATCCCCACCGTGCGCACCAGCACGAGGATGGAGGCGGCGAGGATGCCCGGCACCAGCAGCGGGGCGAGGATCCGGACGAACACCTGGCGGATGTTCGCTCCGCACATGCGGGCCGCCGACTCGATCGACGGGTTGATCTGCTCGATGAACGGCGTCATGGTCAGGATGACGAAGGGCACCGAGGGCACCAGGTTGACCAGGATCACCGCGAGCACGGTGCGTCCCAGCCCGTTCGCGTACATCACCGTCGCCAGCGGGATGCCGTAGGTGATCGGCGGCATCAGGATCGGGAGCAGGAACAGCAGCGTGAACGCCTTCTTGCCGGGGAAGCTCCGCCGGGCCAGGAGGTACGACGCCGGGACCCCGACGAGCACGGAGACCGCGACGACGGCGAGCGCGACGCCGACGGTGACACCGATGACGTGGGCGAGGTCGAACCTGTCCCACGCCTGCGTGTACCAACCCGTGGTGAGCTCCAGCGGCAGCCAGGAGTTGAACCACTGCCGCCCGAACGAGTCGACGACGACGGCGACGATGATGCCCAGCAGGAACACCAGGAACGTCACCATCCCCGCCCACACCAGCCACGCCGACGGCGACGCGACCAGGCGCCGCTCGCCGGGCAGCAGGCCCGCGCTGCGGCCCCGGCGCGGTGCTGCGGCGGGGCCGGTCACGGCGACCGGAGCCATCTCGTCGACCGCCATCAGCCCTTGCCTCCCGTCGAGCCCTTGTAGAGGAGGGAACGCCACGCGAACACCACCGCGACCACGACGAGCTCGACGACGCCCATGAGGAGCGCGATCGTCGAGGCCATCGGGTAGTCGAGCTGCTCGGCGAACGACCGGTACGCCATGAGCGCCATCACGCGGGTGGCGCCGCCCGGGTCGCCGACGAGCCGCGCGGACGGGAACACCGAGAACGCCAGGACGAACGTCAGGACGAAGGTCGTCGCCAGGCCCGGTGCGAGCAGCGGGAGCGTGATGCGGCGGAACCGCTGCACCCATCCGGCGCCCAGGGTGCGCGCGGCCGCCTCCAGCGTCGGGTCGATCCCCGACAGGTAGGACGAGACCAGCAGGAACGCGAACGGGAATCCGGTGATGACCAGCGAGAGCATCACGCCGAAGTAGTTGTTCACCAGGCGCAGCGGCTCGTCCACCAGGCCGGTCCCCAGCAGGAACCGGTTGATCCAGCCCTGGCGTCCGGCGAAGATCAGCAGGCCCTGCGCCGTGAGCACCGTGCCGAGCGTGATCGGCAGGACGAGCAGGGACGTCATGAGCCGCTTGCCGCGGAACTTGCGTCGGAGCACCATCGCGATCGGCAGGGAGGCGACGACGTTGAAGAGCGCGGCGGGCAGCGCGAGCCGCATCGTGATCCACACCGAGTCGCGGACGAACGAGTCGCCGAAGAACGCGACGTAGTTCGCCAGGGCGCCGCCGCCCCACTGGTCCGCGGTCCGCTCCGTCGGCTGGAAGGTCAGCCCGATGCCGTAGGCGAACGGGTAGACGAACAGCGCGAGCGTGAGCAGCGCCGCGGGCACGACGAGCAGCAGGAGCGGGTCGATGCCGCGCTCGGCGAGCCGGTGGCGCAGGCTCGCCGAGCTGCGTGCCGGCGCGGCGGCCTGCGTCGTGGCGGTCATGCCGGGACCGCTTCGGGAACCGGAGCCCGCCGCGCGGTGTCGAGGGACTCGGGGAACACCAGGACGCGCTCCGCACGGGCCGACAGCGTGACCGGTGCGCCCACCTCGGGCGCGACCGGGCTGCGCAGGTTGACCAGGATGCCGTCGGAGGTCGTCGCACTGATGGCGAACTCGCGTCCGTGGTACTCGACGGTGAGGACGGTCGCGGCGATCGTGTTGCCGTCCCGCGCGGAGGCCGCGTCGGGGACGACGACGAGGTCGTCGGGCCGGACCGCCACCCGTACGGACTCGCCGGCGGCCACCTGGCCCACGGCGCGCCCGGCGAGGGCGAGCCCGCCGCCGAGCTCCACCCGGGCGCTGCCCGCCGTGGTGGAGGTCACGGTGCCGGCGACGATGTTGCGGTAGCCCATGAAGTCCGCGACGTGCCAGTTGCGCGGGTGGTCGTACAGCTCGTCGGGGGTGCCGATCTGCTGGACGCGGCCCTCCCGGAGCACCACGAGGCGGTCCGCGAGCGACAGCGCCTCCTCCTGGTCGTGCGTCACGTAGATCGTCGTCAGGCCGAGCGACTGGTGCAGCCGCCGGATCTCGGTGCGCATGTCCAGCCGCAGCTTCGCGTCGAGGTTCGACAACGGCTCGTCCATGAGCACCAGCGACGGCTCGAGCACCACGGCCCGGGCGATCGCCACGCGCTGCTGCTGGCCTCCGGAGAGCTGTCCGGGCAGCTTCTTCGCGTGCTCCTCGAGCTTGACCAGCGCGATCGCCTCGGCGACGCGGTGGGCGACCTCGGCCCTGGGGCGGCCGCGCATCTGGAGACCGAACGCGACGTTCTTCTCCACGCTGAGGTGCGGGAAGAGCGCGTAGTTCTGGAACACCATCCCGAAGCCGCGCTTCTCGCTCGGCAGCGTGTCGACGCGCCTGCCGTCCAGCAGGATCTCGCCGTGTGTCAGCGGCAGCAGGCCGGCGAGGCAGTTGAGCGCGGTCGACTTGCCGCAGCCCGAGGGACCGAGCAGCGCGATGAACTCCCCGGCACGAACGGTCAGGTCGAGGTCCGACAGCGCCTGGTGCTCGCCGAAGCTCCGGCCGACCCCGCGGAGCTCGAGGGCCTTGAAGTTGCTGGCGTTGATCGCCATTGCGTCGCTCTCCTTGTCGTGCGGAACGTGCCCGCCGGCCGGTGGGTGGCGCGTCTGCGGACACGCCACCCACCGCGTGCCGGCTAGCCCTCGTACTTGCCGGCGCCGACCTCGCGGTCCCAGATGTCGAACGCCTTGACCATCTCGGTCGGCGGGAGCGGCGTCGTCTTCGGCTCGGACTCGATCAGGTCGTCGAACCAGTCACGCCCGTACTGGCCGAGGACCTCCTGGCTCTCCGCCGGCGCCAGGTCGAGCGTGGCGCCCTCGATGGCCGGACCCGGGTAGAAGTAGCCGTGGTCGTACGCCTTGGCGTTCTGCTCGGGGGTGAGCATGTCCTGGACCAGCAGCAGGATGGCCGCGATCTTGTCCGGGGTCTGGCCCTTCGGGACCGCCGCGTAGTGCGCGTCGGTGACCCAGGTGAACTCGTCGAAGTGTCCCGCCTCGAGCGTGTTCGGCAGGCGGCCGTCCGTGCGCGGCTCGATCTCCCAGCCCGTGGTAGTCGGGATCATGCTCCAGGTGCCGTCGCCGAGGTTGGTGACGACCTGGCCGGTGCCCGTCGGGTAGTTGTCGACGTACTGGCCGAGCTCCTCGAGGTAGGCCCAGGTCTTCTCCCAGCCGTTCTCCGGGTCCTTCGGGTCGGAGTCGCCGAGGATGTACGGCAGCCCCATGAGGAAGGTGCGGCCGGGGCCCGAGTTGGCCGGGCGCGCGTACCCGAATTTGCCGGGGTTCGCCTTCGCCCACTCGAGCAGCTCCTCGGGCGTCGTCGGCGGGTCGGTGACGACCGCGGGGTCGTACTGGAGCAGCGGCCCGGACGGGTAGTAGGTGACCACGGCGCCGTACCCCTGGGCGAGCTCCTGCATCGCCGCGGCGGGCTCGATGTAGTTCGCCTGGTTGGACAGGCGGTCGCCGTACTCGTCGACGAGCGGGATCCAGAGGCCCTGCTCGATCCCGGCCGACAGGCCGTCGTTGCCGGTCAGCACGAGGTCGACGGACAGGTTGCCGCTGTCGACCTGCGGCTTGACGACGCCCGTGACGTCCGGAGCGCCGCCGGTCTCGAAGGAGACCGACGCGATGACGTCCGGGTGCTCCGCGACGAACGACTCGATCATCGGCTGCGTCAGCTTGAGGTTCCCCGCGACGTCGAGGATGTTCAGCGTGACGGGCTGGGACGGTGTCTCGGGGACCTCGGCGCTGTCCGTCGTCGCCGGCTCGTCGCCACCCCCCGCGTCCGTCGACGGAGCGGCACACGCGGTGAAGAGCAGCCCGAGGGTCACCGCGCCGGCGGCCGCGGCACGCCGGCGGGTAGCAGTGGTGCGGATGGTGCGCATGTGGTGCCTTCTCTCTTCATTGGGAGCGGTGCGTTCCACGCGGGCGCGGCGTCCTGCGACGGTGCGGTGCGGCACGTCGTCGCCGCGGGGTCACGGCATGGTGACGGCCAGCCGTGAGTCGTCCGCCCTGCCGGTCGACGGCGCGGGCGGCTGAGCCGACGAGGCTCGGATGACGAGCTCCGCCGGCAGGACCATCGGGGTCTCGGGCGGGTTGGAGCGGGTCTCGTCGAGCGCGTCGGCGAGCAGCTCCACCGCCCGCCCGCCGATGCGCGCCCGGGGGACGCGCACCGTCGTCAGCGTCGGCGAGACGAAGCTGGCGACCGGCACGTCGTCGAACCCGACGAGGGAGATGTCGTCCGGGACGCGCACGCCCCGTTCTCCCAGCCGGCCGAGGATGCCGATCGCCATGAGGTCGTTGAAGGCGACGACCGCGGTCGCGCCCGAGGCCAGGACGTGGTCGGCGGCGGCGAATCCGCCCGAGAAGTACGGCGCGAACTCACCGACGTCGACCAGCGTGACGTCGCCGAACCGGTCGGCGGCCTCCTTGAGCCCGACCCGCCGCTGCGCGCCCGAGTACGACGAAGCCGGGCCCCACGCCACGGCGATGTGTCGATGGCCCAGCGCCCGCAGGTGCCCCACGACCTGGGAGGCCCCCCGCTCCTCGTCGGCGAGCACCGCGGGGAGTCCCTCGATGTAGCGACTCGTCACGACCGCCGGCAACCCGTCCAGCGCGCCGAGGACCACGTCCGCCTCGGAACGGGGCGACGCCAGCACCAGGCCGTCGACCCGCCCCTTGAGCATGGAGATCAGGTCCGCCTCGCGGCCCGCGTCCTCGTCCGAGTCGGTGATGACCAGCGAGTACCCGGCGCTCTGGGCGCGTGCCTGCACGGCCTTGGTGATGGCGGCGAAGTACGGGTTCTCCAGGTCCGGCGCCAGTAGCCCGATGGCGTGGTGCCAGCCGAGCCGCAGCCCGCGGGCGGCGGCGTTCGGCCGGTAGTCGAGCTCGGCGGCGGCCTTGAGGACCCGCTCGCGGGCGGCGGCGGAGACCTTCTCCGGCGCGAAGAGCGCCCGGGAGACCGTGGACGGCGAGACGCCGGCCCGTTCCGCCACGTCACGTGCCCAGACCATGCCGCGCCCTTCGCGTCGCGCTGCGGCGCCAGCGCCGCCGGCCTGCACCGCTGCAAGCTCGTGCTGCACATGCTGCACATGATTGCAGCGCGTGTCAACGGCCTTCCGGTCACCTTCTTCGGAGGCGTTGCGGCGCGGCGGTGCGGCGCGGCGGTAGGGCGGGGCGGTGCGGCGGGGTCGCTCAGGCTGGCAGCGGGGGGCGCGGCGTCCGCGCCCGGCGCGCGTACAGCCATGTGCCGACCGCGACCCCGGAGAACCCGAGCATGACGACGGCCTGCCGCCCGAGGGCCGCCGCGGCGTGCTCGGCGTGGCCGATGACGCCGGGCAGGGCGACGACGGCGAAGACGACCGCGACGACCGAGTACAGGACCGCCCAGGTCTTCTTGGAGTACGCGAACAGGTCCCGGCCGGCGAGCGGTGCGATCGGCAGCAGCGCGGTGACGACGTACATCATCCCCTCGACGGTCATCGCCGACAGCGTGTCGGAGGCCAGGCCGGCCAGCCACGGCGCCTCGGCGGCCTCGTGCTCGCCGCCGTGTCCGGCCGCCTGCTCCGCGGCGCCGGTGGGCGCGAAGAAGAACGAGTAGGCCAGCCACGCGAGGATCGCGAGGATCGTCACCACGAGCCCGCGGGTCAGGACCGCGCGCCCCTTCTGCTGCTGGGTCGGGTGGTGGCCGGCCTCGACGCCGATGACCAGGCCGAGGAACAGCCCGGGCGACAGGGCGAGGAAGCGCCCGACGACCACCCCGGCGACCGCCGCGAGGAGGCCCAGCGGCTCCGCCTTCACCTGGGCGTGGATGCCCCAGCGCCGGCGCACGATGAGCGAGGCGAGCTGGGACGAGCCGATGGTGATGACGGTGAGCGCGATGAACAGCGCCAGGATGGTCGACAGGGAGCGGGAGTCCCATGCCAGGTTGGGGTCGGCGAACCCGAAGGCGGTCGCGGCGAGCAGGGCCACCACCACGGGCCCGGCGAGCGACCAGCGCGCCAGCCGGGACACCTGCTCGACGAACCGGTTGAGGGCGCTCGACACCCTCGCCATCGCGCGCCCCCATGCGGCCGCCGGCGCTCTTCTCGACCGCCTGCTCCAGCAGGGTGCCGGGCAGGGCGACGAGCGCGATCCACAGCGCCGCGGTCGCGGTCCCGAGGGCGAGCACGCGCACGTCCGTGACGACGTCGATGAACGCCGGCAGGGTGTCGCGCAGGATCGTCGGCGGCGCGGGCTCCACCGCGGCCGGGAGGGCGAGGTCCTGGGGCGGCTGCACCGCGGGAGCGGCCGCCCCGGGCTTGCGCGGGGACGGGTTGCCGCGACCGCGACCGTGGCCTCGGGCGTCGGGGTCGGCCCGGGCGTGGGCGTCGGCACCGCCCGGGTCGTCACCGGGGGCGCCGCGTATCCCCCGGGGTCGTCCACCGCGGCCCACCCGGGCACGAGGACGCCGAGCACGTACAGCGGCGCGACGAGCGCGGTCGCCAGCGCCACCCGCACGGAGCGCCTCCCGGCGAGGGCTCGCCACCTGCCGCCTGTGCGTACCGCGTCCACCCGAACCTCCGAGGCCGACGGCGCGCGGAGCACGCCTGAGGGATGGCCACAGACTCGCGGGGGCGCGAGTCAAGGGACAATGGACCCAGATCCCCTCGTTTCAGTCGAATGTCACCCGAAACGGACCTCCCCTCGGGCGAGGTAGCGGAGGACCGCGAGCACGCGGCGGTGGTCGTTCTGGGTCTGCGGGATGCCGAGCTCGTCGTAGACGTGGGAGACGTGCCGGACCACGGCCTTCTCCGTGATCACCAGCTCGTCGGCGATCGAGGCGTTGCTGCGCCCGGCCGCCATCAGCCGCAGCACCTCCCGCTGGCGGTCGGTCAGCCGCGCCACCGGGTCGTCGACCGGCCGCGCCGCGATGAGCGGGGCCATCAGGTCCGGGTCGACCACCGACCCGCCGGACGCGACGGTGCGCATCGCGTCGACGAACTCGTCGACGGCGGCGATCCGGTGCTTGAGCAGGTACCCGACGCCACCGGTGCGCGCCTCGACCAGCTCGAGCGCGTACTCCCGGTTGACGTGCTGCGACAGCACGAGCACCGCCACCCCGGGCGCCGCCCGCAGGATCTCCTCCGCGGCGCGCAGCCCGTCGTCGGTGTGGTCCGGCGGCATCCGGATGTCGGTGATCGCCAGGTCGGGGCTCGCCCCGAGGGTCGCGGCGACGAGCGCCGTCGCGTCGCCGACCGCGGCGACCACCTCGAAGCCGGCGCGCGTCACCACGAGGGACAGACCCTCGCGCAGCAGCGTCTCGTCCTCGCCGATCACGACCCGCACGGCAGCACCGCCCGCACGGTCGTGCCGCCGCCACGCTCGTCCGTGACGAGCAGCCAGCCGTCGAGCGCCTCGACGCGGTCGGCCAGCCCGGCGAGCCCGTGCCCGCGCTCGGGCCGCGCCCCGCCGGCGCCGTCGGCGTGCTTGAGCGCGTTCGTCACCGCCTCCGACACGACGAAGTACGCCGCGGTCTCGATCTCGGGCGGCAGGCGCCCGGGGAGGCGTACCTCCGCGCGCACGACGAGCGGCACGCGGCTCAGCAGGTCGTCGACCGCCGAGGCCAGGCCGCGCTCCGTCAGGCCTGCCGGCATGACGCCGTCGACGACCGCGCGCAGCTCGCCGATCGCCTCGTCGACACCGCGGCGCAGGTCGGCCAACCGGGCCGGGTCGGACCGTGCGTCGTGGGCGGCCAGCGCCAGGAGCACCATCCTCGTCTGGAGCCCGTCGTGCAGGTCGCGCGCGCGATGCGGCGCCGCTCCGCGTCGGCGGCGATGGCGATGCGGACCCGCGACGCCCGCAGGTCCTCCTCGCTCGCGCGCAGGTCCGCCGCGAGGCGCTCGCGGTCGATCGCCAGGGCGAGCACGGCGCCCGCCTGCTCGACGAGCGCACGCTCGCCGACGGTCGACGGGTCGTAGACGATCGCGCCGACGGGCCGGCCCTCCTCGAGGTCCAGCTCGACGACTCCGCGGTCGCCGCGGGGGCCGGGCGGGTCGACGCGCGTGCCCTGCTCGTCGACGTAGGGGCCGACCGCGGCCGCCCAGTAGAACAGCCGGACGTCGCGGTCACCGATCGTGCCGGCGAGGCCGCGGACGAGCGCCGCATGGTCCGGCCACGGGGCGGACAGCCATGTGCTGAGCCCTCCGACGGCGCCCGTCCGCTCGAACCCGCCGACGAGCATCGCGACGAGGAGGGCCACCGGCACGCCCGCGAGCAGGGCCACCTGGACCTGGAACTTCAGGACGGGCTCGCTCGACGAGTAGACCCAGGCCGCCACCGACGTCAGCGGGGCGGCGACGATGCCGTACGCGTAGAGCGGCACGAGCACCCGCCGATGGGCGGGGGTCGCCTCGGCCAGGCGCTGGGCGAGGACGACGACGGTGGCGACGAGGACGACCACCGCCAGGGCGCGCTGCGCCCACAGCGCGGCCTGCGCGACGGCCGGCGCGTCGGCGACCTGCAACGGCGACGGGGGCCCGAACGCGTACCGCGGAACCTCGAGCAGCAGGCTCATCGCGTAGGAGACGGCGACGGTCGCGCGGGCGGGCCATCCGCCGAGACGCCCGCTGGGAAAAGCGAGCAGCGGGTGGATGGCCAGGGCGAGCGGCACGCTCCCGACGACCCGCCCCAGGGCCGCCGGCAGCGGCTGCGGCAGGTTGACCAGGCCGGCGACGAGCAGCGTGATCGAGCCGATGACCAGCAGCGGCCCGACGAAGTTCGCCGGGCGCCGCGCCCACGTGACGATCCCCGCCCCGCCGTACACCCACGCGCACAGCGCGAACAGCCCGACCGTGAGCCGCGGCGCGCCCGGGACCGAGGCCGCGACCGACCACTCGACCACGCCGAGGACGAGCAGGGCGCCGGCGAGGGTCACCGGGCCGAGCACGGCGGACGAGCCGCCGAGGGCGAGGGCACCGCGGCGCGGAGCGAGTGCCCGCGAGGTATCCGGCGTGACCGGCAGCCGCACGTCCGCGGCATCCTGGCGTACGTCCCGGTGCACGTCCTGCGTGCGGAGCGGCGCGGTCATCACGCCCGAGGGTGAGCCAGTGCGGTGGGCGATACTGGGTTCGAACCAGTGACCTCCTCGGTGTGAACGAGGCGCTCTACCACTGAGCCAATCGCCCTTCGCCGTTGTGCGGCGTCCCTGCGCGTCGCTGCCCGGCATCTGAGACCCGCA